>Ga0207675_100007724_pt1 | contig 10149 bp, 6 predicted proteins | sample KBSSwiS42_FD_184305 | JGI IMG/M metagenome (GOLD analysis project Ga0207675, IMG submission 184305) | Switchgrass rhizosphere microbial communities from Kellogg Biological Station, Michigan, USA - KBS Switchgrass S4-2 (SPAdes) (version 2) | ecosystem: Host-associated > Plants > Roots >...
CTAGGGAGGGAAAAACGCCAGAGCGATCCGACCGCTCGGCGTGGCGTTCTACCTGGCAGGCAATCGGGCGGGGAAAAGGACTTCTTTCAGAAATAGCCACAAAAAAAGAATTGAATATTTTGTCATCAGGATTGGCTTAATTTAAATGGCGTTTAATTCATCATCTTATATCAACAAAGGCATAAAATTTTAATCTGAAAATTTTGCATTTACTCCTTTTCCTTTTATTTGTTGTCTTGTGTTTGTGTTAAGATTTACAACAACATCGTTGCCGCTTTCGATCATTTCTAATGAACCATCTTCAATCATTCGAATCACTTCTTTCAGACCTTCCATGTATATCCTCTTTTTGGACCGACCTTCATCTTCTTCCTCTGCGCATGCGCAATGAAAGCTGAACAATTCCCAAAATATTTTCTCTTTTTGAATTACAGGTGTAAACTTTTTTAGATGATTAAATATTAACTGTAAATGAGTCTTATTGTAAGGACCTTCTATCATTTTCTTTTGAGTAATCTCAATTGTTATACGAGCAGATATTATTGCTCTTTTGTATGGAGTTAAATCAGGCTCACCAGTATCTAACGGATCTACATTAAGGCTATCTTCTAATGATTCCATAATAGACTCATGTACTTTTGGATTCTTATTTAACCACTGGATTTCGGACGACGCAAAAATATCTTCAGTCATGGATTGATTAATAATTAAAGTCTGGTTAAGCTAAATAATAAAACTGAAATTCATTTACCCTTTTCGTGGTATTTTTGTCCGAATTCAATATTTATAATGAATAATACAAAGCCAACTCTCTTTACCTCCCTTTCACCAGCACTTCTTCACTTATATGATGTAAACAATAGTGTAGTTGTAATCATCGATGTGCTCCGTGCTACTTCTACAATTGCTACTGCATTATTCAATGGAGCAAAATGTATAATTCCTGTTGATAGTGTAAGCCGCTGTATTGAAATAGGAAAACAGATAGATGGTATTACTGCAGGAGAAAGAGATGGAAAAGTTGCCGAAGGACTTGTTCATGGCAACTCACCATTTGAATATCCAAGGAATTTTATTGAAGGGAAAACCCTGGTACTTACAACAACTAACGGAACCCGTTTATTGCAAATGGCTTTGGATAAAGGAGCCAAAGAAATTATCACAGGCTCGTTTCCAAATTTATCAGCTGTATGTGATCATTTAGGTGAAACAAAACAAAATGTAATTCTTGGCTGCGCTGCATGGAAGGATAGAGTGAATATGGAAGACATGTTATTTGCCGGTGCAGTTATTTCCAGGATAAGAAAGGATTTTTCTATCAACTGTGATTCATCGCATCTTGCAGAAACGATCTATAAAAAAGCAGAGAAAGATCTTTTTGGTTTTATGAAAAAGAATAATGCATCACATTATCATCGCCTCATGGGATTTGGTTTGGAAAAAGATATCCGCTATTGCTTAACAGCTGATGGCGCTAATGTTTTACCTATTTATAATGATGGAAAGCTGGTTGTGAAGTAGGTTTCAAAACTGAAGAAACAAACCTATAAAGATAACTCTTTTATCAAGCACTTTCATTGGATTAATAAATTATTTATTTATTTCTTCATCGATTGAAATCCGAAATACATTCCTTTATTTTTGCAGATTGCCTTTTACCCAACAAGCAATATGCAATGAGCAATGGACAAAGGCAATTTCCTGTATAATTTTTTGTCTATTGCCGATTGCCAATTGAAACTATGGCTCTACCTCATCTGCTCAAGTACGTTTATACCCATGGAACTGACGAAGTGATCCGCCGTGGAAAAAAAATTCACGCAATTGGTTTTGTTGAGTTGGTTGAATATGATAATCTTTTCGGATCTGCTGTATTTCGTGTAAAAGATGATAGTTATTCCACTTATTATAAAGTTTATATTCAAAAGATCAATGATCCGCAGCATGTTTCAATGCGCTGTGCTTGTCCCTATAATCTTGGAGATATTTGCCGTCATGAAGCAGCATCACTTTTCCAGTTACAGGAAATGTTGGATAAAAATCTTTTGAAGGCGGGTGTTTCGGCTTACGATCAGCGGCACACGGTTGCCAAAATGAAAACCATCGATCTTAAAACAGTTCGTCTTCTGTCATCACAAGCTACTTACCAGGAAGCCGAACAATATTTACGAACTCATCGTGCTAATATTGAATCAGCAAAGGACGAAACGGTAAAGGCAACCGTTGATATCGATGGAAAAAATTATAAGGTCATTATTAAAAAGAATGAAGAAAGGAATTTTGATACAAGCTCAGATTATGAAGATCTTGATCATCCATTAAGCTTGCCAAAAGTGATAGTGTTCTTACAGCTATTGAATTCTTTTGGACCACACTACTTTGATAGCATTCGCAATTGGGATAAAGAAAAGAATAAGCTGCTTGAAATGTATGGTTATTCTTTAAGCGATGATATTTCAGGCAAGTTTGAGTTTACATATAAAGATGGTAAACCATTCTTACGAGTTCTTGATACCAGTATTAAAAGAGTAAATACGGCAACTGCAGTTGCTCCGCCGCCAAAACCAGTGGTGGTGCAAGAAGAAGTTTTTACTGAAGCAATTCCTAAATTAGCTCCAACAACTGTAACACACCGTTTGGGGATCGTTATCAATTTTAATAAAAAGAACTATCCCTATTTCACTATCGATGCGATCAATGGTGAGGCAGATGAAAATGCAGAAGTGTTTCCAGGAAAAGTTGAAAAGCTTGATCTTTCAAAATATGTAGAAGCAGATAGCTTCAGTGAAGATGACAGGCAACTACTCAATACAGTTAGAAAGTTACAAGAGCAGGAGATCAGTAAATACATCAGCCGCAATTCGCCCTTCTCTGGCATCTGGGAAAATATCATTCACCAGGAAGAAGATGATCTGCCTGATGACACCCGTGCATTGGTAAGAGAATATCTTTTTCCAAAAATTAAAAAACTTTTTTCTTCAGTTGCTGGTAAGGGTCTGGTATATCAATTAATAAAAGGAAAAACTTTCCGGACCAACAATCTTCAATCTATAAGTGTCTCTGCTGAAGAAATAAAACCTGTATTTGATGTAATAAAAACAAATGGCTCTATTGAGATCAAGGCAAATGTAAAAGCAGGGGGTCTTCAATTGGAGTTAAAAGACAATGAAGCTGGAACGCCGCTTTTCTATTTATACAATCAGCAATTGTTTATTTGGAAAGATCATCATGGCGCTGAAGTAGCAGAAAGCTTCTTTCCAGCGGGAAGTAAAAAAACAAGTTTTGAAAATTGGGGTAGTGTTTTACAAAAGGAAGTATTGCCGCTTACCAAAGACTATAAAGTAAACTTTGACAAATCACTTTTACAGGAAATAAAAGATGGTAAGCCTGATATAAGTTTGTTCCTGTCTGAAAAAGGAGATTATCTTTTATTCCAACCGATATTTTCATATAAAGGCTATGCAACAACAGCAAAGGAAAGAGACGAAGTAGTAGTTCCGGCAGGGGATAAAGTGATCATTGTTCATCGTAACCGACTGGCTGAGCAGGAGTTTATTGCCAAGATGCAAAACCTGCATAGCAATTTTATTTACCAGGATGATACCCAGGCATTGGCGCTGAAAGGAACTGATGTTTTAAAAAACAACTGGTTCTTTTTGTTTGTGGATGCAATGAATGAAATGAAAACTCCTGTGTATGGTTTTGATGCGCTGAAGAATTTCCGTTTCAATACAGCAAGGCCATCAACAAAGATCTTTATCAACAGCAATACGGATTGGTTTGATGCAAGGATCGATATTGTGTTTGGTGATCAGCAGGTGAGTGTAGCAGAAGTAAAACGGGCATTGGCAAATAAGCAACAGTTTGTTCAATTAGGTGATGGCACATTAGGAATTCTTCCTGAAGAATGGTTGAAAAAATATTCATTACTCTTCCGTGTTGGTGAAGGAAAAACAAATCAGCTCAAGCTGAGCCGCTATCACATGAGTGTGATCGATGAGTTGTATGAGAACAGGGATGAGAATGAGTTAGTGTTAAAGCTGGAAGAAAAATATGATAATCTAAAAGAGTTCAATAGAATAAAAGAGATCGATCTGCCAGAACAATTGCAAGGGACATTGCGACCTTACCAGGTTTCAGGTTATCATTGGCTGAATTATTTAAGTGAAGTGAAGTGGGGCGGTATTCTTGCTGATGATATGGGTTTGGGAAAAACGGTCCAGGCACTTTCTTATTTACAGCATTATAAAAATGAACATGGCAAATTGCAGGCAATGGTAGTTTGCCCGACAACGCTTATTTATAACTGGGAAAATGAGATAAAAAAATTCACTCCCAAACTTACTTACAGCATACATCATGGTGCAGCAAGATCAAGAGATAGAGAAAAGTTTACCAATCATGATGTGATCATTACAACTTATGGCACACTACGAAGCGATATAAAATTATTAATGACCCTTGAAATTGATTATTTGTTGCTGGATGAAAGTCAGGCGATAAAAAATCCAATGAGCAAAGTGACAAGAGCAGCTTCATTGCTTAATGCAAAACATCGGTTATGCATGAGTGGTACGCCGCTTCAGAACAATACATTCGACATTTTTGCGCAAATGAATTTTCTGAACCCGGGCATGTTGGGAAGCATGGAATTTTTCAGGCAGGAATTCGCAATACCCATTGATAAGTTTGGAGAACAGGATAGGAAAGATCATTTAAGAAAAATATTATATCCTTTTATACTTCGTCGTACCAAAGAACAGGTAGCAAAAGATCTTCCGGATAAAACAGAAACGATCTTGTATTGCGAAATGGAAGATGAGCAGCGCAGTATTTATGAAGCGTATAGAAATGATTATCGCAACCAGATATTAGGAACTATTGAAACACAGGGAATACATAGATCACAGCTCACGATCTTACAAGGCTTGATGAAGCTGCGCCAGATCTGTGATTCGCCAGCGATCTTGAATGAAACAGAAAAATTCGAAAATCATTCTATCAAACTGGATGAATTGTCAAGAGAGATCGTTGAGAATATTGGTAATCACAAAGCATTAGTGTTCTCACAATTTTTAGGAATGCTCGCATTAATAAGAGCAAGGTTGGATCAATTGGGTGTTAAGTATGAATACTTTGATGGAAGTACATCTGCACCTGATCGTGAAAAAGCAATCCAGAGTTTTCAGAATGATGAAAGTGTTAGAGTGTTTTTAATTTCATTAAAAGCTGGTGGTGTTGGTTTGAACTTAACTGCTGCTGATTATGTTTATATCGTTGATCCATGGTGGAACCCTGCAGTAGAACAACAAGCCATTGACAGAACACACCGTATTGGCCAGGATAAAAATATTTTTGCATATCGCATGATCTGTGTGGATACGATTGAAGACAAGATCATACAGCTCCAGGAAAAGAAAAGAGCATTGGCAAAAGACCTTATTGCTGATGATACTACGTTTGTGAAGAGCCTGACAAGGGAAGATGTAGAATATTTATTCAGTTAAATATGAAATTGGCAAAATAAAAGGCGGCCATTGAGCCGCCTTAGTTTTATATTTTGGGGTTAGTTGGTAAACTACTTTCTGCGATAGTGGTATTTATGTGCAGCCAATGATTGACCTGTAATAATTACACCGAGCACAGAACGAAGTAACCTTGTCACACTAAAGGAGGGTTTGTAATGATGCTTGTAGATCCTTGCCTCCTCATGCCCATGAACAATAACTCTGTTTTTCATATCCGGATTTTTTAATTTAACGATGAATATTTGGACTTAGTATGCTATAAAGTTAAAAAATTCTATTCTATCTTGCAACATAGATTGTTAAAATTCAACCTTCATGAAGCCACTAACTGCCACCCTTGCTCTCATTCTATCTATTTTTTTTGCATCTGCACAGGTCATTCCGATCAAAAATTCACTACAGACTGACATCGCAAAAGTCATAAGTGATTATCCCAATGGCTTTAAAAATATTTCCGGTGATCAGCTGATCGAGAACCCCCAATCAATAGAGTTTGAAAGTCGTGTTGAGATTAAAGATGCAAAATGCAAAGTGATAAAGTATAGTTCGACAACTAAAGAAATTTATTCATGGGAAGCTGAAATGCTTAAGACAGATGATTTTGAAGAAGCGTCAAAGAAATTCCAATCGTTTTATAATTCCCTGCAGCATCTTTCTGTAAACGTCAATGGAATAAATGTCATATTTAAAGGAGAATACATCAAACCATCCGAGTCAATAAAGTTTACAACAATAGTTTTTAATGCTTCAGATAAAAACGATGAATTAAATGATCTAAAAATTAGCCTGGTACTTGAAACCCAAATGCTAGATTGGGTGGTAAAGATCCAGGTTTATGAAAAAGAAAGAGACGATAAGGACAAGGGGCCGGCCATTGATAAATAGACCTTTTAACTTTCATTAACCTAATTTCAACTCTGCTTAACCGCTTTTATAGATCTGTAAGAATATTTTCGTAGCGGAAAATCAACTTAGCTATGAAGAAAATTTTACTGAGCTTTTTAGTCTGTTTTATTTCTATACTTTCTTTTGCACAAAAGAACGGGAATGTAAAAGGAATTGTATTTGACACAATCGCTAAACAACCTGTTTCTGCTGCTACAATAACTGTTTTACAACGCAAAGATTCATCGTTGGTAACTTTTACCCTGACAAATAGTCGTGGCGAGTTTACATTGTCGAACGTTCCTTTTGGTGATTATCGTTTGCTGGTTACGCATGTCAATTATCATAACGTCAATAAATATTTTGAAATAAGTGAAGGAAAGAAAGATATTGATCTTGCCAATATCGAAGTAAGTGATAAGAACAAAATATTGGAAGAAGTAGTGATTCAAGCAGAGGCTCCACCCGTTACATTGATCGGCGACACAGTTCAATATAACGCCGGTTCATTTAAAACAAAACCCAACTCAGTTGTTGAAGATCTTTTGAAAAAAATGCCGGGAATTAAAGTTGAAAAGGATGGAACGGTTAAAGCACAGGGACAGGAAGTGAAGAAAGTTTTGGTTGATGGGAAAGAATTTTTTGGCAATGATCCTAAAATTGCGACAAAGAATTTACCTGCTGATGCTGTTGATAAGGTGCAGGTTTACGACAAGCAAAGTGATATGGCGCAATTAACTGGATTTGATGATGGCAACAGCGAGAAGACGATCAACCTGAAATTGAAAAAGGATAAAAAGAAGGGAGTGTTTGGAAAAGTAAATGCCGGCGGCGGCACTGATGGTCGCTACCAGGGAAGATTTAATGTGAACTCATTCAAAGGAGCAAGACAGATGTCAGTGATAGGAATGGGTAACAACACAAATGCCGAGGGTTTTTCTTTTATGGACATTCTGAATTTTTCAGGAGGAATGAGTCAAATGGGAGGTGGCGGCGGTAATGTTAATATAAACATATCAGGAAATGATGCCACATCAAGCATGATGGGTGGCGGAAACAATAATGCGATCAATACTTCATGGGCAGGAGGAGCTAACTATAATAATATAATAGGTAAGAAGATGGAAGTGCAGAGCAACTATTTCTTTAATCGTTATAATCCTATCACTGACCAGAAATTAAGTCGTCAATATATTTTACCTGATTCAACTTATTTCTATAATCAAAATTCAAGAACAAATAATCTTAGCTATTCGCATCGCTTTAATCTTACTTATGATTATTTGATCGATTCTATGCATTCGCTGAAGTTCACGCCAAGCCTTAGCTGGCAAAAAAAGACTAATCGTTCTTTTAGTGAGTATGAAACTTTATCTGAACAGCTTATCAAAAGTAATAATGGGTATAACGATAATTATTCTGCAAGTGACGGGTATAATTTTTCAGGAACATTACTATTCAGAAAAAAATTCAAGAGGAAAGGAAGAACATTTTCTGTAAATGTTGGAACCAACTTAAATAACAGCGATGGTAATGGTGAGCTTGATGCTGTTACAAGGCTTTATGACAGGCAAGGCAACCTATTTAGAACGATAACTTCCGATCAACACAGTCTTTTTGAAAGTGATGTTAAGGGGTATAACACAAGAGCCGTATATACCGAGCCATTGTTCAAGAGATCATTGCTTGAGCTGAGTGTTTCAAAAAATGAAAGTAATTCCCGGTCTGACAAGATTACTTACGATTTTAATACTATATCAGGTAAATATGATGTGGTAAATCCTAAACAAACCAACAACTATGAATACGGTTACGGCACCACTACCGCGGGTATTCGTCTTCGTACTCAAAAAAAGAAATACAATTATTCAGTAGGACTGACATGGCAAAATGCAGATCTTAAAGGAACTATCACTTCTGGTATTAAAGATTCTGTGATCACAAAATCATTTTATAATCTTTTACCCAATGCCAGGTTTCAATACAATTTTACAAGATTCAAAAATCTTCAGATCGATTACAGGGCTTCTACAAATCAACCATCAATTTCTCAATTGCAACCGATACCTGATATAACCGACCTACCAAATATCCGTGTCGGAAATCCCAACCTGGAGCAAGAGTTCACGCATCGGATTAATGTGAATTATACCGGGATGAACCCATTCCGTAACAAAAGCTTTTTCTGGTTCAGTAGTTATTCTTTCACAAATAACAAGATCGTAAATTTCGATGTAGTGGATTCTTTTAAAACGACAACTTATGTCAATGTGGATGGGGTTTACAATTTGAATAATGATATCAGTCTTGGCTGGCCACTGCGATTTATAAAAGGAACATTAAATTTCAATACAGGAGTTGGATATAGTAAGACCATCCAATTCATCAATACAGTTAGAAACAACATTTATAATTTCAGCATAGATCCAAGTATTGAGATCACAAAAAGCTTTAAGGATAAGTTTGATCTTACTGTAAATGGAGGATTTACTTATAATAAAGCGAAATATTCATTGCAGTCGACATTGAATAATGAATATTTTACCCAGGATTATGGAATTGATGTTGGTTGGCAATTGCCAAAGAATTTTTATTTGTCAACTGATTTCAGGTATACGATAAGCACTCAACGTGCTGCCGGCTTCAATGCAAAAGTGCCATTGTGGAATGCATCTTTCAGTAAATTGTTTTTAAAATATAACCGTGGAGAATTAAAACTTAGTGTCTACGATCTTCTGAACGAGAACCAGGCAATAGTTCGAACTACAAACTCAAACTATATAGAAGACCAGAATAACAAGGTGTTAAAACGTTTCTTTTTACTTGGGTTTACTTATAGCTTAAATAAAATGAGTGCCAATGCTAATGGGCCGGGCAGAGGAAATATTATAATCAGGAGATAAATGACCAGTGAATTTTTAGCAATAGCAACCTGCTTTTTGGTCTGTTTTCTCAATAAACAAAAGTAATAACCAGGAGATCGCCAGCTGTACAATTATACCTATCATTAATAAAGAATTGATTAATCGAGCACTTCGTAAATAGTTACAGGATGTGATTTATTTTTTAGATTGACATCAGCGACCTTATTACAGTTGAATGATTCTTTTACTTTTTCATACGAGGTTTCTGTAATTAATATCTGGTCCTCGTTTGCAACAGTTTGTAAACGCTGAGCCACATTTACCACATCACCGATCACAGTGTAATCAAGTCTTTTCAAATTGGCAGAACCTATGTTGCCGGAGATCATTTCACCACTATTGATACCAATGGCAACTTTTGGTCTGAAAAAAATATTCCCCGATTCATTTGGCAATTCGTTTACTTTCTTCCTTACGGCAAGGCTTGCATCGATAGCACGATCCAGGTGAAAATCGCCTTTAAATACGGCCATCACTGCGTCGCCCATGAATTTATCAATGTATCCATTTTGTGCAATGATCTCTTTTACCATTACATCAAAATAATTGTTTAGAAGTTTAACGACTACATCTGGAGCTTCTTTTTCGCTGATGGTTGTAAAACTGCATATATCAATAAAGACAACAGTAGCCTGGATCGTTTCGTTTGCAGTTAATGAATGCTCAAACTCACGGCTGCCCATAAAATTCAGCACCGTTTCATCAACATACATTTTAAGAATATTGTTTTCCTTGATCGCCTTCATCGTGTCTCTCATTTGCTGCACATGGCTGATCGTTTTTTCCATCGTCAATTCAAGATCTTCAAAGTT
>Ga0207675_100007727_pt1 | contig 10147 bp, 3 predicted proteins | sample KBSSwiS42_FD_184305 | JGI IMG/M metagenome (GOLD analysis project Ga0207675, IMG submission 184305) | Switchgrass rhizosphere microbial communities from Kellogg Biological Station, Michigan, USA - KBS Switchgrass S4-2 (SPAdes) (version 2) | ecosystem: Host-associated > Plants > Roots >...
CCTGATGGCCCTCGGGATAGCCCGAAACACAGCCGACCAGGCAATCCAAAGGGTCACACAATCTGACCCTTCGCTAACTTCCCTTGAGGATGTTATCAAGAAAGCCCTAAAAACTCTGTAAGCCTATCGATTGAGAATTTTACCTAACTAATTCTGTTGAGAAAGTTTTGAACCCTAAGCTGACCATTGCAATACGTACGCTGATAACAGCCGTTATCCTTATTTTCCTTACCACCAAAGGAAGTGCTGCTCCTTATCCATGGTTTGGAAACTTTTACTTCTATTATTATTTACCCGGAGATACAATTCGCCCAACACAAAATGACCGATACGGCGATCCTTACAATTACCCAACAAAAGATCCGTTCTTTTTAAAGGATACAAGTTTTATTAAAAGAAATATTGAGTATGATCCCATAACAAAGCAATATTTCGTAGTTGAAAAGATCGGCGACAAATATTATCGTGTGCCAATGTCTTTCTCAATGAAAGAATTTCTTGATCTAAAAGGGAAAGAAGATGAGAACGAGTATTTCAGGAAAAGAGCAAGCTTACTTACGAATCTTAATCGGAGAAGTTATAAACCGAAGTTTCCTTTTGTCAATGATTGGGTGAATCGAATTGTTGGTAATGGACCTAGTAGCAAAATTGAAATTAAACCATCAGGTTTTGTTGGTTTATCTATCGGTTACCAGGGACAAAAGATCAATAACCCAACACTTCCTGAACGTTCCAGAAAATATGGCGGCCTGGATTTTGACATGAACAGCCAGTTCCAGGTGGATGCGAATATTGGTGATAAACTAAAACTCCCGATCAACTATAATACACTTGCCAATTTCAATTATGAAAATCAATTGAAGCTTGATTATGTGGGTAAGGATGATGAAATTTTAAAACAGTTCCAGGCTGGTAACACGAGTTTCACATCTAAAGGAACATTGATACCAGGTGCACAATCATTGTTTGGTGTAAAAACACAATTACAGTTCGGAAAACTTTTTGTTACATCTGTTTTTGCCAATCAACGTTCACAACGGCAATCATTAGGTATACAAGGCGGCTCATCAACACAGCAGTTTTCATATAAAGCAGATGAGTATGAAGAGAACCGTCACTTCCTGATGTCTCAGTTTTTCCGGAAGAATTATAACAAGGCAATGGAAAGATTGCCTATTGTTAATTCATTGGCACAGATCCTTCGTGTGGAAGTATGGGTTACAAACAGAACGGGTGCAACAACTGATACAAGAGATGTTGTTGCATTAATGGATCTTGGAGAAAGTCAACCTTATGGTCCATGGGGTGGAACAGGAACAGTTCTTCCTCCAAGAAATGACGTAAACAATCTTTACTCAACAATATTAGGCACACCAGGTTCAAGAAGTTCTTCTGGTGTTACAAGTGTTTTGAGTGGTTTAGGTCTTCAGCCTGTACAGGATTTCGAAAAAACATTTGCCCGCAAACTTTTACCAACCGATTATTATTTCAATCCACAGGTTGGTTTTATTTCTTTGAATCAACAATTACAGCCGGATGAAGTTCTCGGTATAGCTTTTCAATATACTTATAATGGAAAAGTTTACCAGGTAGGTGAATTTTCAACAGATGTGCCACCGGATTCTACAGGCACTACACAGCCAGTTATATTTTTGAAATTATTAAAAGCAACATCACAGCGTACAAATCTTCCCCTCTGGGATCTTATGATGAAGAACGTTTACTCTGTTGGCTTTGGTCAATTGGATCGTTCTGATTTTAAGCTGGATGTTTTATATGAAGAACCAAGTTTGGGTGAAAAAAGATATTTACCTGAAGAAGGAATTAGTGATCCGTCAAATAAAGGAAAACCACTGATCTCTTTATTGAATCTTGATAATTTAAATAACCAGAATGACCCGCAGCCCGATGGTGTATTTGATTTTGTAGAAGGATTCACTGTTATTTCTTCACAAAGCCGGATCATATTCCCGGTATTGGAACCTTTCGGAAGAGATCTCGAGTTTGTTTACAGAGGAGCAGACAGTATCCCAATGCGTGAAAAATATTTGTTTTACCCATTGTATGATACTATCAAAGCAATTGCTCAAACTTATGCGAATCTTAATCGTTTCAAATTTGTTGGAAAAAGCAAATCAGGCCTTGGTAATTCAGAATATCAACTTGGATTTAATATTCCCCGTGGTTCAGTAACAGTAACTGCAGGAGGACAAGTTCTTCGTGAAAATATTGACTATGAAATCAACTATGACCTTGGATCATTAAAGGTCATTAACCAGGCGATCATTAATTCTGGTGTTCCTGTTAGTGTAAACTATGAGAATAATGCCACTTATGGTTTGCAAAACAGGAATTACATGGCGTTGCGTCTCGATTATCTTGCCAGTAAAAAATTAACGATTGGCGCAACGATCGTAAGATTGGGTGAAAGACCATTTTTTATAAAGCAGAATTATGGTGATGACCCTATACGCAATACAATGTATGGTGTCGACTTCGATTACCAGGATGAGATACCAAGACTTTCACGCTGGCTTGACAAGCTTCCTTTCTATTCTACAAAAGCAAATTCAACCATAAAAATGTATGGTGAAGGCGCAATACTCGATCCGGGCCATGCAAAGCAAATTGGTAAAAAAGAGCAAGGAGTTATTTATATAGATGACTTTGAAGGAACAAGAACAAGCATTGATCTCCGTTTCCCATTGATCAGTTGGACACTTGCTTCAGCACCGCAAAATGCAACTGATGCAAATGGAAATATTTTATTCCCTGAAGCTACTAGGCACAATGATCTTTCTTATGGATATAATCGAGCTAAACTTGCCTGGTATAATATTGAACAAGTATTGCAAGAATCAAGAAATCAGAACAATCCTATAAAAGATTTGCATGAATTGTCAAAACCTGAAACAAGGCAGGTTTATTCAACCGAAATATTTCCTAATCGTTCTACAGATATCGGTCAATCATTGATCACCACATTTGACCTTGCGTATTATCCAAAAGAAAGAGGGCCTTATAATTTTGAGTATCATACTGACCGGGTAAATGGAAATGGTAATTTATTGAAACCAAAAGAAGCATGGGGCGGGTTAATGCGCAACATTGATCAAACAGATTTTGAGACAGGCAATATTGAATTTATCGAATTCTGGTTGCAGGATCCTTTTATCAATAAACAAGGAAGTACCGGTGGATCGTTGTATTTCAACCTTGGAAATATTTCAGAAGACATTTTAAAAGATGGAAAGAGAGAATATGAAAATGGATTGCCTACAATAAAGAACCCGGCAATACCTGTTGATAATAATACAGTATGGGGCCGTGTTCCTTCAAACCCTATCCAGGTTACAAATGCATTCAGTAATGATCCTGATGATCGTCCCTACCAGGATGTGGGTTATGATGGCCTGACCGATTCATTAGAAAGATCCAAGTTTGGAAGTTACCTTTCCAGCCTTGCAGCTAATTTTGGTACTAACTCTCCAATTTATCAAAAAGCAAATGCTGATCCATCAAATGATAATTTTAAAAATTATCGTGATCCATCTTATGATCAGCCACAGACAACAGGTATTTTAGGAAGATATAAAGAGGTAAACAACCCTCATGGTAATTCCCCGGTTTCAAATACTGATGCACAATTCATCAGTGCATTTACTTTATATCCCGACCAGGAAGAATTGAACCGTGATAATACACTAAATGAAGTAGAAGAATATTTCCAGTACCGTATAGATCTGAAACCCAACATGACAGTGGGTTCAAATTTTATAACTGATATAAGAGAAGTTGAGGTGCACCCGGTTGATGGAAGTGCTCCAAGACCAGAACATTGGTATTTATTCAGGATACCTGTATCACAGTACAATGGTAAAACCGGAAACATTCCCGACTTCAAATCCATTCGCTTTATCCGCATGTTCCTTACAGGATTTGATGATACAGTTGTTTGTCGTTTTGGAAAATTGGAATTGATACGCAATCAATGGCGCCGCTTTACTTATGAAGTTGATACAAGTGGCCAGTTTAAAAGATTACCGTCAAACGATCCGACAAAAACTGATGTACTGGCTGTAAACATTGAAGAGAATGATCAGCGTCAGCCTGTTCGTTATGTACAACCTCCGGGTATTGTAAGGCAACAGCAACTCAGTAATAACAATGTTCCTTTATTATTGAATGAACAGTCATTGAGTTTAAAAGTAACTAACCTCATTGAAGGAACAACCCGTGGTGTATTTAAAACAATGAATCTTGATCTTCGCCAGTATGGAAAGCTGAATATGTTCATGCACTTTGAAGAGTTATATCAAAACACCCTGCATGATAATGATATAAGTGCTGTCATCCGTATTGGAAACGATTTTGTGAGCAATTATTACGAGATACGGATTCCTTTGAAGATAACACCATGGTATACTTCTGACTCATTGCTCATATGGCCAGAAGTAAATAATCTTGATTTCGAAATACAGGAACTCGTTCGTTTGAAAAACGACAGGAATAATGCGGGTTATTCACCATCGCAATATTATAGCAAAACTATAGGAGATCGAAAGTTTGCCATTATTGGAAATCCAAATCTTGGTGAGGTAAGAGGGATGTTCATGGGAATAGAGAATAAAAAATTTGAACCGATTAGTGCCGAGGTTTGGTTCAATGAATTGCGATTATCACATCTTGATGAAAAAGGAGGCATGGCGGGAATATTCAGATTGGATATTAATGGTGCCGATCTTTTTAATTTAAGTGTATCAGCCAGTGCAAGAACAACAGGTTTTGGTACATTGGAGCAGAGGGTCAATGAAAGAAGCCGTGAAGATTTTGCACAATTAGATATTGCGGGAAATATTGATGCAGGAAAATTGCTGCCGAGAAAATTGGGAATGCAAATACCAATTTATGCAGGTATCAGTCGTACAAGTTCCACACCTGAATATGATCCTTATGATCTGGATATAAAACTCAAAGATAAATTAAGAGGTACTTCAAAAAATGTTCACGATTCAATAAGACGGGCAGCAATAGATGAAACAACGATCAAAACGCTTAACCTTACCAATATTAGAAAAATAAGGCTTAATAATAAACGGCCACAGTTCTGGGACATATCAAATTTTGATGGTAATTATTCATACACAAAAATTGAAAGAAAGAATCCATTGATCGATCATGATGAAATGACAAGAACCCGTGGTGCTCTTGGTTATAATTTTGCTCCACAGCCAAAATATATAGAACCATTCAAGCGATTGATCAAAACAAATTCGAAATGGCTATCATTTATTAAAGACTTTAATTTCAATTACAGGCCATCGCAGGTATCAATAAAAGCAGATGTGTTCAGACAGTTCGGTGCATTGCAACCAAAGAATGTAGGCGGCGGTCCATATAAAATACCTGAGAGCTATGATAAATTCTTCACATTTGATCGTTACTATATTCTTCGCTGGGATCTTACAAGATCATTAAGCGTTGATTATAATGCGATCAATAATGCACGGATTGATGAACCATTTGGTCGTATTGATACAAGAGAGAAAAAAGATTCTGTAAGGAAAAACTTTTTCAAAGGCGGTAGAAATACCCGTTTCCACCAGGATGCAACATTTACTTACAACTTCCCGACAAATAAATTCCCATTGCTCGATTGGACATCGGTAAGAGCAACATACAGGGCGGAATATGATTGGATCGGAGCTTCATTATTGGCAAAGAATTTAGGTAATACGATCACGAATGGACAAACCAAGAATCTTACTGGTGATCTGAACTTTGAACAACTTTATAATAAATCAAGATTCTTAAAAGCCGTTTATTCAACTACGCCAAATCCTCCGCAGAATAATAATGCTGTTAACAATAATAAGAAGATAGCTAAAGCTTCTGTGAAGCCTCCTGATTCACTTTCTAAAAAGGAGAAAAGAAAATTGAGAAAGCTGCAACGTAAACAGGAAAGGCAAGCAAGAAAATTGCAAAAGCAAAATACTTTGCCTGAAGTTGGCGGTTTTGTAAAAGGAACAGCAAGATTGATCACATCATTAAAGAGGATTGGCGTCCAATACACGGAAACTTCCGGAACATCATTACCGGGGTATATGGATAGTACAAGAGTATTAGGTCAAAACTGGAAGAGTATGCAGCCGGGGTTTGATTTTATTTTGGGTTATCAACCGGATACGAATTGGATAAACCACAAAGGATTAAAAGGTGTGTTGTCAAAAGATCCTTTATTCAACTCACTTATTCAGCAAAGATTTGATCAGCGATTGAATATTACGGCGCTTGTTCAGCCAATAAGAAATCTGAACATCGATATCAATCTTGATAAAACATTTACTAAGAACTATACTGAACTATTTAAAGATACCAGTGCAACACTTACAGAAGGATTTAAGCGATTGAATCCATATGCACTCGGAAGCTTTAGCATCAGTTATATTTCATTCCAGACATTGTTCAAAAAATTCGATCCGAATATTGTTTCAGGAACATTCAGGCAGTTTGAAGCAAATAGGATACTTCTTTCAAAGCGTTTGGGTGAGTCAAATCCTTATGGAAGCGTACCTGGTGCCGATGGATATTACAAAGGATATGGAAGGTATGCACAGGATGTGATCATTCCAGCATTCATTTCAGCTTATACAAACAAAGATCCATTGAGTGTTTCATTAATGAAGAACTCAAATCCAAAATTGGGTGCAAACCCATTTAATGGATTAAAAGCAAAACCAAACTGGAACATCACTTATAATGCATCAGGAATAAAAGCTTTAGAAAAAATATTTACGAATTTCTCAATTCGTCATGGTTACAGAAGTACATTAAGCATGAACAGCTTTAATTCAGCCTTGTTCTTCCAGGATCCATACCGTTATGGTTTCCCATCATTCATTGATCCGCTTACCGGCAACTATGTTCCTTACTTCTTTGTTCCGAATATTACTATCACTGAAGAATTCAGTCCACTGCTTGCGGTTGATATGACGTTTACAAACAGACTGAGTGCAAGAATGGAATATCGAAAAACAAGACAACTAAGTTTGAGTTTGATCGATTATCAATTAGCAGAGAATCGTTCTACGGAATTAACTGTTGGCGCAGACTGGACAGTGAGAGGAATGCCATTGATCAAAAAGATCGGTAAAATGAAATTGGATAATGATGTTACGTTCAAACTTGACCTGAGTGTTCGTGATGATGCAACTGCAAACAGCAAGCTAGATCAGAATACATCATTTGGTACGGCAGGACAAAAAGTAATTAATATTAATCCAACAATAGATTACATTATTAATAGCCGTATAAGAGCAACATTATTCTTCTCACAACAAAGAACAATTCCTAAGATCGCTACTACGGCGCCGATCACGAATACAAGAGCGGGATTGCAGTTGACGATTTCCTTAGCTCAATAGTCAGAAGTGAATATGAATCTGTTTTATTATTTCTACTTGATTTTAATAATTGAGTGTAGTGGCATTGATAAACTTTATCAATGTAATCATGTAAACGATCTTATCACCTTATTCAAATTAGTGTACTAAAATAAGGTCATAAGGTTTAATACTTTAAGGAAATCATTGATTTAAACGTAAGAAGTTTTTACAGATAAGAGAAGAAACTAAGTATTAAAGCTAGGATTATTTCACTTTCTTAAACATCATCACATAACCACACAAGCCTTTTTTCTTTTGCTTGTTAACCTGTACAGGTTTCATCATGTGGAATTCGGAGAATTGCGGTTGATATGAATAGGAGATAACATTGCCATCAACATCGCCCCACCTGTTTTGTTTAAAGATCACTTGCTTTTCATTCCAGTCGAACATGCGTACTTCATAAAGACGACTTGAATAGTCACCGATAAAAACAAATTGGTAAAGGCTTCCCTGATTCAATGGAACGATCACGGGCATTTCATATTCACTTTCCATTGTGATAGAAGCTTCTTTCATCAACACATAACCATCATCAGAATATAATTTTTTAAGACTATCAACCTGGTGGGCAATCAACTGATCATTGCACGATTGTACTTTGATCACTTCTTGTGATCTGGCTGAGAAAATACTCAACATCAATGTAAGCAGAACCAGGTACGGTTTCTTCATAAGGGCTCTTAATAGGTATCGAAATAATAACGACATAAAAGTATATCCTGTTATGCTTTGCATTAAATTTTTGAATAATAAAATTCACTCTTGGGTACAAATTCCAAGTTCTAATACGAAGATTTCAAAAGTCGGATTGGTAAAAAGGATTAGTAGTAAACGGCGGGGGATAATTCAAAAATCGTACTTATACGATAGCATTGCAACTAATTGAGGAAAAGTTGATTAATGTCAAGCTACTTGCGATAAAAATAGATACCATTTGCCTGCCGGGTACATGTTAGCACAAGATCGTTGATACATACATGTGGCGGGAGAGAAGCGCAATAGTAAATAACATCAGCAACATCTTCGGCTGATAATGGTACCAATCCATCATAAATTTTTTTTGCAGTCGCTTCATCACCTTTAAATCGTACTAAAGAAAATTCTGTTTCAGCTGCGCCGGGATGAATCGCTGTTACTTTGATGCCATGACGTAATAGATCGACACGCATAGACTGTGATAAAATATCAACAGCAGCTTTTGAAGCGCAATAGGCATTTCCCTTTTCATACACTTCTTTTGCTACCGAACCCATATTGATAATATGTGGTGAAGAACTTTTTTTAATGAATGGTAGCAATGCTTTTGTTACATAAAGAAGACCTTTGACATTTGTATCGATCATTGTATCCCAATCATCAATATCGGCATCATCAAAATAATCACGACCTAATGCAAGACCTGCATTGTTTATTAAGATATCGATACATTGCCAATCTTCTGGAATATTATTTACAGCATCAAAAACCTCTTTCCTGTTTCTAACATCAAATACTGAAATAAGAATTGCTGTATTATATTTTTTTTCGAGATGCTCTTTCAATTCAAGCAAACGATCTTCACGACGGGCATTAATGATAAGATCATAACCATGGCATGCAAACTTCTCTGCACATGCTTTTCCAAACCCTGATGAAGCTCCAGTGATGAAAACTATTTTCGACATAAAATTTGATAGGGAATGCGAAGATAATAGACCTTATTGACCATTCACCATTGACAATTCACTTTCTTACCGGATAAGCGTAGCAGTTCCTTTTTGAAAAACAGATTTGCCTGTATAATCAACAGCCTTGACCATCCATACATAGGTATTTGTTGTTTGTGGTTTACCCCCGATCTTTCCATCCCAACCAAGACCATTGACTATTGTGCTAAATACTAGCTGACCCCAGCGATTATAAACCCTGAAATATTCTATTCGATCAATACCTACCGCAATTGGTTTTAAATAATCATTTAATCCATCGCCATTAGGCGTAAAACCTGTGGGAACAAATATTTGAGGATTGGTTTTGAAGATCTTTACCAATATGCTTGCCGAATCAATGCAGCCTAAAAGATCAGTTACATAAACCTTATAACGAATACTGTCAATATTTGAATTGATGCGGGCAACCGGATTTACAATTGATGAATTATTTAGCCATGTTGCCGGTGTCCATAAATAATTTTCACCACCACTGGCGTTTAGTTGTAAAGGCTGCCCTGCAACGATCATAGTATCCCTGCCAGCAGATGCTATGACTTTTGGAAGCACAGTTACTCTTACCGTATCATAGCCAGGTTTAGGACAACCTAATGTATCTGTTGCTGTAAGTATATAGTTTGTTGTAGAGGTAGGGTGTGCAATTGGATTAAGAATATTGGGACTATTCAGTGAACCCTGGGGTTTCCAGAAAAAGTTTGAGGCGACTACATCGCCTTGCAACTGTGTTCTTGTATCAAAACATATCTCAACATCTGGTCCCGCGTCTACAAAAGGATATGGTACAGGTTTGATCGTTACATCATCAGTAGAAAAACATTTTCCAATACTTGCTTTTAACTGATATGTTGTTGTTGCAGCGGGGTTCGCAATAGGATTAATGATATTCGGGTCACTTAAACTTAAAGATGGTGTCCATGAAAACTGTAAACCATCAGTTGCAGCATATAATTGAACACCATCACCTGTGCAAAAAGTTGTATCTGGTCTTAC
>Ga0207675_100007728_pt1 | contig 10146 bp, 6 predicted proteins | sample KBSSwiS42_FD_184305 | JGI IMG/M metagenome (GOLD analysis project Ga0207675, IMG submission 184305) | Switchgrass rhizosphere microbial communities from Kellogg Biological Station, Michigan, USA - KBS Switchgrass S4-2 (SPAdes) (version 2) | ecosystem: Host-associated > Plants > Roots >...
CGAATACACCGACCGCCTCACGCGCGTGTTCGAAAAGCACGGCACGCGCGGGACTTGGTACGCGCACGCATCGGTCGGCTGCCTGCACGTGCGGCCCATCCTCAACATGCGCGAAGACGGCGCGCGCAAGATGCGCGCAATTGCCGAGGAAGCATCCGAGCTCGTGCGCGAATACAAAGGCGCTTATTCCGGCGAGCACGGCGACGGGCTCGTGCGCTCGGAATGGATCGCGCCGATGTTCGGCCCGCGCATTACGCATGCGTTCGAGGAGATCAAGGACATTTTCGATCCGCGTGGACTCATGAATCCCGGCAAGATCGTGCGCCCGTCGAAAATGGACGACCGCACGCTCTTTCGCTACAAGCAGGACTATTCCGCGCGGAAGCTCGATACGGTGCTCGACTGGTCCGAATGGGGCGGCTTCGATAAAGCGGTCGAGATGTGCAACAACAACGGCCACTGCCGCAAGTTCGACGCGGGCACGATGTGCCCGTCGTTTCGCGCGACCGGAGAAGAACAGCACCTGACGCGCGGCCGCGCCAATACGCTGCGGTTGGCGCTGTCGGGCCAGTTGCCGGCGCATCCCGGCGAGGACGCATTCGTATCCAGCGCGATGTACGAAACGCTGGAGCTGTGCGTGTCGTGCAAGGGCTGCAAGCGCGAGTGCCCGACCGGCGTCGACATGGCGAAAATGAAGATCGAGTTTCTGCATCATTACCGCAAGCAGCACGCGTTAGGCTGGCGCGACCGGCTGGTCGCCTTTCTGCCTCGCTACGCTCCGTGGGCGGCACGCCTCGCGTGGCTCGCGAATCTGCGCGATGCGGTGCCCGGTCTCGCGCTGCTGTCGGAAAAACTGCTGGGCTTCTCCGCGCGCCGCTCGCTGCCGCAGTGGCGGCGCGACACGTTCGCGCGCCGGCCGGGCGCGACGGTCGGCGGCGGCACCGTCAACGGCGAAGTGGTCCTGCTGATCGACACGTTCAACAATTATTTCGAGCCGGATAATGCACGCGCGGCGCTGGCCGTGCTGCGTGCCGCCGGCTACGTCGTGCATCTGCCGCGCGCGCCCGACTCCGCGCGGCCATTGTGTTGCGGACGCACGTTTCTTACGGCGGGCCTCATCGACGAGGCGCGCGCGGAAGCGCAGCGCATGCTCGCGGCGCTAAAGCCCTTCATCGAGCGCGGCGTGCCGGTGGTGGGGCTCGAACCGTCGTGTCTGCTTGGCCTGCGCGACGAATATCTTTCGATGCTGCCCGGCCCGGACACTGCGGCGCTTGCGCTCAATGCGCTGCTGTTCGAGGAGTTCATCGCGCGCGAGGCGGACGCGGGCCGGCTCAAGCTGAAGTTCAAAGCGCTGCCGCACAAAAAAGCGCTGCTGCACGGGCATTGCCACCAGAAGGCGTTCGACGTAATGCCCGCGGTGCATAAGGCGCTCAAACTGGTGCCCGGGCTCGAAGTGGAGCTCATCGATTCGAGTTGCTGCGGCATGGCGGGCAGCTTCGGCTACGAGGCGGCGCACTACGACGTGTCGATGAAAATGGGCGAGGCGAGCCTGCTGCCGAAAGTGCGCGCAGCAGCCGCCGAAACGCTGATCGTCGCCGACGGCACAAGCTGCCGCCACCAGATTCACGATGGCGCGCAACGCGATGCGCTGCACGTCGCGCGCGTGCTCGCGCTCGCGCTGGAATGAAACGCGCGTAAGACACGCGGGAGAGGCGATAGGCGATAGGAAAAAAATGCGCCGCCTTTCGCCCGTCGCTTGTCGCCTCTCCCGTAATCTTGACCGCCGTCCTTGACAGGACATCGGGCACCCCATAGCCTGCGCAGACTCCAAAAAATGGACACCGCGCCGATGAGCGCCGTTGTGCAATCCGCCCGAGGACCCGCCGCGAACGCCGCGGCCGCCAGTGCCTGGCTGCTGGAGGTCGAGGATCTGCATGTGCACTTCGTGACTTCGCGCGGCGTCGTGCGCGCGGTCGAAGGGATCTCCTACCAGGTCCAGGCCGGCGAAGTGGTGGCTCTCGTCGGCGAATCCGGGTGCGGCAAATCGGTTTCGTCGCTCGCGATCATGCGCCTGCTGGCGAAACCGGCCGGCCGCATCGTCGGCGGACGCGTGATGTTCCAGGGCCGCGATCTCCTGCAGCTCTCCGAAGAGCAAATGCGCGAAATTCGCGGCCGCGATATCGCGATGATCTTCCAGGAACCGATGACGTCGCTGAATCCGGTGCTGACGATCGGGTTTCAGATCATGGAGCCGCTGCAGATACATTTGGGCATGGACGAGGCCGCGGCCCGCGCCCGCGCGCTCGAGCTCCTGAAACTCGTCGGCATCCCCGACCCGGAGCGCCGGCTCGACCAGTATCCGCACCAGTTTTCCGGCGGCATGCGCCAGCGCGTGATGATTGCGATCGGCTTGTCGTGCAATCCGAAACTGCTGATCGCCGACGAGCCCACGACCGCACTCGACGTGACGATCCAGGCGCAGATCCTGAAGCTGATGAAAGACCTCTCGCGCGAGCTGGGCATCGCGCTGGTCATCATCACGCATAACCTGGGCGTGGTCGCGCGTTACGCCGATCGCGTCAACGTGATGTATTCGGCGCGCATCGCCGAGCAGGGCGCGGCGCGCGAAATTTTTTCCCGTCCGCTGCATCCGTATACCGCCGGACTGCTGCGCTCGGTGCCGCGGCTCGACCAGCCGCGCGGGCGCAAGCTCGAAACCATCGACGGCATGCCGCCGAACCTGCTCGATCCGCCGATCGGCTGCCGTTTCGCGCCGCGTTGTCCCGCGCAACTGCCAGTTTGCACGGCCGCGCCGCCGCCGCTGCTCGAAGTCGAAACCGCGCACTGGACTGCCTGCGTGCGCGGCGCGGAAATGGCGCAGGTCGGACCGGTCGGCCTCGGTCTGCAAAGTGCGAATCCGCAGCCGCCCGCAGCCAAAAGCATAGATGGGATGTCGCCGCTGCTGCACGTGCACGATTTGCGTACGTATTTTGACGTATCGACCGGCATGCAATTGTTCAAGCCCGCGCGGTCCGTGGTGCGCGCCGTCGATGGTTTGTCGTTTGCAATCCAGCGCGGCGAAACCGTCGGCCTGGTCGGCGAATCGGGCTGCGGCAAGACCACCGTCGGGCGCACACTGTTGCGGCTCGAAAATCCGACGTCGGGTCAGATCGTTTATGACGGCGCGGACGTGACGCACGCCCAGGGCGATCAGTTAAAGCAGTACCGCCGGCAGGTGCAGGTGATATTCCAGGACCCGTACAGCTCGCTTAACCCACGCATGACCATCGGGCAGATCATCGCCGAGCCGATGCTGGTATACGGGCTCGAGCCCGACCGCCGGGCGGCCGCCGCCAAGGTCGCGCAGCTGCTCACGCAGGTCGGCCTCTACGATTACATGGCCGAACGCTACCCGCACGAGTTGTCGGGCGGCCAGCGCCAGCGCGTCGGCATCGCGCGCGCGCTCGCGATGCAGCCGAGCCTCATAGTGTGCGACGAGCCGGTGTCGGCGCTCGACGTGTCGATCCAGGCGCAGATCATGAACCTGCTCGAAGAACTCCAGCGCGAGTTCAAGCTCACGTATTTGTTCATCGCCCACGATCTTGCAGTGGTGCGCCACATTTCCGATCGCGTGATCGTGATGTATCTCGGCAAGGTGATGGAAATCGCCGACCGCGACGCGCTTTACAGCGAACCGCTGCATCCCTACACTAAGGCGCTGCTCGACGCGGTGCCGATTCCCGATCCCGCACTCGAGGCGAGCCGCGCCTATCGCGTGTTGAGCGGTGAAGTGCCGAGCCCGCTGAATCCGCCGCGCGGCTGCGTCTTTCACACACGCTGCCCGCTGGCGAGCGAGGAATGCAAAGCGGCGGTGCCTGAACTGCGCGAAGTGAAGCCCGGTCATTTCGCCGCCTGCATCAAAATTTAGAATCGACGTTCAAATAAGCTGGAGGAGTAAGAAATGAAGATGATGCGTAGTCTGGCGGGGTGCGCCGTGGGCTTGCTCGCGTTCGCCTGTTTCGCCGCGGAAACGCCGGTCGCGGGCGGTCTGCTCAAATTCGCCGTCGGCGCCGAGCCGCCCAACTACGATTGCCACGCGCAGTCCTCGTTCGCGTTCATCCATCCGGTGCGCCCGCATTATTCGACGCTGCTCAAGTTCGACACCGCGCAATATCCGAAGATCGTGGGCGACGTTGCGGATTCGTGGACCGTGGCCAAGGACGGGCTGACTTACACGTTCAAGCTCAAAAAGGGCGTCAAGTTTCACGACGGATCGACGTTGTCGTCCGAAGACATCAAGGCGACCTACGACCGCATCCGCAAGCCGCCGAAGGGCGTGCTGTCCTTGCGGGAAGAGGGCTACGCCGACATCACGACGATCGACACGCCCGATCCGCTGACCGTCGTCTTCAAGTTGAAGAAGCCGAATGCATCGATGCTGTCGAACTTTGCGAGCCCGTGGGACTGCATTTACAGCGCGGCCAAACTTAAAACCGATCCGCGCTGGCCTGAGCGCAACGTGATGGGCACCGGCCCGTTCACGTTTGTCGAGCATGTCGCGGGATCGCACTGGAGCGGGCGCCGTTTCGACGGCTATTTCGAGAAAGGCAAGCCCTATCTGAATGGCTTTCTGGCCTTGTTCATCGCCGGCGCACCGATGGTGAACGCACTCGCGGCCGGAGAAATCATGGCCGAATTCCGCGGCCATTCGCCGGCCGACCGCGACCGCCTGGTCAAGGCGCTGGGCGACAAGGCCGTGGTCCAGGAATCGCCATGGGTGTGCAGCCTGGTCGTGACGTTTAACACCAGGAAAAAGCCGTTCGACGATCCGCGTGTGCGCAAGGCGCTGTCGCTCGGCATCGATCGCTGGGGCGGCGCGCAGGCACTGCAGAAAATCGCGCTCGTGCGCCACGTCGGCGGGCTGCTGCGGCCCGGCTATGAACTCGCGACGCCCGAGGCCGACTTGCTGAAGCTGCCCGGGTTCTCGAAAGACATCAACGCGTCGCGCGCCGAAGCGAAAAAGCTGCTCGCCGATGCCGGGCAGTCGAATCTAACGTTCACGCTGACGAACCGCAACGTGGCGATGCCGTACACGCCGGTCGGGGTGTTCCTGATCGACCAGTGGCGCCAGCTCGGCATCAACGTCAAGCATGAGCAGCTCGAGACCAAGCTGTATCTCGCCGCCCAGCAAAAAGACAATGCGACGTTCGATGCTGCGCTCGACTTCAACTGCGATTACATGGACGAGCCGAACCTGCAGCTGCAGAAATTCCTGTCGCACGACAAGTCGGCGATCAACTACGCGGGGCAGACGGACCGGGTGCTCGACGAGCTCTACGACAAGCAGTCGGGCGAGCTCGACAAGAAAAAACGCATGGCGCTCCTGCGCGACTTTGAAAAGCGCGCGCTCGAGCAGGCCTACACGATCCCGACCATCTGGTGGCACCGCATCATCGTGCTGAACTCAAAATTGAAGGGCTGGCACATTACGCCCTCGCATTACGTTGGCCAGGATTTGGCCGACGTGTGGCTGCAGCAGTAGCCGCAAGACGAGAAGCGAGAGGCGAGAGGCGCGAAAAGTTTTCCTCCTCACCCCTTTCGCCTAACGCCTCACGCTTCACTCAAAAATGCTCCGCTACCTGATCCATCGCGCGCTGCTGATGATCCCGACGCTGCTCGGCGTCGCGATCCTCGTGTTTTTCATGCTGCGCCTGATGCCGGGCGACCCGGTGCAGATGATGCTGGACGGCGCCAACGTGTCGAAGGAGGTCGTCGAAGCGGAGCGCGCGCGCCTCGGGCTCGATCAGCCCATTTATCTGCAGTTCATCAAGTGGCTCGGCAGCGCACTCACGGGAGATTTCGGTTATTCGATCTGGACCGGGAAGCCGGTGCTGCACGAAATCGCGATCCGGCTCGAGTTGTCGCTGGAAGTCGCGGTGCTCGCGACCATGCTCGCGGTCGCGCTGGCGTTGCCGCTCGGCACCCTGTCGGCGATATTCAAGGACACCTGGATCGACCATACCATCCGCGTGTTCTCGATCGCGGGTCTTGCGGTGCCGTCGTTCTGGCTGGGCATGATCATCATCCTCGGCCTCTTGACGATGTTTTCGTGGATTCCACCACTCACGTTCACGCCCTTCATGCAGGACCCGAAGGCCAACTTGCTGCAGTTGATCTGGCCCGCGCTCGCGGTCGGCTACCGCTATTCGGCGGTATCGACGCGTATGATGCGATCGAGCATCCTCGAAGTGCTGCAGGAAGACTATATACGCACCGCGCGCGCCAAAGGCGTGTACGAGCGGCTCGTGATTTCGCGCCACGCGCTGCGCAACGCGCTGCTCCCGGTGATAACCGTGATCGGGCTCGAGTTCGCGTTTCTGATCGGCGGCCTGGTGGTAACGGAGCAGGTCTTCAACCTGAACGGCATCGGCAAGCTCTTCGTGCAGGCGATTGCGCGCGGCGACTACACGCTGCTGCAGGCGCTCGTGCTGCTGGTATCGGTCGTGTTCGTGCTCGTGAATTTCGTGATCGACATGCTCTACGCGGTGTTCGACCCGCGCATCCGTTACCGCTGATATCGACGATGTCCGCCCTCGCTCCCGCGCTCACCTACGCCGTGCCGGCACGCCGCCATCCGGTCGTGCAATTCATCCTGCACCAGCCGCTCGGCGCCGGCGGCCTGGTTTTCATCGTGATCATGGCGCTGGCCGCGATTTTCGCGCCGTGGGTCACTCCGTACGACCCGCTCACCGTCGATTACGGCAGTATGCTCGCGGCGCCGTCGTGGCAGCACTGGATGGGGACTGATTCATTCGGCCGCGACATGCTAACGCGCGTGATTTACGGCGCGCGCACCGCGCTGGCCGTCGGCTTTCTCGCCTCTTTCGTCGGCTCCACCGCCGGCGCCATCATCGGCGTCGTGTCCGCGTATTTCGGCGGCAAAATCGACATGATCATCCAGGGTTTCATGGATATTCTGCTGTCGTTTCCGATTATCGTGCTCGCGCTCACGGTGGTGGCGATGCTGGGCCAGAACATTGTGTTCGGCGTCGACATCAATCTCATCATCGCAATCAGCATACCGATGGTGCCGCGCGTCGGCCGCGTGGTGCGCGCGTCCGCGCTTGCGATCCGCGAGCTGCCGTACATCGACGCCGCGCGCGCGGCCGGCTTTACCAACACGCGCATCATCTTCCGCCACATGGTGCCGAACGTCGTCGCGCCGTACTTGATCATGCTGACGGCGTACGTCGCGCAGGCGATCCTCTCCGAAGCGTCGCTGTCGTTCCTGGGTCTCGGCGTTACCGAGCCCACCGCGTCTTGGGGCCTGATGCTGTCCGGCGCCGCCGCCGACTTCTACCAGCAGGCGCCGTGGATGATCATTTTCCCGGGACTCGCGATCAGCCTCGCGGTATTTGCGTTCAACCTCTTCGGCGACAGCCTGCGCGACTGGCTCGACCCGAAAATCAAGATTTAAGCCCCGTGGCCGGATTCGACGCCATCCGCAGCGGCATCAAGCTGCTCATGTTCGACCAGTACGGCACGGTCGTGGACATGCAGGGCGGGCTCATTGAAGTGGCGACGCCGTACCTGAAGGGCAAAGGCTGGAGCGGGCGGCCCGACGCATTTGTCACCTGGTGGCGGCGCACGCATTTCGAGAATTCGATGATCGATGCGCTGCTCCATCGCGAGCACATCCCGTACCGGCGCATCGGCGAGATCTCCGTCGACACCACGCTCGAACGCGCGGGTATCCCGCACACCGATGCAGAGGTCAGCTGGCTGGTCGCGCAAATCGAGAAACTGCGGCCATTTCCGGACGTGCCCGCCGCGATGGCCTTGTTGCACAAGCGCTACCAGCTCGCGGTGCTGTCGAACGGCGACCCGGACATGCTGGAAGCCGCGCGGCCGTACCACGGCATTGCGTTCGATCACATCATTTCGGTCGCGACCGCCGGCTCGTTCAAGCCGCATGCCGCTACCTACACGAAAGCCGCCGAAATCACCGGCTTCGCGCTCGATGAGATTTTGTTCGTCGCCAACCACGCGTTTGATTGCATCGGCGCGAAAGCGGCGGGCATGCGCACGGCGTTCGTCGACCGGCGCAAACGGCCGTTCGGCAAATGGCCATATCAGCCGGACTTGATCGTCAGCGACTTCAAGGAACTCACGGCGCAACTTGCACCGTAGCGCCGGCCGCTAGATTTTCTGCTGGTATTTGCGCACGCGCGCTTCGTCGACTTCGACGCCGAGCCCCGCGCCGTCGGGCACCGTCGCATGCCCGTCAGGAAATGACAGCGGGACGCGCACGACGTCCTCGGCAAGATACTGGCTCGTCAGGCTGACGCCCCAATCGAGCTTTGGAATCGCCGCGGCGAGCTGCAATACTGCGGCAGTGCCTATGCTCGACTCGGCGACTTTGCACGCGAGGTTGACTTTCATGCCGAGCGAATCACATAGCACCGCTGCCTGATAGACGGGCCGCAACCCGCCGAGCTTGATGGCTTTCAGGCTGCCGCCGGACGCCGCGCGCATTTCGTGATGGCGCGCGATGTCGGCGAGGCTGTGCGCGCCTTCGTCAAAGCCGATCGGCACGCGGGTCGCTGCGGCGACCTTGGCCATGCCGGAAAAATCGGTGCCGCGCACCGGCTGCTCCAGAAAATCCAGCGCCGTATCGGCGGCCATTTGCACGTAAGTGAGCGCCTGCTCCACAGTCCAGCCTTGATTGGCGTCGGCTGAAACCAGGTGGCCGGAGCCCACCGCAGCACAGATCCGGCGAGTGCGCTCAGCATCCGCGCCGGGTTCTGCGACCCCGACTTTGATCTTATAGGCGACGTAGCCGGCATCGCGCTTGCGGCCCGCTTCCGCCACGTCCGCATCGGCGTCGCCAGTCCCGAGCATCCACAGCGCTGGCACCTGCTCGCGCAGTTTTCGCCCGAGCAATGCATAGACCGGTTTGCCCAGCACCCGGCCGAGCGCGTCGTGCCAGGCCATTTCGATCGCGGCCTTGGCGGCGTGGTTGCCGTACATCGCGCCATCCATGATCGAGCTCGCCGCCTCGATGCCGGCCAGCGGGCAGCTCGCGAGCACGGGCGCGATGTAACGCACGGCGATCGTCATGCTTTCCATGGTTTCGCCGGTCATCGTCGGCGCCGATGCCGCTTCACCCCAGCCGACGTGGCCCGTATCGGTTTCCAACCTGACGAGCACGTTGTCGGCGTTCTCGATCAGCACGCCGGCCATTTTCATCGCTTGCACCATCGGCAGGCGCACCGCGATCGCCTCGATGCGCTTGATCCGCGCATGCGCAGCGGCCAGCGCCGGACGGGACGAGGTGGCGGTTGTCGTCATCGCGCAGGTCCGTTGCAGGCGGGATTACTTGTGCTCGTCGAGCCGTCCGATCGCCTTGACGGCGCCGGCAAGCCGCTTGTAATCCGCGTCGAAAAACTTCCGGAATTCCGGCGTGTCGCGATAGTCGATCACGACGGATGCTTTGGCCATCGCATCCTGGAACAGCGGATCGGCGACCGCTTTGCGGACGACTTCACGCAACTTCGTCATCGTCGCTTCCGGCACGCCCGCGGCGGTAAAAAGGCCCACCCATAGATAAGCCTCGACCTCATAACCCAGCTCTTTCATCGTCGGCACGTCCGGGAAGGCTGATGAGCGTTTCAAGTCCGTCAACCCGAGCGGGCGCAGCTTGCCTGATTTGATGTGCGGAGCAACCGCGGCGAGTCCGCCATCGTGCATGTCGACGTGCCCGCCAAGCAGTTGAATGACCGCCGGCCCGCCCCCGGTCGTCGGCACATGACGCATCTTGATGCCGGCTGCATCGAGAAACATTGCCGCCGGCACGTGCGTGATGCCATACGGGCCCGACGACGAGAACGACATGCCGCCCTGCTTCGCCTTTGCAGCCGCGACGAGTTCCGGAATGGTTTTAATCGGATTTTCGGTTTGCACGCAGAACGCGAGCGGATCCGCGGAGAGCAGCGCTATGGGCACAATCTGTTCGAGCTTGTACGGGGACTGTATGCCAAACAGTTTGTCTTTTTCGGTGGCGAGATAAAGGTTCGGCGTCGTGACCAGCACGTTATAGCCATCGGGCGGCTGGTTCGCGACGAACGCAGTGCCTGCCGCGGCCGT
>Ga0207675_100007730_pt1 | contig 10146 bp, 6 predicted proteins | sample KBSSwiS42_FD_184305 | JGI IMG/M metagenome (GOLD analysis project Ga0207675, IMG submission 184305) | Switchgrass rhizosphere microbial communities from Kellogg Biological Station, Michigan, USA - KBS Switchgrass S4-2 (SPAdes) (version 2) | ecosystem: Host-associated > Plants > Roots >...
CATCGTCTTAGCAGCGTTCGGTTTGGCGAGCCTCGCCGCGCAGGCGCACCATTCGATCGCGGCCGTTTACGACAGCTCGCGCCAGCAGCGCCTCGAAGCTGTCGTCGCCGAGTTCCAGTTCGTGAATCCGCACCCGTTCGTGATCGTCACGGCCGAGATCGACGGCGCGCAGCAATCATGGCGGCTCGAGATGGACAATCGCTTCGAGCTGGCTCAGGTCGGCATGACCGATACGACGCTGAAGCCCGGTGATCACGTCATCGTGACGGGCAGCCTCGGGCGCACGGAGCCGCGCACGCTCTATATCCGTCAGCTCGACCGTCCCTCCGACGGCTTCCGTTACGAGCAAGTCGGCTCGCGGCCGCGCGTCAGCACCGCGCGCCGTTGAGCTAAAGCCGCCGCTCGAGCTCCTCGAGCTGGCGCAGCAGGATGCCGGCGTGCGCGTAAACCTCCGTCGGAAAGACATGCTTCGGCGTGGGCAGAGTCACGCGCAAGCGCGGCGCGTCGCGCGCTTCGGCGAACGCGGCGAGATCTGCGACGAGGAAGCGCGCGATGTCGTAGGCGTGGCCGGGCTCCGTGTCGTCGGGCACGTTGCGGCGCGCGCTCAAGCCCATCACCGGCACTCCGACTTTCGGCGCGACGCGGATCACGGCGTCCATGCATTCCGTGAGCAGCTGGTAGACGTCGGCTGGCCGCTTGTAGCCGTCGAACGGCGGCGACTCGGGCACAGGGGTCGTGCCGGGATAAGTCGCGAGCAGCGACGCGGCCGAGGTGATCGCGGCCGAGACCTCCTCGAACACTTCGGTGTTGCCGATCGGGACGCGCAGCATCTGGTTGAGCTGGCGATTGATGTCGATGACGACGAGGAACACGCCCGTCGCCGCGATGCTCGTCACGCGCTGCTCGAACGTCGCACGCTCCGTGATGCCGATCGCCTCGGCGGCGACTCTGATCTGCGCCAGCGAATCCTCGAGCAGGGCATACACCTCGGCGGACGAGATCTCGCCCGACGGCACGGGGCCCGGCGAGCGAGGCGCGGCGCCCGCGAGGTCCTGCGCGAGCTGATTCGCTTTGCGCAGCATCGACTGGGTCTGGTAGTAGAGCTCGAGCTCCGAGACCGCGGACACGGGCAGCCGCGGGCTGTCGTCGAACGGCCTGCCCATGCGCTCGCGGACGAGCTCGAGCTCGTCGGCGACCTGGTTCGCCAGCGCATACGCGGCGGCGTTGTCGCGGTCCTGCGCGTGCGCGGCGGCAGCGGGCAGCAACATCAGCAGCGCGGCTCGAAGGAAGCATCGGAGCATCGTCTTGGGTGTCGTCATGATGGCTCTCTCCCTCAGAATCTGAAGGTGTAGCTGTATTTCACGGTGAACTCGGAATACGAAGTATGGAAGCCCGTGTCGGGACCGAGCGGGTTGTCCCGTAGATTGTGGTTCAGCACGAGGAACGCCTCGCGGCCCGCTTGCGGAATCCAGTGCAGCCGGCTGTTCACGCCGATCGTGCGGCTGACGTTGTCGTATTGCAGCAGATTCACCCACGACCACCGCGACGAGAAGATCGTCTCGAGCGACAACCGCACGACGCGCGTGATGAATGCGCAGTCGGGTGTCGTGCAGCGCGGCAGGCCGCTCGGCAAAAGATCGTCGCCTTTGCCGGGGAACGAAATCTCGTTGTACTGATAGTTCAGGTTCGTGCGGAAGTGCGGGCTCGGCCGCCAGCCGACGAACGTCGTGACGCCGAAGCGCTCGCCGTCGTAGAAGTCGCCGTCGTTGACGAAGAAGCCGCCGCCGATCGCGCGCTGGTCGCCCGAGCGCACGGATAGGTTCAGGTTGTCGAAGGAGTACATGCCCGCCGGAATGACGACGCCGCGCGAGATCATGAACGGCGTTTCCAATCCCTCTTTGCTGTTCGAGACGCCGAGGCTGATGCTGTCCTGGGAATTGAATTCGACGTTCAGCGCTTGCAGGTTGATGTTCTGCGTCTGGACGTCGAGCTTCTCGCCGTTCACGAACACGTCGTCGAGATACTCGATGCGCGTTACGTTCAAGCCCGAGAATAGCGTCCTGATCGGCGTGTCTCGCGGCCGCCACGTGTGCCCGCCCTGCAGCGAGACCTCGTCGATACCCGTGCGCCGCACGAAACCGAGCGCGGGATAGAAGTTGCCCTCGATGCGCGTGTAGCCCGCTTCCCCGCGCCAGCCCGTGTTGCTCGGCATGCCGAGTGCGAGGCCGAACGCCATGTCGTCGCCGTCGAGGCCGGGAGTGCTGGACTGCTGGATCCACGCGTCGCCCTCGATCGACCTGTTGCCGATGAGCTGGCTGTCCAGATACCGGAAGTCGACGCCGGCGACGCTGTTGTCGCGGTTCGACGTCGGGTCGCCGCTCGTGACGATCATGCCCACGCTCGATTCGTCGAGCACGTTCGCGGACACGCGCCCGACGAGCGCCGTCGATGCGTCGACGATCTCGGTGGGATTGGACGGATCGCGGTATGCCTCTTGCTGCACGGCCAACGTGCCGATATCGAACCGGCCGACGCGGCCGCTGACTTTACCGCCCACCTCGAGCGGCACGGGTTGCCCTGCGGAGTTGATGCCTATTCGGCGCGAGAAGAACGGCCGGCCGTCCTGCTGTAGGCGGCCGAACAGGAAGATGTCGACATCCTGCAGGAAGAAGTCGCGCCGCTCCGGAAAGAACAGGCTGAACCGCGAGAGATTGACTTGCCGATCGTCGACTTCGGTCGCCGAGAAGTCGGTGTTCACCGTCAGCGATGCGTTGAGCTGCGGCGTGATCTTGTAGAAGACGTCGACCGAAGGCTCTCCTTCGGATTCGGCCGTCACGGGGCCGATCGCGCGCCTGTCGTGGTAGCTCACCGACGGCACGACGTCGAGGCCGCGGCCTTGCTCGATCTGCGAGATGCCCGTGATGTCTCCCATCGTCGAGAGATCGGTGTTGCGATTGCGCGAGTTCCACGCCATGCCTTCGTTCTTGCGCTCGATGTTGCGCGCGAAGTTCATGCGCCACGTCGACGTCGACGGATCGAACGACAGCGTCTTGAACGGGATCTCGATCTCGAGCGTCCAGCCTTCGGGCGTGATGCGTGCGGCCGCTTGCCAGATGCCGTCCCAATCGAACTGCCGCTGCGTGACGCCTTCGAAGACGCCGTCGTAGCGCACGCCGTTCGGATTCACGCCGAACAAGTAGCCGCTGCGGCGATTGTTGAACGGATCGATGTGGACGAAGAAGCGATCGTCGGTGTTGATGTTCTGCCCTTGCCGGAGTATTCGCGCGTTGATCAGCTCGGGCTCGGTGTCGTAGAGCCGCGCGCCGATGTACAAGGCGTCGCGGTCGTAGAGCACGTAGACCTCCGTGCGCTCGCTCGGGCTCTCGAATTCGACCGGCGTCACCTGATGAAAATCGGCGACGAGTGGCGCGCGCACCCAGATCTCCTCGCTCAAGTCGCCGTCGATGACGGGCGGCTCGGCGGCACGCTGGATGCGGACGGTTTTCTCTTGCGCGTCGTCGGGGGGCGGCTGCGCCGCAACGGGCCGGGCTGCAGCGACGACGGCGAGCGCCGCCAGCGCGCTCAACGCGTAGCGGAACTGCGGGGACGGACCTCGGGGACGGCGCACGGACACGGGTCGGGGTGGCCCTCGTTGGCGTTCTTCGGTGGACGGTGCTCGAAGCCGGGTTCGCGAAAAGTGTCGGCAATATACGTACTTAGGGAGCGGCGAGCGGTCGACGATTCACAAGAAAGCCCGAGAGCGAAGAAAAATTGAGTCGGAAAATGACCGCCTAATTAGTTTTCTAGTAAATTAAATGTACCGCCACCCCGGAGGGTGCAAGTATGAGATCGAAGTACCTCGCTTTGCTATTGGGAGCTGCCGCCGTCGCCGCGCCCGCGTACGCGCATCACTCGTTCACGGCGACCTACGACGAAGGCAAGACGATCCAGATCGAAGGCGAGCTCGTGCAGTTCATGTTCCGCAATCCGCACGCCTTCGTGCACGTCATGGCGCCCGACGAGAATGGCGTCATGCAGCGCTGGGGCGTCGAGTGGGGCGGCGCGGGTGCGTTGACAGGCCAAGGCGTCACACGCGACTCGCTGAAGCCCGGTGACAAGGTCATCATCACCGGCAACCCCGGGCGCAACGCGGTCGACCATCGCCTCCGAATGCGCACGCTGCTGCGTCCGTCGGACGGCTTCGGTTGGGGCCAGCAGGGCGAGACGTTCGACTGAGCGCGCGTAACGCGCGTATGCCGCGTCGGACGTCGGAGGAGTTGCTGCACCTGTTCCAGGAGAACTGGCCGCAAGGCTATTCGCCTGCCGAAGAGGTCATGCTGCGTCTGTATCACGCGGCGTTGCGGCACACCGAAGAGCTGCAGCGTTTCCTCGCGCGGTTCGATCTGACCACGATCGAATTCGTGACGCTGCGCGTGCTGCGCCGCGAGCCGCCGCCGCACGTCATGACGCCGAGCGCGTTGCACGAGACGCTCGTGCTCTCCGCGGGCGGCATGACGAAGATCTTGAAACAGCTCGAGGCGAAAGGTCTCGTTTCGCGCCGGGCGGATGCCGTGGACAGGCGCAGCAATCTCGTCGCGCTGACGCCGCGCGGGCAAGCCGCGATCGAGGCTGCGCAGAGCGCCGTGCGCGAGTTCGATTTCGCGCTGCTCGAGCGCACGTTGAGCGGCCGCGAGCAGCAACGTCTCGCGCAATTACTGCGCAAGCTGCTGCTCAGCCTCGAGCCGCGGCGAGCATCGGCCGGGTCCGTCGCAGGCGGCGAAGCGCTGCTGCGCCCGGACGCTTGACGCTCTCCGCGCGATGGCGGCGCGTAGCCGATCGGCCTAAGATCGGTGGCAGTCGCGGAGAGGGGAGCCGCCGATGGCGCGAATCGCGAAGCTGCCTGCTCGTCTCGTTGGGACTCTGACGCTCGGCGTGCTGGCCGCGTGCTCGGAGCAGGGTAGCCCGCAGCCTCCGACAGCCGGCGACGCGGCGCCCGCAGCCTCCGCCGCCACCGTGTTTTCGGGAGCACGGCTCATCGTCGGCGACGGGAATGTCATCGACAACGCGACCTTCACGGTCGGTTCCGACAACCGTTTCGGAATCGTCGGTGCGACGGCCGCCGTTACCGTGCCGGCCGGCGCGACGACCGTCGACCTCTCCGGGCTCACCGTGATGCCCGCGATCGTCGACACGCATACGCATTTGTCGCGCGACCGAGCGGGGCTCATGGCCGATCTGAAGCACCGCGCGTATTTCGGCGTCAGCGCGGCGATGAGCTTGGGTCAGGACAACACCGACGACGCGTACGCGATGCGCCGCGAAGTGATTCCAGGCCACGCGCTGTACCGCATGGCGGGTCGCGGATTCACGGCGCCCGAGCCCGGCCGCACCGAGATCCCGTACTGGATCACGACACAAGAGGAAGGCCGCGCCGGCGTGCGCGAGCAAGCCGCGCGCGGTGTCGACATCATCAAGGTCTGGGTCGACGACCGCAACGGACAGTATCCGAAGCTTGCGCCCGAGCTGTACACGGCCGTCATCGACGAGGCGCACAAAGCGGGGCTGCGCACGACGGCGCACGAGTACTATCTCGCCGACGCGAAGGCGCTCGTGCGCGCCGGCATCGACGCGTTCGCGCACGGCGTGCGCGACATGGACGTCGACGACGAGCTCATCGCGCTGCTCAAGGAGCGGCCGAATTTCGTCATCGTGCCGAACCTGCCGGACCGCGGCGTCGCTCAGGACATGAGCTGGCTGAACGGACACCTGCCGCCGGAGCAGGTCGCGACGCTACAGGCCGCCGCGACCGATCGCCCCGAAGCGCAGGCGTTTTTCGCGATTCAGGCGCGCAACCTCGCGCGCGTGTCGCGCGAAGGCGTGAAGATTGCGCTCGGTACCGACGGCAACGTGCCGTGGGGCGCGCATCTCGAGATGGCTGACATGGTCGCGAGCGGCATGACGCCGGCCGAAGTCGTCATCGCTTCGACGCGTAACGCCGCGGAGTTCATGCAGCTCACGGATGCGGGCACCGTCGCGCCCGGCAAGGACGCGAGCTTCATCGTACTCGAAGCCAATCCGCTCGACGACATCACGAACACGCGCCGCATCCGCGACGTCTACTTGCGCGGTGAGCACATCGATCGCTCGTCGTACGACTAGCGCTAGATCACGAGCTGGTCTTCGCCGACGATGACGTTGCCGTCGAACTCGGCGCGCACGTCGTCGATGAACGTTGCGATCGTCCAGCCCTGCGCCGCCTGGCCGCGGAGTTGGTGATTCAACACGACGGTCTTGACGCCTGCCTCTCTCGCCATGCGGCCGACGTCGGCCGGAGTCGAGTGGGTTTCGGCGACGTGGCGAGCGACGCTCTCGGTGTTGCCGGCCGCGGCCTGTTCCCTGGCGCGCGCCATGTTGTTCTCCCAGGTCCGGTGATCCATTACCTCGCAAACGAAGAGGTCGGCACCGCGCGCGAGCTTCACGATGTTCGCCGAGTATGCGGTGTCCCCCGAGAAGCAGATCGAGCGCGTGCTCGTCTCGAAGCGATAGCCGAGCGAACGGTGCTGCATGCGCGCGACGAAGCGCTCGGGGAAGTGAGTGTTCGTGGCGGACGTCACGACGACCTTGTCGTCTGCGAACACTCGGACGGGGTCGTTGCCGACGTCGACGTCATGACCGAAGAACATCTCCTCGGGCTTGCCCTTGCGCCCCTCGTCGACCGTGCGGATCTCGACGTTGGCGCGGAAGAACTCGATCGCCCCTTTGACGGTGCGCTCGGTGGCGTAAGGGCCGTAGACGTTCGTCGGCGTCGTTTTGCTGCCGGTCCATTGATGCGAGAGCAGCGCGGCGATGTCGGCCGTGTGGTCGTCGTGCAGGTGCGTCAAGAACATCGTGCTCACGGATTGATAGCCGATGCCCGCCGCGACGAGCGCGCGCATCGTGCCGTAGCCGCAGTCGACGAGGTACGGCACGCCGTCGACGACGACGGCGCTCGCCGACTCGCTGCGGTCGACCGATACGCCAGGCCCGCCGCGCGTACCGAGCATGATCAACCGCGTGCCGGGCGGCGGCGGGGCGCGGTTGGCGGCCGGCGGCTGCGCGTAGAGGCGCGCGGTCAGCCCGGCCGTCGCCAGGGCGACGGCGCCTTTGATCAGGGTTCGGCGCGTCGTCGGCATTCGGCAGCGCGGTTTCGCGGTCATCGTTCTTCTCGCGGCGGGCCAGGTGCCAAACTCTAACGTGTCGCCGTGCCGAAAGTCAGCCCGCGCTCGCGTGCGCTCCCTAGATTCGGCACAATTCGTCCTCGGCGGCCCCCCACGAGTGTCGGCCGCCGAACACCCATGACCGACGACGTGATCCGCATACGCGGGGCGCGCCAGAACAATCTGCGCGGCCTCGACCTCGACCTTCCGCTCCACGAGCTCATCGTGGTCACGGGCGTGTCGGGCTCGGGCAAGTCGTCGCTGGCCTTCGACACCGTCTACTCGGAAGGCCAGCGCCGCTACGTCGAGACGTTCTCGCCGTACGCGCGGCAGTTCCTGGACCGCATGGATAAGCCGCAGGTCGATCGGATCGAAGGCATTCCGCCCGCGATCGCGATCGACCAGACGAACCCCGTGCGAACCTCGCGCTCGACGGTCGGCACGATGACGGAGCTCAACGACCACGTGAAGCTCCTCTACGCGCGCGCCGCGCTGCTGTATTGCCACAACTGCGGCCGTGAGGTCCGGCGCGACGATGCGGAGTCGATCTACGCCGAGCTTGCCGGCGAGCCGGCGGTCGGCGGCGCCGCCGCGCGCGTGCTCGTCACGTTCACTGTGCCGATTCCGGCGAACTTCAGCGGCGACGAGATCGAGAAGTTCCTTGCGGGTCAGGGCTACACGCGCATCCGCGCGCGCACGAAGACGGCCGTCGAGGTGGTGCAGGATCGGCTCAAGTTCGAGCCCGAGAACCGCGCCCGCCTCATCGAAGCGCTCGAGGCGGCGCTCAAGGTTGGGTTGGGCCACGTGACGGTGCGGCTCGCCGACGACGAGGAAGGTGCCGGTGTTACGGTTTCGGTTGGCGAGTCAGCCGGAGGGACGCCGCGCACGCCAACCGAAACCGTAACACCGGCACCTTTCAAGTTCTCGGCGCACCGGCACTGCGCGCGCTGCGACCTGCTGTACGACGACTGCATTCCGAACACGTTTTCGTTCAACTCGCCCGTCGGCGCGTGCGAGCAGTGCCGTGGGTTCGGCCGCACGATCGGCATCGACTATCGGCTCGTGATTCCCGACGAGGACAAGACGCTCGCCGGCGGTGCGATCAAGCCGTGGCAAACCAAGAGCAACAAGGAGTGCCAAGACGATCTCGAGCGGTACGCGAAGCAAAGAGGCATTCCGACCGACGTGCCATGGCGCGACCTCACCGCGGCGCAGCGCAGTTGGGTCATCGACGGCGAAGGGTCGTGGCGGCAGCGCAAGTGGTATGGCGTCGCCCGCTTCTTCGCCTGGCTCGAGTCGAAAGCCTACAAGATGCATGTGCGCGTGTTGCTGTCGAAGTACCGCAGCTACGACGCGTGCCGCGCGTGCTCGGGCGCGCGTCTGAAGCCCGCCTCGCTGTACTGGCGGCTCGGCTCGCTCGCCGATGCGGCGGCCGTCGCCGAGCCTTCGCGGCGCTTCAGAGCCCATCTGCCCGCGCTCGACGACGCGGCGTTCGCCGCGCTACCGGGCCTCACGATCCACGACCTCATGATGTTGCCCGTCGAGCGGACGCTCGAGTTCTTCGAGCGCGTGACGCTGCCGCAGCCGCTCGACGACGCGGCCGAGCTCGTGCTCGGCGAGATCCGCACGCGGCTCAAGTATCTCTGCGACGTGGGGCTGCGTTATCTGACGCTCGATCGGCAATCGCGCACGTTGTCGGGCGGTGAGGTCCAGCGCATCAACCTCACGACCGCGCTCGGCACGTCGCTCGTGAACACGCTGTTCGTGCTCGACGAGCCGAGCGTGGGCCTGCATCCGCGCGACCTGGGGAGGATCGTCGCCGTGCTCGAGAAGCTGCGCGACGCCGGCAACACGCTGCTCGTCGTCGAGCACGACGCCCAGGTCATGCTGGCGGCCGATCGCATCGTCGACTTGGGTCCGGGGCCCGGCCGTGACGGCGGCCGCGTCGTGTTCAACGGCTCTCCTGCCGAGCTCGCCGCGAGCGCCGATTCGCTGACGGCGAAGTACCTGCGCGGCGAGCTCACCGTCGCGCGCGGGCGCGCGCCGCGCGCCGTCTCCGAACGCGATGCGCGGCTCGTCGTTCGCGGCGCACGCGAGCACAACTTGCAGAACGTCGACGTGCGCGTTCCGCTGAACCGCTTGGTCTGCATCACGGGCGTCAGCGGCTCGGGGAAGTCGACGCTCGTCGAGGACGTGCTCCACAACGGCCTGCTGGCGCTGCTCGGCAAGCCGAAGGACGCGGCCGGCGCGCACGACGCGATCGAGGGGTTCGAGGCGCTCGCCGACGTCGTGCTCGTCGACCAGGCGCCCATCGGCCGCACGACGCGCTCGAATCCGGCGAGCTTCGTGGGCGTGCTCGAGCCAATCCGGCAACTGTTCGCCGCGGAGCCGCTCGCGCGCGAGCGCCGCTATACGGCGGGCACGTTCAGCTTCAACTCAGGAAAAGGGCGCTGCCCCGCCTGCTCAGGTCTAGGCTTCGAGCACGTCGAGATGCAGTTCTTGAGCGACGTCTACTTGCGCTGCGCGGAGTGCAACGGCCGTCGCTATCGCAGCGACGTGCTCGAGGTGAAGCTGGACCTTGGGCGAAGCGCGGCGAAGTCGATTGCCGACGTGCTCGACCTGACGGTCGCCGAAGCGCTCGACTATTTCGCCGAGCACGGCGCAGTCCGCGAGCGGTTGCAGCCGCTCGTCGACGTGGGGCTCGAGTACCTGACGCTGGGGCAGGCGGTGCCGACGCTGTCGGGCGGCGAGGCGCAACGGCTGAAGCTGGCGGCGGAGCTGGCCGACGCGGGCGCGAAAGGGCCGACGCTGTTCCTGTTCGACGAGCCGACGACGGGGCTGCACTTCGCGGACGTCGCGAAGCTCGTCGCGTCGCTCGACCGCCTCGTGGCGGCCGGTCACTCCGTCGTCGTCATCGAGCACAACCTGGACGTCATCGCTGCGGCGGATT
>Ga0207675_100007731_pt1 | contig 10145 bp, 6 predicted proteins | sample KBSSwiS42_FD_184305 | JGI IMG/M metagenome (GOLD analysis project Ga0207675, IMG submission 184305) | Switchgrass rhizosphere microbial communities from Kellogg Biological Station, Michigan, USA - KBS Switchgrass S4-2 (SPAdes) (version 2) | ecosystem: Host-associated > Plants > Roots >...
CGCCGCAGAAGTTGAATTGACAACCGATGATCTCAATGAAATCGACCAAGCATCGTCGAAGATAACTGTGGAAGGCGCGCGCTATCCGGAAGCGTTGGAAAAGATGACGGGAATTTGAGCCACGGACAAGTCATCCACAGATTACGCAGATTACGCAGAAAGAAGACAGCCACAAAAAACTACGGCAGGCAGAAGAGAACAGCGAGCAGGAATAACCAGGATCGAGACTCACGGGCATTGCTTTCTAATCTGTGAAATCTGTGCAATCTGCGGATTGAATTTACTGACTGATGCTGGCACGTATCGCAGATCACAGATTTTCGGCTTAGACGCTTGCGATCTCCGGTCGTAATTCCTATCCTCAAGGTACCCCGACAAATTCGTACTTCAGAGGCAATACCCATGCGAACGAAAAAGACCTTGCTACGCCCGTTCGCCTGCCTTCTATTTCTTGGTTTAGTGGTTAGCCTGCCGCCGACTTCAGCACAGAAGTTGACCGTCTCAACAAATCTTAAAGTTACATCTGCACCGTTAGATCATTCATCCACCCGGCTGGCGCACTTTTCAGTCCCGACCCCAGTGGATCAGTCTTTCAATCCAATTAAGGGCCTGAGAGTACTGAGAACTATCTCGTTCACAAATGATTACGGCTGGGCGAGGAGCAGTCTGGCCTTTGACGATGCTTATGCTTACATTTCCACTCCGAATGGACTCTATCGAACTGGGAGAAACGTGAATGCGAGCGATCCTCTGCAGTTAATAGCTTTTCCCGACAAACGGATAATTAACCTTTACGTTCACAACAATTCCCTGTACGTACTCAAATTCGGGGAGCAAACGAATACTGGACCTGCGACAGAACACACATTTCTTAGGTCAACCAACCACGGTAATACATTCACCGCACTCGACAATGGGCTTTCTTACTGTCTGTCCGGGTACTGCGGTTTCTTGACACCAACCGTGGCAAGGTTTGTCGATCCTCTAATCTTTCTGAACGCCGGGTCAGGGCGAAACCTGCTGGTCACGAAAGATCAGGGCGCAAGCTGGTCAGCGCTCTCCGGCAGTATTGATGCCTACGTCTGTTCTGAGCCGGCTTTCGAGTTGATTGATAACAGAGTTGTGATGGGCGGCGAATGTCCGCTGGATTTCGCTTACGTCTGGGGTGGGACGTTGCAGCCGGATCTTCTAAGTTGGGTCCCGGGTGGCGAACTCAAGCCGGTGTCCCTGCCGACCATCGAAAATAGAAACGTCCAGTTCGTGGAACGTAGGGGAGACTCCTCGCTTGTGTTCGCTGGCATCGAAGGCGGCTTGCTCAAGAGCACAGATAAGGGCACAAGTTTCAGATTCGTTCTCCAGTACCCAATTTCTGGCGCACAAAAGTATCCCTACGTTCAGCAGATTCTTTACCCGCAAAGTCATCCTGATCTTTTCATCGCGGCCGGCTTCGACAAAGGAATCACGCAAGCGGGATATCTTGCCTACTCAATCGACCACGGGGAAAGCTGGACAGATTGTTCGACGCTCGCGATGACGCCCGAGTTAATGTCGAAGTATGTCGCATTCGTTAAGGAAGATCCCTTCGGACGAATCCTTGTCGGCTTGGTGAACACCGACGCAAAGATTCTAACGATTGCTGAAATTCTCGTTGAGATGCCGAGCGCACCGATCTTAATGTCGGAGATAGCGTCCGATAGGGCCGTCGCGCTGGACTCGGTGGTGATGACGAGCGCGCCCTTTTCTATCAATGCGACGAATCCTTTGAGTCAAAATCAGGCTACTCGCCTCTCGCTGTTCGCTCGCATTGCTGACCTGCAACCTAATGAACTCCCGGTTGTGATGGCCCAAATTCAGGACGCTCATCAAACCCTCTTTGATCTGCCGGTCGAATTTGTGGGGAAGGTTCGCGACCTCGAATGGCTCACGCAAGTCGTCGTCAGGCTTCCGAATGGTTTAGCTTCCGGCGATGCACGCGTTTGGATTCAAGCGCGAGGGCTTCCCAGCAATCAAATCTCTGTAACGATTAAGTGAGAGGTTTCCCGCAGTAAACGTCAACCTCAATGACTGGTTGCCGCCATCGCGCTGTCATCGAAATCGGTGAGCAGTTGATTCAGCAAAGGCGTGACGTTTTCGAGGTTGTCGTAGTTGCGGTGTAGCAAATTCAGCAGGCGGCGCTCTTTCTTACCTTCGATCTCTTTCAGAAACGCGCGACAGAAAGCGCAGACCACCGCCGGATCGAACTGCGTTCCGGTGTTCGCGCGAAAATCGATGAGCACGTCTTCGAGCGGAAGCTTCTTTCGATAGGGCCGATCCGTGGTCATCGCATCGAAAGAATCCGCGACCGTGACGATCCGGGCGCCCGGAGGGATTTGATCACCTTTCAAGCCGTCCGGATAACCGCCGCCGTCGATCCGCTCGTGGTGATACCGAGCCATCAAAGGAATGTCCGCGTACGGATGCGAGATCGGCGCGAGGATTTCGTAGCCGGCGGCCGGATGCTTGCTCATCTCGGCTGAGTCTTTGGCGCTGAAACGGTCAGGCGAGTTGATGACGCTGAGGTCGACGATCAGCTTGCCGATGTCGTGCAGATATCCGGCAATGGTGATGCCTTCGACTTCATCTTCAGTCCAGCCCATCTCGCGCGCGATGACTTCGCTGTACTTTCCGACGCGCACGGAATGGCCCTGCGTGTAGCGGTCCTTTATGTCGATGGCGGCGGCAAATGCGCGCACGGTTTCTTTGTAAATCGTTCGCAGACCATCATAAAGGTGCTGATTCTCTTCCGCCTTGCGCTTCACTTCCCCGAGCAAGTGATGGCTGTTGATCCCGACGGCGATGTGCCGCGCGAGTGCGCTCAGTGTATCAAGATCCTCTTCGGTGAATTTCTCGCCGCTGGCTTTTTCCCCGAGCAGCACCACTCCGATCAGACGATCGTGAACAACCAACGGCAGGAGTAGCTGAATTTCAGCGGCGGCAAAGAGTTCCCGATTTTCGTCCATGAACCGAGACGCTTCCGCGGTCGCATTCGCGAGTGTCAGCGAGGCCCCCAGGCTGGCGAGTTCTCGAGCGCGTGCCCGCCCGATGTTGATTTCGATACCACGGGTTTGCTCCAACCCGCGGCCCGATATGATCCGCAATGTGTCACGTTGCCGGTCATGCTGCGCAATCGCCCCGCGCCGAATCGCGACGGACCCGAGCAGCAGGTGAAAAGATGACCGCAGCATCTCTTCAAAATCTGAAGTGTTCGCGATTTCCTGGCCGAGGTCAGCGAGGGCGGCGAAGGTGTGGAGGAGTCTTTGGTTCTCGGTTTCCATTACAGCCGTGGCGCTGAAAGCGGAAAATAAAATAGCCCAGGGCAACGCCCTGGGTTAACGATCAAAGATACGCGTTGCGCCCTGAAGGGGCGCGATAGAATCTATCTCGCCCCTTCAGGGCGAGGAAACAACAAACGAGCGACGAGCTCAGGGTTATTTTATTTTGCCCCCTCGGGGCTGCTTGAGCCTTCACGATCATACGTGATGACCTGCCGCATTAGGTTTAGGTTCGACCAACAACAACGCTTCGCTCTCATCTTTCGCAAGTTGCACATGCTTTGTCAGCCCCAACAACTCGAACAGACTGGCGGTTTGACTGTTCACATCAGAGAAGATCAGCCGTGCTCGAGTTTGCTCAACGACGTCGATCACTCCAATCAGAATTGAGACGCCGATGCTATTCACTAACTCAGTGTCGCGAAAATTGATGACGACGGCGTGGCGACCGGCCTCGAGCTGGCGTTTGCATTCACGCTCGATACGTTCGCCGGTCAACTTGTTGAGGTAATCGCTGGCGTAGATGATCGCTGTGTCACCGACACACCGCGCCTCCACTGACGTTGCTCCCGTTGCGTCCATCGGTTACTGCGCCCCGCTTTCGCGCCGCAGAGCATATCACAAACCGCAAATTCGAGAATGTGATTTTGCTGAGAGCAAAGACGGGCTAGGACTTCTGTTGAACAGAACCGACGGGTGGTGAACCCGACGAATGCAAGTACTTCGTCATTCGTAATTGCGTCCCATCATCTACGCGCACGAATTCAACTTCGTCCATCAGACTCCTAATGAGTTTCAGGCCCCAGCCGCGACGGCTCTTGCCATTGCCGTTGGTCTCGCCGTTTTGGGTCAGCATGTTAGCCGGGACGACGCCACGACTGGCAACGGTAACCACCAGTTTGTCACTCTCAATGCGAAACCGCTGATAGATTTTGCGGTCGGGACTGAGGCTATGTTCGGTGGCGTTGATGCACGCCTCGACCAGCGCGAGTTTGATTTGATTGATCGCCTCAGGGCCGAAATTGATTCGCCGCGCAATTTGTTCGACGGTGTGTGCGGCGATCAACTCAGTATCCGTGCCCATCGGAATGACCATTTCGTATTCGTCAGCGCCACCGTCGCCGCCACCACCGCCAAAGCTGCTCGATGAATCTGGCTTCGATAATTCCGACGTAAGCCTCGCCCTCAGCAACTCAGCTTGGCGGCGGCTAGAACCGTAAGCATTGCGCTTTTTCAGAACCTCGGCGGCTTCACGTGAAAATCCTTCCGGACTTACAAGCCAGAGTTTCACCTGATGAGACTTTGCTTCGCGCGCAATTCGCTCCAGCCGTTCACACCACTCGGAAGTCAATTCGGCGCTGGCTTCCAGTTTCGAATCGATCTCGGCGGCAATCCAAACAATCTCGCTTTCATCCGTGTAGTCGCCCCCCTCGAAGCCGTAGCCAATCACGCATCTCCCCTCTTCTGTCGGATCGCTGGTAGCGACGGCTGAATAATCAACCGCGGAAACAACTTGCGGCAAACGAACGATGTCTGCTTCAGCGTCGAGCGCGGCGTGGACAGCTTCGGTTTCCACGCCAGAGTGGGCCGCCGCGAACTTCTGGTAGTCAAACAGCGACGCGGCAACTTCCTGGCAATTGAAACGCGACAGAAGGTCATTCAAACCCAACGCCGCCGCGCGACGATATTTCCGGGTCATCATCTTTGGCGCACGCTTCAAGCTATTCACGCGAGTGTTAGCAACAGTCAGCGCCCGCGCTTCGCCGGCGACTTCCATTCGGTACTGCGCGGTCAAATAATCCATCCAGACCACCGCTTCATTGTTGAGCTCAATAGTCACGCCACTTGAATTTGCCAGCTCGTGAACATGAAGAGTGTCGATCATTCGTTCGAACTCCGTGCCCTCGACGCCCAAACGTTTCTTCCAGGTCCAAACGGAAGCCTTGCGCGTTTCGGTTGAACGACTCTCGTACAGAATGCGAAGCAGCGTTCTGCGGGTTTGCGCCTGAGGCGCAATTTGGCCAAGCAGATTGGAAAAGTGTCGATACATCCGCCCGCCCATGAGTTCGTCAACGTAGAGCAGTTGGCAATTTACATAGCTCGTTAGCGGCAGGCCCTTTTGTCTCGCTGATTGTGCAAACGCCGCAAGCAGGAAGGGACTGCCGCCCAATTGCTGAACGACCAGGTCTCGCCTCTCCGCATCGGTCTCGATTTGCAGCCGGCGCGTAAGCGCATTCAGCAGAGTGGGCGCATCGTCATCGTTCAGGTAGTCGAGGTGGATCGTTTCTGCCACATCGAAATCCGCGTCAGCCGCATGCTTCAAACCTGGTATCTGCCGGCGCAGCCCCGCGACGATTCCCGCTTCGCCACGACCGACGAACGCCGTGGCAACGCTCGCTGTCAATTGGCTATCTTTCTGTTCGCCCGCCAGCGCAAGACAATCAATCAGCGGCAGAATTCTCCGCTTGCAGACGGCCGCCAACTTTTGCGGCGCGCCCAGACAAAATCGCAGAAACGAGGCTGCGTCGGCAGATGCGCGCTCATGTTCAAACGATTCCAGCAGCGCGGACACGCCGTCGTAGTCCGTCGACAATGACAGATCGAGCACATCCCGCAGGCTGACCGGATTGGTGCAAAGAGAAGGATCGACGCGGCGATAGGCAACGTACTGCTGCAGGAAACTGCGAAAGAAGCTGGCTCCAACTTCTGCCGGCGTGCCGCGATTCTTGCCGAATGAGAAATGGAATGGAACTGCGTGCGTGCGGCGAAAGAACAGTTCGTCGTATGCCTGGCGCAAAAACTCCGAGCCGCCGCCATTCGGCGCTGCTGATACCAGCAACTTCTGCTCAGTTGTTTGCGTCGCATAATTTATGACCTGACGCAATTCGGCCTCGCGCCCCACAAACTGGTCGCGGGAAATATGACTGAGGATGCGCTCGTGAGTCATTGCCGTGTTTCGGGACTACGTGTCGATGCTATGGCGTCAGACCCGTGATAAGCGTACGCGCGATTCCGGCCATGACTTTTTGCGTAATACAACGCGCGATCGGCGGCGCGAATAATTGCCTCGACTGAATTGAGTGAAGGTGACAGCGAGGAGAGCCCGATGCTGACGGTGACGGAACCAAGCGGCTGGGTTTCGCCGTGGGGAAAACGTGCGTTTATGATCGTGCGCCGCAAACGATCCGCAATCATGCCGGCCTCGTTCAAATTAGTCTGCGGCAGCAAAATCGAGAACTCTTCGCCACCGTACCGCGACGCCACGTCTTCCTTACGCAGCGTTGAACGCAGGCATTGCGCGGTGATCTCCAGCGCGCGATCGCCGGCCTGATGGCCATTCCGATCGTTGTACAACTTGAAATCGTCGATGTCGATCATCATGAAGCTCATCGGTACGTCGTAGCGTTTCGAACGATTCAGTTCCTCAGACAGACGTGCTTCCAGGTAACGTCTATTATGCAAACCGGTGAGCGGATCAGTTATCGACATCAATTGAAATTGGTTCGCGCGATGCTGCCAAACCGCGCGTTCGAGCGCAAGCGCGATTTGCGGCGCAATCAGATCAACTAGTTCCAGGTCTGACGCGTCATAAGCTCCGCCGCCGCGCTTGTCGGCCACATTCAGCAAACCAATCTTGCGCGCCCCAATTGAAATCGGATAACTGATAAAAGAACGCGTCTTGTACTTTCGTTCCGGCAACGCTGCGCGACCCAGTGCGTCGATTGTGCCTAACAAAGGTTCACCGGCATTGAGTACTGAACCGGCAATTCCCTCGCCCATCCTGATACTTCCGATTTCGTCTGCGTTGACGGGTATACCGCGCGCAGCCTTGATGGTTAGTTCGTTTGACGACTCATCAAACAACCAGAGGGATGCGCGCTCAGCCTGCAGGAGTTCAGTGGATTGGGTCAGGATCGCTTCATAAATCTGCGACGGTTCGGCTGCGTCGATGTGTTCGGCAAAGCGGCGAATAGAATCTGAGAACTGGCTGCGACGGCCAGTGGCAACCTTGACCGTTGGGGGCAAGTCCTTTTCTGTGACCGGTTCAGTTGGGGTGACAGCGGTAACTGTCTCTTTGGTTTCAGCCTTCAGGTGAGGCGTTTCATCCACACCTTCAACTTCGCGAAACTCTTCCACCGCGCGGCTGACCTTTAACGCGGCATGATCAAGATCGGCCTCGTCGGCAAAAATCACGTTCCGGAATAACTCATTGGTTTCCAGGTCCCGCAGATCGCCTTCGCGAACACGCTCAACGAATTCGTGGTAATCGGCCCCGCTCGAAAATGCGCGTCCGCCAATTAATGCGAGTTTGCGACCGCTAATCTCTACCGGCAGGGCGAAGCATTGCAGGCCTGCGTGGCATCGATAATGGACCACTTCGCCTTCGGCTGTCGCGCGACTATGTGCCGCGCCGCAAAATGGATCGCACAAGGGCAGGTACTCGGGCGAAGACTGAAGCGTCCCACAGATTGAGTTATTGTTTGTGACAGCCAGCGCCGGCGGCTGATGACCTTCGACGAGCAATAACGCGATACCGGAGGAATCTGCAATCGATTCTTGCCGCTCGCGCCACCCTTTGGGGGCACGTTCAGACGTTTCTTGTTCGATTTGCGCCGTGCGCGCGGGGGTTTTTCCCGTCATCTGAAATAAACGTTCGTCGCAGCTCGGCAGTATAGGTTTGCTCCAAACCTTCGCTCAAGCCCGGCGTTTCTCGCGGCCGCACGCTCGCAAGTGTGTTCCTAATTTCAACTCACAGTAGGGTTAAACGACGAATTGACTGAGGTTTTCACGCGTGGAGGTGCGCCGCCTGGTGATTTAACCCCGGCGCGGCCCCAGGGGCGACACGCTCAATATCGGGTTGCCTGGAGCTGATCCTAATGCAGGCAGCAAAGTGGTTCGGGAGGATTTGAACGAGGGCAGGTTCGACTGAAGCACAGGCGTCAATCGCATAAGGACAGCGAGTTCGAAAACGGCAACCGCTCGGCGGATTGATTGGAGACGGCACCTCCCCTTCGAGCATGATTCTGGTTCGCGCTGCTTCGACTTTTGGGTCGGGCACCGGTACCGCAGAAATGAGCGCCTTGGTGTACGGCATCAATGGACGTGCGTAAATCGCCTTTGCGGGAGCCAGTTCGACAATCTTTCCGAGGTACATCACGGCAACGCGATCCGAAACGTGCTGGACTGCGCGCAGGTCATGCGAGATGAAAAGATATGTAAGGTTTTTCTCGCGGCGAAGACGATCCAGCAGGTTCATGATTTGCGACTGGATGGAAACGTCGAGCGCTGAGATTGGCTCATCAGCAACGATGAATGACGGGTCGACTGACAAAGCACGCGCAATCCCGATGCGTTGCCGCTGCCCGCCAGAAAATTCGTGTGGGTAACGCTTCAAGAAGCGTGGACTTAGTCCGACCTGCTGCATCAGCTCCTGCACCCGGCGCGTGCGCTCTGCGCCGCGCGCCAGGCCAAACGTAGCAAGCGGCTCGCTGATTATCTGGCTCACCGTCATGCGCGGATTCAGTGAGGCGTATGGATCCTGAAAGATAATCTGAAGATGTTGCCGCTGTGCCCGCATCGCCGATGACGAGAGACTCGCGAGGTCCTGTCCGCTAAAGATCACTTGACCGGCCGTCGGGTCGACGAGACGCAGGATCGCGCGACCGAGGGTTGTCTTTCCACACCCAGACTCGCCGACCAGGCCGAGCGTTTCACCGGCCAAAATATCAAGCGACACGCCATCGACAGCTTTAACGGTCTGCCGTTTCCCGAATAGCGACTTTCGCACCGGAAAGTGCACCGTCAAATCTTTGATCGAAATCAGTGGCTGCGTGTTTGATTCCATCTTCACGTGGCAGATTCGGCGTAAACCTCGTCCGCGAAATGGCACAGCGAGAAATGATTGCTTGTGAGTCGAACAAACGGCGGAAATTCTCGCCGGCAAACTTCCTCCACGCGCCGACAACGTGGTGCAAAGGGACAACCGCTGGGCAAATTAGCCAAGTCAGGCGGTTGCCCCGGGATTTGAAACAGCTTTCCCTGCTCGGATGTTGGATCGGGAACTGACTGCAAAAGAGCCCTCGTGTATGGATTGCCCGGACGTTCGAACAGTTCCGGTGTCGGCGCCTGCTCAAAAACCTTCCCGGCGTACATCACGGTCACATAATCAGTCATGCCGGCAATCACGCCAAGATCGTGCGTAATCAGAATCACGCTTGTGCCAGTCTCGGTCTTTAATTTCTGTATCAGATTCAGAATCTGCGCCTGAATGGTTACGTCGAGCGCCGTGGTCGGCTCGTCGGCGATCAGAAGCTGCGGCTTGCACGAAAGAGCCATCGCGATCATTACCCGCTGGCGCATGCCGCCGGAAAATTCGTGAGGATAACTGTCGATACGCTCCGACGCGTCCGGAATTCTCACATGTTCCAGCATCTCGACCGCATGACGCCGCGCTTCTTCTTTTGTATGGCCGAGATGAAGTTGGGTTACCTCCATCAACTGCTTCGAGACGCGCATGAACGGATTCAACGAGGTCATGGGATCCTGGAAGATCATTGCGATGTGACAGCCGCGCAGATCGCGCAATTCGCGCGGCGACATCTTCAAAATGTCACGTCCGTTGAATTCAATCGCGCCGCCCGCGATTTGCCCCGGAGGCTCTGAAATCAGGCGCATGATCGAGAGATTCGCGACGGTCTTCCCTGAGCCGGACTCGCCCACGATCCCAAGCGTCTGGCCGCGCTTCACTTCAAAGCTGACGCCATCGACAGCTTTGACTACGCTATCTTCAGTCTTGAAGTAGACGCGAAGGTCTTTGACGCTTAGCAGATTATC
>Ga0207675_100007732_pt1 | contig 10145 bp, 9 predicted proteins | sample KBSSwiS42_FD_184305 | JGI IMG/M metagenome (GOLD analysis project Ga0207675, IMG submission 184305) | Switchgrass rhizosphere microbial communities from Kellogg Biological Station, Michigan, USA - KBS Switchgrass S4-2 (SPAdes) (version 2) | ecosystem: Host-associated > Plants > Roots >...
TGCTGCTGATCGGAGAGGGGATCGCGGGCTTCCCCGCGGCGCAGGGCCAGGCGATGGAAGGCCACGACGGCAAACTCGAACCGATCAAGGGCCAGGAGAAACTGCGACTGGCCCACCCCTTCGACCTGTACAAGGCAGGGCAGTGGGAGCGCTGGCAGCACACCCGGCTCTTGCTCGATGTGGTTCCCGGCCGAGGCGCGGGGTTTTCGCTGGAAGCGCCCGAGGGGGTGCGCTTCATCATTCGATCGGAGCTGTGCGCCGTGCACTGAGCGGGGCGCGTGGCGCAAGCCAGTCGGGACGTAACTCCATTCGCGTACTCCGACATTCGTTGCACGTGAGGCTTTCCAACTCGGCCCCCAATGCCCATGAGCCACCTCTCATCGTCCGCTCGCCACCTGCTGCACGCGCTGCCGGGTGAGCCCGAGCAGAGCGCCGGCGTCGCGGGTCGAGAGACCAGCCCCCAGCGCGGCCTTCACGGCCTCCTTGGTGGCGCTGGCGGCATCCGCCTCGGCTTCCTGTGCGCGCGCGCGCTCGGCGTTCGACCGATCGACAGCTTTGCGCAGCGGCGCCGGCAGAACGATCTTCTGTTCAATCTCCAGCTTGCACGCCGCGTCGTCGATGAACAGACGGATCGCGTCCGCGATGCGATCCAAGCCCTGCAGATCACGCTCGGCTTGGGCGATCTCGGCTTCGGAGAGCGCCGGCGTCAGCGCGCGCGCAGGCGCTGCCCGGGGCGGGCGCGGCCGCTGCGGGAGGGCCCCCTTGCCGCATGCAGATGCTGCGACCGCTACTACGGCCGGCTCCGAGTGTCCAAAGGACTCGCGCTCGCGCCGGGCGCCGTAGCGTCGAAGCCACGCCGCCCGGTCTGCAGCAGCCAGAGGGCTCATACTGATGCCGCTCGGAGATGTGGGGTGCCGAGCCCAAGGCCCTCAGGGGTAGAGCAGGTACTGCTGGCGCTTGCTGCGGAAGGCTTCCAGCTCGTCCTTGTACAACGCTTCGATTTCCGAGAGCGGGAGCAGCGCGAGCATGGCGCGGGTCACCGCGGGCTGGCCGATGATCTCGTGCAAGCGCGCCGTCTGCCATTGTGCACGGTGGAGGCGGCGCAGGCTGAGTGCTAGCGCAATTCCGGTTCGCACGGGCTCGAATAGCGCGCGATCTGTCACGCGCAAAGACACGCCGGAGCAATCCTTGCCCGCATACGGGCTGGCGCTGGGCTTGAACCGAGCGCTGCTGAACCTCACCCCGGCCAGGCCGTAACCCTGCAGCGTGGCGAGCAAACGCTCGGCATCCACCCAGGGTGCGCCCATGAGCTCGAACGGATGCTCCGTGCCACGGCCAACCGAGACATTGGTGCCCTCCACGAGCGCCACCGCGGGATACAACACCGCTTGCTCCACCGTGCGCAGATTGGGCGAAGGCGGCCACCAGCGCAGCCCCGTCTCGTCGAAATAGGCCGACCGCCGGTAGCCCTGCATGCGCACGACGTCGAGCTCGAGCCCGAGCTGCTCGTCCGCGTTGATCATCGCCGCCAGCTCACCGAGCGTCATGCCGTGACGAATGGGCAGGGCGTGATGATTGACGAAGGAGGCCTCGCTCGGGTCCAGCATCGGGCCAGCGATCGTGACGGCCCCGAGCGGGTTCGGGCGATCCAAAAGAAGTACGCGCAAGCCAAGCTGTGCGGCAACGCGCAGCATGCCGTGCACCGTGGAAGCATACGTGTAGAAGCGTACCCCCGCATCCGGAAGATCCACGACCACGGTATCCACACCGCGCAGTAGCTTGGGGCTGGGGCTGGTCTGCTTGCCGTACAAGCTGTAGACCGGAACGGACCAGCGCTCGTCTACGGCGTCGGCTATCGCCTCGTCTTTGTTCGCGGCCTGGCCGTGCTCGGGCGTGAAGAGTGCCACCACGGACACACCCGGTGCGGCGGCGAGAGCGTCCAGGCTGCGCGTGCCGTCGGCGGCGCGCGCCGAGTCGTTCGTGAGCACGGCTACGTGCGCACCGCGCAAGCGCGCGAAGCTTTCGGCAACCAGCACGTCCAGGCCAAGCTGGAGCGCGGGCGCAGGCTCTGCGGCTGGAGCCACGGTCGGGTTCGCGCTGGACCGCGACGCGCTGGCTGCGCTGCTGTTGCCGACTCCCGCTGACGGAACGCTCACCTGCGCACAGGCAAAGAGCAACGGCAGCAACTCGAGCCGTTTGACCCACGAATGAACGACCATGTGTTCAGAAGTCTAGCGTGGGTCGCTGCAGTTATGAAAATCTATCGAACGCTGCGCTCGCGCCGCCCCAGCCCGCTCGCCGAGCGCGCAGTGCAAACGCCGCGGCGGTGAGCGCATGCCGAGGGGACGTCGAGGGCACCAGCCCTCGCCGGCGCCGCGAGGCGGGGGGGACGACCCCGCGGCGCCGGACGAAGTCCTTCAAAACATGAGTTCAGAACATGAGATTGCCCTGCCCGAGCCGGAAGTTGATGTTGGCGCCGAACTGGTCGCGGGCGTTCAGCACGCGCGAGAGCGCGTTGGCGATGCGGTTTTGACGCGTGGCGAAGCTGGTCGCTGCGAGCCCGGCGTGGATCTCGTCCTTGGCGAGCGCCAGGCGGTCCTGTGCGACGGGATGTAGCCCGATGGTCGAGCCACCCAGATCGTCGAGCGCATCGTCGATCTCGGCTTCCGCCAGCCGCATCAGACCGAGCTGGATGTCCTTGCCTTGATCCTGGAAGCGGTTGACCAGGGTCTGGGCCGCGCTCAGGCGTTGTCGGGCGATGTCGAGGTTGAAGGCCGCGTTCAACACCCGCAGGAAGCGGCCGATCTTGTTGATGTCGTCGCCGCCAAACTGGATCGGCGTGCCGAAGCGCGCCTGCAGATCGGCGGCGGCCTGGGAGCGCTGAAATTGCGGGCCGACATAGAAGGCGACGGCCGCCTCGATGGTGTTGCCGAAGGCATTGGTGTGAAAGAAGGGCGGCGTGTCGACGGCTTCGATCACGGGTGGCGTGTTGAACGTGCCGTTGCCAAAACCATTCAGAGGCAGCCCGAGGTTGAGCGCATCGATGTTGGGCTGGTCGAGATCTTGTCCGCCGAAGCCACCGTCGAAGGGGAAGGCAAAGGTCGGCGCGCTGCGGGTATTGGTGTCGAAGTTGGCGTTGAGCCCGCTGAGCTCGCTGTTGGCGCCGCCGTTGGCGTGGCAGAAGTTGCAGCGGCCCCGCTGTGGATCGAGATAGGCAACGCGGCCGTCGTTTGCGTCGGGGTCGGCGAGGTTGACCTGGCGCAGGTCGAGCTCGTTGCTGCGGCCAAGGCCCAGCTGGAAGGCTTCGACCAGGTCGAGCTCCTCGGGCGTCGGCACGCGGAAGTCGACACCTTCCTGCCGATTCAAACTGTTGGGATAGTGCTGCTTGACGGCGCCTGCCAGAAATTCGCGCAGCGAGCCCGTGCCCGGCGCGCCATCGCCGGACCAGCCAGTGCGTTGCACGGGTGGATTGGTGGTGCCGTCGGACGGGTCACGAGCCACGCTGATCGCCAGCGACAGGACGTGCGGCACGCCGCGCGAGACGGGCGGCTTGTCGAAGCCGTCGACGTTCTCGCGAATGCCGGCGAAGTCGCCGAGGTCGCTGCTCTCGAGCTCGGCGAGCGCCGGGTTGTGGTCGGCGACGAACAAGGGATCATTCGGGCTCGAGGCACGCAGGGCATCGATGAAGGGGCGATCGATCGTGAGGTTGTTCGCTGCGGGGTGGCAGCTGCCGCAGGTGCGGCCGTTGCCGTCGAAGGTCTCACGGAAGAAGATATCCGCGCCCGCGCAGATCTGCGCAGACACGAGCCCGGCCAGCACGCGCGGGTCACGAGCACACGCGCTGAGCCGCGCGTCCGCCGCGAGAGCTCGAGCAGTGTGTCCGAGCTCCGGACTGTCTGCCACGTTCCCGCACCCCGCCAGCCACCAGAGCGCGACCGCGCTCACCGCCCGATGCCAATGCCTCTGACCATGCATGCTTGCCCACTCCTCGAGAAAACGCGTGAACCTCAGCCGCGCTCCCGGGCGGACGAAGGCGCCATTGCCCTGCCGACCCGGCGCGCGACCGCCACGACGTGTGCTGCGCAGTTAGAGCGCCGGGGCTCGACGACCTTCGCGCGCGCGGTCGCGATTTTCTCCAATGGCAGATGCTCTGAGCCGCTCGCTGCCGTGTGCGCCGATGGGTTGTGGGGCGTCTAAACGCAGGTAAATGCGGGCAATCCTTGACAACGAGCTGGCCTCCGGGTCCTATCCGTGCCGTGCTGCACGGCGCTCCCCCGTGGCCGTCGAGCCGCCGAAGGAGGGGGCGGTACTGCGGGCGTGAGCTCGCGCTCCTTTGCGCGCTGTCGAGCGTGTGGTTACCGGTGCGAGCGCTCGCCCAGGAGGCGGGCCTGAGCATCGAGACGGGCTCGCCGGACGCGCTCTGTCCGGAGCTCGAGAGCACGCGCGCGGCCGTGCGCCGCCGGCTCGGCGAGCTGGTGGTGCCGAACGGCTCCGGTTTCGTGGCGCGCTACACGATCGGACATGCTCCGGCGGGCTCCCCGCGCGACTTCGTGCGTCTCGAGCTGCGCGGCGGCGATGGAGCCGTGCTGCTCGCGCGCGATCTGCCGCTCGAAGGAGAGGGCTGCAGCACCATGTCGGAGGTCATCGCGCTGGTGCTCGACCGCTATTTCCGGGCGCTGCTCGCGCGCGAGCCCGCGGCGCCTGCGGCCGATTCTCGCGCAGCCGCAGAGCCCGAGGCGCGTTCGTCCGAGCCGCGTGCCGCCGCGCGCGACGCCTCATCGCCGCCTGCGATCGCCGGGGAGGAGTCCCTCCCGACCCCGAGCTCGATCGCGGCGGCACCCGTGCTCGCTGCGTCGGCAGCAGCTTTGCCCGCGCGGCTCGACGAGCTGGCGCTGGAGCTGGCGTTCCGTCGCCCCCAGCGACCCGCTCTCGGGCTGCGCGCGACCTTCGAGCTCTGGCCCCACTCGTACGCGGGCACGGCGCTGCACCTGAGCCTGATCGCCGATCGCGAGACGCTGGCGGACGGCGCCGAGGTGACGAGCCGCGACGCGGTCTGGCGCGCCTATGCAGCCTGGGGCCCCACGTTTGGCGCGCTGCGCACCTATCTCGGACCCGGCATGTGCGCGAGCGTGGCGCAGGGCGCCGGGCGCGGCTTCACGCGAGATGCGGCGGGACTTCGCCTGAGCTGGGCCTTGGGGCTGAACATCGGTGCGATCTGGTCGATGCAGGATGCCTGGACGCTGCACGCTTCGGGAGCGCTCGACTGGACACTGTCGGACTGGGGAGGCAAGTTTGATGTCGCGGGCCAGGAAGTACTGGAGCCAGCCCCGCTGCGAGCCTGGCTCGGTATCGGGGCCGGTTACGATTTGTAAAGGCGGGCGCGCCAGAAAAAAACCGAAGGTTTGGCTCAGGGGAGGCTCCAAGAGGTCGGCATGGTTCGGGCTGCCTCAGGTTCGTTGGTCGAAGTCGCCGTGTCGGCGGTGCCCGCGCCGCACGCCTTGCGTTGTCTGGAAGGCGATCTGGGCGCCTGGAGGCAATTGCACCGGCAGTACTTCCCCATCGCCGCCGCGTTCCTGCGCAAGCTCGGGGTCGACGAGCGCGATCGCGAGGACGCCTGTCAGGAGGTCTTCCTGCAGATGTTTCGTTATCTCGCGCGCTTTCGCGGCGAAGCCGATCCCAAGACGTGGCTCTATCGTCTGTGTATCACCCAGGCTCGGCGCGTGCGGCGCCGAAACAAACTGGCGCACACCTTGCACCGCGTGCTCGCATTCTTGCCCGGCGAGTCGTTGGTCTCGTCGCCGAGCTTCAGCGAACGCGCGGCGCAGCGCCGCATTCGGGCGGCCCTGGCCCAGCTCTCCGAGAAAGAGCGCAGCGCCTTCGTGCTCTATGAGATGGAGGGACTCGCAGGCAAACAGATCGCCGCCATCGTGGGCTGCAAAGAAGCGACGCTGTGGCGGCGCCTACACGACGCGCGCCGGAGCTTTTGCCGCGCGCTCGCTGCGTCGGAGGTCGAACCGTGAAGGGCGATGCGCACCCCCCGGACCCGGAGCGCTTCGAGCACGACCCAGCGCTCGGGCCGTTGCTGGAACAGGCGAACGCCGAGTACGCTGCGGGCCTGGACGAGGCGACGGCGTTTCGTCGGCTCTCCGAGCGGCTCGAGACGCGGGCAGCCCGGCGCGGACGCTGGCAGCGCGTTGCGCGAGGGCCCGTCTTCGCACTGGCGGCGATCGCGCTCGCGGCGCTGGCCTGGGAGCGGAGCGCCGAGCGGGCGCAGACCGTGGTGTTCGGGCCGGAGCTGGCCCGAGCGGGCGCCAGAGCCGAAGCCTCCGCAGCGACGCCGGCAGGCCAGGGCCCGCCGGCAGCCGGCGCGCGAGGCGGCTGGCAGAGCGAGGCAACAGACGCGCGCCAGGCGACGACGCAAGACGAGCCGGCGCCCCCGCGCGGCGCCCGCGCGGCGAAGACCGCGCTCGACAGTGCGCTGAAGCCGGAGCGAGCGCCGCGGCTCGGGCCAGCGCAGCCGGCGAAGCCGCGCGCGAGCGATTCCCTGGTGTCTGCGCCGCCCGCGCCCGCGGCGCCCGTGGCTGCCGCGGTGCCGGAGAGCGAGCCGCGCGAGGACTGCCTCGCGCACGCGCGGCAAGGTCGAGCGCAGGCGGCGGAGCATTGTTTTGGCGAGCGCGCCGCGGGCTCGGGGCTGGGGGCCGAAATGGCACTGTACGAGCTGGCGCGGCTACGGCGCGACGTGTTGCGCGATGCAACGGGCGCGCTCGCCGCGCTCGGCGAATACCGCGCGCGCTTTCCGCGCGGATCGCTGCGCAACGAGGTCGATCTGTCGCGCGTCGAGCTCTTGGCCGAGCTCGGCCGCGGCGCGCAGGCCCTCTCGGAGAGTGCCGCGCTGCTCGACACGGCCTCGGGCCGCGAGCGCGCCGCGGAGCTGCATGTGCTGCGCGGCAACATCTATCGCCGCGACCCAAACGCTCTGCAGGCCGCGGCCGACGAGTATGCGCAGGCGGAGGCGCGCGGCGGGGCGCGCGGCGCCGAAGCGAGCCGTTTGCGCGGCGACTGCCTCGAGGCACTCGGTGACATCGCCGGAGCGCTGCAGGCCTACCGGCGTTATGCGAACGTACCCGGCCAGCCGCATGCCGCGGAAGTCAGCCGCCAGATCGAGCGGCTGAGCGCAGGCGTCCACGAAGGAGGCTCCCAGCCATGACCCAGACGAGATCGAAGCTCGCGCGCTCGAGCTGGCTCTTGCCCGCGGCGCTCGCCAGTGTGTTCGCGCCGCCCGTGCTCGCGCTCGGCGCGTGCGGGCGCGTCGAGCTCGGTTCCTACGCCAGCTCCGCGGGCTCGAGCGGCGCTGAGCCCGCAGCGAGCGTGGTTTCCGAGAGCGTCATCGAGCAAGAGCGAGCTGCGCCGGCCGCGCCCTCGGGCGCGCCGGAAGGCTCCGGCGTTGCGAGCGGCCTCGACTCCTCCGCAGCCGCCGCTGCCCCGGACGCCTCCGCCGTCAGCGCCGCCCCTGCCGAGGCGGGCGCGCCGCCTTCCGGGCTCGATCGGCCTGCTTTCGACGCGGGCGATGCCGATCGCCGTTCGTGCAGCGCGCTGCCCCGCTGCGGCCCGCGCGGCGACAGCTGCTGCACGCGCTTCCTCGTGCCTGCCGGTACCTTTCAGCTCGGACAGACCGCCTTCGACACTGGTGTCTTCGCCTCCACGCGCAGCTTCTACCTCGACGAATATGAGGTCACGACGGCGCGCTTCGCGCGCTTCCTCGCGGAGTACGACGCCTGGCGCGCCGCTGGAAACCCGCGCGCGGGTGCGGCCGAGTACGGCGGTGACCCCGAGACGGGCTGGCAGGATCGCTGGAACACGGCGCTCGCCGCCAGCGCCAGCGAGCTTCGAGCCAACGTGGCCCTGTGCTCCGACAACCCCTTTGCCACGTTCGATCTCGAGGCCAGCGCCCCAGATCTGCCGATGAACTGCCTGTCCTGGTACGAAGCCTTCGCGTTCTGCGCCTGGGACGGCGCGCGCCTGCCCACCGAGCTCGAGTGGGAGTACGCCGCGCGCGGCGGCAGCCAGCAGCGCACCTTCCCCTGGGGCGACTCCCCCGATGCAGGGCCCCTGCCCAGCGTCAGCGAGCAGCTCGTCTTCAACTGCGCTCGCCCCGACGGCAGCAGCGAGCCCTGCCCCTTCGCGAGCCTGCCCGCCGTCGGCAGCTCTCCGCTCGGTGTCGCCCGCTGGCTGCAGCTCGACCTCGCGGGCTCGCTCGGCGAATGGGTGTTCGACGGCGGCGCGCTCTATCCCGGCAGCTGCAGCAACTGCGTGCAGACCAGCATCGACTCGAACCGCATGCTGCGCGGCGGCAGCTGGTTCGACCCCTGGAGCTCGCTGCTGCAGGCGAACGCCCGCAACGGCGGCGATCCCGCGACCCGCGCCCACTTCGTCGGCGTCCGCTGCGCGAGCACGGAGTATCGCTGAGCTTCGCGGCGAGCCCTCAGCGTCGGCTCATTCGAAGTGAAACATCGGCACGAGCGGCCACTCGCGCGGGCGCTGGCTCGGCTCGGTCTCCATGAGCTCGGCCATGTAGCTCCACCAGCGCCGCATCACTGGCTGCTCGGGCAGCTCGGCGCGCTTGTCGTCCGGCCGCAGCTTGAGCACCGCAAACAGGTGCAGCGTCTCCTCATCGAGGAAAATGGAGTAATCGTAGATGCCGGCTTCGCGAAGCGCGCTGGCGAGCTCGGGCCACAGCGCGTCGTGCCGTCGTCGATACTCAGCGACGGCGCCGGGCTTCAGCTTCATTCGAAAGGCGTGTGAGCTCACTGGTAACCCTCTCGTGCGATTTCAGTTTCATCGGGTCGTTCGCATGTGACACCGATGGATTCAAGGATCTTGGTAGGAGACGCGGACCGCGCGTGTCGGCGCGCCGCTCACTTGCACATAAACGGCCCCTTGGTATCACGCTTGCTGCTTGGCCTACCTCGGCAATGGCGTTCGTCAAGCCCGATACGCCAACATGGTCCCCAGACGGCGGGTCCTTCAGCATCGTCCGCCAACCGCTCGTTTTACCGGGCCCACCCTCGAGAGCACGGTCTGTTTTTCCGCCTCTTCGCTCCGTGCCAAACTGTGCCATCTGACCTTGGCATGCCCCGTGCTTCCGCAGAGGCACATGCTGTCTCGTGGCATGCCTCGGACACTCCTTCTCGCGGGGATGCTGCTGGCCTCCCCCGCGGGGGCGCAGGAAGACTCGCTGGAGCCGCTGCTGTTGTTTCCGGCGCCGGGCACGAGCAACGTCGTTCTGAATCCCGGCTTGCTGTTGCGCATTCCGGGCGCAGGGCTCGATCCCTCGGCGTCACCCGGCGGCGCTTCGCTCGCCGGAGGCCTGGTCGTGCGAGACGCGACCGGCAACTTGCTCGGAGTGGGGAAGCTCGCGCTGCGCGAGGTCAACTCGTATTGCGGCGGCAATTGCAACCCGCTCGACAACGCCGTCGAGATCGCGACCGCGCCGCTGATGCTAGCCGCGGCGGTCAGCTACGAGGTGCTGAGTCAAATGGGTGTATGCCCGGCGGCACAAGGCACGAGCGTCGTCTGTCTGCTGAACGAATTTCGTAGCATCGGTCGCTTCGAGACCGGCAGTCGCGTGGATGTGGAGGCTCCGATCATCCACGCTGCAAGCATCGATGCGAGCACCGATGTCTGTGCCCCGCGCGTGTCCGTCCAAGCCTCCGACGACAGCGCTGCCGGTGACTCGATTCGCTTCTTCGTCGATGCGCTGCAGCCTGCGCTCTTCGGTCCCAGCTTCACGCTCCACGGCGTCTACTCCCGCTCCGGGGAAATGGCGCGGTTGAGCTTGATTCCCACCGATCCGAGCGGCAATCGAGGACAGCCGTTCGCGCTCGACGTGTCTGCCTGCGCAAACCCAAATGATCAGCAGAGTGACATCCCGCTGCGGGTTTCGTCGGATGAGGCCCCCGACTTCCACTCGGGAGGAACGGGCTGCGCCCTGCACGTAGCAGAGCCGCGCTCCGCCGCGAGCTCGGCAGCGGCCATCGCGGCAGCCCTGCTGATCTTCGCCAGCAGCGTGTGCCGGAGGTGCCAACGCGCTCCGCACCGCTGAAAAACGGGTTGCGCGCAGCGCGGATCGGCGCGCTGTGACGACC
>Ga0207675_100007733_pt1 | contig 10144 bp, 9 predicted proteins | sample KBSSwiS42_FD_184305 | JGI IMG/M metagenome (GOLD analysis project Ga0207675, IMG submission 184305) | Switchgrass rhizosphere microbial communities from Kellogg Biological Station, Michigan, USA - KBS Switchgrass S4-2 (SPAdes) (version 2) | ecosystem: Host-associated > Plants > Roots >...
CATGAGAAAGTTTTCGTGACACCCATAGGTGTTGCCTAGAGAATCGGTGTTGTTCTTGAAAATGTAGATTTCGCCCGACAGTCCCTCTTCGCGCAGTCGTTCTTCCGCCGCCGGCAGACACGCCTCCAGCAGGCGCTCGCCAGCCTTGTCATGGACGACGAGGTCCAGAATGTTGTCGCACTCAGGCGTCGAATACTCAGGGTGGCAGCCGGTGTCCTGATAAAACCGCGCGCCATTGACCAGAAACGCGTTGGACGGCCAGCTGTTGGGAATCAGTCCCTCAAAAATGTAGCCGAGCACCTTTTCCATCGGCAGGTAAATCCGGCCGTTCGGAGAGAAAATGAGACCGTACTCATTCTCGAGACCGAAAATACGCTGCTTCATAGGACCAGGTGATGGCATAGAATGAGAATACACGGCCTCCCGCTCATGTTCAACAGAAGCGGACGGATTCGTCAGCGGAACGGCTTATGCGAGGAACTGCTTGGTTTCAGCGGGGCTGTATCGGCGGAATTTCCGATTGTCTCTGGTACGGTCCAGCACCGCCACTTCAAGACTTTCGAGCGAGAGCTTCTGGTTGCCCGTCTGCTCGAGCGCGGCGATACAGAGATTCAGCGCGGTCCTGAGATCCGGCGGGCGGGCCGGCACCTTCTCCTTGAGGACAGCCTGAACGGCTTCGGATTTGCCGCCGATCACGGCAAACTGCTTCTCATCGATGATGCTGCCGTCGAAAGAGATGCGGTACATTTCGTTCGTGTGCCCGTTGTGGCCGATCTGCACGACAAGGATCTCCACCTCGAGCGGCTTCATCTCCTGACTGAAGATCGTCCCCAGGCTTTGGGAATACCCGTTGGCAAGCGACCGGGCGGTCACATCCTCACGACTGTACATGAAGCCCTTGAGGTCCGCATGGCGGATACCTGCTTTGCGTAAATTTTCGAACTCGCTGTACTTGCCTGCGCCAGCGAAGGCGATGTTGTCATAAATCTCGGAAATTTTGTGAAGACTGGCGCTCGGATTCTCCGCGGCCAACAGGATGCCGTCCACATATTCCATGGCAATGATCGACCGGCCCTTGGCGATGCCTTTTTTGGCATACTCCGCCTTGTCCTGCATCATCTGCTCGGGCGAGACGTAGTAGGGCATCGGCATGGTTAGCGCTCCTTCGCAGCGCGGCTGGCGAGCATCTCGTCGTAAATCGCGCGGATCCGTGATTCCGCCACGTCGATGATGCCGGTTCCATTCACGATCTTCGCCGTGGGATAGATGCCGCGCACCAGATCGGGGCCTCCGGTGCCGACATCGTCGTCGGCAGCGTTGTAGAGCGCCAGGAGGGCGAGTTTCAGGGCCTCGGCCTCGGCCATGGCCTTCTTGAAATGTTCGCGCATCGTATTGCGGGCATCCTTGCCTCCGGAGCCGATCGAATGGTAATCCGATTCCTCGTAGCGCCCGCCGGCCAAATCGTATTTGAAAATCCGCCCTTCACTTCGAGTGAGATCGTATCCGACGTAGAGCGGCATCACGACCAGCCCCTGGAATACCATCGGCAAATTGGCCTTGACCATTTGTCCAAGCTTGTTGGCTTTTCCTTCACAAGACAGTTGCACGCCTTCCAGTTTTTCGTAGTGCTCCAGCTCGGTTTGGAATAGTCTCGCCATTTCAATGCAGGGGCCCGCCGCGCCGGCGATCGCCATAGCCGAGTAGTCGTCGATCTTGAAGACTTTTTCGATCCGGCGCTCGGCGATCTGAAATCCCTCGGTGGCACGGCGGTCGCCGGCAATGACGACGCCTTCCTGATATTTGACCGCCAATACGGTTGTTGCGTGCGGGACCGTCACAGGCTGCAGCGGCCGCGCCGGCTCGTGCTGCACGGACGGCAAGTCAGGCGACCGGCGAACACCCGGCGTCAATTCGGGATGCTGCCTGGTCAGGAAACTGAAGAAACTCGCGTCGTCGTGATTGGGCAGGAAGGGAAGCTTCATTTAGGCTTTCAGCTTTGAGAGCAAGGCCTCCGCGGTCTCCGATTGGTCGAGCAATTCCGCCGTCAGCGATTCGGTGCCGCGCAGTGGGTCCATCAACGGCACTTTTTTGATGGTGGTGTTGCCGACGTCAAAGAGCACCGAGGTCCAACTAGCTCCGTAGATGGATTTGGAGAACTTTCCAATGCACCGTCCGCGGAAGTAAGCGCGGGTACCTGACGGCGGCGTGAACTCCGCCCTGACCACCTCCACATCCTGCACGATGCGCTCGATGAGATGGCTGCGCTCGAGCGCATAGTACAGTCCTTTATCCGGACGAATGTCGTGATATTGCAGGTCCATCAGCCGCACGCGAGGATCATTCCATCCACAGCCCTTGCGATCCATGTACGACTCGATCATGTGGCGCTTCGCCGCCCAGTCCAGCTCCTCTGCCAGCGAGCGAGGATCCCTTTCCAGCTTGTCGAGAACCTCTTCCCAACGCACGAGAATGTCTTTCGTGACCTGGTCCAGTTCATGACAGGCGTAGAAATCCATGGCGGCTTTGAGATACGTCCGTTGGATCTCCACGGCGGTCGTCGCCCGGCCGTCCGTGAGTTTCAACGTGCCCTTCATGGTCAAATCGCGCGACACCTGCTTAATGCCGAGGACGGGATCGTCGAGTTCGATCTGCGGCACGTCGATGCCAGCCTCAAGGAGGTCCAACACGATCCCGAGAGTCCCCACCTTCAGATAGGTGGAGAGTTCCGCCATGTTGGCATCGCCCACGATGACGTGTAGTCGGCGATACTTGCCATAGTCGGCGTGCGGCTCATCGCGGGAGTTCACGATCGGGCGCTTCACCATCGTGTTCAGATCGACGAGACACTCAAAAAAGTCGGCCCGTTGGGAGATCTGGAAGTCGGTGAAACTCGTCTGGTTTTCCGCGCCGACTTTCCCGGCTCCGGCATAGATCAGCCTCGTGACGAAGAATGGCGCCAGCGTTTTCACGATCCGTTCAAACGGTACCGACCGGGCCAGCATGTAGTTTTCGTGGTAGCCGTAGCTGTTGCCCTTGCCGTCGGAATTGTTCTTGTAGAGAACGAACTGGTCGCGGCCCCGCACCCGCGTCATGTTGTCGAGGCATTGAGCGAAGATCCGCTCGCTGATGCGTTCATAGGCGACAACTTCGCGCGGGTTCGTGCATTCGGGCGTCGAATACTCCGGATGGGCGCCATCCACATAGAGACGACCACCGTTGGCCAGGACTTTGTTCAGTTGGCGGTTGTAGTCAGGGTTCGGCCGTTCCCGCTCTCCCTCGACTTCGAATCCCCGGGCATCGAGCAGAGGATTTTCGTTCTCATAATCCCAGACGGCGTGAGGCACGGAGATACCGGGATAATGCCCGATGACCGCGAGCGAATTCGAAATTGGATCGGTGGCCGACGCATCCCTGGATGCAATGCCAAATTCTGTTTCCGTTCCGAGTACGCGTGGAGTCGTCGGGGGTGTGGAGTCCCGCATGGGGGTCTAGAGATAGTGGCCGGTGGTAATGGTTTCGATCTGGCGCGACTCGCCAGGCCCTCCGCTGATGGTTCGGATATGCACGATTTTCTCGCCCTTCTTGCCCGCGACCTTGGCCCAGTCGTCGGGATTGGTCGTGTTGGGCAGATCCTCGTGTTCCTTGAACTCCTCCCGGATCGCGCGGATCAGGTCCTCGGACCTGAGGCCACGGCCTTCCTGGGCAATGGCGCGCTTGACGGCGTACTTCTTGGCGCGCGAGACGATCCCTTCAATCAAGGCCCCGCTGGCGAAATCCTTGAAGTAGAGAATTTCTTTCTCGCCATTCGCGTAGGTCACTTCGATGAACCGGTTCTCCTCGGAGGTCGCGTACATGGTGCCGACTGTCAGGTCGGTCAAATGCTCGACGAAGGTCTTGACGTCACCTCCGTGGCGCTTCAACTCTTCCTCGTCGAACGGCAGAGTGCTTCCCACGTACTTCGAGAAAATGTCCTTCGCGGCCACTGCATCCGGACGGCCCACCTTCACCTTGACGTCCAACCGGCCGGCCCGCAATACGGCGGGGTCGATGAGATCTTGCCGGTTGCTCGCGCCGATGACGATGACGTTCCGCAACCGTTCGACGCCGTCGATCTCTGAGAGGAACTGCGGCACGATCGTGGATTCGATGTCCGACGAGATACCAGTGCCGCGGGTACGGAAGAGGGCGTCCATTTCATCGAAGAAGACGATGACCGGATTGCCGTCCGCCGCGCGTTCCTTGGCCTTCTTGAACACTTCCCGCACCTGACGCTCCGATTCTCCCACGTACTTATTGAGTAGCTCCGGCCCTTTGACGTGTAGGAAGTAGCTCCGCACTTCCTTGCCGGTCAAGTGTCCCAACTTCTTCGCGATGGAATTGGCCACGGCTTTGGCAATGAGCGTTTTCCCACAGCCCGGCGGGCCATACAACAACACCCCCTTTGGAGCGCTGAGCTGGTATTCCGAGAACAAGTGAGGATGGAGGAACGGCAGTTCGACCGCATCCCGCACCTGCTCCAACTCATGCTGAAGCCCACCGATATGGGCATAGTCCACATCCGGCACTTCCTCTAGCACCAATTCCTCGGCTTCAGATTTGGGCAGTTTTTCAATGACGCAGCCGGAGCGCGGATCGAACAATAGGTGGTCGCCCACGCTGAGACGCTCAGCCAACAGCGGCTCGCCGAGTTCGGCGACTTTCTCTTCGTCGAAGTGGAGCGTGACGAGCGCGCGGTTCCCCTCCAACAGATCCTTCAAGCGGACGACTTCACCCTGGACATCGAATCCACGGGCTTCGATCACGTTCAAGGCTTCGTTCAGGATCACTTCCTGTCCCTTCCGCAAGCCTTTGCTCGCGACCGTCGGGTGCAAGCTCACCTTCATCTTGCGTCCGGACACATACACGTTGCCGGTGCCGTCCTGATTGAGGCTCGAGAAGATGGCGTAGGTGGAGGGAGGCGCAGTCAGCTTCTCCACTTCGGCGCGAAGCGCTTCGATTTGCGCTTTGGCTTCCTGCAAAGTCGTGACAAGCTTTTCGTTCTGCTTGTTGGCCTGGTCGAGCTGGTAACGGGATTGGTACAGCCGACGGATTTCTTCTTCCATCGACTGAATCTGGACTCGGAGCTTTTCGATTTCCCGATTCTGTTCGTCGTTACGATGAATCACGTTTTGGTCTCCCTCGGACAGCCGCTTCGTAATGTGCTTCACGGAATCTCGGAGGGACCGGAGCCGGCTTGGACTTCCTTTCGAATCTGCCATCGAACCACCTGGGACAAGCGACAAACTCCTGCTGCATCGCGAAGTCCAAGTCTTGAGCGGATTCTAACACTCGTTATTTTCACGGTCAACTAGACGGCAGATTCTCGCGCGTGGAATCAGGGATTTTGAGTCGATCATGATGCTGACGTGAGGGCGTCGAGCAGCGTTCGCGTCGCAGCTTCCGCATCCTCTGCGCCAAGGATCGCGGTGATCACGGCGACTCCGAACGCGCCGGCAGAGCGCATGTCGCGGGCGCGCGCGGCAGTCACGCCGCCGATGCCGACAATCGGCACACGAACGGCTCGCGCCGCTTCTTCCAGCTTTGAAAGACCGAGTGGCGGGCCGTACATGTGCTTCGACGGCGTCTCATAAATCGGACCGAAGACCACGTAATCGGCTCCTCCGGCTTCAGCCTGCACCGCCTCGCTGACGGAATGGACCGACACCCCGAGCAGCCGACGAGCACCGATCAACCGGCGGGCCACGGGCAGGGACAGGCTGTCACCGCGCAGATGGACGCCGGCTCCTTCGACCGACAGTGCCACGTCGAGGCGGTCGTTAATCACGAGTTGGCTGCCGCGAGGACCTGCGAGCCTTCGAATTTCATCTGCAAGTGCAAGCAACTCCTTCGCACAGAGGTCCCGTTCCCGTAATTGAATGGCAGGGCTTCCGGCCTTCAATGCCTGCGCCAGGACGGATAGCAACGGCCTGCCCTTCGTTTGTTGACGATCCGTAACGACGAGCAGACGCGACTCAAGCGACGGCATGAAGGACCAGAAGAGAACGCAGGATCACTGGTAGGTTTTTGCAGGATGCTCAAAATAGTTTGCCGTTCTCACCCCAACCCCACTGACGGTCGTTTTCAGCATCCTTACAGCATGCCTTCGATGGGGCTGCTTGCCGTCGCATACAGTTTGCGCGGGATCCGACCCGCCTTGTACGCGAGCCGGCCGGCATGGACGGCATATTTCATGGCCTCCGCCATCGCGATCGGATCCTTGGCGCCCGCAATGGCCGTGTTCATCAGCACGGCATCGGCGCCGTATTCCATGGCGAGCGAGGCATCCGAGGCGGTTCCGACGCCCGCATCCACAATGATCGGTACCTTGACGGTCTCCATGATAATTTTCAAGTTATAGGGATTACGGATGCCCAGACCCGAGCCGATCGGCGCGGCCAGCGGCATGACGGCAGGACAACCGATCTCGACGAGCTTCCTGGCAACGATGGGATCATCGTTCGTATAGGGAAGGACAATGAATCCTTCCTTGATCAAAATCCTGGCCGCCTCGATGAGGCCGGCGGTATCGGGGAACAGCGTTTTCTCGTCCCCCAGCACTTCCAGTTTCACGAGGTCTGAGATACCGGCCGCTCGAGCCAACCGTGCATACCGCACTGCATCCTCGACCGTATAGCAGCCGGCCGTATTCGGCAGAATCGTGTATTTCTTAGGATCGATGTAGTCGAGCAGGTTTTCCTTCGATCGGTCCGTGATGTTCACCCGGCGCACGGCGACTGTCACGACGTCGGCGCCGGACACTTCGATCGCTTTTCGGGTTTCGGCAAAATCCTTGTACTTTCCGGTTCCCACCCAGAGGCGGGACTTGAATTCCCGACCGGCAATCACCAAGCGATCATCATACATCGGTCCGTCCCCTTTCCATCCCTCTCGCCGAAGACAAGCCCCCCGCCGCCGATAAAGCTCAAAATTTCCACCCGATCGCCCGCGTTGAGACTTCGGAGATCGAAGTCCTTCCGATCAAGGATTTCCAAGTTCAACTCCACGGCGACACGCTCGGTCTTGATATCCAGTTCCCGCAGCAGATCGCCGACGGTCGAGCCTGACCGGCAATCGCGCGGTAGGCCGTTGACCTGGATTTGCAAGGCTTCAGCCATGGTTATCATCCTAGGGAACCGCAATTCCGGTTGTCAATCAACCGTCGGACGCCTTGCTTGGGTCGATGAGAACCCGGCAGAATACGGCAGGACACCCGATGGCCGTTCCAGAGCGCAATCAACAGCTTGCCGCACTGTTCCGATCGATCGCGGAGCTTCTCGCCGCGCAGCGGGCGAATCCCTATCGGGTTCGCGCGTACCGCCGGGGAGCCGATGCCCTCTTGGCCTTGGATGAAGATGTGGCGGATGCGGCGCAACGAAATGCGCTCGAAGAAATTGACGGCATCGGGAGCGATTTGTCCCAGAAGATCGAAGAGTTTCTCAGAACCGGCAAGATTCTGATGCTGGAGACGCTCCGGATGCCCTTGCCAGAGCAGGTGAAAGGCTGGGCGCGATTACCGGGCCTTTCGGAATCGCTGGTCGCCTATCTGTACAGCCGCCTCAACATCGCCAGCTTGGCGGACCTCGAGAAACTCGTGCGTTCTCACATGCTCCGGACGATGCCGGGCTTCTCGGGATCCGAGGAGACCTTGCTCCAGGCTATTGAGGAGCTGCGTCGACGCTCAACCTGATCAGGACGGCCGAAGCTCCTTGAATATCTTCCACGTCTTCAGCAGTTCGACGGCCTTTTGCAGCTGCACATCCTGCTCCAACGAAGGCTCACCCGAAAGATCGAGCGCAGGAGCGGCCGGGCCGGCACCGTTTCTTTGCACGCCGTCTTCGATACCTTTGGGCGTGACAGCGGACTGCTCTTTTCCAGGTCCACCGACAGGCGGTTTGGACGCCTTGCCGTCGGGCTCTTTGTCCCCCGGCTTGGTCTCGGCCTTGGCGACCGTGGTCGCCGGTTGTGGCTTGATCACGATGTCTGGCGTGATCCCGGTCGATTGAATCGAGCGGCCTTTCGGGGTGTAGTATTTGGCGGTCGTCAGCCGGAGCCCCGATCCATCGCCCAGAGGAAGAATCGTCTGTACCGACCCCTTTCCGAATGACGTCGTTCCCACAATCACGGCACGTCCATAGTCTTGGAGTGCGCCGGCCACAATTTCCGATGCGCTGGCCGATCCTTCATTGACGAGGATGATCATCGGCGAATCATCCATCTGATCCTTCCCCTTGGCAAACCACTCATCTTTTTTGCTTTCACGGCCCTTGGTATACACCACCATCTTGCCGTTCGGCAGAAATTGCTCGGATACCTCCACGGCCGCCGTCAACAACCCTCCGGGATTGTTGCGCAGATCAAGGATCGTGGACTGTACTTTTTGTTCCTTGAACTGCTTCAAGACCCTTCCTAAATCGCGGCCAGTGGCCTCTTGAAACTGCGTGAGTTTGACATATCCGATGTTATCCAAGACCTTCGATTTGACGCTCTCAATCTTAATGGTATCCCGCACCAGCGTGAATTGAAGCGGATCAGCGGTGCCGTCGCGTTGGATGGTGAGATTAACCTTGGTGCCCTTCGGTCCACGCATCTTCTGGACGGCATCCATCAGTGACAGATCTTTCGTGGATTCTTCGTTGACCTTCGTAATATAGTCACCGGCCTTGATACCCGCCCGCTGGGCCGGCGTCCCATCGATCGGCGCAATCACGGCCAAGCGATTTTCTTTGACGCCGATCTGAATCCCGACGCCTCCGAACTCTCCCTTGGTCTCGACTTGCATTTCTTTGTACATCTCGGGCGTCATGTAGGCCGAGTGCGGATCGAGCGTCGAGAGCATGCCGCGAATCGCGCCTTGGACGAGATCCTTGACCTTCGTGTCGTCGACATAGTTTTTCTGAACCTGCGTCAAGACCTCCGAAAACGTTCTCAATTCCTCGTAGGTCTCGGTGGCATGGCCGGTCCGTTCCCAGCCCTTGCCGATCAATACGCCGGACAGCAAGGCCACCATGACCATTGGCCCCAGCATCCAGAATCGCCGCCGTTGGTTCTGTTCCATCATACGCGTCCTTTCGCCCGCACAGTCTTGTGTTGCTCTATTGTCTTTGTTTCTAGCGTCTCGCCAACCACTGGAGAGGATCGACCGGTTCGGTTCCTTCGCGCAATTCAAAGTATAAAGTATTTTCCCCCGTCATGCCCGTGTCACCCGTCTCACCGATCGCCTGCCCGGATACAACGACCGCCCCCACCGTCGTAAGGATTTTTGAGGCATGGGCATAGAGCGAAAAGAAGCCGTTGGCATGATCGAGGATTATAACGAGTCCGTAGCCTTTCAACCAGTCCGCATAGACGACGGTCCCTGCCATGACCGCATGGATGGCACTTCCTTCCGTTGTGCGGATCTCAATCCCCTTCCGTTGGACGTAGGTGTTGAAGGTCGGGTGCTTTTGCCGGCCGAAGTGAGTCAGCACGCTGCCCTCGGCTGGCCATGGCAGACCGCCCTTGACCCCCTTCGGCAGAGAGCCGGACGGCGGCTTGGCCGCTGCCGCCCTACGGCGTTGCTCCAACTCCCGCAACAAACTGTCGATGCGCGCAGCCGATCGCTCTAATTCCTGCAGTGCCCGTTCGTACGATTCTTTCTCCTGAGTGAGCTTCGCCAGATACAATTTCTTCTCTTTCTTGACCGTCTTGATCTCATCGAGATGCTTCTCGGTGGTGCGTTTGTACACCAGCATTCCCACCCGCGCGGCTTCTCGCTGTCGCTCTGCTTCCTGCATGTTGGCCATGTCGGTTTTGAAGGTCTCGATGAGGCCGTAGTCACGCCCGGAAACCGCCGACAGATAGCGGAGGCGCCGCTGGAAATCTCCGTACGAATCCGACGCGAGCAGCGGTTTCCAATGCCCGAACCGCCCTTCCATATATTGAACACGCAATCGCGCGAGAATCGCATCCTGGCGGACCTGCACACCCTCCCGCAACCGTGCGATCTGCGCATTGATCGACTCGATTTCCTGGTCTTTTTTGCGGAGTTTTCGGCTGATCTCCTGGTGGGACTGCCGGTAGCGGACATGCCGCTCATCCAGTGTTTGTATGCCTTGTAGGATGGACT
>Ga0207675_100007737_pt1 | contig 10139 bp, 6 predicted proteins | sample KBSSwiS42_FD_184305 | JGI IMG/M metagenome (GOLD analysis project Ga0207675, IMG submission 184305) | Switchgrass rhizosphere microbial communities from Kellogg Biological Station, Michigan, USA - KBS Switchgrass S4-2 (SPAdes) (version 2) | ecosystem: Host-associated > Plants > Roots >...
GAGGCCAGGGCGTCCGCTGCTCGATTGCAACGACGCCACGCCCGGCAACTCCCGTGTCGTCCAGCGCTGACGGCCTTCCAGGGGGCGGGAGGACCCTATTTTCCTCGCGAAACGTAGTTTGCTTGCAAACTAGCGATCGCTGCAGCGGAGGGGCGCCCGGGCAGCGCCCTGGGCTCTTCCTCGGCAGCTTCGTCGAACGAGAACGAACCGACTGTCTCGGTCTTCGTCAGGCCTCAACGCCGCGCACCGGCACCCGGGTGCGCAGCCGTTGGCTGCCGTTCCCCGCGCAGCGGGGGCAGCGGGCATATCCTGACGCGCGCGTCGACGCCAGATCCGAGCCCGATCCCTGCCTCTGCGCTAGCGCGTGAAGCGCCACGCGAACAGCGGCAACAGGCTGGAGTGGTCGTCGCTCCAGGCTGTCGAGCGGCTGGTGATCACCCGCGGCCAACCGAGGTGCTCGACGTTGCCGATGGCGGCGAACTGGCTCGGCGTCGCGCCGTGCGGCAGATCGCCCTCGCGGATCTGTGCCACCGCGACGCTACCGAGCGCGTTCGCCCCCGCGCCGATCATGCCGATCAGCGGTACGAACCGGTTGGAGGTGTGGAGCAGCACCAGGCTCCCGGGCTCGATGCGCTCCAGGTACAGGGCGAGCGCTTCGATGGTCAGCAGGTGCACGGGGATACTGTCGCCGGTGAAGGCGTCGATCACCAGGAGCTGGTAGCGCGGGGCGCCGAGCTCCGCTTCGCGCGCGAGCTCGCGTCGCGCGTCGCCGATGCGAATTTCGCTCCGAGGCGGCGACGAGAGATAGCCAAAATGGGAGCGGGCCAGCTCCTCCACGACCGGGTCGATCTCGTAGAAGACGACGGAGTCTTCTGCGTCGAGCAGGCCCGCGATGGTGCCGATGCCGAGCCCGATCACGCCCAGCCGCCGCGGTCGCGGCAGCGCCGCCACGACCTCGGCCAGGGGCGACTGCCGGTTGTAGTAGGTGAGGGGAGTCGGATCGAACGTGCCGTCGGCGTGGAACAGCTGCTCGCCGTGGCGCGTGTGCCCGCTCTCCAGCGCGCGAGCCCGTGGCTTGCCCGGTACCTCGGTGTCGACGACGCGATACACGCCATACGGGCTGCGGCGTTGATCGATGATGTGCTCCCCGGCGCTGTCCAGCAACAGCCCGCGCCCCACCGCCATGGCGAGCACCAGCGAAAAACCGATCAGCGCCCAGGCGTCGCTGCGCGCCATGCGCCAGGACTTGCGCAACGCCGCGACCACGCCCAGCGTGACCAGCACGGCGAGCAGGAACTCGTGCAGCTGAGAGAAAAGGTGGGGCGCGATCAGCGCCACGAATGCTCCGCCCAGCAGGCCGCCGAACGCCAGCGCCAGATAGTACCAGCCCAGCTGCGCTGCGGGCGGGCGGCTGTCGTACAGTGCGCCGTGCGCGGACCAGGAGATCACGAACGCGAGCAACATGTACAGCACGCCCAGGCGCCAGTTCTGGGCGACGCCGTTCGAGAGCGCGTACACGCCCAGCGCCGCGACGCTGAAATGCGGTAGCAGGCGCACCGCCCAGCGCGGTGTGCCCGTGCGACCGAACGCCAGAATGAAGCTCAGCAGGTACAGCGAGAGCGGTAGCACCCAGAGCAGCGGGGCGTTGCCGATCTCCACGATCGTCAGGTTCGTCACGGCCAGCGAGAGCGCCGATGGTCCTGCCGCGAGCAGCGCCCAGACCCCGAGCGAGCGGGGCGTGGGGCGCTGCCCGAGGCTCTGCGGCAGCGCCTGCGCCGGCGCGCACACACGGTACGCGAGCAGCGCGACGACGAGGTACGAGAGGTACAGGCAGGCCCAGATCTGACTCTGGGCGCGCACGCCGAGCAGCGGCTCGGCCACCAGCACGTACGCAAGCAGGGCGCCCAGCGAACCCAGATTGGACGCCGAGTACAAGGCATAGGGATGCTCTCGTTCGGGCAGTGCCGAGAGCGCGAGCCAGCGCTGCGCGAGCACGCTGGTGCTGGCGAGCAACAGAAACGGCAGCCCACAGGTCTGCGCCAGCGCGACGAGCAAGCCAGCGACGCTCTCGGCGGGCAGGTGCGGGGCTCGGAATGGTAAGCCAGCGAGCGGCAACAGGAGTGCCCCCAGGTGCCAGCGGCCGAGCCGCGGTCCAAGCCAGTGAGCGTAGGCGTAGCCCGCGAGCAATACGCCTTGAAAGAACATCAGCGTGGTCCCCCACACGTACACGGCTCCGCCGTAGTGCGGCAGCAAGAGCCGCCCCAGCATCGGCTCCATCGAAAAGCTCAGCCACGCGCCGAGCAACACGAACAGCCGCAGCCAGATCATCGTGTGCTCTTCGGCGCGCGGCAGCGAGCCGCCGGGCGCTCATGCCGGCGCTGGGACACCCAGATCGGCGAGCAGGCAGCGCGCCGCGATGTAGCCGGCGCTGCCGATGACGGAGCCCGCGGGGTGGGTGCCGGCGCTGCACGAATACAGGCCCGCGATCGGGGTGCGATGCGGAAAGCGGTCGGTGAAGCCGAACGAGTTGTCGATGTGATGGATGTGTCCAAAGCTGATGCCGAAGTGGCTGGCGATGCGCCCGGGATGCAGGGCCATGCGATCTACCACCAGTTTCGAGGTGCCCGGCGCGAAACGGTCACAGATCGAGAGCAGATGGTCCGCGTAGCCTTCGACCTCTGCCTCCCAGTCCGAGGCCGCGAGCCGCTCGGGCACCCACTGGACGAAGAGCGCAGAGCTGAGGCGGCCCTCTGCATCACTCAAGCTCGGGTCCAGCGTCGAATGCACATACCACTCGATGCTGGGAAACTCCGGCAAGCGTCCCTGCTGAGCCGCCTCGAACGCCGCCTCGAGCTCCTCCAGTACCCGGCTCTCGTCCGGCAGCAGATGGATCGTGGGGCCAAACTGGCCGCGATTTTCCGGCAGACAGGTGAAGCGTGGCAGGTCGGACAGCGCCAGGTTGAGCTTGAAGGTCGAGCCCGGCTTGCGGCGTGCATCCAGCCAGAGATTGAAGGCAGTGGGGAAGGCGTCCGCGCCGACCAGGCCGCGCAGGCGGAAGGGATCACAGTTGGCGACGATGGCTCGCGCGCGTACCCGCTCGCCTGACTCGAGCGCCACGCTGCCCGCGCTGCCGCCGGTTGTCTCGATGTGCGCCACGGGGTGCGAGCGCAGCAGCCTGCCGCCCGCCGCCGCGAGGGCCTGTGCCAGGGTCTGCGTCACGGTGCCCATCCCGCCCCTGCACAGCATCCAGGTGCCGCCGCTGCCCTTGAGCCGGCACATGTTGTGGATCAGAAAGTTCATGCCGCTGCCGGGCGTATGCCAGCTGCCGAACAAGCCCGAGAAGCCGTCGGTGACGGCGTACATGGCGCGCAAGAGCGGGCTCTCGAAACCGAAGCGATCGAGGTAGTCGCCCACCGAGCCGCGGCACAGCTCGATGAACACGCGCTGTAGCTCCGGCCGCACGTGCTCGGCCGCGGTGGCCTCGATCGAGAGCGGCTCTGCGAGCCAGCTCGGAGCGACGTCGGCGCGCAGCGCGGCGAGCTCCCGGTCGAGCGCCAGCTGCGCCTGGTAGTCTCGCTCGGAAAAGAAGCGCAGAAACTGCGCGCGGAGCTGCGCCGGATCCGACCCGAACAGCAGGTAGCGGGAGCCCGTCGTGGGCAGAAAATAGTGAGGGTCGCGCCGGATCAACGGCAGCTCGAGCTGCAGCCGTTCGAGCAGCTCGGGCTGAATCAAACCCACCAGGTAGGCCCCCGTCGAAGTGGCCAGGTCAGGGGCCTTGGCAAAGGGTCGTTCCGTGCGCGCCGCGCCGCCGACCTCCGCCTTGGCCTCGATCACCAGCACGTCGAGCCCGGCACGGGCGGCGAGCAGCGCGGCCACCAACCCGTTGTGGCCCGCGCCCACCACCAGCACGTCCCAGTCGCGCTGCGCCGCTGCGCTCGCGGAGAGCTCGAAGCCTTGCGTCACGCGGCGCAGTTTATGTCAGGGCATGGGCGCTCGGGGCAAGCATCGCGCGCCCCTGGGCGACGTCAGCGCTGAAACTGCTGCAGCCAGCTGGCGACGCAGGCGATCTGGCTTGCGCCGAGCCGCGGGAAGGAGGGGACGGGCATGATGCCGCCGCATTCGGACGTGTCGAACGCACCCTCTTGAATCTTGAGCAACAGCAGGCTCTTGCTGTAGTCCTGCGAGTCGATGATGCGACCGCACTCCGCGTGCCGGAAGGACACCTTGTCCACGAAATTGTAGGCGCGCTTCGTGTCCACGGCGAAGTCACCCATGTCCGCTCCGGGGATGCTGTGGCACGAGCCGTTGCCGCACGAGGGAACGAAGACCTTCGCCGGCGCGTCGCAGAACGTAGCCGCCGGGAGCGAACCCTGTCCGCTCGCGCCGCCGCTCGGTTCGCTGCCGGCAAGCACGGCGCCGTCATCGGCGCCACCCGCTGCTGCGCTCACCGAGGGCGTCGCGACGGCGGCCATGCTGGTGCTCTCTCCTGCCGCTCCGCCTGCACCCGCGAGCGGCACAGGCGCAGGCGACTCCCCCTCGGGGTCGGTCACGCCGCTGCAGGCCGCGGCGAATGAGCTCGCGAGCAGCACTCGCAGCAGCAAGCCCGCGCGTGACATCGAGCACAGCCTAGCGCTGCTGACAAGAGCCCGCCACATGCGGCTCGGCGCCGACCGCGGCCTGGCGCTAAGTACTGGATAATTCGGGCCACGCGCACCGAATCGGGCTGGCGTCGAGCACCTGGAGCTCGCAAAGTCGGCCCATGGCGCTGCGAGGCATTCTGTTCGACCTCGACGGTACGCTGTTCGCGAGAGAGGCCGCCTTCTGGTCCTGGTTGCACGAAGAAGAGCTGCAGGACGGGCGACGCAGAGAGGCGGGAACGGCAGCGCTCGACTGGGAGCGAGTCGCCGCTCTGGACCGTGGCGGGCGTGGCCCGAAACCAGCCTTGCTCGACTATCTCGCGCTGACGCTCAATTGGCCCGAGCGCTCGCTCGAGGCCCGGCTGCAACGGCTGCGCCACGGGATCTTGCGGCAAGCTCGCGCCGACCAGCGCTTGCTGGACCTGCTCGGCCGTCTGCGCCGCTGCTTCCGGCTCGGACTGGTGACGAACGGCAGCTCCCAAGCGCAGCGCGGCAAGCTGCGCTGCATGCAAGTCGAGGCGTTCTTCGACCCGGTCATCGTTTCCGAAGAGGTCGGCCACCGCAAGCCCGAGTTCGCGATCTTTTGCCTGGCCACTCGGGCCTGGGCGCTGGCACCCGCGGAGGTCCTGTTCGTCGGCGATGACTCCATCCGCGATATCGGTGGGGCGAAAGGCGCGGGCATGCAGACCCTGCAAGTGCTGGCGGAGCCGAGCGAGCCGGGCGACGCGAACGCCGCTGCGGCTCGAGCTCACGGGTTCATTCACGCGCGAGAGCCGCCCGACGATACACCCTCGATCGCTTCCGTCTTCGAGCTCGAGAGCTGGCTGCAGCAGAGCTCCGCTGGCTAGACGTCGGGCGTCACTCTGCCAGCGTGCAAGCGCAGGCGTTGTGCGACCAGGAGCTGGACGAACGGCATGTCGTTGCTGGCGAGCAGCGTCGCCTTGGCTTGCTGGCGGCGCTGCTCGATCAGCCCGACCATCAGCGCGACGCCGGCTGGGTCGAGGCCGTTGCTCGGCTCGTCGAGGATCAGGAGCCAGGGGTCGCCGGACAGCGCTGCCAGCAGACACGCCCGCTTGCGTTGCCCGAACGATAGCGTGCCGAGTCGCTGATGCCAGGCCGAGGTCAGGCCGAGACGCTCGCGCCAGCCGAATAGCTCGCGCTCTCGGTCCAGGTCGGGTCGGAGTTGTTTGAGCGAGCGGACCAGCGTGATGAACTCGTGCAGCGATAGATCGGGCAGGCTGTCCGTGCCGTCGGGGACGTAGCCGAGCCGGCGACGCGCCTCCACGCCGCCGCCGCCGAGCGGGTGACCCTGGATCGACACCGTGCCGCGATCGGGCTCGAGCATGCCGGACAGGATGCGCAGCAACGTGGACTTGCCGGTTCCGTTTTCGCCGAGCACCGCGCACACCTGTCCCGAGTCGCAGGCGAGCGTGGCGCCGTCGAGCACGCGCTGGCCACGGTAGGTCTTGGTGATGTCCCGGGCGCTGAGCATGCTGAGGCCTCAGCGCTCTAACCGGGATTGCAGCGCCAGGGCGAGTCTTGGCGAGCGCTCGCGCTCGAGCAGAGAGAGCCCCGCCAGCACGGCCCAGCCGAACAGTGCCGGGGATCCGAGGAGAGTGAGCGAAAGTATCGCCTCCAGTAACAAGGTGCCCACGCCCAGCAGCAGGCGCCCCGCATCGTTGCCGTCCCCGCGCAGCCCCCAGCGCACGACCCAGGACACGAGCAGGCAGAGCAGCAGGGCCGCTGCGACCTCCACGAGCACGAGCCGAAGGCCCAGCGCGAGCGGGGCGTGCAACGCGGCGGCGAGCGCGCTCGCGTGCGCCGCGGCGAGGCTCGCGCTGCACAGCGCCAGCGGTGCGATGCGCGCGAACTGCTCGGTCGACCGCCGCGTGCCGCACACCGCGAGCAGCCAGCCGAGCTGCGCCTCGACTCGCAGCAAGGGCCCGGACAAGCCGGCGATAGCGAGAATCAGTGCCGGGCTGAGCAGCGTCGTGGCCAGCGCGACGAGCTCAGCGGAGGAGCTCGGGAGCGAGTTCCTCAGCGCAAAGTAAGCGGCCCCGAGCGCGAGCAAGCCGAAGCCGGCGGCGCGAGCCAGCTGCGCCCGGGCCTGGCGCCAGAGCACGACGCCGTAGCTCGACGCGAGCGCGAGAGGGGCGGGGCCGCCCACCCAGGCGCGCGCCTGCCCCGTGCGCGACTCGGGGGCGCGCAGCCAGACGCCCCGCACGCCGAGGGCCGCGGCGGGCAGGCTCACGCCGAGGAGTAGGGGCCAGGCGGATTGCACGTAGAGCGCGCCGACGAGCAAGCCCGCAGCGAGCTTCTCGGACGGCCACTCGACGCGGCTGAGCAGGAGCGTGCTCAGGGCAATGGCCGCCGCGATCGCTGCCGAGCCGACCGCGAGTCCACCACCGCGCAACCAAAGATAGGCCCAGGGCAGCTGCGCGAGCAGCAAGCCGATCCCCTGCACGGCGAGCAGGCGCCAGCGCGCCACGGGCAGCGTGCGCAGGAAGAAGCTGCTGGGCGTGGTCAGGAGCGCCCGGATAGCGGGCAAGCTGACGACGGTCCAGGCTGCGTATAGAAGCAAGCGCTCGGCGCGCGACCGGAGCACTCCCGCCACCACGTCTGCCGGACGCACGCCGTTCCCTTCGAACAGGACCGAGGCGCCGATCCAGATGCCCAGATAGACGGGCAGGGCGCGCTGCGCTGCCGCGCGCCCCGCCGTGACGGAAACAGCGCGCACCAGGGATGGCCAGGGAGCCGCGCTCACGCTCCAGGGCATTGGTCCGGTGCACGGGTGCGGCAAGAGGAATTTGCAGCTTTTCCCCGACTCCCGAAACGTGTCGGCAATCCATGGGGGGCAGGCTGGGGTCCGACCATGATCTCCGAGGCACCTGGCACGTTCCTTCCTCCACCCCGCATCCTCAGCCAGCTGTCGCAGCAGCTGGTGGGAGAGCTGCGCAGTTACATCACACAGCATCGCAGTCGCATCGAGCGGGCGAGCGACGGCGAGGGCTGTGGGTTTGAGAGCGCCCGGCAGTACGCCAAGTTGTATGACGGGCTGCTGTCGGCGCTGTTCGACGGCTGCCGCGCGGCGACGTCCCAGCACGCGGCCTGGCCCGCGCTGTCGCTGGCGGCGGTGGGCAGCTACGGCCGATCGATGCTGGCTCCGTTCAGCGATCTGGATGTGCGCCTGCTCTGCGCCTCGGACACGGAGCTCGCCGGGCCCGCGGCGGACGCGCTCTTGTATCCGCTCTGGGACGCGGGGCTCAGCATCGGGCATCAGGTCGTCAAGGTGCAAGACCTGCTCGAGCTCGCCGCCACGGACGTGACCACCGCCACGACCCTGCTCGACTGGCGCCACGTGAGCGGAGACGCCGAGCTCGACCGCTCGTTGCTCGAGCAGGCCTACGCCAGCGTCTTCAGCCCCGAGCATGTGGGCCAGTTCATCGAGCGCCTGCAAGAGCGCGCTCGGGCGCGGCATCGGCGCTTCGGTGATTCCGTGTATCTGCTCGAGCCCGATGTGAAGAACGGCGCGGGCGGCTTGCGCGATCTGGATGTCGCTCACTGGTGCGCGCGGGCGCGCTTTCGCGTTTCCGATCTGAGCGAGCTCGTGGGCCTGGGCATTCTGCTGCCGCGCGAATGGCTGGAGGTCGAGCGCGCCCGCAACGTGCTGTTCGAGATCCGGCACGCGCTGCATCTGTGCACCGGTCGTCGCACCGACCGCCTGACCTTCGATCTGCAGGACCGGGTCACGGAGCGACTGGGGCGCCATACCGGCCCAGACGCCGCCGAGCGCTTGATGAGCGAGTACTACCGCGGGGCGCGCGTGATCACGCGGCTCAGCGACAGGCTGTTCTCGCGCGCGCGTGCCAGCGTGCGCCGCCGCGCTCCCAAGCAAGCGATCGGTGACGGCCTGCTGGTGATCGGCGGCGCGCTGGCGTTCGAGCGAGGGCTGCTCGAACGAGATCCGGTGCTGGCGTTGCGGCTGTATGCCGAAGCCGTGCGGCGCAACCTGCCGATCTGCGAGGTGGCGCGCGAAGAGATCTTGCAAGCGGCATCGAGCGCGGAGTTTGGCAGCGCCCTGCGCGCGCTCCCGCTTGCCAGCAAGCTGTTTCTCGATTTGCTGTGCGTGGTGGAGCAGACCAAACTGGCACACGGCTCTCCGCTGTTCGACCTGCACGAGGTCGGCTTGCTCGTGGCCATGATCCCCGAGTTTGCCCCGCTGGTGGGCCGCGCGCACCGCGACACCTATCACGTGTACACCGTCGACGTGCACTCGGTCGCCGCCGTGGATCACCTGCGCACCTTGTGCCGCGGGGAGCTGTGCGAGGAGCACCCGCTCGCCTGTCGCCTGGCCGCGGAGCTGCCACGAAAGCGCGTGCTGTTTCTCTCCGCGCTGCTGCACGACATCGGCAAGGCCCACGGCGGAGCGGGGCACAGCGCCCGGGGAGTCGATATGGCGGGGGAGATCCTGGAGCGCCTGGGAGTCGGAGCCGGCGACCGCGCCGAGGTGCAACAGCTGGTCCAGCAACACCTGAGCATGTACGAGGTGGCCACGCGCCGCGACCTGGACGACGCGCGCAACCTGCGCGATTTCTGTGCCACCGTGGGCGAGCGCGCGGCGCTGCAGGAGCTATATCTGCTCACCGTCGCCGACGTCACCACTACCAACCCGACGTCCATGACCAACTGGAAGCGGCGCATGCTCGACACGCTGTACCTGGGCGCCGAGCGCATGCTCAACGGTGGACCGCAATGGACCTCGAACCGCATCCGCAGCGCTCGGGCGAGCGTGCGCGCGCTCTGGGGCGAGCAAGGCGACCCGGTGTTCATCGAGCACTTCACCTCGGGTCTGCCCGAGCGCTACTTCTACGCGAACGAGCCCGAGAGCATCGTGGAGCACGCACGCTTCGCACAGGCAGCGCAGGCACGCGTCGCCAGCATCCGGCGCGGCGACGTGAGCCACCCGTATTTCGAGCTCTGGGTGGTCGCCGACGATCGACCCGGCCTGTTGGCGATGATCACCGCGACGTTGAGCCGCGCTCGGCTCAAGGTGCGCAGCGCGCAGGTCTACTCCTGGGTCGGGCGGGACGGGCAGAGCCGTTCGCTCGACATTTTCTGGGTGCGTGGCCCGGAGGAGAGCGACGGTACGGCGGAGCTGCTGGGCAAGCTGGAGCGAGAGCTGGAAAAGACGCTGGGCGGCGCAGTAGACGCGGCGGAGCTCGAGCGCCGAGCGCTCGCGGGGGCCCGCTATCATCGGGAGCGCAAGACACACTTCGCGACCACGGTCCACATCGACAACGAGTCGGCGAGCAACCACACCATCATCGAGGTGATCAGCCAGGACCGCCCGGCGCTGCTGTTCTGCCTGGCGAACGCCCTCTCGCAGCTGGGGCTGTCGATCTGGTTCGCCAAGATCAACACCGAGGGCGAGCGCGTCGTGGACGTCTTCTACGTATCGACGCGCAGCGGCCAGAAACTCGTCGCCGGGGACGAGTTGACGCG
>Ga0207675_100007738_pt1 | contig 10138 bp, 11 predicted proteins | sample KBSSwiS42_FD_184305 | JGI IMG/M metagenome (GOLD analysis project Ga0207675, IMG submission 184305) | Switchgrass rhizosphere microbial communities from Kellogg Biological Station, Michigan, USA - KBS Switchgrass S4-2 (SPAdes) (version 2) | ecosystem: Host-associated > Plants > Roots >...
TTGGAATCTTAGGAACGAGCGTGGGTTCGTGTATCGCGTTTCTTGCTTTCACTCACGAACCGGATCTCAACGCCGGCGCTTTCAATCACGTTTCAGGATATGTCGCAGACGTTGTTTGGCATGGGCTTTCGACGGCGCACGTGCGAGCGGGGTTTGCGAACCATCTTACGTTAGACGAACTGCGCACGTTTTGGACGCCGATCAGTCCACTGCCGTTCATGCCTCGGCTCAAGCAGATGGGCCACCGGCCGATGCGTTTCATTGTGGCGCGTTACGATCTGACGTTTCCGCTGGACCTCTCACTTCAGGCAATCGCCGAGGCGCGCAAGCATGATTTACCGCTTGACGTGGTGTTGCTGCGCTGCGGTCATTACACCACCGGCGAACTTCCATGGAAAGCGATCGACGCCTGGAAGATCGCGACATTCTTCCGCAGACAGTTTAAAGACTAGAGCCACAAAGAGGCACAAGAAGCATATTTGTGCCTCTTTGTGGTTCCCTATTTGGCGAGTGGAAAGACTGGCTCGATGTCCACCGGCACGCTTTTCAGCTTGTCCAACGCCTGCTTCATCGGTGGCCTGATAACCGCGTATTTGTCCAGCAACGCTTTTGCCGCGTCGTAAGAACCTTCCGCTTCAAGCGTGAGCAGATCGTGCGTCAGTTTTCGCACGCCATCTTTGATCTTTGCGTGATCGATGCTGAACGTTCCCCTGGCTTCGTTAAACTTGATCGCGCCCTCGTCACTCAAATAATTAAACTGCATCGCGACTCCGCGACCGTGCGCTTCCGTAATACCGAAACGCACCGAGCGAAACATGCTCGCGAGATAAGTCGTGTAGAGCGTCCGCTCCATGCTCTTTTCGATAATGCCGCGATCGATCATGTATTGAAGCGCCCATAATCCCGTCATGTCAGCTTTCGCCTCTTCGATTGCCGAATACAGTTCCTTCAACTGCTTGCGAACGGTCGTCTCCTGCCCGTTGACGGTGATGTTGTGCGGCCCGAGACCGTGCATCAGCTCGTGACAAAGTATGTGCGTGAAGAAAGAGTCGAATGCAAGTGCCGGCTGTTCATTCGGATCCAAAACGACGTGCGAGATCGGAATCAACGTCTTGTTGAACTTCGCGTCCTGCACGTTCTTCAACATCACGCGCTTCGAACCCTTCTCTTTTACAACGCGTTCGTCGTTCGGCAGGTTGAACGCCGCCGTTTGCACACCGCTGTTCCCTTCCCCTGAACCGAAGACCTCATTGACGACGCGAATCGGCGACGCAGCGCCGAGCTTCGGATTGCGATAGCGCTGGTCAATTGGCAGATTGTTTTCCAACTCCTGTAAATGACCGCTGAATTTCGCCAGCTTCGCCGTCTCGGCGTCGTCACGGAGCGTCACGTATGACTCAAACGCTGCCTTGTAACTAAACAACTCGTCTTCGTAAGTCTCGTATGGGCCAATGGTGACTTCGATCGGCGAATCCAAATCCATCCACGCGACGTCGCTTTCGTAATAATCGTCGGAACCGAAAGCGTCGGCACGTTTACTCAAAAAGTTTTTCAACGTCGCATTGGTAGTCAGCGCCGCGGCTTCGCGCAGAAGACGCGCTGCGGGTTCCAGGTACTCTTTGTAAGCCTGACTGTACGGCACGATCGTCAACTTCTTGTCCGGTCCACGGCGGATCAGATGGAAGAAGCCGGTGGCTTTCTGTTTGTCGGATTCTGGGAGCGTCGCAACCCAGGTGTTGAACTCGTCCTTGGTCATGTCGTCAGGGTAGTAACTGGCCTGCGGAGGTTTCTCGCGCGGTACGTCTTCGATGAACGGTTCGTTGTTGTCCAGTCGCGACCATGGACCGTCGTTGATATAAAAGTAATGGAGTCGTTCGCGACCGGCCGGAGTCTTGTCGGCAAGAAGCTTTTTCTCCAACGCGTCGTTTCCGCTCCACACCTGACGCAGGAACAACGGATCGAGCAACTTTGCCGCAGCGATAATCTTGTCGAGCGCTTGTCGATCCTTCGCTGACAGCTTCGACACGTCGGCAGTCAGAGTTGTCGGCGCGAAACGAGCGATCTTTTTAGCGAGTTCGGAGTCGCCACCGTCGGGTTTACCCGTCTGTGAAGTGAAAGTAGTGAGTAGTGCCATGATTAGAGTCAGTGAAAGAAAGATCTTTAGAGTCATGTTCACAGTGCCTGCCTGTTTTTCAGAATCTTAACAAACGATGCCGAGTGCAGATCTGCCAGCGTCAAGCCGGAGAGTTTCAGTGCTTCAGCTTCGGTGATCGCGCCACAGTTGATGGCCCTTAGAAAGTAGTTGAGGAGTCCTTGCCCTGTGGCTGCATCGTCAAAAACATCGCCTACAAGCGTCGCCTTTGCTGCTTTCTCGACGAAGTTCTTCAAACGCTCCGAGGCTGGAGCAAGACTTTCGAGGAAGAAGGAATAGACAGCGGCGTAGCGAGTCGGAAGTTGCGCGGGATGAAGATCCCAACCCTGGTAGAAACCGTTTATCAACGAGTGCTGGATGTGATCGTAGTGGAGCTTCCACGCGCGATGGACCACCTCCCGGTTCTCTTCGATCTGTTCGGGCGTCAAATGTGGACCACCCTCCGTGAAGCGATGCGGCGCAACGGGCATGATGTTGGTCGCACCGTCTGACAACCAGATACCGGTGCCGGCAAACGAAACCTGCATCATCGACTTAGCGAAGTCGCACGCAGGATGCATCATGTGCTGGTGCGCCGCAGTAATGTTGCAACCCGCTGTGTAATCGTAAGTACCGAAGTGTGCAGCGATACAACGTCCTTCCGCCGCTGCTAACAATAATGGCAGATTGATCTGTCCATTGCTGTTGATGATCGATTGAGTGGTTTCGATCATCATTTCAAACTTCAGACTTCCCGGTTCGAGGCCGGTCTTTTGTTCCAGGCGCTCGAGCAACGAAGCGAGCGTTGCGACTTGCTGCGGGATCGTGATCTTTGGCAGCGTTACGACAAAGTTCCCCGGCAGACGACCATCGTTCTCGTCGAGCAACGTTGAGATAAAAATGTCGAGCGTGCGGAAACTGCGTGCGCGCAACTCTTCATTGAAAGGCTTGATGCGAATTCCGATAAACGGCGGCAGCGTTCTTTGCTTACTGCCTTTTGCAACTTCAGCCGCAGCCGATGCTGCGTGGCTGTCCTCTTCGTCGTCCGGCCGATTGCCATAGCCGTCCTCAAAGTCGATGCGAAAATCTTCGACCGGCTCGCGTTGCAACTTCTCGCTGACTCGCCGGTAGATCGTGTGTGCAAGCCAGGCGGAGTTGTTCTCACGACGCATTGCTTCGGGACCTCTTTCGAGATCCGTCACCAGTTCGGGAGCGTCGTCCATCTTTTCAGGTAACTGATCGGCGCCGCGGATGTTGAGCGCGCGAGCAAAGGTCAGAAAATCCGGGGCAAACTGATCCAGAGCACGCTGCGCCAGCGAACCAAGACGTTTCGCAGAATCAGCTTTGAACAGATGCGCGCCGCCGTAAACCGTATGGACCGGCTGCCGCCGGCCAGTTTCGCCCCCGTAATGTCGCGTAAACTCCTCGTTTGCCTGTTGCAGTGGCGCGATAAGATCCCACAAACCGTCATCTGAAAAAGAGGATTTCATAAATTGTCTTTCGCCCTCACGAAATCGTTTATTGACACGGCCCGCCGCGCTTCGCTATGTTGCTTTTGGAACCTTCCCGCGGGTTTCAGTCCCAAGTTCTCACCTCTGTAGATCAGACAATTACTCCTGAGGCCTGGAGCGAACCATCCGATGAGGAAACTTATTCTTATTTTAGTCTGTGGCCTCGTGCTGACTCATCCTACTGCAATCCTGTCGCAGGTCCAATCAGTGACGCCGGCGACGGACAAGCCCATTAACCACGGCGGCAAAATCGAAACGAAGTACGACGGCTTTAATTACGAAACCGTTTTGCGGCTTCGCAAGATGAAAGTGACTTGCGATGGTTTCAAAGACAAGTTCAAAGACGCGTGTGTGAGTATCGAAGTAAGCCTGCACTGTCCGGGAACACAGTTGAACTACGTTCGCAATGTCACTTTGCAGATCATGTTTGAGAACAAAGACTGGGTCCATCTTCATCCGCCGGATCAACGAGACCTTAGCGTCGTAACTGAAAACGAAACCATTCGCCTCGGCAAGATGCAGCATGCAAGTGCAACTCCCGGATCCTGGGACACCAAAGTCGAGACCCTGGAGGCGACGATTCCCTACGCGGCTTTCAAGAAGATAGCGCTCTCTTCGTCAGTAGAGATGCAGGTTGGCCAGAGTGCGTTTGAGCTGAGAGAGAAGAATCGGTTGGCTTTGCGCGAGCTAAACGGCCGCGTTATCGAAACGGGCGCCAAAAACTAGCGGCACATCTGCCATAACTTAATCGCTTCCACCGGCCGGATCAGCATCAACAATTGCAGCAGCAGACTGTCGCGAATCCAAAGTATCAGAATTAGTTCGAACAACAGGAAGATTACGAGCGACCAACGCAGTCCGAGCTTTCGCGCAACGAGAAACCCGAGCGCCGCACACGCGAGATCGCCAAACGAGTTCACCACTGTGTCGCCTTGATATCCGAGCGCCGCGGTTTCAGCGCGGTATCGTTCGACCACGAATCTGGTGTTCTCGAAGACTTCCCACGCTGCTTCCAACGCAAGCGCCAGCACGAACTGCCACGACGGCGCAAGACTTCTAAACAACAACGCGACAAACCAGAACAGCAGAAATCCGTGGAGTACGTGTGTGAAGCTGTAGGGATCGAACAGTTGTTGTGAGTTGCTGGAACTACAGGTATCGCCAATCCAGATTTTGAATTCACCGCAGGAGCACAACAACATGCGCCCCTCGGCGGATAAGGCGACGCCCATCAACACCAGCACGACGACGGTGCCGATGATTGACAGAAGTTTGCCGCGCTTCGCTCTGAGAGGATTCATTCAGTCGAGCCGTGTGGCTTGCGTCTTGTAATTACGCAGCAACGCCGCGAATATGAAAATGATCACTCCACCGACAAAAAGGATGATCCAGTGTTCTCTAAAAGGAATGCGGGCCATTCGATAACTCAGATGCCCGCTGTTCAGCCGGACTCCTTCAACGATGATAGATCCAAAGATCCCGATTAGCACTCCTATCAAACTAACACCGGCTGACATAGTTAGCGCCATCACCCAGAAGCCGGGTTCGCCTGGCGGAAATCGTCTCCGGATGCGGCCGGCAAAAAGATACGACACCGCTACGTAAGCGAGAGCAAAGCCAAAAATCACCGCGGCGTCGATCACGATGTCTCTCTCGCCGCTGTAGCGTCGAACGGTAGCAACGTCAACGTCATGGTTCTTCGCGAGACCTGTGAACAGCGTCTCCCTGCATTCCGCACATCGCTGGTCGTACTCCGGTTGATGTCCAAAATGTCGATCGGCCCAGCGTATCGCCATGTCTTCGGCAGTGACAGCGTCGAAACGGAGGTGACGTCGATCCGCCGACGTCGCAAGGTTCAGCGTACGATGGTCGGATTCTATCCACTCACAGTTCGGGCTCATGGGATGATCGCCAGGTCGAGCGCACGCCGTGAAAGTTGTAATGATGATGACCAAGAGGAGCGGGCGTTTCATGCTAGTCGGCGTTCTTTTCATGAACCTCGCGATCAGGTCGAAGCCATATTACTTTTGCTAGCGTGCGACCACGAACCGAAACGGTGCGCAGTCGCACGCCGCGAGTTGCTATGAGGCAGTGCGGTTGCGATTGCTTCCGCAGTTGCACAGCGACGCTTACGGATGCACGTATCCGTCAATCCGAGAGTAAACCCAGCCGTAAACGCCGGAAGAGTTCAACCCTGGTTTTCCTCCGTTCAGGCCGTATTCAGAGTCAAATTAGTGTTTTCCTGGCAAGCCAACGCAATGGGATTCCCACTACCCACCACGTAGAGAATGCCGAAAGACTTCACTACGCCAAAGTCCGGATCGAGCCCCATGACGGCGTTGTTCACGGGGATGGTGTTATTGCCTTGGTTGACCATTGCTTGGCAGATCGCCGTGACATCGTTGCCGTTGGAGCTTGTCCCGTACACTGCTTTAATGACCCTTATCGAGCCGGCTGGGGCTAAAGACTGCTGTGGCGACGTTGTAGCCGTGGGTGGCGTCGGCACCAGGTCAAGAGTCGTGTTTTCCTGGCAAGCCAGGGCAATGAGATTTCCATTATTCAGCCCCGGGGAGCTGTAGAGAATGCCGAAAGACTTCACTACGCCAAAGTCCGGATCGGGTCCCAGGGTAGTGTTGTTCACGGGGATGTCGTCATTCCCCGGGGTGACCAGTCCCTGACAGATGCTTGTGACGTCGTTGCCGTTTGTGGTCGTTCCATATACTGCTGCTAAGACGGTAATAGCCATGGTGAGTGACCTCCTTTTGGCGGGTAAGTGAGAAAACGAACTTGTTGACTCTTTTATCGAGTCGACAACTGTGAGATGAGCAATTTCGTCTCATTTACTAACGCGAGAAACTCCTCCAAATATCACCATCCTGCTTTTAGGCATCCTGGTTCCTACAGTGTTTTTCTGTCTCCCTTCCTATTGGGCAAAAAGAAAGGTCGCTGGAGTTAGTTCCAGCGACCTTCGTCAAATCGTGGTAGCGCACAGTGGACAATCTTCGCAACCTCTTGTTAACGCCAACGACAGAAATGCTCAGTTTCTTGGAACAATTGCCAGAAAGCGGTTTAGTCCCCGCGAGTCGCAATCGAGCTAACGGTGCCAATCAGGCAGCCAAACTCCTTTCCAAGGTAAGCAACGAGCCTCTTTGTTATTAATTCACTGGGTGCCTCTAAAACATAGGGCCAGGCATCACCGGCCCGCCACGCCGCAAAGGAACTTCAAATCCGTCGTATCGCCTGTCTGGTTAATGTCGTTATGCGCGTCGCCAGAAAGCCCACCACCGCCGCGGTTTTAGCACAGTCAGCCAAGCGTGTTCGTATTTAAGGTACGTGTCTAGCGCGTGTTCGGGCGAGCAATTCATCAGGTTTGCAGCCAAGAGACAAGGCGGTACCGTTGCCTTGTTCCTCCGCATTTTATCGCCATTAGCCTGATGCCACGCAGAGATAAACGCAAACGCCGCAAGATACTGATGCACAAGCGAAAGTTCCGGAAGCGAAAAGCCCGACTCGCGGGACCAATCGGAGTGGTCGGTTTTCGCGTGCCCTACAAGTAGACCACTCTTGCCTGTTTCGTAGATCGTCACGGTATCCGGAGGGTGATTGCGGATTGCAAACTCTGCATCGGCAAGCCCCTGTGAGATCAATCCCAGTAATTCATCTTTGGTGGCACGACGATCCATGGGAACTATGTGTATCCTGAGCTGGATAGAATCGGGAGCGACGTTAGCCTTTCGTTTCGCCTACCGCATAAAGCGGATTCTATTCCGCCAATCTGTTCCTCGTGGCGCTTGTGGAGTCTTGAATTTCCGCTCGTTGTCTTATTCGGTTCAGAATAGGTCCCTTGCCAAACCAAATTTGTCAACGTGCATCAAGAGACTTCTGATACCACTTTCCGGCTCGGTTCAAGACATGCGGGTGAGTCATCATCGTTTCAATGTGTCTCTGTCCTTCAATTCCATTATTGAGTATGAGATTCATGACCGCCTGAGGAACGTTTCGTGAACGATACATAATTGCTAGCACCGGTCCACTAGCACTGTCAATGGCACCTTGTCGCAACGTCGCCACGGGCTGGCTACTTGATCGAACTGCGAGAAGCGCTCTAAGTCGAGTTAGAGACCACGCATGGCGGATCCAAGTAACTGAACTACTTCAATCGCTAATCTACTTTCGTTGGAAGTAATGCGCGATCAAGAATTGACGCAAGCAGCTTCGGACTAGCATGAAAACTCGTTTGTCGTAGGGCATTAATGGTCGCACTTAAATCGATTAGTCTGCGGTTGTGTGCAGCTACCAAAACCCCAAGCGTTCCGATCGGTCTTAGGCCACGGTTTTCAGCTTCTTACCGTCCACGGCGTTCGTCCATTAGCACTGCAGTCGGATGAAGAGTTAAGGCAAGCGAGATCGCATCGCGCTCACCTGCGTGAAGGCGAGTTAAACTTTCATCATCGATAGGAGCAGCAGGCAACACCTCAATCCATTCAGGCAGGTTCGTTGCCCAGTTGCGAACAAGTTGCGGCGTCTCGATCGCGCCGAGTTCCTCGAGTACCGATTCGGGAATCAGAACCCGGCCGTACAAATCCGGGAGAAGATTGATTTAATGGATGAGAACTAGATAATTGAGCGGTGAGGTATCGGCAACGATCATTGATCATTTAATCTGCTGCGAGATCTCGATATCGCGTTCAAGATCTGCTTCGGTGTAGTCAAGGTGGGCGCCAGCTTGCTTCAAAAACGCATCGGTTTCCCAACGCGAATTGAAGCCCAGTAACCGCTGAACCTCGGAGTGGCTCAACTTGCCATCTCGATAGCCTTGGGCCGCCAACGCTTCGAGAGCTATACGCGAAAGGTCTTCATCCGGCCCAGCCAAGCTGTTTGCAATCTCCTTTGGTAATTCAATTGCGACATTCATGAATCAACATTCCCTCGCAGGTAATCTATCACAGCCGCGAAGCCTCAACATAGCTGGAGGGCTAAACCTACTGACTGAATGGAAGTTGCAAACTATTGAGAAGGGTGTGGGTCAATGGCAGCATCGCCGATTATGATCTCGTAAAGGTTCATAGCATTTGGCGCACGCGAATCTTGGAGGTCGAACGTTGCCGATGAACCACCGACTTCCGCCACTTGGCTACACCGGAGGGTTAGCTGTCCCGAGCGCTCCCGCGTGGAATTAACGTGAGCGCTGTTCGATGAGTTGTCGCAAAGCTTGATTGACAGCGGCCGAATCCGGAAAAACCCTAGCGACATCTGGCTCAAGGACTACGATATTGGTGCCCTCTGCATACTGCTTTGCGTACTTGCCAATGACTCCATTGCTGAAATCATACTCATCGAGCATTTCTACTTCCTCATTCTTTTTCTCCTTCATAATCTCTTCTTTCACGGATAACGAGTCTCTCTTCTTCTTCGGAATGTAAAGGATCGAGAATTGTACGCGACAATGGATCCGCAAAAACTGTCGAGGCCTCAGAGAATGACACTCCGTGCTTTGTGAGGTTGTCAACAGCCTTCTCATCATCCCACTCAAATGTGAAGCTCATGCCGGGCAATATACTTCGCCAGGTTAAATGAGGGAAGAAGGCATCGATCTATGTGTGTCCTGATCTGGATAGCGCCCGCGCTGAAGAGATTGCTTTATTGCTATGTACGGCTTGGCGAAAGAAAAGGCCGCTGGAGTTAAATCACAGCGACGTGCCGTTAGGTTTCTAATTGACCACTCGGCGCGAGGACCTGTGATGCGAACGGGCGACCCTTATCTGCCACATGTCGCGACAGCTTCACTATAGAACTCCTTGAGACGGTTGGCTTGAGGTGTCTTTTGAAGGTTCACGATGACGTTCTGGGTCACACAGTTGATGGCTTTATTGCTCAGCTTGTCTGCCGTCGCACGATTCTGCACCCATGAACTCACGCGAACCGGGTCTACACATTCAACGCAGTTCAATTTCGTTACGACAGTTGCCAAAGGCTCCGAGGATTCGTTGATGTGGGCCATCCGATAGTTATAGACGGCGCGTCCAAAGTTGTCGCAATTAAAAATTGCAGACATTGAAGGATCCTTTTGGCAGTAAGCCACCGCCGCCGGTACCTCCTTCCTCGCTGCATCGCTTGCTTGTCGCGAGGGATTGGGCGCCACCGGCCGTTGAACTGGCTCTGGATCGTCATCTGCTTTCGGCGTCGGTTTGGGAGCCGGCTTGTAGGTACCGGTCGGGTCGAATTTCCAGCCCGTCTCAACGACTTTGTGTGAATTGATACGCGCCCCTGCAACTCGCGCGTTAAGGATCGCTTCTGCCTCTCTGTTCGTAGCCATGATCGTGCATGTCGCTTCGACTTCAGCATGAAACCCATAGGTCTTGTAAAGGAACTCGTTGAAGGCATCGTTCCACTTTGGATTGACTAGCGCGCCTGCTGTCTTGAACACGGCACTGTAGTACATGGTGCGTTCGTGGCCGACTGCGCAGAATGTATGAGTAGGTATTGGCCCGGCGAT
>Ga0207675_100007743_pt1 | contig 10134 bp, 6 predicted proteins | sample KBSSwiS42_FD_184305 | JGI IMG/M metagenome (GOLD analysis project Ga0207675, IMG submission 184305) | Switchgrass rhizosphere microbial communities from Kellogg Biological Station, Michigan, USA - KBS Switchgrass S4-2 (SPAdes) (version 2) | ecosystem: Host-associated > Plants > Roots >...
TCAACCTCTCGCGCACCTTCGACTGGGCGAAGAGCGTGCGCTGGCGCCTGCAGAAGCGGGTCGAGTCGAGCCCGGGGAAGACGAAGCTCATCACGCGGAACAACTCCATGCGGCCGCCGGAGACGCCCCTCGCGTTCCTCGACTACTACGCCAAGGGCCGCACCGACATCATCCAGGAGTACTACGTACCCACCCGGAACTTCGTCCCGTTCATGGACTCGTTCCGGAAGATCCTCACCGACGGGCACATGGACGTCATCAGCTCGACGATCCGCTTCGTGAGGAAGAACGACGAGACGGCGCTCGCCTACGCGCCCGCGGAGGACTGCTTCGCCATCATCCAGATGAGCAACGTCGGCCTCTCGCCAAGCGACCAGGAGCACGCGGCCAAGGTGACCCAGGACCTCGTCGAGGCCGCCATCCGCAGCGGCGGCACCTACTACCTGACCTACCAGGGCTACCCGACGCCCGCGCAGATGCGAAGGGCCTATCCGAAGGCGGACTTCGTCTTCGAGAGGAAGCGCCACTACGATCCGGACGAGCGATTCTCGAGCCGGTTCTACGAGCGCTACGGCAAGCTTGCGAACTAGGTCACGGCTCGCCCTGGCGGGCGCCGCGCTCCTCGTCAGCGGCGCGGGATACCTGTTCCTCTTCGAGCCCGAATATTCCGGCTCCATTCGCGCGGGCGCCGGCGCCCGGCCGCTCGTCTTCGGCCACCGCGGCTTCGGCAATTACGCGCCCGACAACTCGCTCGTCGCGGCCCGGATGGCGATGGAGGCCGGACTCGACGGCGTGGACATGGACGGCCAGCGCTCCCGCGACGGCGAGCTCGTCATCTTCCACGACCTCTCCGTCGATCGGCTGACCAGTGGCACCGGTCGCGTGGCCAGCCACTCTCTCGCCGAGCTGCGGGCGCTCGACCTCGGCCCGAAGTACGGGCACGACTTCAAGGGCGCCTTCGTCGCGACGTTCGAGGACGTCCTCGCCGCCACCCACCGCAAGGGCATCCTGATGGTCGAGCTCAAGGTGCCCGGCCTCGCGCGCACCGGCCTCGAGGAGCGCGCGGTGGAGCTCGTGAAGACGCACGACGCGTTCGCGGAGGTCTACTTCAGCTCCTTCAACCCGGTCGTGCTCTGGCGCCTGAAGAAGCTGGATCCGCGAATCCACACCGTTTTCATCTTCATGGACACGAACTGGAATCCGGAGCTGCGGAAGGAGATCAAGAAGGGCGACGAGGTGGACCTGCCCTGGGTCGTGCGTCAGGAATGGATCCGCCGCGCCCTGCGCAAGATCGTGAAGCCTGACCTCCTCTCCGTGAACATCGAAGTCGCGCCCGGGGTGGCCGAGCGTCTCATCTCCAAGGGCTGGCCGATCTTCCTGTGGGTCCCGGAGACGGAGCCCGCCGTCCGGGCGGCCATCGCCAAGAAGCCCTACGGCGTGATCTCGGACGAGCCGCAGCTCGTGAAGACGATCCGCGACGGGGGAGTCCGCTGATCCACGAGCCCGACGTCGCCCTCACCGACTACGCGCTCGCGGTGGAGACGGCCGTCTTCGCGGTCCTGCTCTGGCGCCAGCGGCCGGCGAAGACGGCGCGGCGCGTGGCGGCCCTGATCTTCGCCTGCCTCTGCGTTTCGTCCGTCACGGGCGGCTCGTACCACGGATTCTTTCCCGGCGGGACGGAGGGTTCCGGCGGGTGGGCGGTCTGGATCACGACGATGCTCATCATCGGCGTCGCCGCCTCCCTGGCCTGGGTCTTCTTTTTCCTGCTGCTCGGCCGTGCGCGCGGTCTCCGTGGCGTGGTCGTGGCCGTTATGGCGGGCTTCCTGGTCTACGCGTACGTCGTGGTGCGCATCGACTACAGCTTCCGCGTCAGCGCGATCGCCTCGGCGGCGCCCGTCCTGGCCTTGCTCGTCTTGATGCTGGTGCACTCGATTCGCGATGGACACCGCAACGCGACGCTCGCCAGCGCGGCGATCGTCCTCATGCTGGCCGCGGCCGTGCTGCAGCAGCTCCACGTCGGCCTGCACCCGGTGTGGTTCAACCACAACGCGCTCTACCACCTGCTCGAGGGGATCGGGTTTGCCGGGCTGTTCGTGGCTCTGCGCGCGGCGCGATCGGAAGTCCTCTAGCGGCAGGCGTTCCCCCGCCCGGGCCGGGAGGGGCCATGCATCGGCCCCTCCCTGGGCACTGTCAGTGACGATGGTCGTCCTCGTCACGATCGTCGTCATCGTCGTCGTGGCCGTGCCCGTGGCCCTTGCTCTTCTTCTTCTCGACGGTGATGGTCACCGTCGCCGTGTTCGAGGACTGGACGCCGTCGCTCGCGCGGTACGTGAAGGTGTCGGTGCCGGTGAAGCCCAGCTTGGGCAGGTAGACGAAGAGCCCGTCGTGGCTCAGCACGACCAGGCCGCGAGCGGCCGGGCGGACCAGCGTCGCGCGCAACCGAGTTCCTTCGGGATCCGAATCGTTGCCCAGCACCCCCGGCGCGAAGATGACGAAGGGCTCGTTCTTGCGCGTCTTGTAGGCGTCGTCGCGGGCGACGGGCGGACGGTCGACCTTCCGGATGGTGAGGGTCACGGTGGCCACGTTCGAGTCGTCGCGGCCGTCGTGGGCCTTGTAGGTGAAGCTGTCGGTGCCGAAGAAGCTCGCGCTCGGCGTGTAGGTAAACGAGCCGTCCGCGCTCAGCGCGACCGAGCCATGGCCGGCGTTGGTGACCAGGACCGCCGAGAGAGGATCGCCGTTCGCGTCGGTGTCGTTGGCGAGCACGCCGGGCGCGGGCACCGTGAGCACGGTGGCCTGGTCGACGGCGTACGCGTCACCGGACGCAACCGGGGGCGTGTTGCAACCTGCGGTCGGTAGAAGCGTGATGTCCAGGCCCAGCTTCGGCGGCGGGACGTCGAAGGGGTCGGTCACCACGGTGTCGTAACCGGGCTTCGAGGCCTCGATGCGCCACCGGCCGGGAACGACATCCCACGCGTACACCCCGTCGCCAGTCGTCGTCTGCGGGTTGATGGCGGGGAGGTGCTCCAGGGGATCGGGCACGAGGTAGGTCGAGCTGCCGTACGGGTCGTTCTTGAAGAGCCGCACCGTCGCGCCCGCCAACGGCTGCGACGTGCAGCCGTCGAGGATGGTGCCGCTCGGGTCGATGAAGATGATGAACGCGTGGAACGGCTCCGGGGAGCAGTCGGCCACGATCGTCACCGGCAGGACGCCCGGGCCGCCCGGTGTCAGGAAGAACGTCTGCCACGTATTGCCGCCGACGTTGGTCATGGCCTGGCTGACGGTCAGACCGATGTAGGAGACGGTCGCCGTCACCGCGCTGGCGGCGCACGGGGGCGTCGCGCGCACGGGGAAGGACACCTGACTCAGATGCTTCACTTCGATGTTGGGCGCGCCCCAGCCCGGCGGCGGCGGGGGCGGGACCTGGCTGCCGAAGTCCACGTTGGTCACGACTCCCGCCGCGGTGACGGTCACCTGGAGCGACCGCGGCGTCGTGGCGTAGCGCGTCGTGGGCACCCGCGCGTACACGGAGTAGATGCCCGGCGTCAGGCCGCTGAATTCGTAGCTCCCGTCCGGCAGCGTCGCCACGCACATCGCGGGCGCAGTGGGGAACACGCACACCATGAGGGCGGGCAGGCCGGGGTCGCCGGCACCGCTGCCGTCGCCGAGGATGTCGTCGAAGGCGCGGCCGCGAATGGTCCCCGTGGTCGGGGGAGGCAACGCCGTCCCGGCTTCGACCGCCCCCTTGTCGCAGGCGGCGACGCCGTCGCCGTTGCCGTCCGTCGGCCGGCCGAAGCCGCGCTGGTCCGTGGCCGCGCAGTTGAGCGGCGTGCCGGTATCGATGGCGGGACTGACGGGCAGCGGCAGATGGGTCCGCGTCCCACCGCCGTTGTCGGCGAGCGGACCGAGAAGCGGATCGACGTTGGTCTGATCGCCGGGCGAAACGAAGCCGCAGGAGCCGTCGCTGACGAGGTTGTAGCCTTCGGACGTGAAGGTGCCCGCGGAGAACGGGGTCGTGGTGATCCGGCAGTTGGGCACGGTGGGCGGGCTCGAAACGATCGAGTTGCGCAGGATCGTGGTGCCGAGCCCTTCTCCGGTGGCGGCGGCGACCAGGGCCGCGGCGCCGGACGCCGCCGTGCAGTTGTTGGCGACGGTGACGTCGTACATCCGCGTGACGCTGTTCGCGTTGTAGTACGCGCAGCCGTCGACCGCGGTGTTGCCGCTGAACGTCGAGTTCACGATGGTGGGGGAGTCGGCCGCGTCATAGACGCTGTCGTCGACGTAGAGGCCGCCCCCGAGCCCGCCGCCGAACGCGTCCGGCACCGCGCTGTTTTCGCTGAACGTGCTGTTCCGGATGGAGAACGCGAACCCGGAGCCGGCCAGGTACGCGCCGCCTCCGTAGCGGCTCGTGTTGCGGGCCACGGTCACGCGATCCAGGAATACGTCACCGCCAAAGAACCTCACGATCCCGCCACCACGGTTGTCGCTGATCACGCTGTCGGTGATGTTCGTGACCGCCGTGCCGAAGCCGATGTAGATGCCGCCCAGCTCGAAGTCCGGCACTCCGCCCCCGTAGCGGACGGTGGCCCCGGAAAGGTTGAAGAGGACGCACTCGTGAGAGCCGCACGTGGCACCGCCGGAGACAGCAAAGACGAAGCCCTGCCGGTTGGCGGGATCCTGCTGGATGATCGTCCTGGCCGGCCCGTTTCCGGCGATGGTCAGGTCCTGGGTGACGATCAGGCCGTTGGTCTCGCACCCGACGCACGGGAAGAACTCGGTGGGCGGGAGATCGAGCTGGATCGGCGTCCCGTCCAGAGCGGGTGCGAACCGGATCGTGTCCGCTCCGGCGCAGGCGTTGGCCTTGGACACGGCGGCCCGGAGGCTGCACACGCCCCCGCCGGCGTCGCACACGCCGCAGACTCCGGGCGTGGGGTCGGCGATGTCCACGGGCGTCGTGACCGTGAAGTCCACGGCCTGGGCCCGGCACGGCACGAGGGCCAGGACCACGCCCATAAATAAGATGGCGGACGTCCAAACGGTTGGGCGGAATTTCCTCGTCATTGGCGCAACCTCCGGGAAGGCGGACGGCCCGAGCCAGCCTTCGGCGGCCACCACCGTGGGTCAGTGGCTGGGCTGCGGCCTTCGAAAGGTAACGCCCGGTTCGATGCTAGACTCCCTCACTCTTTTCGCGCCGAACATGCCGGTCCCCTCCGCCCGCGACGCCGTGACGCGGCTCCTCGTCGATTGGGGCCACGGCAACGAGCACGCCCGGGAGGAGCTCGTGCCGGTGGTCTACGACCAGCTGCGGCGCATCGCCCACGCCTACATGCGGCGGGAGCGCGTGGACCATACGCTGCAGCCGACGGCGCTCGTCCACGAGGCGTACCTCCGGCTGGTCGACCAGCGGGAGATGGACTGGCGCAACCGCGCTCACTTCGTGAGCCTGGCCGCCGTCATGATGCGACGCATCCTCGTGAACCACGCCCGCGACCGCGCCGCGGCCAAGCGGGGAGGTGAGGCCCGGCGCGTCTCGGTCAGTCTGGCCGCCGACGCCCTCCCCGGCGGCGGGGGTGTGGACCTGATCGCGCTCCACGACGCGCTGGACCGGCTCTCGGCCCTGGACGCGCGCAAGGGTCAGATCGTGGAGCTGAAGTTCTTCGGGGGCCTCACCATCGACGAGATTGCCGCCGCCCTGGACTGCTCGCCGGCAACGGTGGAGCGCGACTGGAATTTCTCGCGCGCGTGGCTCTACGACGCGCTGGCCGGGAGCGGATAGCAGCCCGCGGCCACCGCCGCGTGGTTGGCTGGGTGCACGCGTCGGTGCCGGTGGAAATCGCATGAACGGCGATCGGGTGGACCGGGTCGACGCGATCTTCCAGGGGGCGCTGGAACGCCCGCTTGCGGAGAGGGCCGCCTTCGTGGAGGCGGCCTGCGCGGGCGATCCCGGACTCCGGCGCGCCGTCGATCGGCTGCTCGGGTCTCACGAGCGGGCGCGCGCGGAGGGGTTCCTGGAAGAGCCCGCCGCCCTTGCGCCGGCGAGCGCCGCCGCCGAGGAGGAGGGGCCCGCGGCCGGCGAGCTCGTCGGCCGCTACCGGATCGTCGATCGCATCGGCCTGGGGGGAATGGGCGCGGTCTTCCTCGCCCTCGACGAGAACCTCGGCCGCCGCGTGGCGGTGAAGGTCCTCAAGGGCGGTCCCGGGCACGGCGAGGAGCGCGCGCGGCGGCTCCGCCGCGAGGCTCTCGCCGCCTCCGCCCTCAATCACCCGAACATCATCACCATCCACGAAGTGGGCGCCTGGAACGGCCGCGCCTTCATGGCCACGGAGTTCATCGAGGGCGTCACCCTGCGCCGCCTCATGGAGGGGGACCGGCTCACCCCCGCGCAAGCGCTGGACATCGGCGTCCAGATCGCGGGCGCGCTCTCCGCCGCGCACGCCGCCGGCGTCGTCCATCGCGACGTGAAGCCCGACAACGTGATGATTCGCCCGGACGGGCTGGTCAAGGTCCTCGACTTCGGGATCGCCAAATACGGCGAGGCGGCGGGGCCGGCCGTGACGGGGGAGGGGCTCGTCGAGACGAGGCCGGGCGCCGTCGTCGGGACCTTCGCGTACATGTCGCCGGAGCAGGCCCGGGGGCTGGAGACGGACGCCCGCACGGACGTCTGGGCGCTGGGCTGCGTCGTGTTCGAGATGATGGCGGGCCGGGCCGCCTTCGCGCGGGCGAGCGCCTCCGCCACGGTCGCGGCCGTCCTCGAGGGCGAGCCGGATTGGACGGCGCTGCCGGAGACGACGCCTCCTTTGCTCCGGCGGATGATGCAGCGCTGCCTGGCCAAGGACGTGGGACAGCGCCTCGAGGACATGGATCGAGCGCGCGCGACCCTCGACGGCGCGCAGGAGCGGATGGTGGGGCGGGCCGGAGGCCGCCGCGCGTCGGGCCTCGATCAACTCGCGCGCCGCCGGTTGGAGGAGATTCGCTCGTCGGAGCTCCGGACGGAGACGGATGCGTCCACGTTCGGCAGGGCCGTCGAACGTCGTGGGCGGCGCGGCGGGCGCGTCGCGCTGGGCGTGGCCGCGGCGGCGGTCTGCGTTCTCGTCGCCCTCGCGATGACGGGCCGGTTCCGGGACCGCGCCGAGGGCACGCGCGGCGCGGGACGGACGGACGCCTTGCATCTGGCCGTGCTGCCGATCGTGGCCCCGCCCGGAGACGGCGAGCTCCAGCTCGTCGCTCTCGCCGTGCTCGATCTCCTCACGCAACGCCTCGCCGGCACGGCCGGGCTGCGCGTGCGGAACCCCGAGTTCCTGCCCCCGTCCGCGCCGCCGGCGGGCGTGGTGCGGGAGCGTCCTCGCGACGCGGCCGAAGGGGCCTATGCCATCGCGGGCGACCTGCGCCGCAGTGAATCGGGCGATCGCGGGCGACTGCGACTGCAGCTCGTCGAGCCCAGCGCCGGCCGCGAACCCCGGCGCACGCCGCTCGGCGAATACGAGATCCCGTTCCTCCAGAGCGCTCCGGACCTCGCGGCCTTCGCCGCCGCGCGGGAAGCGATCGTCGGTCAGGTCCTCCATCTGCTCTTGCCCGCGCTCCCGCTCGCGTCGTCCTCGGTGGCCTCTCCGCGCGACCCCGAGGCCTACCGCCTCTACCTCACGGCGCTGCCGCATCTCCGGCAGGTCACGTGCGTGGGTCCGGTCGCGCTGGACTCGCTCCGTCGTTCGGTCGAGCTCGATCCGCGGTTCGCCCCCGCCTGGGAGGAGCTGGGCTGGGCCCGTTACGGGCTCGTCTCCTCCTGCGGGGAGTCCGCAGACAACTACCGCCTGGCCGCCGAAGCCGCCGACCGGGCGCTCCGCCTGGCGCCTTTCCGGCCTCGAGCGACCTGCTTGAAGGCCGCCGTCCTCGTCGAAAGCGGCCGGGCCGAGGAGGCCTATGCGCTGCTCGACGCCGCCCACCAGCGAATGCCGGATGACCTCGACCTCGTCTTCGCGCGCGCCTATGTCCTCACCTATGCCGGCTTCCTGGACGAGGCGGTCAGCCTGGTGGAAACGGCCGCCGCCGCCGATCCCACGCGGTCGAGCACGTTGGCCTGGAGCACGAACGCGTACCTCCACCGCGGCGACGTCGAGCGCTTCCTGGCCCTGCAGCTCCGGTCCGATTCGCCGCTCTTCCGCTACTACCGCGGGTACGCCCACGTCCTCGAAGGGCGTGCGGACGAGGCGCGACGGGTCCTGGCCCCCGCGTTCCGCGAGCACCCGAGCGACGTCTTCGCGCGCCTGGCCCAGGCCTTGCTCGAGATCGTGGAAGGCCGTCCCGAGGCCGCCCGCCTGCTGGTGAGACAGGTCGTGCTCCAGCGCCGGACGGTGGGAGGCGTGGACGGCGAGGTGACCTACAAGGTCGCTCTCCTTCTCGCGCGCGCGGGGGCCCGAGAGGAGGCGGAGGCACAGCTACGGCAGGCGGTCGACCAGGGGTTCTTCTGTCCGCGCTGTCTCGAGAGGGAGCCTTCTCTGGCACCCCTCCGGACGCGGCCGGCCTATGCGGAATCCGCGGCGCGCGCGCGAGAGAGGCACGTGCGGTTCGCGCAGCGGTTCCGCCTGGCCGCGGAGTAGGTCCGCCGCGGTGACGAACGACGGCACACGACGCGATCAGCGGTAGCCGAAGACGGGTGGGAACACGATGACCACGAACGCCGCCCATACCGCGTACACCGGTAGATACGCGATCTGCCATCGCTCCAGCGCGGCGAACGAGCCCCGGCGGCGCACGAAGCGCACGTAGAGCCACGCCGTCCAGGTCAGGTTGACGAGCAGGATGAGGTTCTCGCCCAGGGCCGCCATCCGGTTGGGAGTGAATCCGAACTCGGAGATGCGGGCGGCGATCGCCGCCAGGGCCAGGCCATCGACCACGAGCGCAGAGGTCACGAGCAGGAGCTGCAGGCCGTCGAAGAGATCGGGCGGCGCCTGCGGATCGCGGGCGGAGGCCGCGTAGAGTACCAGGCCCACCACGAGCACGAGCAGCAGGTCGAAGCCGATGAGTACTTCTCGCTTCACGTCGATGGGGTTGCCCGTCCAAGCCATCGTGCCCAGGAATGCCAGCAGCAGAACCGTGAACAGCGGTGTGAACAGCCTGGTCAGCACCGGCGCCATGTTCTCGATGACGCTCTGCTTCGCCTCCACGAGCCAGGACCCGACGAGGACCGCTCCCGCCGCGCCGCACGGGACCAGCCAGCCCCCGATCAACCGCTCAGGGTTCATCCCGATGGACTTGAACATCATGGCCGTGAAGCCGATGAGAACCATCCCGCCGAGGGCGATGAGCACGTAGTAGATCGCCAGCTCGCCGGAAAAGCGCACGAAGTCCATGCGGCGGCCGTCGGCGAACCAGCGGTTTCGCAGGTACGCGAAGCCGACGACCAGCCACAGGGCAATGGGCAGGTGCAGAACGGTCAGCACTTCGGTATCGCCGACCGGCGAGCGAAAGGCGTGGATGTTGGCGACAACGGCCCCCGCCGCAAAGGGCAGCGCGAGCCAGAGCGCGCTCTTGACGCCGGACCCGCGCTTCCAGACGAAATAGATCGCGAGCAGCGGGAAGGCGAACAGGCTGGCGTTGCGGAAGTAGAACATCTCCGCGCCACGGTCCGGCTGGAGGCCGAACAGCGCCGGCACCTTGATGGCCAGCGCCGCGGCCACGGCCAGGCCCAGGGCGACGAGCATCTCGGTGCGTCCGGCGGACGCCGATCCCTCGGCCGGGCCGGGGCCGATGACGAGCTGCTTCCAGAGCCGGTCGGAATGTTCGCGGGCGAACTCGCGCGACAGCACGTCGAGGCTGCCCATGCGCTTGACCGCGACCAGGAAGGCCTCTTCTCCGGCGAGGCCGGACTCGGTCAGGGCCGTCAGCTGGTCCCGCAGATGTCCCTCGAGCTCCTCGATGTCGGAACCGTGAAAGGCCTGTCGGCGGCGCAGATACTCCCGCCACTGCGCGATCTGCTCCTCGAGCGGTTGATCCATGAGAGCCGTCATGCCGGACACGCCTGCATCCAGAGACCGCGAAGGGTTCCGTCCACGACTTGCCACTGCCGCCGCTGCGCCGCGAGCTGAGCCCGGCCGTCGCGCGTGATCCGGTAGTACTTGCGCCGGCGGCCGCTCTCGGACG
>Ga0207675_100007745_pt1 | contig 10133 bp, 10 predicted proteins | sample KBSSwiS42_FD_184305 | JGI IMG/M metagenome (GOLD analysis project Ga0207675, IMG submission 184305) | Switchgrass rhizosphere microbial communities from Kellogg Biological Station, Michigan, USA - KBS Switchgrass S4-2 (SPAdes) (version 2) | ecosystem: Host-associated > Plants > Roots >...
GCTTCAGCATGCGGTAGCCGATGAGCTCGCGCCGCAGGGTCGCGGAATCCCAGTGGTGCTTCTGCAGAATCTTGTTCACCGACGCTTCGGTGTAGTGCTCATCCATCTTGAACTTGTCGGCGAGCCAGCGCAGCACGACCCAGCGCTTCTTGCGGCTGGCGGGAATCTGTTTCAGCTGTCCGTCCTCGATGAAGTTCTCGAGGATCCGCTTGTCCCAGCGCCTTTCGTCCATGCCATGATCGATGTTAATGCGCTCCTGGCCGAAGACGGATCGGCCGAGCGCGAGGATCTGGTCGGCGCGCAGCCTGTACCAGTGGACGTTGCCCTCGGCCGTCATCTCCAGGAGGCCGACCTTGTTGAGCACGGACAAGTGGTGGCAGATCGTCGGCTCTTTCAGCCCGATCAGTGCCGCCAATTCCTGGACGCTGCGCTTCCGCTCCATCAGCAGGCCGACAATGCGCAACCTCTGCTCGTTGGCGAGGGCCTTGAGAAAGGCCAGGGTCACGTCGAAATCAGGTTTCATGACGATCTAATTCGATCATTATCTAATTAGATATATTTCGAACCAACGAAGCTGTCAATTCGATCCCCACGCTTCGATCCCTGGAGCGAATCCGATACGCTGAACGCGACCAGTTGAAAGGTGCCGAGATGACCGTGACCGTCCATTCCGTCCCTACCCCGCTCCTGACGGCGGAGGAAATCGAACCCTGGCGTGCCGTGCCGGTGGCGGTGGCCGTCGACCTGGTGCCGGATCAGCAGATCGATCCCCTGATCCGGCCGCTCAATCCGCCAGGGAAGCAGCCGCGGCTGTTCGGCCGCGCGGTGACAGCGCAGTGCGAGCCGCCCGACTTCGGCGCTGTGCTGCACGCGCTCGAGCGCGCCGTCCCCGGCGACGTGCTGGTAATCGCTGCCGGCAGCAACGCGCAGTTCGCGATGATCGGCGAGATCCTGAGCGGCTACCTGCACAACCGCGGCTGCGCCGGCGTGGTCTGCGACGGTGCCGTGCGCGACGTCGCGACGCTCGCCGGCTGGACGGACTTTTCGGTCTTCTCGCGGTGGGTGACGCCGCGCGGCCCGACCGGCGCGGTCCGCGGTGCGATCAACGTGCCGGTCACGGTCGGCGGCCGGCTGGTCACGCCTGGCGATCTGGTGATTGGCGATGACGACGGCCTGGTCGCACTCTCGCCGGCAACGGTGCGATCGCGTATCCGCGATGCCGAGGCCAAGCTTGTCCTCGAAGCCGAATGGATCGCCGGCCTTGCTGGCGGCCGCTCGGTGATGGAAACCTTCGGCCTGTCGCCGGCGAAGGCTGGCTAGCCTGCTGCAACCTTTTAACGAAGTGCGGCGTATGACTACAGGGGCTGGATACTAGCGACGTGCATATACGGCATTGAAAGCGCAGTCATGCCAGATTTCACCGGCACCAACGCCACCGAGACCCTGAACGGCACTGAGGCTCCCGATACCGTCACGGCATTGGGTGGGAGCGATCAGGTCGACGCGCTGGGCGGAGACGACACGATCTCCGGCGGCGACGGGACCGATACGCTGCGCGGCGGCGCCGGCAACGACATCCTCTATGGCCACAGCATCGCCGATCTGGACCCGAACTCCAGCAACATCACGGCGACGCTGCTGGCCAATGTCGGCTCCGGCGCGCTCGCCCTTTCCGGCGCTCCCGGCGACGACGGTTTTGTCTATGCGGTGCGAAAGGAAACCGGTGAGGTCATCCGGATCAATACGACCACCGGCGCCCAGTCGACCTTTCTCGACATTCCCGACAATCTGTTCTCGGCCCTGACCGAGCGTGGCGTTCTGAATGTCGCGTTTCATCCCGACTATGCGAGCAACGGGCGCTTCTTCGTCTATCTGAACAATCCGAGCGGCGATATCGAACTGCGCGAGTATGCGCGCTCGGGTGACCCGGCGGTGGCAAACGCCACGCCTGTCCAGACCGTTCTCACCATTCCGCACTCGGAATTCAGCAACCACAATGGTGGCTCTCTCGCCTTCGGTCCGGACGGCAATCTCTATATCGGCGTTGGCGACGGCGGCAGCGCCAACGATCCCGACGGCAATGCCCAGAACATCAATGTCCTGCTCGGCAAGATCCTGCGGATCGACGTCGATGGCGACGATTTTCCGGCCGATCCCACGCGTAACTACGCGATCCCCGACGGCAATCCATTTGCCGGAGCGACCCCGGGAGCCGACGAGATCTGGGCCACCGGCGTACGCAATCCCTGGCGTATCAGTTTCGACCCCGTCACCGGCGACCTCTATATTGCCGACGTCGGGCAGAACGCGCGCGAGGAAGTGAACTTCGACGCGGCCGGCGGTCCGGGCGGATTGAATTACGGGTGGGATTTCCGCGAAGGCAAAATCCAGGGCCCGAGCGCGCCGCCAAATCCCTCGAACCTGACCGATCCGGTGTTCGATTATCCGCGCGACATCGGTAAGAGCGTCACGGGCGGCTATGTCTATCACGGGCCCGCGCCCGGCCTCGAGGGCGCGTATTTCTTCGGCGACTTCGTCAGCGGGCGCATATTCACGCTGCGCATGGCGAACGGCGTCCCGGCGGAGAACACCGTCGACCGGACGGCTCAGATCGTCGGCGCCGACCTCAGCTTCATCACGTCCTTCGGGACCGACAATGCGGGCAATCTCTACGTCGTGACCTTCGGTGGTGCGATCTATCGCCTTGACCCGGGCGCTGCCGCCGGCGATGCCGCCGACATGATCGACGGTGGCATCGGCGATGACAGCCTGCTCGGCGGCATCGGCAACGACACCCTGCTCGGCGCCCAAGGCAACGACGTTCTGACCGGCGGCGCCGGCAACGACAATATGTACGGTGGGGCCGGCAACGACACCTACGTCGTCAATGTCGACGGCGACACCGTCAACGAGGCCATCGCCGGTTCGTCCGGGATCGATACGGTCCAAGCGTCGATCAGCTTCAGCCTGGCCAACTCCAGCCGCCTGCTGGGCTCGGCGGAGAACCTGATGCTTACCGGCTCCGGCGATACAAATGGTAACGGCAATGCCCTGAACAACGCCATCGCCGGCAACGGCGGCGGCAACGTGCTGAGCGGCCTCGGCGGCAACGATCTGCTCCAGGGCTTCGGCGGCAATGATCGGCTCGATGGCGGAACCGGCAAGGACATGCTGAAAGGCGGTGTTGGCAATGATACCTATGTGATCGACGCCGCTGGAGACCAGATCGACGAAGGCGGCAATCTCGACTCCGCCGATGTCGTGCATAGCGCCGTCACGGTCGACCTCGCGACCCTTAGCGCCGGGGCGATCGAGCACGCCATCCTGCTCGGCGCGGGCGCATTGAAGGCCTTTGGCAATGGCAGCGCCAATATCCTGACCGGCAACAAGGCGGCGAACGTCCTCGACGGCCGCGGCGGCGGCGACACCCTGTCCGGCGGCGACGGTGGCGACACCTATGTCGTGGACGATGGCGGCGACAAGATTTCCGAAATCAACGCCAAGGCCGCGGGCGGCATCGACCTCGTCCAGTCGTCCATCACTTTCGGCCTCGGCGCCAATTTCGAGAAGCTCACCCTGACCGACAAAGGCAACATCGACGCAACCGGCAACGAACTGAACAACACCCTTTTAGGGAACATCGGCAACAACCGGATGGACGGCGGCGCCGGCAAGGATTCCATGGCGGGCGGCGCCGGCAACGACACCTACGTCGTCGATTCCGCGGGCGACGTCGTCACCGAAACGGCTGGCAACGGCACGGACACGGTCGAGAGTGCCCTCACCTTCACCTTGGCAACGCGCGTGAATGTCGAGAACCTGACGCTCACCGGCGCGGCGCTCAACGCCACCGGCAATGCGCTCGGCAACCTGCTCATCGGCAACGCGCTCGCCAACATCCTCGATGGCCGCACCGGCGTGGACGCGCTGCGCGGCGGCGCCGGCAACGACTTCTACATCGTCGACCAGGCCGGCGACGTGGTCGACGAGCAAGGCAACACCGACAGCGGCGACGAGGTGAAGAGCGCCAGCGTGCTGCTGACCGCGATCACGGGCATCGAGCATTACACCTTCACCGGTGCGAAGGCCTGGACCTTCACCGGCAACGGCTCAGACAATCGCATCACGGGCGGCAGTGGCGCCGATAGCCTCGATGGCGCGACCGGCAACGATACGATCTCAGGCAATGGCGGCAACGATACCCTCGCCGGCGGGCTCGGCAAGGACTCGCTGGACGGTGGCACCGGCAACGACCTCATGAAAGGTGGTGCCGGCAACGACATCTATGTCGTCAACGCGGCCGGCGACAAGATCGACGAGGAAGGCAACGCCGACACCGCCGACCTGGTGCGCGCCAGCGTCAGCGTCAATCTCGCTACGCTCGGCGGCGGTCTCATCGAAGACGCGACCCTGATCGGCAGCGCCGCGATCGGCGCCACCGGCAATCTCGGCATCAACCATCTCATCGGCAACGACGGCGCCAACAAGCTCGACGGCGACGGCGGCGCAGATATTCTCGAAGGTGGCGAAGGCGCCGACACCTATGTGGTCGACAACGCGGGCGACCAGGTGATCGAAGCCCTCGCCGGCGCGGCGGGTGGCGTCGATCTGGTCACGAGCAAGGTGTCTTTCGAACTCGGCGCCAATGTCGAGAAGCTGACCTTGCTTGGGTCCGACGACATCGATGCGACCGGCAACACGCTCAACAACACCCTGATCGGCAATGCCGGCGCCAACATCCTCGACGGCGGCTCCGGCAACGATGCCATGACCGGCGGCAAGGGCGATGACACCTACATCGTCGACGCCGCCGGCGACACGGTCATAGAAGCGGCCGGTGGCGGCATCGACACGGTCGAGAGCGCTGTCACCTTCTCCCTGGCGGCGCGCGTCAATGTCGAGAACCTGGAACTGACCGGCCTCGGCGAGATCAACGGTACCGGCAATGCGCTCGCCAACACCATCACCGGCAACGACGTCGACAACGTCATCATGGGCGGCGCCGGCAACGACACCCTCACCGGCGGCAAGGGTGTCGACCGCTTGACCGGCGGCGCCGGGCGGGACGTGTTCGACTACAACCTCGTGGCCGAGAGCGGCGACACCATCACCGACTTCGCCAAGGGTGCAAACGGCGACGTGCTCGATCTCCGCGACATTCTCGACAATGCCGGCTACGGCGGCGCCGACCCCTTCGGCGACGGTATCCTCAGCTTTGCACCAAGCGGCGCCAACACCCTGGTCCAGATCGACGCCGATGCCGGTGGCGGAAATCCCGCCGTCACGGTCGTGACGCTGAACAACGTCGCGTTGACCCAAGGCGACACCGCCAACTTCCTGATCTAGCGGCCTCCAACACACTGATTTTCCAGCCGAACCTGACAGCCTTGACAATCGACTCCAGCCGCTCTATTTAACCAGATAGTTATTTAACTGACTGGTTTATCGCCGATGACCCCGGACCGCCTCACCGCCACCTTCTCCGCCCTCGCCGATCCGACCCGGCGGGCGATCCTGGCGCGGCTCACTTTGGGCGAGGCTTCGGTCAACGAATTGGCGGAGCCGTTCGACATGAGTCTTCCCGCCGTCTCCAAGCACCTCAAGGTGCTGGAGCGCGCCGGCCTGATCGCGCGCGGGCGCGAGGCGCAGTGGCGGCCCTGCACGTTGCAGGCCGGACCGCTCAAGGACATCGCCGACTGGGTCGAGCACTACCGCCGCTTCTGGGAGCAGAGCTTCGATCGCTTGGACGACTACCTGAAAGAGCTGCAAGGCAAGGGAAAGAAAAATGGTCCCCGAAAAGCACCTGGCAAATAGCCCCGAGATCGAGGAGCGCACCCTCGTCCTCTCGCGCGTGTTCGACGCACCGCGCGCCCTGGTGTTCAAGGTGTGGACCCAGCCCGAGCATCTGGCGCGCTGGTGGGGTCCGCGCGGCTACACGCTGATCTCCTACAAGGCGGATGTCCGCGCCGGCGGCACGTTCCGGTTCGGCACGCGCTCGCCCGAGAATACCGAGCACTGGGCCCACGGCAGCTATCGCGAGGTAACGCCGCCGGAGCGGCTGGTCTTCACCACCGCGTGGGAGAATCCCGACGGCTCGCCCAAGCACGAGACCATCGTGACGCTGACCTTCGCCGAGCAGGACGGCAAGACCAAGCTCACCCTCAAGCAGACGCTGTTCGAATCCGTCACATCCCGCGACCTGCATCGCGGCGGCTGGAGCACCACCCTCGACATGCTCGACGAATACCTCGCAACCCTCTGACAGGAGACCGACCATGCAGCACCGCATCGTATCGCGCGAAGAATGGCTTCAGGAGCGCACCGCATTTCTCGCCAAGGAAAAAGAGATGACCAGGCTGCGCGACCGTTTAGCGGAAGAGCGTCGCGCGCTGCCCTGGGTGCAGGTCGACAAGGCCTACGCGTTCGACACGCCGGCGGGCAGGAAGACGCTGGCGGACCTGTTCGAGGACCGCAGCCAGCTCATCGTCAAGTTCTTCATGCTGGCGCCGGGCCAGAAGGAAGGCTGCGTCGGCTGCTCGTTCGAGGCCGATCACGTCGAAGGCACGCTGGTGCATCTGCGGAACCACGATGTCTCCTATGTGGCGGTCGCGCGCGCGCCGCTCACCGAGATCGAAGCCTTCAAGACGCGCATGAGCTGGAGCTTCAACTGGGTCTCCTCCTTCGGCAGCGACTTCTGCTACGACTTCGATGCCTCGTTCACGCCGGCGCAGCTCGCAGATGGCTCGGCGTTCTACAACTATCGTGCCGGCCCCTTGCCGCTCGAGGACCTTTCCGGCTTTGCCGTGTTCTGCAAGGACGAGCAGGGCCGGATCTTCCACACCTATTCGACCTTCGGCCGCGGCCTGGAAGAGGTGCTCGGCACCTACATGTTCCTCGACATCACGCCGAACGGCCGCAACGAGAACGGCCCCAACCACAGCCTGGCCGATTGGGTCCGTCATCATGACCGCTACGGCGCGCCGGGCCATGTGAGCGCGATCGGCCGCTGGGTGCCGGCCGAGCAGAACGCCGGCTGCTGCCACGGCGCCGCGGCGGAATAGCAGGCGAACGGCGGAGAACGATCATGCTCTGCTGCGCCGTAGGCATCGCGACGGTCGCGACCGGAGCGATTGGATGGAGGCGATTCCGGCGTTTCCTTCATGCCCCGCTGACGGCACAATCGCTCCTGGCCGCGGGCGCGGCAGCGGCGGTCCTCATCACGGCCGCCGCCCTGACGGTGGAGCATTTTCCCCGCCACGCCGCCCATGCGAGCGGCCCGGAAAGCGCGCTCAGCGATCCCCTGCTCCTCTGCCGCAGCACCGATCGCACCACGAACATTGCACCGAGTGAGGAATAAATCATGGCTGCCACCGCGACCAGACCGACGGCGCAGCACGAACTCGTCATCACCCGCACCTTCGACGCGCCGGGCGCGCTGGTGTTCAAGGCGTGGAGCACGCCAGAGCACATGGTGCGCTGGCTCGGCCCCAAGAACTTCACCGCGCCGCATTGCACCATGGATTTCCGCGTCGGCGGCACCTATCGCGCCTGCATCTGCTCGCCCGACGGCCAGGAATACTGGATGCGCGGCATCTATCGCGAGATCGTCGAGGCAGAGCGCATCGTATTCACCTTCTCCTGGGAGGAGGAAGGCGAGCGCGGCCGCGAAAACCTGGTCACGGTGACCTTCGCAGAGCAGGGCGGCAAGACCCGCATGACCTTCCGCCAAGCCTTCTTCGAGTCCATCGAGCAACGCGACTCCCACAACGAAGGCTGGAGCGAGTGCCTCGACCGCCTGGCGCAATACCTGGCCGGGGAACGCTGATCATGCAGAAGAGCTATCACGGCAGCTGCCACTGCGGTGCGGTCCGCTTCGAATGCGAGCTCGACCTCGCCAATGGCACCAGCAAATGCGATTGCTCCGCCTGCGGCAAAGGACGCTTCTGGAAGGCGATCGTGATGGCGCCATCCTTCCGGCTCCTGCAGGGCCAGGAGGCGCTGTCCGACTACCAGTTCGGCCGCCACATCATCCACCACCTGTTCTGCAAGCACTGCGGCGTCAAGCCGTTCGGCCGCGCCAACGTGAAGGAGCTGGGCGGCGAGTTCTACGCCGTGAACGTCGCGTGCCTCGACGACGCCACGGCAGAGGAGCTGGTCGGCGCTCCGGTCCAGTTCCAGGACGGCCGGCACAATCAATGGGACCGGCCACCCGCCGAGACACGCCACCTGTGAGATGACCATGAAGCAGCAACGCGCCAAGCCACGCGAAGACGGATTGCAGACGGTGTTGGATTTCTACACCCGACCCGGAGCGATGACCGGCGCCAGCCGTCATGCGCAGGCGTTGGCGAAACTGTCGAGCGATGTCGGCGCATTGGCGGAGGTCATCCAGGGCATCGCGATCCACCAGTACATGGCAGAGGCCTACGGCTTCAAAGTGCCCGAACCGCGCAAGGCGGAATGCCACATCCGCGCCGCCGACCGGATCCTGGACCAGATCCTGGCGCTCGACGACCGCCCGCTTTCCGCCGCGCGGCCGCCGGAGAAGCGCGTCGTCGGCGTCTGTCACCACTTTGCCTTGCTGATGACAGCCATGCTGCGGGCCAAGGGCATCCCGGCGCGCTATCGCTGCGGCTTCGGCGCATTCTTCAATCCGCCCTATTTCGAGGACCATGTGCTGTGCGAATACTGGAACGCGGATGAAGCGCGCTGGATCCAGGTCGATCCGCAGCTTGATGCGGTCTGGCGCGGTGCGCTGAAGTTCAAGTTCGACCCTCTGGATGTACCCCGCGACCAGTTCCTTCAGACGACCGATGCCTGGACCCGATGTCGCAGCGGCAAGGCCGACCCCAAGAAGTTCGGCATCTTCGTCGGCGACCTGCGCGGGCTGTGGTTCATCGCCGCGTCCCTGATCCGCGACGCTGCCGCGCTGGGCAAGTTGGAAATGCTGCCGTGGGATTGCTGGGGCATCATGCCCCATCCGGGTCAGGAGCTTGATACCGGGCAGCTTGCCTTCTTTGACCGGTTGGCCGCTCTGACTGCCACGCCGGATCAATCGCACCAGGAACTGCGCACACTCTGTGAAAAGGACGAGCGTGTCCGCGTTCCGAAAACAGTGTTTAACGCCCTGCTAAACAAGCCAGAGCCCATCTAGCCGCCGCGCGACGATCGCGTGCGGCTGCCGGCGAGCGACAGATAGTGCTCCTGCTCGAGCGACTGGATGGAACCAGGCCGTGCCGCACGGACCAGCCTGAGCGCGTCGCGTGCGCTCTGCCCGTATTGCATCAGGATCAGCGCCGCGACCGTCCCGGTGCGGCCCAGGCCGGCGTAGCAGTGGATGAAGGCGCGCCCCTTGCTCTGGAACAAGACGTCAAGCCGCGGCCACAGATCGATCCACACCGTCTCGAACCGCTCGTCCGGCGCGCCCAGGTCGCAGATCGGCAGGTGATGCCACGCGACGCCGTGCCCTTTCAGTTCTTCGGCCAGCGCCTTGACCGGCGCGCCGACCGACGCCAGTTCGGGTTCCTCCATCAGCGACAGCATGACGTCCGGTTTCCAGGCCGCGATCGCCTTGAGATCGTCCTTGAGGCTGCCCACCGCGCGCCGCACCGACAGCGGCGGTGGAGTCAGGCGATGCCCGGGGCAGCAACCGAGTCCAAGCCGGCCGCCATTGGGGAGTTCGAGTTCGTTGAAGTGATATGTGTCCATGGCATCCATTCTAGAGTCCGACCAGATTATGGCTATTTCTGCCCTCTACTCTTAAGGGTATACTTCCAAACCTTCAAACCGGGATGTTGGTGGGGAACGGCGTCATCTCGCTTCCTGCCCTCTTGGGAATCAGAGAACACGTGCATCGTCGCAAGCGCCAGGGCGTCGTGACGAATCAGCATGCGCCGCCGCGGTCCGTCGGAGGAGAGTCATGGATAGCGCCACATCCTTGGCAACACGAGAGGCTCCGATCCGCGAGCTGACCCTCGCGATGTCGACTGCCCTCTGCTACGGGATCGCGCTCGGGATCTTTCCGGCCCTGCTTTCGCTCAATCTCGAGAACAACGGGTTCGATACGTCCTGGAGCGGGTTGCTGGGCGCCGTGCCGGCTCTCGCCGGGATCGCGATACTGCCCTTTTCGCCAT
>Ga0207675_100007746_pt1 | contig 10133 bp, 7 predicted proteins | sample KBSSwiS42_FD_184305 | JGI IMG/M metagenome (GOLD analysis project Ga0207675, IMG submission 184305) | Switchgrass rhizosphere microbial communities from Kellogg Biological Station, Michigan, USA - KBS Switchgrass S4-2 (SPAdes) (version 2) | ecosystem: Host-associated > Plants > Roots >...
GCATGCGCGTGCAGGTAGCGCCCGGAAAGACCGTGCGGGTAGCGTTCTCCACCATGGTTGCGGCTTCGCGCGATCAGATCCTCGGTCTCGCCGACAAGTATCACGACCCGGCGACCTACGAGCGCACGTCGGCGCTGGCCTGGACGCACGCCCAGGTCCAACTCCACCACCTCGGCATCAACGCCGACGAGGCGAATCTGTTTCAGTATCTCGCCAACCGCATCCTGTTTTGCGATCCGCAGATGCGCCCTTCCGTGGAAATCATGAAGCGCAGCGTGCTGGGCCCCCGCGCGCTGTGGCGGCACCGTATTTCAGGTGACCGGCCGATTGCATTGTTACGCATCGAGGATACGGAAGACCGTGCCATTGTCTGGCAAATGTTGCGTGCCCATGAATATTGGCGCAGCAAGCGATTGCAGGTCGACCTGGTAATCCTGAACGATCGCAAGGCGTCCTACATTCAGGATCTGCAGGATTTTCTCGAAGGCATGGTGCGCGGCAGCCGCGCGTCGCCGGCCCCGGAAGGCGCGCAGGGCGACATTTTTGTCGTCCGGTCGGACCTGTTGACGGAGCCGGAGAGCGACCTGCTGCAGACTGCGGCGCGCATCACGTTGAACGCCCGGCAGGGCACGCTCGCCGAACAAGTTGCGCGCATGCGCCGCGTCCGCACCGCGGAAATCCCGCGACGGCAGGTTTCGCCTGCGCGCGAGACCGAAGACGCGCTCGCAGCGTCCCCCCGGCTGGAATTCTTCAACGGCCTGGGCGGCTTTGCCAACGATGGAAGCGAGTATGTCACGGTGCTCGGCCCTGGCCAACGCACGCCCGCGCCGTGGATCAACGTCATCGCCAATCCCCAGTTGGGCTTTCTGGTATCGGAGTCGGGCTCAGGCTACACGTGGGCCGGCAATAGCCGTGAAAACCAACTGACTCCATGGTCGAATGACCCGGTTGCAGACCCGGCCGGCGAGGCGCTGTACCTGCGTGACGAGGACAGCGGCGAAGTCTGGGGACCCACGGCCTTGCCCGTCCGCGTCGAATCGGCGCGCTACGTCGTACGCCACGGTCAGGGATATACCCGCTTTGCACACGGCTCCCTCGGCATCTCTTGCGATCTGCTGCAATTCGTCGCGTGGCAGGATCCGGTCAAGATTTCGCACCTGACCCTGGAAAATCGTTCGTCACGCCCGCGACGCATCTGCGTGACTGCCTACCTTGAATGGGTGCTAGGAATGTCGCGCGCAGCCAATGCGCCTTTCGTGGTGACCTCGCTCGACGAAACGACGGGTGCAATGTTCGCAACCAACACCTGGAATGGTGAGTTTGGCAATCGCGTCGCTTTTGCCGACTTGTGCGGTGCGCAGAGTTCATGGACGGGAGACCGGACTGAATTCATCGGCCGCAATGGCAGCCTCGCGGAGCCTGCGGCGCTGGTTGCCGGAACTGCGCTTGGCAAACGCTGCGATGCCGGGCTGGACCCATGCTGTGCGCTGCAGACGACCATCGAACTGATGCCCGGGCAGAGCCGGAGCATCACTTGGTTGCTGGGGCAGGCCGCGGACCGCGAAAAAGCGCGCGAACTGATCCTGCGCTATCGGGGTCTCGACCCGCTGTCATGTCTCGACGAAGTCAAGCGCGAATGGGACGGCATTCTCGGCACGATGCAAATACGCACGCCGGATCGGGCCATGGACTTGCTGTTCAACCGCTGGCTGCTCTATCAGACACTTTCCTGCCGCATGTGGGCGCGTGCCGCGTTCTACCAGGCCGGCGGCGCGTTTGGCTTCCGCGATCAACTGCAAGACAGCATGGCGTTCGCGACGGTGCGCCCCGAGTTAGCAAGGGCGCAGCTCGTGCGCGCCGCCGCACGCCAGTTTACCGAGGGTGATGTGCAGCACTGGTGGCACCCGCCGACAGGACGCGGCGTGCGCACACGTTGCTCCGACGACCTCGTGTGGCTGCCTTATGCTGCCTCGCATTACGTTACCGTGACCGGTGATCGTGGCGTGCTCGAGGAGGAGTCGGCTTTCCTCGAGGGGCCCCCGCTTGCGCCCGGGGAGGACGATGCTTACTTCGAGCCTGCGAACTCCGCGCAAAGCGCCACACTCTTCGAGCATTGCGCGCGCGCCCTCGACCACAGCCTCGCGACCGGCGCGCACGGCCTGCCGCTCATCGGCTCCTGCGACTGGAATGATGGCATGAATCGCGTGGGCCACGCCGGCCGCGGCGAAAGCGTTTGGCTGGCGTGGTTTCTGATCGATACCCTGCGACGGTTCGCGCCCATCGCCGAGCAACGCGGTGAAGCGCAACGCGCCGAGATCTGGTTGCGGCACGCCACGGCGCTCAACGAAGCGGTCGAACGCGAGTCGTGGGATGGTGCCTGGTATCGGCGCGCCTATTTCGACGACGGAACCCCGCTCGGGACAGCGGCGGCCGCTGAATGCCGCATCGATTCGCTGGCGCAAAGCTGGAGCGCGATCACGGGGGCGGGAGATCCGGCCCGCGCCCGCAGGGCAATGGACTCGGTGGATGAATACCTGGTGCGCCGCGGTGACGATCTGGTCCTGCTGTTCACGCCGCCATTCGACCGCACCGCGCTCGATCCCGGCTACATCAAGGGTTACCTTCCGGGGTTGCGTGAAAACGGCGGGCAATACACGCACGCAGCCGTATGGTGCGCCGTCGCATGGGCCGCGCTCGGCGACGGCGATCGCGCGGGACAAGTGCTGGATATGCTCAATCCAATCAACCATGCCTCGACACGCGCCGGTGTGCACGCATACAAGGTTGAACCCTATGTGGTGGCTGCGGACGTCTACGGCGAACCGCCGCAGATCAGACGCGGCGGCTGGACCTGGTACACCGGTGCGGCGGGATGGATGTTTCGCACCGGCACGGAATGGCTGCTGGGCATACGCAAAGCGGGAGACAGCCTGGTGATCGACCCCTGCATTCCGCGCCATTGGCGCGGCTTCGAGGTTCGGTACAAGCATGGAACCGCGAGCTACGAAATCCGTGTCGAGAATCCTGCGGGCGTCTCGCGGGGTGTAGGACTTGTCGAACTCGATGGCCGGATTTCCGGGATGGCATCGATTCCGCTGGTGGATGACGGCCAGACCCACCTCATTGTCGTAACGCTGGGTCCCGGCTGATCGCCCTGGATCGCTGACGCGCAGTGCGCGCGGCGATCTGAGTTACCTGAATTACTTCACCCGGTCGCGCATCGATTTCACGCCGCTGCCGTCGGCGCAGTGGGCGCAGCAGAAAAAACGTCCGTCGGTTTCCATGCCGTGGCCGATGATGCGGCAGCCACAGTGCGCGCAGGTCGGAGCCAGCGCCTGAATCGCGCACTCGAAGCTATCGAACGTGTGCGCCTTTCCGTCGACGACGACCTGGAAGGATTTGTCGTAGTCATTGCCGCATTGCTCGCATTGGGCCATCGTTTTCTTCCTGCCTGTAGGGTCTGCGCTTGGACCCGTTGAGCAGCGCGAGAGTTCGCCCCCTGCGCGTAAGCGCTACAAAGGCGCTGTAATACTTACCTGTCAACCAGCCTCGAGGGTTCCGGCTTGCGGTCCGCGAGCCGCTCATAGGTCGTTGTCGTGAAAGCGGTAGTGTCGATGCGCCGAAGGTTGTGGCGCGCTGGCATGTGGTTTGCACTATTACCGCGTGCAGATCGCACCGACCGCGTCTGCGGGGACCGCTATTGTCTGGCGATCCTTCTACATAAACCATCCAGAAAAACACTCATTCAAGGAGACGTCAAACATGAACCATTTGCACAAAGTGAGCTGGATCACGGCTGCCGTCCTCGCTACTGCTCTCGCTGCTGGCTGCGACCGCAACAAGCCTTCATCCGAAACGGCGGGCCAGAAGCTCGACCGCACTACCGAGCGAGCCGGTGAAAAAATGGACCAGGCGGCTGCGGACGCCAAGTTAAAGGCCGGCCAAGCGAAAGACACGGTCGATGATGCGGCGATCACGGCCAAGGTCAAGACGGCGATGATTGCAGAGCCCGGACTCAAGGCGATGAAAATCAATGTCGACACAGCCCATGGCGTAGTAACCCTGACCGGTACCGTCGAAACGCCGCAAAGCCTGGAGCGGGCGACGCAGGTAGCGCAGTCGGTCGATGGCGTGAAGTCGGTTGACAACCGCCTGAATCTGAAGTCCCGCGCCTGACGAGAGTCGGCCACTCGTTAACCCACGTGTCGGCCGGCTTTTCTCTGGTGTTTGTCTTGCAATCAATCCGACGTGCGGGCAGCCGCGCGGCCGGATTGATCGTTTTTGGCGGCGCGCTGTGCGCGGGCTGCGCGTCGCTGCCCGAGGTATCGCGCCCGCCGCACAATCCCGATGCGGTCCGCTTCGAGGGAAGCAAGGGACCCTTGTCGAGCGCGCAAAGCGCCGCAATTCTCGAGAGCATAAAGGCCGATTCCGGTGAAGTCAGCATTCTGGACCGCCACCTTGCGCTCGAGCAGAAGGTGGTCGACAGCCCGCTGGTCGTGGGCAACCGCGTCACATTGCTCAAGGACGGCCCGGCCACCTATAGAGCGATGTTTGCCGCGATTCGCGACGCGCGCGACCACATCAACCTGGAGAGTTACATCATCGAGGACGATGAGGTCGGCAAAAAATTTTCCGACATGCTGCTCGAAAGGCAAAAGCGCGGCGTTCAGGTCAGCATCATCTACGACAGCATTGGCGCGATGAACGCACCCCGCGCCTTCTTTGACCGGTTGAATGACGGCGGAATTCGCACGCTCGAATTCAATCCCATCAATCCGCTCGCACCGGGAAACAAGAGCGCGCCAGACCATCGCGACCACCGCAAGTTGCTGATCGTGGACGGGCGGATTGCGTTCCTCGGGGGCATCAATATCAGCAACGTTTACTCGGCCGGGTCAGCGCCGCGCGCGAAGCCGGCCGGCAAGGCCAAGGACGGAAAGGATTCCAAGGCGATGCCTTGGCGCGACACGCACGTTCAGATCGAAGGGCCCGTAGTTGCCGAGTATCAGAAACTGTTTCTGGAAACCTGGGAAAAGCAAAGCGGCGAGGCTTTGGGCGGCAGCGGCGACTACTTTCCAGAACTGCGAACTGTCGGCAAGGAGATTGTTCACGCAGTCGGCAGCGCCGCGGACGAACCATATAGCAAGATATACGTAACGCTGGTCTCGGCAATCAACAGCGCGCAAAGCAACGTTTACCTGACCAACGCCTACTTCGTCCCCGATCCGCAACTGCTCGATGCCCTGAAAGACGCGGCAAGCCGCGGGGTCGATGTGAAGATCATCCTGCCCAGCCAGACGGATTTCTGGGCGGTCTTTCATGCTGGCCGTTCACACTATGCCGAACTGCTTCGCGCCGGAGTGCAAATTTACGAGCGCCAGGACGCGTTGCTGCATTCAAAAACCGCGTTGATCGATGGCGTGTGGTCGTGCGTTGGTTCCACCAATCTGGATTGGCGCAGTTTCCTGCATAACAACGAAATCGATGCAGTCGTTCTCGGCGAGGAATTCGCGAAGCAAATGCTTGCCATGTTCGAAGACGATCTGGCCGCGTCGAGAGCCATCGATGCCGACCGCTGGGCGAACCGTTCCATCGGCTTGCGCATGAAAGAGTGGTCTGCGCGGTTGTGGGAATACTGGCTCTGAAACTGTGCGCTCAAGCCTTGGAAATTTTGCCGATCGACCGGTAGTTGTTACCGTTCTGCTACGGGACGAATTTTCCAAGTGAATGATTTGGCTAGCTAAAGAGGGGTGGCACGGGGGTTGCAAAAGCTTGGGTCACGAACGGTTCGATGGAGCTTTCCATTGCAGCCGGCCTGAAACCCTAGCTTTAGGATAGGAGCCAACAATGAACTGGGATCGAATCGAAGGCAACTGGAAGCAATTCAAAGGCAAGGTGAAGGAACAGTGGGGAAAGTTGACCGACGATCAACTCGACAAGATCGCAGGGCGCCGCGACCAGCTTTCCGGAAAGATCCAGGAATCGTATGGCATCAGCCGCGATGAAGCCGACCGCCAGGTGAAGGATTGGGAATCGAGGCTCTAAGAGAGCGTTTCGCCCATCACGAGCCAATTACATACACAACACAAAATCGCAATCCAAGGAGAAACCATGCATACCCAAAATGATTTCCTGCAACATTCGCACAACCCCGGCGCTGTGTGGCGCGATCGCCTGCTCACGGCAGGCGCCGCCATCATCATCGGACTGTCGCTGAGCAACATCGCGCCGGCAGACGAAACCAAGCGCGAAATCAAACGTTCCGCTGATGCGCAACACGATGCGGCGGTCAGCGAGGCAAAGGCGAACTACAAAGCAGACAAGGCGAAGTGCAAGGAACTGACGGGCAACGACAAGGACGTGTGCATGAAGGAAGCCAAGGCCGCAGAAAAACGTGCAAAGGCCGAGGCGAAGGCAGAAAAGAAAACGGCTGGCGTCAATGCCGAAGCAGATGAGGAAAAACGCGAGGCCGAGTTCAAGGTCGCCAAGGAAAAGTGCGAATCCATGACCGGAAGCAGCAGGAAGGCCTGCGAGAAGGAAGCGGAAGCCACGTACCGGCAGTAACCGAATTGGACCGGAGCGGGCACCTCCGCAAGAGGTGACGCTCCCGGTTCCCCGAAATGTTTATTTGAGGTTTGACTGATTTAGCTCTCTACCCTCCGGAACCCCCGTTAGCCCTCGATCCGCAAGGATTGGGGGCTTTTTTTGAGGGTGAGGGGCGAGAGGCGTGAGGAGTAAAGTCACGACGATCTATTTTTTTTCTTAAGTGCCTTCTACCCCTCCCGCCTCACGCCTCACCCTCTTTTGCACGCAATATCGCACTCGAAAGTTCATCGAGGTTGACGGGCTTGGCGACGAATGCTTGATACCCGGCGGCGAGCGCCGCCTGATAGTCCTGCTCACGCGCGTATCCGGTGAGTGCCACTGCCGGGACTGTGCCACCGCTCGATGCTCCGAGCGCGCGGACCTTGCGCAGCAAGTCGTAGCCGTCCTCTTCCGGCAGTCCAATGTCAGAAAGCAGGACGTGCGGCTGGAACGATTGCAGTTTATCGAGGGCCTCCGGGGCGGAAGCAGCGGACTCCACGACTGCTCCGGCGCGCTGCAGCGCCTCCTGCAGCATCTCGCGCGTATTGGGATCATCGTCCACCGACAAAATGCGCAATCCCGTCAGCCGGCGCGTTGGCGCGATGGGGCGCGCAACGGCGTGATTGTCCGTGACGGCTGAATGCCCGGAGCCCGCCGGTGCGGCGGTATCGTATTGATCATGCCGGGGCTGGATCGGAAGGCGGACCACAAAACGGGCTCCGTTGCCTTCGCCGGTACTGTCGGCCATGACGCTGCCACCGTGCAATTCGGTAAGCTGGCGCACCATGGCGAGTCCCAGGCCGAGACCGCCGTGCTTGCGTTTGCTGCTGGCATCGGCCTGGCGGAAGGGATCGAATACATGCGGGAGGAACTCCCTGCTGATGCCTTCGCCGTCGTCGGCGACGCAGATTTCTATCTGCGCGCCTACGCGCGACAGTGCCAATGTTATGTGACCGCCGTGCCGGGTGAACTTCACCGCGTTCGACAGCAGATTCCAGATGATCTGCTGCAACCTGGCGGGGTCGCCATACAGACAGTCGGCATCCGGGGCGAGCTTGCTGTCGAAAGTGATATCGCGCGCGTCGAGCGCCGGGCGCAGCGATTCGACTGTGGAATTGATGAGGGGAATCAGGTTCAGCGCGTGCACGTCGAGCCGCAGGCGGCCAGACCCGATATCGGCTATGTTTAGCAGGTCGTTCACCAGCCTCGCCTGCGCATTGGCGCTCGCATCGATCTGCGCCAGTGCACGCTGCATCGTTGCAAGGTCCGCGTCACCGTGTTGCAAAGTCTGAGTCCAGCCCAGTATTGCGTTGAGCGGCGTGCGCAGTTCATGGGAAAGTGTGGCGAGGAATTCGTCCTTGGCGCGGTTGGTCGCTTCCGCCTGGGTGCGCAAAGCATGCTCGCGCTGCAACAGGTGCGAACGACTCTCTTCCGCCCGTTTTCTTTCATCGATATCGATGAACACGCCGAGCCACTTGTCGATGCGGCCATCGGCGTCGTGCACGGGCACGCCACGCGCCAGGTGCCAGCGGTATTCGCCATCCGCCGCGCGGCGCAAACGCAGTTCGAATTCGTACAGGGAGTCGTCGGCCAGAGCGCGCTCCCAGCGTTCGGCCATTTTCACGCGATCGTCCTTGTGTACCTGTTCGATCCATCCGCCGGCCACGCCTTGCCCGAGATCAACGCCACTATATTCGGTCCAGTATCGGTTGACGAACAGCGGCGTGCCGTGGCGATCCACAATCCACACGCCCTGGGGCGAGATTTCGACAAGGGAGCGATACCGTTCTTCGCTGTCGCGCAGCGCGTGTTCGGCGCTCATGCGGTCGGTAATATCTCTGACGTTGCACTGCATGAACCGGCTCTGGTTCGCCATGTAGGCGTTGCAGGTGAATTCCACGTCGTGGCGTTGGCCGTGGGGAGTCAGGATGGGCAGATGGTGAAAGCGGTAATAGTTCTTGTCTTGCAAAATCCGGAAAGCGTCCCGTCCGGCGGATTCATCCGCGAACAGCCCGATTTCCCAAAGGGCTTTGCCGACCAGTTGCTCGCGCGTGCGCCCCAGCAGCTCCGTCATCGACGGATTTACGCTGCTGATGCGTCCCGATTCGGCGTCGAATAGAAAGACGCCGTCGGGGGAGGCTTCGAACAGCCTGCGGTAGCGCACCTCCGAGGCATTCAGCGCCGCTCCCGCCCGTCGCTGTACCAGATTGATGCCGGCGAGCAGCAGGCTGACCAGCACACCGATCACCAGGAAAGTCGGCGCGATGCCGCGCGTGGATGCAAGTTCGAATTCCGGACGGGTGTAGAAAACAGATCCCCATGACCTGCCGGGACCATCCGTGACGGCAGTCGTGGATAAGCGTGGCCGGTAGCCGGCGTCCAGGAATGCGTGAGAGGGATCGGAACTGTACAGCAGCGCGCCCGGGGTGGTCTGCGTTGTGTCGTAGACCTGGATGTCGATGTCGCGGCTCGCGTCGGCTGGACGCAGCGCCGACAGCATTTCATCGGCTTGCACCGAGGCAATCAGGAAGCCGCGCAGCGCTTGCCGGCGCGTTTCGCGCGAATTCGGCACGCCGTTCCCGCGATAGATGGGATGGAAAAGATGGAAGCCGTTGCGTTTTTTGGACCAGAACTCACTGACGATCGTGACTTTGCCCGACATCGCCGCGCTGCCGGTATCACGCGCTTGCGCCATGGCGGCGCGGCTGGTTGCTTCGGTGAATATCCCGGAGCTGGCAATCGCCTGGCTGCGCCATTCCCGAGGTTCGAGGTAGACGAAATGCAGCTGTTCGCTCTTATCAAAATCGAGCAGCAATTGCTGGCTGGCGCTCGCGGATTGCCCGGCGACCGGCCAGGTGTTCCAGGCCTATGGCAACCGCATCGAGGTGATCGCGCCGACGGCGATCGCGATCGACATCCACACCGATGGCCGCTGGCAGATCGAGGACATCGGCCGCGAGCTTGGCCCGCGGCTGCCGAAGCTGCCGCAGCTCGGCGACTTCGTCGAGGGGCTGCCGCTATGAATGCGCCCGCCGCTCCGTCGACGGCCGAAGCCTATCCGGTCGGCTTGTCCCGCGACTCGGAGGAGTTTCGCACCAGCAGCCACCGGATCGCGCAATTTGCCCGGTCCTTCGACGACCGGAACCCGGCGCACCTCGAGGGTCGGCGCGCGCCGCCGGTGTTTGCGCACGTCCCGGCGATGCAGAGCATGGTGGAGATCCTGCAGCAGGTGACCGGCGGATTCGCGCTGCACGGCGAGCACGATTTCATCTTCCATGCGCCGATCGTCCCCGGCCAGCGCCTGTTCACGGTCTCGACGCTGGTCGGCGTTCGCGGCACCAAGCCGGGAACGACCTTCATCATCCGCTCCGACACCAAGCGCCACGACGGCACGCCGGTGGTGACGCAGTTCAGCACCTGCCTGGTCAGGGGCGCCGCGTCCGATCAGCGGCTGGGCGAGGGACCGCCGGCCCGCCCGCGCGCCGCCGGCGGCGAGGCGAGCGCCGCGCAATTTTCGCTCGCCGCCGACCAGACGCTGCGCTATGCCG
>Ga0207675_100007747_pt1 | contig 10133 bp, 6 predicted proteins | sample KBSSwiS42_FD_184305 | JGI IMG/M metagenome (GOLD analysis project Ga0207675, IMG submission 184305) | Switchgrass rhizosphere microbial communities from Kellogg Biological Station, Michigan, USA - KBS Switchgrass S4-2 (SPAdes) (version 2) | ecosystem: Host-associated > Plants > Roots >...
CGCCGCCGACCTCCACACACAGGCGCAAAATGTCGTTGCCGAAGGCTTCCGTGCGCTCCAGCTCACCGGGCTGGTTGGCGTCGTACAGGATCATTGGATGGAGATTGCCGTCGCCAGCATGGAAGACATTCACCACGCGCAGACCATAGCTCGTCGACATGTCGGCGATCCGCTTTAGGACGTCCGGCAGACGGCGACGGGGGATCGTCCCGTCCATGCAGTAGTAGTCCGGCGAGATTCGCCCGACGGCGGGAAATGCGGCCTTGCGCCCAGCCCAGAAGGCGAGTCGCTCGGCATCGTTCCGCGACACCCGCACCATCACAGCTTCATTGGCTCTCGCAATCCGCTCGACCTCTTCGATCAGGTGGTCGCATTCGGCCGAGGGACCATCCAGCTCGACGATCATCAGAGCCTCGACATCGAGTGGATAGCCGACTTTCGCGAACGCCTCAGCGGCGTGGACGGCGGGCCGATCCATCATTTCCATGCCGGCGGGAATGATTCCCTGCGCGATCACATCAGCAACGCAACGCCCCGCGCTCTCGACCGAAGGGAAGCCAACCAACACCGCACGCGCAGTTTCTGGCCGCGGAAGGATGCGCACAGTGACTTCCGTAACTACACCAAGCAGCCCTTCCGATCCGACGATCACGCCAAGCAGATCGAGTCCGGCAGGGTCGAGCTGGCGGCCGCCCAGACGGATAATTTCCCCGTCCATCATCACCAACTCCACACCCAGAACGTTGTTAGTCGTGAGACCATATTTGAGGCAGTGAACGCCGCCGGCGTTCTCTGCGACGTTGCCGCCGATCGAACAGGCAATCTGGCTCGAGGGATCGGGTCCGTAGAAAAACCCCGCCCCCTCTACCGCACGCGTGATAGCGAGGTTGGTGACGCCGGGCTGAACTACTGCGATCCGATCGGCGTAATCGATATCTAGAATGCGGGTGAGCTTGCTCAAGCCCAACAGAACAGCGTCCGCCAGCGGCAGCGCTCCCCCCGATAAGGACGTGCCAGAACCGCGCGGCACCACCTTCACGCCGTTGGCTTGGCACCAGCGCAGAACAGCCGATACCTGCGCCGTGGTTTGGGGCAGCACGACCACCAGCGGCGGCTGCCGATAGGCCGTAAGACCGTCCGATTCATAGGGTTTCAGTTCATTAGACTCACTGATCACGCCTTCGCCGGACACGATCCCGCGCAGCGCCGCAACAATCTCGTCCCGACGCTCCAGAATCGCGGCGTCCGGCGCTGGCATGGTCAATGACACGTGGCTCTCGCAGTGCTTTTCTTCTCGTCTTCCAAACCGTAGCTGCTCAGGTCTCAGCCGCAGACAACATCTGAATCGTGCTCACCGCACAGTCCAGCCGCCGTCGATGATGAAGTCCGTACCCGTCGCGAAACTCGCCTGGTCCGAGCATAGATAAACGGCGAGCGCACCAATCTCCTCCACCCGCCCCCAGCGTCCGACTGGCAGGCTCGCAAGGAACTGCGCGTTCGCGGCGGGATCGTTCATGACTGGCGCATTCATCGGCGTGCTGAACGGACCGGGGCTAATTCCATTCACGGTGATCCCTTCTCCCGCCAGTTCAAGCGCGAGCGCCCGGGTCAGGCCCAGCAGTGCCGCCTTGCCCGAAGAATAGGCGGTGCGCCCCGGCAGCGAGACATGCGCAAGGATTGAGGTCATGTTGATGATCCGGCCGTAGCCACGGCCCATCATGCCGGGCACGAACGCGCGACAGGCAAGGAAGGTGCTGATCAAGCTTGAGTCGACTACGCTTCGGAACTCGTCCAGAGTGAAGTCAACCAGGTTCTTGCGGAGATTGGTTCCGGCGCTATTGATCAAGATTTGCGGCTTCGGAAAGCGTGCATTCACGGCCGCGGCAAGCTGTGCGACATCGCCCTCGTTGGTCAGATCCGCAGTGAAGTGCGCGACGGTGCCTCCCTTTGAAGCGAGTTCCTCAGCCAGCGCCAACAGCTTTTCCTCGTTGCGCGCCACCAGCGCGATCTGCGCACCCGACTCCGAAAGCGCGCGCGCCATCGCCTCGCCGAGACCGCCGCTTGCTCCCACGATCACCGCCGTCTTACCTGTCAAATCGATCTTCACATCAATTACCTCAACGTAAGGGCTTCACAGGAGCACTGGTGCCCGCGCAGAACTTTGGATGAACGCGCTGACGCCCCTAGTATAACTAAGCGGTCGTCACTCTGTATACTATATTCAATAATAAGGCTGTCAACCTATGGGGCCCTTCCGAATTTGGCTTCGATCCTGCGCGCGACCATGTCTCCGAGGCCTAGGATAGTGCAAGGATGGCCCGAAGCTTCCAAACCCTTCGACGACTCAGCAGTACTTTCTTTCCCGTCTCCCAATCCAGCTCGCTCCCTGCCTAGATTCCGCTGGGCTCTTGGTTTTGTATACTATATTCATATATGCACATACCAATTCCTAGACCCTGGCGAGATCGCCATCGTTCAAAAATACCCAGATTTGCGAGGGTGCATGAAAACTTCATGAATTTCCGGATCTGGTTTCTGTTATTCGGCGCGATTGCGTATCCGTCCACCGCCTACGTACAAAGCGCCGCACCTGCCGTTGACAATGTGTTGGTCACCACCTCGCGCATCGAGACTCCGCCGGTAGCCAATCCATATCTCTTAGAAGTGTTGCCCGAAGCGGACCTGCGCATCGACACCAACATCGCTGATGCACTCTCGAACCTTGCAAACATCTACGTACAGACTCCCGGCGGACGAAGCGGTATCGCTTCGATCTTCCTGCGCGGCGCCGATCCGAATTTCGCAGCGGTTCTACTCGACGGGGTGCCGCTCAACAATCCAACCAACACTCGTGGCGGCTCGGTCAATGTATCGGAGATCGAAACCGATGCGTTCTCGCGCGTCGAAGTCGTCGCCGGACCGCTATCCAGCCTGTATGGTTCGGACGCGCTCGCCGGAGCGCTCAATCTCATCGTCCCCGCCGGGACAGCCGAAACCACGGCGCACGCGACGTTCGGGATTGGCAGCCAGGAAGATTATTCCGCGTTCGCGCGCGTGCGCGGGCCGATGTCCCGTGATCTGGGCGGCTCGCTCGCACTCAGCGTCGCGGATGACGGTCAGGGAGTGGCGGGGTCAATGTTCACCGGCAAATCGATTACAGCGAAGATTGCGCCGTTGGATAGCGCCAATGCCGGGGCGCTCGTATTCCGCACTGCACAGACGCACGCGCGTGCCTTCCCCGATTCCAGCGGTGGTGATCAATACGCTGATTTGCGCCTCCTCGAGCGACGCGACAGCAAAGAAGCCTTGATCGGATTGATGCAGCCGCTGGTGGTACGCGACGACTTTCGCCTTCAAGTCTCGGCTTCTGCGTTCACTCGCCACGACGAAACCGAAAGCCCCGGCGTCGCTGCTTCGACTTTGGATCCAGTGGGCGTGCCGGAGGGTGTCGACCACACGCACTACACGCGACTAATCGCGCAGACCATGGCGCGCTTTCATCTCTCCAAGTGGCAAGCCGTGGCAGGCGTCGAGGCACAACAGGAATCAGGACGTAGCGAAGGTGAACTCGTGTTCTCCGGTGCGTCCATACCAAGCGGCTTCGCCAAGGACCGCTCGACCTATTCCGGATTTGTTGAGGCGACCCGCGCGAGCATGAGTTGGACATTCAATGCCGGCGCACGCCTCGATCAAGTCGATGATCTCGGCGAGCACGTCACTGCGCGCGCGGGCATGCGCTACAACATGCACAATTCCCGCTTTTCACTGCGAGCTGGAGCCAGCACAGGCTTCAAAGCGCCCAGCCTGTATGCGCTCGGCAATCCGTTTGTCGGCAACCCCTCTCTCGATCCTGAGACTAGCCGCGGCTGGGAGGCTGGAATCGATTGGGCCGGCGACCGCGGTAATGCTTTCGCTTTGACACTGTTTCACACACGATTTGCGGATTTGATCGACTTCGTGCTTGGCCCGCCGGCGCACCTGGACAATCGCGACGTGGTGATTTCCGAAGGCGCGTCTGCATCGTGGACGCGCTCATTTTCAGATCACCTCTTGGCTTCCGTGAAAGTGCAATACGCCGATACGCGCGACGACCAAACGGATGCAGCGCTACTGAATCGTCCGAAATGGCGCACGAGCGCGACACTGAGATGGGAGGCGTCGGCCGCCGTTACGATCAGCGGTCGCTACAGCTTCGTCGGTGAACGCAACGACTATGCGATCCCGACCGCCGTCGTGACGTTGCCCGGCTATCATGTGCTGTCGCTGGACACCGCCTGGAACATTCAGCCAGAAACGACCCTGCGGGTTGTCCTCGACAACGCGCTCGACGACGAGCACGAGGATGCCATCGGTTTTACCTCGCCAGGCCGTCGCGCGCGCCTGCTCTGGTCGCGCGAGTTCTAACAGGCCCCCTGTTCCATTCCGTCCGGCCGTCTTGACAGTTCCAAATCTCCAGCAAAACTGTATACTAAGTACAGATAGCGAGCGTAGTCGTCCAGGGTCGCTAGTCGAGAACGCCGCTCACGCAAAAGCATCACCGGCAAAAGCATAACCGTAAGGGTAGTCCTGCAATGGTCGTCAAATCGTCTTCGTACGGGTCGGGGGGAGCGCTTCGCCCGTTGCAGGGAAAGATCGCATTAGTGACGGGATCTGGCCGCGGCTTGGGCCGCACGATCGCGGAAAAATTGCTATCTCTCGGCGCCCACATCGTGCTGCACGACATTTCCGAAGAAGCGCCCGCGCGCTTCGGAGAAGCCGAAAGCCTCTCGGCGCTGGCGAAGTCATTGAGTAGCAATGACGCGAAGGCGATCGCCGTCACAGGTGACATTTCGGACAGCGCCGCCGTCGAACGGCTGGTCACGACCACACAGAAGCATCTCGGCCCGGTTTCGGTTCTCGTGAATTGCGCCGGCGGCGATATTGGCGCCGACGGCAACAAGCCGAATCCGTCGACCCCCATCAACTTCAAACTTGAAGATGTTCAGTCCGTGCTCAACCGCAATCTTATCGGCACGATGTTGATGTGCCGCGCCCTCGCGCCCGGCATGATCGAACGCAATGAAGGTTCGATCGTCAACATCAGCTCCATCCTCGCCCATCAGGGTAGTGCGGTCGAAATCGGTTATGCGTGCGCTAAGGCCGCCGTTGTCCACTACACGCGCTGCCTGGCGCTCGAATTGCGTGCCTTCGGAGTGCGCGCGAATGCGATTAGTCCGGGCCCCGCAAAGACGGCGCGCTTCCTAGCGACGCGGGTAACCGATCCAGCAATGCTGGAAGAAGGCCCCTCCCTCCAGCGTTATGCCACCCCCGCCGAGATCGCCGATGCCGTCGGCTTCTTCGCTGGACCTGAGAGCCGCTATGTTTCGGGCCAGGTACTGCGGGTTGACGGTGCGGCCGGTTTGTACGCTGCATAATTCATCGAGGAATTTTCACTTGGCCAAATTGAGCGGCAAGACCTGTATCGTCACCGCGGGTGCTCAAGGCATCGGTCGTGCAATCGCTGAAGCGCTTAAGCGCGAGGGCGCCGATGTGGTCGCAATCGATATGCAGCAACGCGTGCTGGAGGCATGGGCAGTGCCCGCGGGTGTGCGTACGGCAGTTCTCGACGTCACCGATGAGGATGCGGTGGGACGATTGGCCGCCGAAATCGGAACCGTACATGTATTGGTCAATTGCGTCGGCACAGTCGCGACCGGCACTGTACTCGACAGCACGACGCAAGAGCTCGAACGCAGCTTCCGCATCAACGTCGTGACGATGGCATCGATGATCCGGGCGTTCCTGCCGGGCATGCGCACGCGCCGCGACGGTTCGATCATCAATATCGCTTCGGTGGTCTCCTCGGTGAAAGCTGCGCCAGATCGCTTTATCTACGGCGCAACCAAGGCGGCAGTCATCGGACTCACAAAATCGGTCGCCCGCGACTTCATCAGCGAGGGCGTACGCTGCAATTCGATCAGTCCAGGTACGGTCGAAAGTCCCTCGTTACACAGCCGTATGGCGGCGCAAGGAGATGCGGAGAAGGCTCGGGCGGCCTTCGTCGCGCGCCAGCCCATGGGCCGCATCGGCACGCCCGATGAGATCGCCGCGGTCGCGATTCTGCTCGCATCCGATGAAGCGCGATTCATGACTGGCGAGAACATAGTCATCGACGGCGGCATGAGTCTCTAGCGGATTATCATGCAGACCGCCCGGCTGGAAGCTGGGTCACTGCCGCACGTCGGCTTTGGCGGTCGAGAATCGGAAGATTGTGGCCGAGCGGAAAACCTCACCCGGACGCAACACGGTTGAAGGAAAGTTCGGCTTGTTCGGACTGTCAGGATAATGCTCGGTTTCAAGTGCCAGACCATAGCCCTGGCGCAACGTTGTATCTGCGGCACCGACGTGGCTGCCGTCGAAATGATTCGCGGTGTAGACCTGCACGCCGGGCTCACTGGTCAGCAGTTCCATCACTCGCCCGCTCTGTCGATCCTCCAGATGCGCTGAAAGCACAGGCGGGCTGCCGGGGTGCGCCTTCAGGACAAAATTGTGGTCGTAGCCACGCGCCAGCAGCATCTGGGGATGCGCAGATGCGATGCGCTCGCCGATGCGCACGGGCGTGCGCAGATCGAATGGCGTGCCCTCGACGCTGACGATCTCACCCGTCGGGATTTGAGCCGCGTCGGTCGGCGTATATTGATCGGCCATGACTTGCAGGATATGGTCGTAGACGTCGCGTGCCGCATTGCCCGCGAGATTGAAATAGACATGATTGGTGAGATTGATGATGGTCGGCTTGTCAGTCCGCGCCGTGTAATCGATGTGCAGCGCGTTGTCGTTGTCGAGCGTATAGATCACTGTCACGTCGAGGGTGCCGGGATAGCCATTCTCGCCATCGGGACTGCGGTAGGTCAGCGTCACCGCTGCGCCGTCCGCACGCGACGATAGCGCCGCATTCCAGATCTTGCGCCCGAAGCTGCGGGGACCGCCATGTATGCTGACGCCTAGCGGATTCGACGATAAGCGGTAGGTGACTCCGTCGAGCTTGAACCCGCCGCCGCCGATCCGATTGGCATAACGCCCAACGATGCTGTTGAACGCACCGTTCGCCTCGTAGGCGGCGAGATTGGGCAAACCGACAACAACATTCGCGAAACGGCCGTCACGGTCGGCCATGTTCAGTTCGTCGATGATGCCGCCCATCGAGAGAATGCGCGCGCGGCTGCCACGATCGTTGGTGAGCGTGAAGACCTCAACCGCCTCACCGGTACTCGTGATGCCGTAGGGCGCACGTATCGCTTGCGTTGCGAAAGCCCCCGGCGCAGCCGTGAAGATGATCCCGAAGACGGCAGCGACGATGCCCTGCAGCGGATTTATCATGATTCCCCCCGACTGAATGTAGACGACAGCTAAGACGCAGGCGGCGCGGACGAATCAGATTGCTCGCCAACGTAATGGCGCCTTTCGCGCTCGCCGCTGATTAATCCACGGGAACAAGCCGCACAACCGTGCCGGGCGTCGACGCCGCGAGGCTCAGGCCCGTCGCCCCACCCGTTGGGCTTTGCAAGAGGACGTATAGCAGACCCTCCGGTCCGACGATGGCGGTACGAGTGCGCCCAAATTGTCGGAACAAGACTTCTTGAGCGACGACGCGCCGATCTCGGACCTCGAGGCGGCGCAGCTGTTGTCCGGCGAGCGCGGCGACGAACAGATTGTTGCGCCAGCGGGGATAACGATCGCCTGCATAAAAGGTGATGCCACTTGGAGCGATGGTCGGTGTGTAGTAGACGATCGGCTGTTCCATGCCGGGCTCCGCGCGCTTTGTGATGCCCTGCTGCAGGCCCATGGTGATCACACCCCACCCGTAATTCCTACCGGGCTCGATGATGTTGATCTCATCGCCGCCATTGGGACCATGCTCAGATTCCCAGAGCAATCCTGTCACCGGATCCCAGGCAAGCCCCTGCGGATTGCGGTGACCGAAACTCCAGATGCTGGGCACGGCACCTTGCTTGTGGACGAAAGGATTGTCGGAAGGCACCGAGCCATCGTCATTGACGCGGTGGATCTTGCCAAGCGGCGTCGACAGATCCTGCGCATTGGCGATTACGCCGCGTTCCCCGATCGAGAAGAACAGATGTCCGGTACGGTCGAATGTGAAGCGCGAGCCGTAATGGACGGCGCTCGACGTGTAGAGCGCGGGCGGCGCACGGAAGATCGGTTGAGTTTGCACCCATTCATTGCCCTCGAGCTTGCCGCGAACGATGACCGTCATCGAAGGCGGACTGGGTGGACGCGCCGATGCGTCGCCTGAAGGCGGCGGCGCCACGTATCCGGGTAGTGTTTCGGTATAGGACAGATAGATCCAGCCGTTGCGGTGGTAATCGGGATGCAGCGCAACGTCGAACATTCCTGCGTCCTGGCCCACCTGCACCCTCGGCGTGCCCACGACCGGCTGCGGCAAGAGCCGGCCGTTGTCGATAATGCGCAGCCGGCCGGGACGCTCGGTAACGAGTAAGCGCCCGTCGGGAAGGAATGCCATCCCCCAAGGCACTTCGAGACCAGAGGCGACAACCTCCAGGCGGAATTTCTGTTTCTCGCTGTCGAAGACGCGATTATCGGGTGACTCAACGAAGGGCAGCTTGCCTTTCATCATCACTGCCGACGTGCGCAAATAGGTGATGAGCTGCGGGATTTCGTCATCGCTGAGCATGCCCTTGAAAGCGGGCATTCCCGCTTCGGGCCTGCCCGCTTCGATCGTATGACGTAGCGCCTCGTCGGTGCGGGTCTCCAGCAACGTCTGATCGAACAGGCTTGGTGCACGGCTGCCAGCGAGATCCATGCCGTGACAACTTGAGCAATGGTCCAAGAACTTCTGTCGAAGAACTTCGTCGGATTTTCTCGCGTGCGAATCCTGCGCCGGCGGTTTTTCACCATCGACGGCGCCAATCGCCCCCAGCGCTGCAAACATCAGGACGACGAACACGGCCGCTGCGGCCTGCAGAGATTTGGACATTCGCTCCCCTGAAATCAGATAGCGGATAGCGGTGAATCGATACTTTTCTTTAACGCTCGGCAGCTCGTTTCGCTCAGTGCGCGAGCGCGCCGGCGATCCGAGCAAACCGTTCGCTGATCTTGCCGCGCACGACGCGCTGCGCGTTGGTGATGTAGATGTACCCACCGGGACCGAAGGCGCAGTTCGAAGTGCGGCCCTCTACACGGACTTGGCCGATGCGCTGTCCCGTACGCGAGAACACATGGATGCCACCTGGGCCGCTGCACCAGAGGTTGCCACTTGCATCGGTCTTCATGCCATCACCGCCGCCGCCGATGGATGAGGACGCCACGAGCACTCTCTGCCCAGCAGGCCGCCACTGCGCGTCGAGATCGATGGCAATCCAACCCTCACGATCCGTGGAATAAAGCGTGTGCTGATCGGGCGACAACGCAATGCCGTTCGGGAATAGCGCATCGGTGATCAAATGCAGCTGATTGTCCGGCGTAATCCTAAATACTCCCGTAAACGGGAGTTCGCGCAGCGCAGAGTCCGCAATGCCCGCCAGACCGTAAGGTGGATCCGTGAAATAGATGTCGCCATTGCTTGCGACCACCACATCGTTCGGGCTGTTGAATCGCTTGCCTTGATAGCGATCGACGATCACTGTCCTGCGTCGCGTCGCGAGATCGATCACTGAGATGCAGCGGTTGCCGCTGTCGGCGATGACCAGTCCTCCACGGCCGAGCGCCAAGCCGTTCGCACCACCCTCGCGGATTGTGGATGGGACCGGCGTGCCGGCATAACCGGACGGGCGCAGGAACACCGTCGTTGAACGCCCGTCCCAGCGGTGAATCGTGTTGCCAGGCACATCCGTGAAAAGCAGATATCCATTCTCGCCGCCGACCCAGACCGGCCCTTCCGACCACTCATGCCCCGTCGAGATGACTTGCAGGCTTTCGACAATCGGATCGACTGCGGACAAGAGCGGCAGCGAAGACTGAGCCTGCGCCGCCGCACGGGACACGAGCGACATGCCCGTTCCCGTAGCGGCGGCTGCAATCAATCCTTGGATGAACGCTCTTCGGCTGTGGTCGAGCATGTTCCGTGTCTTGCCTGTGAACATCGTCCTCAAAAGTTCACGCGGACCGTCATCTCG
>Ga0207675_100007748_pt1 | contig 10133 bp, 11 predicted proteins | sample KBSSwiS42_FD_184305 | JGI IMG/M metagenome (GOLD analysis project Ga0207675, IMG submission 184305) | Switchgrass rhizosphere microbial communities from Kellogg Biological Station, Michigan, USA - KBS Switchgrass S4-2 (SPAdes) (version 2) | ecosystem: Host-associated > Plants > Roots >...
GCGTGGTGTCTGGGTATCCATCCCGGCCCCGCCGACTCTGTTTTGTTGTGTCTTAAGCGTATGACGAAATACCTTGGCGTACAATAATTGTCGTGAAAATATGCGTCACCCCGACGCGTTCCACCTCATCCGCTTTCCACGGTCTCGAGCTTGGCGGGCGGGTGGTCGCGATAGCCGGCCAACAGGTCTTCTCGAGCTTCCTCCGAGACGAGGATCTTCATTTCGCCCGACGGCGAATGAATTTCTTAGCGTCGTCCCAATCGACGAACTTGGTGGCACCGGCCCGGATATTCCGTTCCGTTTTTTCCAACACTTCGAAATGCCAAGACGGCGAATCGAACTTGCCTGCGTTGCGAGTCAGGTCGTCCCACAACTCCTCCATGGCTCGCAACTTGTCAGCTCGTGACATCTTCTTGAGTACGGCGTTCATGAAACGCTACGCCTCCCGTCAGCTTTACCGGCCATACATTACTTCCCCGAACCATACCCGCGCGAGTCCGTCAGCTCAAGCCCGCTTTCGCTCTTGCTGATGGTCCTACCTCGATGTCGTCACCGCGCTCGTCTGCTGCTTCACCACACTCGTCGCCAACGCAATCATCGATGAGATGTCGCTGAGGTTTGCGGGGACGATCAGTGTGCTCGATGCCTCGTTGGCGAGCTTGCCGAACTGCTTTACGTACTCTTCGGCTACGCGCAGTTGCATGGCTTCCATGCCGCCGCGGCCGCTGAGAGCATCGCCGACCTGGCGCAGGCCTTCTGCGGTCGCCGATGCGACGGCGAGAATCGCTTCCGCCTGGCCTTGCGCCTGGTTGATCTGCAACTGCTTGTTGGCTTCGGATTCCTTGATGACGCGCTGCTTCTCGCCTTCCGCCTGGTTGATCTTCGCGTCGCGGTCGCCTTCGGAAGTCAGCACGACAGCGCGCTTCTCGCGTTCGGCACGCATCTGCTTTTCCATCGCGTGCAGCACGTCTTTCGGCGGATTGATGTTCTTGATCTCGTAACGCAGCACCTTCACGCCCCAGGCGGCCGAGGCGTGGTCGAGTTCGTTGACCACGTTGGAATTGATGGTGCCGCGCGCCTCGAACGTGCGATCGAGTTCGATCTTGCCTATCTCGCTGCGCAACGTGGTCTGCGCGAGCTGGATGATCGCGAACCGGTAATTGGTGATGCCATAGCTCGCTTTCGATGCGTCGAGCACCTGCAGGTACAACACGCCGTCGACGCCTACCTGGACGTTGTCGCGGGTGATGCAGATCTGTTCGGGAATATCCATCGCCTCCTCCTTGAGGTTGTGCTTGTAGGCAACGCGCTCGACGAACGGAATCAGGATATGGAAGCCCGCCTGGATGGTGCGGCTGTAGCGGCCGAGATTCTCGATGACATAGGCGGCCTGTTGCGGCACGACCTTGGCTGTCTTCGCCAGGATGATGAAGGCAAGGACCGCGATGACCAGCGTGACATAGACACCCATGACGTTCTCCACGACGATTTCCTCTTGGATTCTTTTGGATTCTGGGCGCGCAGCGAGCGCGATCAGGCCGCAGTCTTGATATGCAGGGTCAATCCGTCGATGTGCGTGATGACGGCTTCGCGTCCTGCCTCGATCGGTTGTACATCGACATTGCGCGCGGTCCACGACGATCCGCGATAGTCGACACGACAGCTCTGCCCTGCTTCGAGCAGAGCGGGCACGACAACACGGTCGCCAATCGTCATGGGCTGCTCGACATTGCCGCTACGCTTGCGAACCAGTTGGTAGATGCGGCGACGGAACGTCACCATCGCGATGAGGGACAGCGCGGCGAAGACCAGCCATTGCGACCAGTCCGGCAAGTGCACGCCGGCCAATCCGAGCAATCCCACGATGGCGGCGGACGCACCGACGAACACCAGGTAGAACTGCGCGTCGATGACGAACATCTCGACGGCCAGCAAGCCCATTCCCATAACGAGCCAACCCCACCAAGGCATGTGACCTCCAGCGGTCAGTCAGGACACAGCGGTTTCGGTTCAACGCCTGGGCTTATGGTAGCAGGAGAGCGACTGCCCTCTTCACGATCCCACCGGCAGCAGGCGGGGAATCGCCGGCACAAAAAGAAAGCCCCGCCAAGGCGGGGCTTTCGATACTTGCGAAGCAAGCGGGAGCGAGACAGTAAGCAAGCGTCGAGGACAGGCTGAAGCCTGTCCCGCGACTCTTCGATTACATGTCCATGCCGCCCATGCCACCCATTCCGCCCATGCCACCGCCGCCGCCATGCGCGTGCTCAGCTTCTTCCTTCGGAGCCTCGGCGATCATCACCTCGGTCGTCAGGAGCAGGCCGGCGACCGAAGCTGCGTTCTGCAGCGCCAGGCGCGTGACCTTGGTCGGATCCAGGATGCCCATGTCCAGCATGTCGCCGTAGGTGCTCGATGCGGCGTTGTAGCCGTACGTGCCCTTGCCTTCCTTCACCTTGGCGAGCACCACGGCAGCATCTTCACCGGCATTGGTGACGATCTGGCGCAGCGGCTCTTCGATCGAGCGAGCCAGGATGCGGATGCCGAAGCCCTGGTCTTCGTTCTTCGCTTCCAGCTTTTCGACAGCCTTCTGCGCACGGATCAGGGCGACGCCGCCGCCCGGCACCACGCCTTCTTCAACGGCGGCACGGGTTGCGTGCAGCGCGTCTTCGACGCGAGCCTTCTTTTCCTTCATTTCGATTTCGGTAGCGGCACCGACCTTGATCACGGCCACGCCGCCGGAGAGCTTGGCAACGCGCTCCTGCAGCTTTTCCTTGTCGTAGTCGGAAGTGGCTTCTTCGATCTGGCGACGGATCTGTTCGACGCGTGCCTTGATGTCCGCACCCTTGCCCTTGCCGTCGATGATGGTGCTGTTTTCCTTCTCGACGACGATCTTCTTCGCTTCGCCGAGGTCGTTCAGCGTCGCCTTCTCGAGCGACAGGCCGACTTCTTCGGAGATCACGGTGCCACCGGTGAGGACGGCGATGTCCTGCAGCATGGCCTTGCGGCGATCGCCGAAGCCAGGAGCCTTGACGGCCGCAACCTTGACGATGCCGCGGATGGTGTTGACGACCAGGGTCGCCAGCGCCTCGCCTTCGACGTCTTCTGCAACGATCAGCAGCGGACGGCCGGCCTTCGCGATGCCTTCGAGCAGCGGCAGCATTTCGCGCACGTTCGAGATCTTCTTTTCGTACAGGAGCACGAACGGATTTTCGAGTTCGGCGGTCTGGTTCTGCTGGTTGTTGATGAAGTAAGGCGAGAGGTAGCCGCGATCGAACTGCATGCCTTCGACCACGTCGAGCTCGTTCTGCAGGCCCGACCCTTCTTCAACGGTGATCACGCCTTCCTTGCCGACTTTTTCCATCGCATCCGCAATGGTCTTGCCGATCGATTCGTCGGAGTTGGCGGAGATGGTGCCGACTTGCGCAATCGCCTTCTGGTCCTTGCAGGGCTTGGACAGCTTCTTCAGCTCGTCGACGGCAGCGGAGACCGCCTGGTCGATGCCGCGCTTCAGGTCCATCGGGTTGGCGCCCGCGGCGACAGCCTTCAGGCCTTCGCGAACGATTGCCTGCGCGAGCACGGTGGCGGTGGTGGTGCCGTCGCCGGCTTCGTCAGACGTGTTGGAAGCGACTTCCTTCACCATCTGCGCGCCCATGTTTTCGAACTTGTCCTTGAGCTCGATTTCCTTCGCGACCGAGACGCCGTCCTTGGTGACGGTCGGAGCGCCGAAGCTCTTTTCGAGCACGGCATTGCGGCCCTTGGGACCCAGCGTCGCCTTGACGGCATTCGCGAGGATGTTCACGCCACGCAGCATGCGTGTGCGGGCGTCATCGCTGAAACGTACTTCTTTAGCAGCCATGTGAATTCAACCTCAAATCTGTTTGTTGGGAAATGCAGTGCGAAGTGACGAGCTGCTTATTTCTCGATCACGGCCATGACGTCTTCCTCGCGCATCACGAGGAGTTCGTCGCCATCGACCTTCACTTCCGTGCCGCTGTACTTGCCGAACAGGATGTTGTCGCCGACCTTGACGTCGAGCGGGCGGACTTCGCCGTTCTCGAGAATCTTGCCCTTGCCCACAGCGATGACCTTGCCCTTGATCGGCTTTTCGGTGGCCGAGTCGGGGATGACGATGCCGCCGGGGGAGGTGCGCTCTTCTTCGAGACGCTTGATGATCACACGGTCGTGCAACGGACGAATCTTGAGTTTGTCAGCCATAGCTTCAGACCTCGACTTAACGATCGATTGAGTTTGGAATGTCAGGAAATTGGGGTGAGGGCCGGCCCCTCGCATATCCTTCGTGGGCGTTAGCACTCACCCCTTGCGGGTGCTAATAATAGGGATGGAATGTTTAAATTCAAGAAGAATTTCGCACGCCGTTGTATGCAGGCCTGTATGCACTGGCGTCGATAGCAAGGGGCTGCTGGTGTGGATAACCTCATGAGCGAACAGGTAATTCTGGCGTTTTCCAGCTGCCCGGACGAAACCGGTGCGGCAGCCCTGGCGAAAACACTCGTCGAAGAAGGACTAGTCGCCTGTGTCAGCCGGCTTCCTGCGATGCAATCCACCTACGTCTGGGACGGGGTTCTTAAAGAGGAGGCGGAAGTTCTGTTAATAATGAAGACCGTCGCATCGGCGCTCCCGGCACTGACAGCTCGGCTCCTGCAGCTGCATCCCTACGATCTTCCCGAACTGGTGACGATTGCCGTCACCGGCGGGAACGAACCGTACCTGGCCTGGGTCCGAGGGTGCGCAACCGCTAAGGATCAGAAGCGATGAACCCTATGCACAGGCAACCCGGCGCGAGCCATTGGCAACTGGCCAGAATGGCTGCCATGGCCCCATTGGCGTGGCTCGCCATCCTGGCGGCCTCGGTCCTCATGTTCGCCGCCCCAGCCAATGCCGCCGAAGAGCCGCTGCCGGCAGAGAAGGCCTATCACTATGCGGCGCGTGTCGAGGGCGACCGGCTGATCGTGAAATGGACGGTCGAGCCTGGATACTATCTCTATAAAAAGAAAATGAGCGTGGCCTCCACCCTCTCGGGCGTGCAGGTCGGCGAACCGTCCTGGCCCAAGGGCGAGAACCATCACGACGACTATTTCGGCGACCAGGAAATCTATCGCGGCAGTTTCGAAATGGCGGCGCCGCTGGAGATTGCCGGAGCGCGCCCGCAAACCTTATCCCTGGAACTGAAACTGCAAGGTTGCGCGGACGCCGGCTTCTGCCATCCGCCACAGAAATGGAAAACGTCGGTCGAGCTGCCAGCAGCCGGAGTCGCCGCAGCCGCGAATCGCAACCTCGGCCTGTTCTTCCCCAAGAAGAACACCACCGCAGAGAACGACTTCCTGCCCCCCGACGAAGCGTTCAAGTTCGGCGCGGGCCTGGAAAGTGCTGGCTCTGTCGCGCTCACCTGGATCATCGCAGATGGGTATTACCTGTACCGCGATCGCATCACGGTGACGGCGGACGGCGCTGCCACCATCGGCAAGCCGGTCATGCCCAAGGGCGAGACCAAGCACGACGAGAACTTCGGCGATGTCGTCGTCTATCACGAGATGCTCGAAGCCAGCCTGCCGCTGTCCCGCGCCGCCAATTCGAGCGGCAAGCTCAATCTGAAAGTGACCTACCAGGGCTGCGCCGAAGGCGGCCTCTGCTACAACCCGATGACCAAGACGGTCGCTCTCGACTTGCCGCCAACCAACGTTGCGACACAGTTGCCGGCCCAGGTGGAAAAGCCCACGAGCACGTTCGTTGCGGCCGCGACAGGAACGCCGATCGTCGCCGAACAGGATCGATTGGCTGCAGCACTGCGCGGCGATAACGTCTTCTATGCGTTGTTCACTTTCTTCGGCGCAGGACTGCTGCTGTCGCTGACGCCGTGCGTGCTGCCCATGATTCCCATTCTTTCGGGGATCATCGTGGGCCAGGGCGACAAGGTCACTCGCGCCCGCAGCTTTTCGCTCGCCTTCACCTACGTCCAGGGCATGGCTCTGACCTACGCGGCAGCGGGTGCCATCTTCGTTCTCGCTTTCAAGCAAGCCCCGCAGGCGTTCTTCCAGCAGCCGTGGATCATCACGTTGATGGTGCTGCTGTTCGTCGCGTTGGCCTTCGCGATGTTCGGTGCGTACACCCTGCAATTGCCAAGCGCGTTGCAGACGAGGCTGACGAACGTCAGCAACCAGCAGAAGTCCGGAACTTATATCGGCACCTTCATCATGGGCGCGCTGTCGGCACTGGTCGTTACTGCATGCGTTGCACCGGCCATCATCGCGGCGCTGTCGGTGATCAGCCAGAGCAAGCAGATTTTCCTGGGCGCAGCTGCTCTCTACGCAACCGGGCTCGGCATGGGCGTGCCGTTGCTGATCGTCGGAGCTTCCGCCGGCTCGCTGCTGCCGAAAGCTGGACCCTGGATGGACACGATCAAGCAGCTGTTCGGCGTGCTGTTCCTCGGCGTCGCCGTTTACCTGCTCGAACCGCTGGTTCCCGCCGCCGTGTCGATGTTGCTGTGGGCAGCGCTCGCCGTGATTTCCGGCTTCTGGATTTTCTCGCTCAAGGCTCGCGACGGTGGGCCGGCAGCTTCGCCCATTCGCGCCGGCGGCCTGCTGGTGCTCATCTATGGAGTGATCCTGCTGCTCGGCCTGGCGTCGGGAGGACAAGATCCGCTCGAGCCGCTGGATCAGTTGAGTGTCCGCGCTGGCGGTTCGGGACCGGCGGCGCCGAAATCCGAACTCGTCTTCCAGCGCATCAAGTCCGTCACCGACCTGAACCGGGAAGTCGCCGCGGCCAGCGCCGCCGGCAAACCCGTCATGCTGGATTTTTATGCGGACTGGTGCGCGTCGTGCAAGGAAATGGAGAAGTACGTGTTCACCGATCCAGCCGTCAAAGAGGCGCTGGCCAACGTAGTACTGCTGCAGGCCGACGTCACCGCCAACAACGACGATGACAAGGGACTGTTCGAGCGCTTCGGAATCTTCGGCCCGCCGACCATCGCCTTCTTCGACGCGGCGGGCGCCGAGAGCAAGAATCATCGCGTGGTCGGCTACATGAAGGCCGATAAGTTCGCACCGCATGTGCGGACGGCGATTGCGGGCGGTTAAGAGGAAACCGTTCTTACCTCCCGGCCGATTACCTTTGTTTACTTGCTCTCGCGTCACGCTTGCCGCGAGAATCCACGGTTCGGTATCCGAAGGGGGCAGCGTGAGATCCAGTTTTCTGCTTAATGGCGCTATCGCAGTCGTTGCTGCCGCGGCGGGCTATGCGCTGTACGCGGGCGTCATTGCGGCGCCAGCTCGATCCGGCGCGGATGTGGAATCCGGCACCACTCTGATTCAGGCGGCGTCGGCTGCGGAGACCACCGCAATCCCCACGGAACTACCCGACTTCACGCTCGCCGACCGCGATGGCACGAAGCGGTCGATCCGCAGCTGGGAAGGCAAGTCCATGGTCGTCAATTTCTGGGCGACCTGGTGCGGCCCCTGCCGCAAAGAGATCCCGATGCTGAAGGAGATGCAGAAGGCCAACGCGGGAGCCGGCTTCCAGGTCGTCGGCGTGGCCGTCGACGAACGCGAGGATGTGCTGAAATATGCGAAGGAAATCAACATCGACTATCCGATCCTGATCGGCACCGACGATGGCATGGCGGCGGTGACCCAGTTCGGCATGGGCTCGATCGGGTTTCCGTTCACGGTGTTCACCGACAACAAGCACCGGATCGTCACGACCTTCCTGGGCGAACTGTCACGCGCGGATATGGCGGTCATCTTTGCCGCGGTCGGCAAGGTCAACGCGGGTCAATTGACCCCGGCTGCGGCGCGCGTTCAGGTAGCGAAAGACCTCGCCAAGGCGACACCCGCCAAGGGCTAGCTCACTCCGGAGCGATGCGACGGCCCCGAATTGTCGTCCTGAACGCGACGCGAGTCGTCCGCAAGCACCGTCGCCGCTGCGAAACCATCGCCAACATGGGCGAAAACTGGTAAAACTCGCGGCCATCTTCTGGCAACCCCGGATTTGGAACCGTCTCACCTTCGCTATGGCGCATCTGCTGCTGCTCAATGGCCCCAATCTCAACATGCTCGGCACCCGGGAACCCGGGGTCTATGGCACGTTGACGCTGGAGCAGATCGTCGGCCGGGTGACTCAGCTGGCAGCCGAAGCGTCGCATCACCTGTCCGCGTTTCAGAGCAACTCGGAAGCCGACCTCATCGCTCGCATTCACGAGGCGCCTGGCACGCATGTCGCCTTCATCATTTTCAATCCCGCGGCATTCACCCACACCAGCATCGCGCTGCGGGATGCCCTGCTTTCGGTGAAGATTCCGTTCATCGAAGTGCACCTGAGCAATGTGCATGCCCGGGAGTCGTTCCGGCATCACTCCTATTTCTCCGACATCGCTGTCGGCACCATTACCGGCCTCGGTGTGATCGGGTATGAGCTGGCGCTGCGCGCAGCCACTCACCATCTCGCCCCAATGCCCACCGTGGCCCATCGTTAACGAGAAGAACTAAGAGGGTTCTGCTGCATGGATATCCGCAAGGTCAAAAAGCTGATCGAGCTCCTCGAGGAATCGGGCATCGCCGAAATCGAGATCAAGGAAGGCGAGGAGTCCGTTCGGATCAGCCGCGGGCAGACAGGCGCCGCACCGGTTCCTGTCTATCATCAATACGCTCCCCCGCCGCCGGCTGCCATTCCGGCTCCCGCCGCAGCCACATCTGCTCCCGCGGCGGCCCCGGTTGCTGCTACGAAACCCGATCACACCGTGACGGCGCCAATGGTCGGCACGTACTACGCATCCGCATCGCCGGGCGCGAAAGCGTTCGTCGACATCGGCAGCGAAGTGAACGTCGGGGACACGCTGTGCATCATCGAGGCCATGAAGATGATGAACCAGATCGAGTCCGACAAGGCCGGCAGGGTCACGGCAGTCATGGTCAAGAACGGCGATCCGGTGGAGTTCGGGCAGCCGCTCTTCATTATCGAGTGATGAACATCGAATAGGCCCGCGGCCTCCGGGTCCTGGGCTCGGGGCTTGGGGCTCGGGCAGGAAAAGCATCGGCGAGTGTTGCCTCTTGCTCCTGCCCGAGCCCCAGGCCCCGAGCCCCGAGCCCCAGATCGCGCCCCACCTCGCAGTTTTCGAGAAACCTTATTCCGCCATGCTTGAAAAAGTAGTCATCGCCAATCGCGGCGAAATCGCGCTTCGCATTCTGCGAGCGTGCCGCGAACTCGGTATCAAGACGGTCGCAGTGCATTCCACTGCCGACTTCAACCAGAAGCACGTGCTGCTGGCGGACGAATCCGTGTGCATCGGGCCGCCCGCATCGAAGGACAGCTACCTGAACATGCCGGCGATCATCAGCGCCGCCGAAGTGACCGACTCGGTCGCCATTCATCCGGGCTACGGTTTCCTGTCCGAGAACGCGGACTTCGCCGAGCGCGTCGAAAAAAGCGGCTTCATCTTCGTTGGCCCCAAGGCCGAAACCATCCGCATGATGGGCGACAAGGTCTCCGCCATCCGCGTCATGAAGGCAGCCGGCGTGCCGTGCGTGCCGGGATCGGGCGGCCCACTGGGCGATGTGCCCGAGGAAAACTTCCGGATCGCGCGCGAGCTCGGCTATCCCGTCATCATCAAGGCATCGGGCGGCGGCGGTGGACGCGGCATGCGTGTCGTGCACAGCGAAGCGACACTGCTGAATGCGATCAACGTGACGCAAGCCGAGGCCATGGCGGCATTCAGCAATCCTGAAGTCTACATGGAGAAATTTCTCGAGAAGCCGCGGCACATCGAGATCCAGGTGCTCGCCGATCACTACGGCAACGTCGTGCATCTGTTCGAGCGCGACTGCTCACTGCAGCGTCGCCACCAGAAAGTCATCGAAGAAGCGCCGGCGCCGGGCATCACGCCCAAACAGCGCAAGATGATCGGCGATCGCTGCATCGCTGCCTGCCGCGAGGTCGGCTATCGCGGCGCCGGTACGCTCGAGTTCCTGTACCAGGACAACGAGTTCTATTTCATCGAAATGAACACGCGCGTGCAGGTCGAGCATCCGGTCACCGAGCAGATCACCGGGATCGATATCGTGAAGGCCCAGCTGCGCATTGCGGCCGGCGAACGCCTGCCGTGGACCCAGAACGACATCAGCATC
>Ga0207675_100007749_pt1 | contig 10132 bp, 9 predicted proteins | sample KBSSwiS42_FD_184305 | JGI IMG/M metagenome (GOLD analysis project Ga0207675, IMG submission 184305) | Switchgrass rhizosphere microbial communities from Kellogg Biological Station, Michigan, USA - KBS Switchgrass S4-2 (SPAdes) (version 2) | ecosystem: Host-associated > Plants > Roots >...
GGCACCGGAGAGGGCGACGGAGTCGCGGTCGGCCGCGACGCGCCGGCGCAGGTACCCGACCACGCCGTAGATGAAGATCAGTCCGGCCACGATGATGAGTGCTGCCTCGAAGGTCGTCTGGTGCGGTGCGGCGGACGCCTTGTAGACGTAGTGGCCGCCCTTGCCGCCGGGGAGCGCCTGGTACACGATCGCGTTCTCGAACGACCCGTGCGAGTGGATGTGGGCCCCGGCCGCGAGCACCGTCTCGCCGCCGAACGTGCCCGGCCCGAGCGAGACGAGCAGCACGCCGGCACCCGGCGCGATCGCGAGCACGACGGCCGCGGTGGTCAGCAGCGAGCGCAGCGACGCCCGCGTGGGGGGCGCGGCGACGGCCGCGACCGCCAGGCAGGCGACCGCGAGGCCCGCGGAGACGACACCGGCGGGGGCCGACCACTGCCCGCGGTCGCCGGCGATGCCGGGGATCGCGAACACGTGGGGAACGACCCAGCCGGCGAGGACCAGCAGGTCCGCCGCGGCGACCGCGCGCCAGAGCTGACGCGCGGCGCCGGCGGACGCGGCGGCGAGCGACAGGCCGAGCCCGACGCACACCGCCATCGTCGCCATCGACAGGACGGCCAGCTGCGTTCCCTGCGCGAGCAGGTACGGCAGCCTGATCGCCTGCACCAGGGCGATACCGACCAGGCAGCTGGTGGCCGCGGCGCGAAGCGTTGCCTCGCGACGGCTCAGCACCCCTGCCTGGTCGAGCATCTCCGGGCTCGCGACCGACCGAGCGCCGGCCTGGAGCGAAAGCGATCGTGCCGTCCCGATTGTCACGGGAGGATCTCCCAACCGAACATCATGTTGTGGTCCTCGTGGGCGAGGTTGTGGCAGTGGGCGACGTAGGGCCCGCAGAAGCTGCGGAACCGGCGCGAGATCACGGTCTCCTCGCTCGGGTCCAGGGCGATCACGTCTTCCTTGCCGCTGTCGTCGGGGTGGCGCTTCGTCGGCGAGAGCACGCCGTTGCGGGCCACGACCCGGTGCTCCTCCATGTGGAGGTGCATGGGGTGCACCCAGCCGCCGCCGCCGTTGCGGATGCGCCAGACGCCGCCCGAATTCTCCTTGACGGAGATGAGGGGCTTGTCGGCCTCGAACTGCTGGCCGTTGATGAGCCACTCGGTCTCGGGGTCGGCGTTGGAGCTGCCGCGCTGGAGCTCGAACGTCGGGATGCTCTTGTCCTTGATGGCGGCGACCGCGCCCGGGACGAGGTCCGGGACGTCGCGCATCTTGTACGGGATGACGCTCATGTCCGGCTCCGCGGGCAGGTCGCCGATCACGATCTTCACGAGCGGGACCTTGTAGGACGGGTCCTTCGAGTCCCACATGCGGCCGGTGGTCATCTTCATCGTGTTGACGAGGTAGATGACGTCGCCCGGCTTCGTGGGCGTGCCGTCCATGTACTTGGTGAAGTCGACGATGAACTCACGCCGCTTGGCCGGCCACAGCTCGAAGTTGTCGCGCACGATCGGCTTGGGCAGGAGGCCGCCCTCGTTGGCGATCTGCACCCACTTCATGCACTGCGTGGCGTCGGTCAGGCGGTACTGGCCCTGGAGGTCGTCGCCGATGTAGCCGAGGTCGCGCGCCGCCTGCGGGCCCTTGCTCGAGTGCATGAGCTGCAGGTCGTAGATGCGCGAGATCGACGCGTCGAGGAACCGCAGCCGGTACTTGCGCCGCTTGACCTCGAGCACCGGGTACGCCGTGCCGTTGACGGTGAAGATGTCGCCGACGAAGCCATGGTTCGGGAAGTGGCGGAAGTACGTCTTGCCCCACCACTCGGGGTGCGTCTCGCCGTGGCCCGTGTGCGCGTCCTTGTGCGGCGTGACGCCGTCGTCCAGCCGGGCGTCGAACAGCGCCATCGGGATGTCGTAGTCGACGTCGAAGGAGCCGTCCGCGTTGTTCGTGCGGCGGCCGGGCAGGCGCAGGCCGTTCGGGTCGGTCTCGTCGCCGTTGTCGAGCTTCGGGTCGTAGATCGGCATCAGGCCGACCATGCCCTTGTAGACGTTGGCGCCGGTGTAGCCGTGAACGTGGTCGTGGAACCAGAAGAACGACTGCTTCTCACGGTCGTCGCCGCCGGCCGGGTAGCCGAGGTACAGCTGGTCGACGTACTCGCCGGGCTCCCACGCCGCCTCGTGCGTGTAGCGGCCCATGGGGCCGAAGCGGTACGCGGCGTAGTGCGGCTGGCCGTCCGACTCGGGCGCGGTGTGGCCGTTGTGGAGGTGCGTCAGGAACGAGTAGTTGGGCGCGCCGAAGTCCTGGCGGTCGTAGCCGTTGTCGTCGCCGAGGTGGTTCTCGAAGCGCACGAGCGCGGCGCGGCCGTACTCGGCGTTGATCCGCGGGCCCGGGAAGGTCCCGTTGAAGCCGTAGATCGTGCTCTCCGGCAGGTAGCGCGAGTTCGCGTTGCTGCTCCGCGGCGGCGTGACGTTCTTGCCGAAGCTGTTGATCGGCTGGACCGCCGAGGTCGTGAACTTGTGGCCCGCGACCTGCGCCTTGATCTGGTAGACGAGCGGATTGTTCTTCTTCTTGTCCAGCCAGCCGTCCCAGCCGGCCGACGCGCCCTCGCCCGGCCACATCTGGTGGCAGCCGAGGTCGTAGCCGTAGCGGCCCTGGTACTTGGCGTCGCCGACCGGCAGGCAGTCCTGCTTCTTGGGGTCGGGAAGGTCGTCGCCGTTCGAGTCCCAGGTCGTGGGGTCGACCGGGGCCAGCGCCTTCGGGATGTTCATCGGGTCGTTGAACGGCTTGAGGATCAGCGGGCTGGTCGGGAACGCCTCGATGTAGAGGGACCCGCCGCCACCACTGCCGCCGCCGCCCGCGAAGCCGCGCGGAACCGCCAGGCCGCCCGCGCTGAGCATGAACATGCCCGCGCCTCCCGCACCCAGCTTGACCATGTCCCGCCGCGTCAGTCGAATCTTGTCCGGCCTGCTCATCAATTCCTCCTGAAATCGCCCAGCTCACTCAGTGCAGTGGCCGCCACGGGGGCGGCGCCGTCAACGCGGGGGGCGTTCTCGTCCATCCCGATCGCACGTGGAGCCCTCCGGCAGGGCTCGGACGGTCTGGTGTGGACCTCTACGATTGTGCCCGCCGCCCGGCGGGTCGCCATCGCCAAAACGACGCTTTCCGGTGGGGCGAACGACCCAACGCCGGTGCGCGATGCCGCGACGGGAATGTCAGCCCGGCGACGTGCTGCGGAACGGCGTGTCAGCTAAATGACGTGTGGTGGCGGGAACCCCCGCGAGAGTGCAGCGCAGCTCGCAATTCCTGCACCGGCTGCATAGGCACGGCGGCGCTCCCGGCCCCGCGTATGCTGCCCCGCATGGCCGCGACCTGCGAGCACATCGACGACGTCAGGACCGACTGGGCGCCCGCCGGGGACGCCGTCTGCGAGGAGTGCGAGACGGAGGGCCGGACCGATTGGGTGAGCCTCCGCCGCTGCCTCAGCTGCGGGCACGTGGGCTGCTGCGACTCGAGCCCGGGCACGCACGCCACCGCGCACCACCGCAACACCCAGCATCCGATGGTCGAGACGCTCCAGCCCGGCCAGGACTGGGTCTGGTGCTACTTCGACGAGATGACGATGCGGCCGATCGACGGCCGCTGGGTCGAGGTCGACCTGTTCTTCGAGGCGGGGCTGGCGTACATGCGCGACCACCTCGCCGATGGCGGCGAGACGACCGTCGCGGCGGACTTCACGCACGGCAAGGGCTTCCCGCTGGGCCGGTGGGTCGCCGATATGCGCCGCCGGCGCGCGGAGAACGAGCTCACCGCCGCGCAGCGCGACCAGATCGCCGCGCTGCCGGGCTGGCGCTGGGACGTCTGACGGCGGCGCTCCCCGCGCCGTATCGGCGAAAGCGCGGTCCCGCGCCCGGGCCTCACCCGCACGGGTGATGCCCGCTCACCCGGCGCGCACCGAAGGTGGCGACTCCATGGAGGGGGTGCCGCGTCCCGAAGCCCGGTCCGCCCGCGGCGCGCGGACGCGCGACGCATTCCTGCGCCATCTGGGCACCGGGCAGGTGGCGCGGGTCATCTACGGCTCGATCATCGGCATGGCGCTCGTCGTCGCGCTGCAGGCCCACCCGCCGAGCGCGACCGAGATGACGGTCGCGCTGCTGTCGACGGCGGTCGCGGTCGGCCTGGCCGAGGGCTACAGCGACCTCGTCGGCTTCGAGACCCGGATGCGCCGCCGGGTCACGCGGGAGGAACTGCGCGAGATCCTCGACGACGTCCTGGCCGTGATGTTCGGCATCGTCTTCCCCGACGTCTTCTTCGGCCTCGCGGCGACCGGCGTGATCGACCTCGACACGGCGTTCGACCTGGCCAAGTGGAGCGGGCTCGGACTGATCGCGTTCTACGGCTTCTGCGCCGCGCGCCTCGCGGGCGAGAGCCTCGCCGGGGCGTTCGTGCGCGGTGCGGCGGTCGGCGCGATCGGGGCGTTCCTCATCCTCCTCAAGGCGCTCGTCCATTGAGATTCGTGCCCGCCCGCCCGCCCGCGCGCCCGCATCACCCGTTTCGCATGACGACGCCGCAGCGGCGCGGCCCTAGGCTTTCGCCGTGATCCCCGTCTGGGTCGTCATGTGGCTCCCGGTTGCCGTCACGGGGGCGTTCGGGGTGCTCCTGCTCGGCGCCTGGCTGCGCGGCTCCGGCCGCGGCGGCGCGGACGACACGGACGGCGAGTCGGAGGGCGGCGGAGGAGGCGGCGGCCGCCGGCGCCCGCCGCCACCGGAGTCGCCCCCTGGCTCGGGACCCGTCGACTGGCCGGAGTTCGAGCGCCAGTTCGCCGAGTTCGCCGCCCGCCGGCCGCGCCCGGCGGCCGTGTCACGCGAGCCCGGCTCCGAGGAGGTCGGCGCGGGCTGACCCGGGCGGCCGTGCGTCGGCATGACCGCAACGTCGCGCGCCGAACCCTCCGCCGGGAAGTTCGGTTCACGACGCCCCGATCGGGGAACGCCTTCGGCGTTGCCCGGCGCCCGAGCGAACATCCCCGTCACCCGTCATCAGGCGCTCGTGCTGTGCGCGTTCGTCGCCGTCACCGCGCTCGCGTGCGCCGGCCTGCTCGCGGCGGCGGCGCTCGTTCCCGCCCCGCCCGTCGTGCTCCCGCTCCTCGCCGCCGTCTGCATCGGCTCGTCGATGGTCGCGGGCCACGAGCTGCCGGCCGCGATCGCCGGCCTGCGCCGCACCCGCCGCGCGCCGCTCGACCGCGACGCGCTCGACACGCTGCGCGGCCAGCTCGACCAGCTGCCGGAGACGCAGCACCCGCTCGGCTTCTGACCGGCGGCGTCCGCCGGCGTCACCGCCGCGAGGCGACCTCCGCCTCCCCGGCCGCCCGCACCGGGTCCGCGACGGCGCGGTCGTCCCGCGGGCGCACCCCGATCGCGACGAGCTCGTCGACGAGCCGCGCGACCTCCACCCGGCGGCGCTCGGGATCGAGGCGCAGCGCGGCCTTGACCGCAGGGAGGGCGATGAGGTCCCACGTCTCGAAGCGAAGGTAGAAGCGCCGGCGGCGGCCACGGCCGCCGGGCTCCCGCGACCACTCGATCAGCCGGCGGGCGCGCTCGCGCCGGACCGACTTCGGCCCCGCGCTGCCGACGACGCGCGCGGCGATCGGGTAGAGCTCGGGGAGATCCTGCTCCGGCATCAGGTCGTTGTAGCCGCGCAGGAAGCCCGCGATGACCGGGCACACGGTCGGCGGGTGGTCGCTGAAGCGCTCGCCGGCGAGCATCGAGGCGAGTTCGACGACGCACGCGCCCCGGTCGGGCGACGCGTGCTTGCCCCGCCGGATCGTCACGGTCTGGTGGCTTCGCTCGGGCACGTCGTCGCCTCCTCGGGCTCAGTGGACTCCCGCCGGCGCAGTCTCGCGGACGCGGACCGCGCGGCACCGCGGCCATCGTCGGCCCTCGGACGCGCCCGGGTCATCATCCCGATGGGATGACGCCGACCTAGTCCTCGCGCTCCTGCCGGCGGCGCCCGGTGAAGTTCCCGACGACCAGCCCGATCACCGTCACCAGGTAGAGCTGGCCGACGAGCATCTCGACGACCGCGAGCGCGCGGCCCACCGGCGTGCCGGCCGTGAGGTCGCCGAACCCGGTGGTCGTCAGGACGGTGAAGCTGTAGTAGACGTGCTGGCCCACGGTGCCGTCCGTCCCCTGGGCGTAGTAGGGCCCGCTGCCGACGTGCGCGACGAAGCCGATCGTCGACGCGAACACGATCCCGACGAGCAGGTAGATGGCCAGCGTGCCGGCGACCGCCTGGAGCGTCACCCCGTGCCGGCGCACCAGCCGGACGAGGCCGCCCACGAGCTCGACCGGGATCGCCACCGCGATGATCGCCGCGAGCGCCGCGAAGGCCACCGTCGAGACGATCCCCGTGAGCACGCCGACCACCACGGCCACGCCCGCGACCGCGCCCAGGACGGCCCGACGGCGCCGGACCGCCGGGCGGACCCGCGAGGTCGCGATCGCGACCGTCATCGCTGCGGCCTCCAGCGCGAGGGCGACCGCGCGCGCCCAGTCCTCGTCCGGGGCGATGACGAGGAACACGACGAGCGTGAGGACGATCAGGAAGACGGCGCCGTAGCGGAACTCGGCCGGACGATCGCCCGGGTCCGCGTCGCCCGCACGGGCACGATCCGCGTCCGCGCTCGCGTGCGGTCCGGAGCCGCGGCCACGGCCGGCGATCGCCATGGGGCCGATGCTCGCGTGCGCGCGGCACGGAGGGCAAGCGCGCAGGCATGCCTCGCCCGGGGGTGCCGACACGCGACCTGGGTGCCCGCACGCGCCGAGTCGGGTGTGCGCCCCATTGGCACGCCGGCGGCGTGCGGGCGAGACTCGCACCTCGGCCGGCGACGGCGAAGGAGGATGCGAATGTGCCGATGGATGGCGTGGTCCGGACAGCCGGTCCTCATCGACGAGTTGCTCTTCAAGCCCCCGCACGGACTGATCGACCAGAGCCTGCACTCGCGAATGGGGGCGGAGACCACGAACGGCGACGGCTTCGGCATGGGCTGGTACGGCGGCGGCGCCGGGCCCGGCCTCTACCACGGGGTCGCGCCCGCCTGGAGCGACGCGAACCTGCGCGAGCTCGCAGCGCACATCGAGACGCCGCTGTTCCTCGCGCACGTCCGCGCGACCTCCGGGACCGCCGTCCAGGAGACGAACTGCCATCCCTTCCGGCACGGCCGCTGGCTGATGGTCCACAACGGCGTCCTCGACGGCTTCCATGTCATGCGCCGCGACCTCATGCTCGCTGTCGCCCCCGAGCACTTCGACGAGATCCGCGGCTCGACCGACTCGGAGGTGCTCTTCCACCTCGCCCTCACGTTCGGCCTCGAGGACGACCCGCTCGCGGGGCTCGAGCGAGCGATCGGGTTCGTCGAGGCGACCGCGGCCGCGCACGGGATCGCCAACCCGGTGCAGGCCAGCATCGGCGTGAGCGACGGCGAGTCGATCTGGGCGGTCCGCTACTCGTCCGAGGGCAGGTCGCGGACGCTGTTCGCCTCGGCGGAGGCCGACGCCGTCCGCCGCCTGCACCCCGACAACCCGCGCCTGGAGCGCTTCCGCGACGAGGACCGCGTCATCGTGTCCGAGCCGCTGGTGGACCTCGCCGGTGCGTGGCTCGAGATCCCTGAGTCGACCGCACTGATCGTGCGGCCCGGGCCCGACGAGATGCGGCCCTTCCGGCCGCGGACGGACGGCGTGCCGGGCGCCGCCCCCGCCTCCGCCTCCTCCTCCCACGTCTGAGCCAACGAACGGTGAGCCAATGACCGACGAGCCGACCGCCCGCGACACCGCCGAGGACGCCGACACCATCGAGGCCGCCGACGCGGCCGATGCCGGCGACGGCGTCGAGGAGCCCGTCCGCCGGCGCGGCATCGCCCTGTCGCTCGTCGTCGTGGGGACCGTCGTCGCGTTCCTCGCGGTGTTCGCCATCTGGGTCCAGCGCCAGGCGCTCGACACGGAGAACTGGACGAACTCGAGCAGCCAGCTCCTCGAGGATCCGGCGATCCGCTCCGCGGTGTCCGCCTACCTCGTCGACCAGCTCTACGCGAACGTCGACGTCCAGGGCGAGCTGCGCAACGCGCTGCCCCAGCAGTTCAAGGGGCTGGCCGGACCGGCCGCCGGCGGCCTGCGCAACGTCGCCGGCAACGTCGCCGACCAGGCGCTGGAGCGACCGCGCGTCCAGGCGCTCTGGGAGCAGGCGAACCGTCGCGCGCATCGGCGGCTGCTGCAGGTGATCAAGGGCGGCAACGGCGCCGTCAGCACGAGCGGCGGGGTCGTGTCGCTCGACCTCGGCGCCCTGCTCTCGGACGTCAGCTCGCGCACCGGCGTGGGCGGCCGCCTGACGAGCAAGCTGCCGCCGGGCGCGGCGAACATCGTGATCCTGAGGTCGGACCAGCTGAAGGCCGCGCAGAACATCGCGAACGCCATCCGGCCGCTTGCCATCATCCTGACGGCGCTCGCGCTGCTGCTCTTTGCGCTTGCGATCTGGCTCGGTCGGGGCTGGCGGCGCGAGGCGCTGCGAGCCGCCGGGGTCGGGTTCGTGATCGCCGGGATCCTCGTGCTGGTCGTCCGCCGGTTCGCCGGGACGCAACTCGTCGACGCGCTCGCGACGACGGACGCGATCAAGCCGGCCGTCCAGGCGGCGTGGGACATCGAGACCTCGCTGCTCGTCACCGTGGCGGGCGCCACCATCGCCTACGGCATCGTCGCCGTGCTCGCCGCCTGGCTTGCCGGGCCGACCTCGTGGGCGGTCGGTCTCCGGCGGTCGCTCGCTCCGTACCTCGGCGAGGCGGCCTACGCGTGGGGCGGCTTCGCCGTGATCGTGCTCCTCCTGCTCGTCTGGGCGCCGACCCAGGCGCTACGCCAACCGGTCACGGCCCTCATCCTGATCGCGATCCTCGCGTTCGGCTTCGAGCTGCTTCGCCGGCAGGCGGCGCGCGAGTTCCCCGACGGCGAGCGCCGGATCGGCCACGACGTCCGCGGCGCCCTCAGTCGGGTCGGGAGGCGGGGTGGGCCGCAGGGCGCGGGCGACGGAGCGACGACCACGAGCGGGGCAGCAGCCGCCACGGCCGCGGCGCCGACGGCTGAGTCGCCGACCGTCGAGGCGCCCACGGTCGCGGTGGCCGGCACGGCAGCGGGCGACCCGATCGCACGCCTCGAGCGCGTCGCGGCGCTGCACGAGCGCGGCGTGCTCACCGACGACGAGTTCGCGGCCGAGAAGAACGCGATCCTCGCCGCGCGCTGAGTCGCCGGGCAGGCCCGGTGCGCCGCGGGCGCCCCGGCCGCGCGGGTGGCGTCAGACCACGTCCCGCGCACCGAGGGCGGGCTCGGACGCGGTCGCCGTCTCCCCCTCCGGCCTCGGCTGTCCGTTCCGGCGCACCGGCACCATCCCGGCGACCCGCGTCCCGACGCCGACCTCGGACTCGATCGTCACCACCCCGCCGACGGCCGCGAGCCGGTCGCGCATGTTCATGAGCCCCGCGCCCGGCGAGGGCGACGCGACCGCGAACCCCGCCCCGTCGTCCTGGACCTCGAAGCGGAGCTTGCCGGTGTCGGACATCGAGATCCAGACCCCGGTCGCACCGGTCGCGTGCTTGGCCGCGTTCTGCAGCGCCTCGATGCACGCGTAGTAGACGGTGGTCTCGATCTCCGGGTCGTAGCGCCCGACGCCCTCGGCGTCGACCCGGGCGGCGAGCGGCGCGCCGAGCGCCGCCGCCCGCAGCGCCTCGACGAGGCCGCGGTCGGCGAGCAGCGACGGGTAGATCCCGCGCGCGATCGACCGCACGTCGTCGATCGTCTCGTCGACGATGAGCGCGAGGCCGTCCAGCGCGTCCGCCGAGCGCGGCGAGTTCGCGCGCAGCCGCTCGCTCTCGAGCCCGAGGTGGGCGCGGAGGGCGACGAGACGCTGCTGGGCACCGTCGTGGAGGTCGCGCTCGATGCGCCGCCGCGCCTGGGCGCCGACCGTGACGATCCGCGCCCGCGACTCCGACAGCTCACGCAGCGAGCTCTGCAGCTCGCGGACCAGCCAGTCGTGCTCGAGGACGGTGATCGCGTAGGTCGCCGCCGCCTCGACGACGCCGGGCTCGAGCCGGAGCAGCTCGTCGTGCTCG
>Ga0207675_100007750_pt1 | contig 10132 bp, 9 predicted proteins | sample KBSSwiS42_FD_184305 | JGI IMG/M metagenome (GOLD analysis project Ga0207675, IMG submission 184305) | Switchgrass rhizosphere microbial communities from Kellogg Biological Station, Michigan, USA - KBS Switchgrass S4-2 (SPAdes) (version 2) | ecosystem: Host-associated > Plants > Roots >...
GCGATTCGAGTCCTCGTCGGGCTGAGGACCTCGATCTCGGTCAGCTCGAAGCGCGCTCTACCCGGCCGCGGCGTGCAAAGGCGGCGTGAAGCGCAGCGGCGCTCAGTGCTTGTGACCGCTCGTCGTGCCGGAAGCGTATCCCCGCGCCTGGTTGTAGAGCGCGACCTGCTGGTCGGTCAGCAAATGGCCCGTTTTCAGGTGAGCAACCAGGTGAGCCGCACGCAGTTCTCCGTTGAGCGCGCCGATACGAGCCGTCGCGTCTCGAATGGTCTGCTCGTCGGCCGTCCCAGCCTTGAAGGCTTGGTCGAGGTCGGCTTCGGCGGCAATGACCTGCCGCCCCAGTCGCTGCGCTGACTCTTTCATCTCGGCGGTGATCCGTTGCAGGGCAGACACCTGCTCCGGTGTCACCCTGAGCGGCTCCTTCAACTCCAGGACGTGCATGGGCCCGGGAACACCGTTGAGTTCAGCTGGCAGCGATGCGCCCATGCCGCGACCTTCGCGCAAGTCGGCCATCGCCTCAGGCGACAACGCCTTGATCTCGCGTGTTTGCAGGCCGGCATACCCGGCGGGGTGGTGCTGCGCGTTCGCGTTCTCCATGAGCAAGAGCGCCATCGGCAACACGCACACGATGCGAGCGATGTTGAACATTCAGTACTCCTGCAGCTGCATCAGACGCTGGTGATCGTAGTCGCGATCTCGCGACGCGTCGCGCGGTGCCTGACCCATTGCTGACCGTCGAGACGCCACGAACCAGACCCGGAATCGTGCTCAGTGACCTTGCGCCACCACTGCCCGCATGTCGCTGCGAGCGTGGGCAATCACGGTGCCGGCACCCCACAGGGCCAGCGACCCCATGACGCCAGCCACCACCAAATCGGGCCAGGCTCCGTCGGTGCCGAACACGCCGAGCGCCGCCAACATCACGGCGACATTGCCGAACGCATCGTTGCGCGAGCAAATCAAGACCGATCGCATGTTGGCGTCGCCGCTGCGAAAGCGGTAGAGCATCCAGGCCACGCCGGCGTTGACGGCCAACGCCGCGAAGCCCACTGCACCCATCGTGGCGGCCTCGGGCACCACGCCGGACTGCAGGTTCCACAGCGCCTTGCCCAATACGAAGACGCCGAATGCACCCATGCAAGCGGCCTTGAACAACGCGGCCTTGGAGCGCACCCGCAGGGCCATGCCCAACACCGCAAGCGACAGCGCGTAGTTGGCCGCGTCGCCGAAGAAGTCGATGGAGTCCGCCAGCAGCGACACCGAGTCCGAAGCCCACGACGCACCGAACTCGACCGCGAACATCGCGGCGTTCAACCCCAGTGCGATCCAGAGCACCCGGCGTTGCCGGGGATCGGGTGGCTCGGTGGCGGCGGAACAGCAGTGGGCGGACATGTGGTGATGCGCCGGTGGAACCGATCCACGCATTGGAAGCCCTATAGTGGGTACAGGGTCAAGCGCAGGGGTTTGTGATGAAGATCGGTGAGCTGGCCGCCCAAGGCGGATGCGATGTGCAGACCGTTCGGTTCTACGAACGCGAGGGTCTGCTCGAAGAACCCGAGCGCGAGGCCTCCGGCTACCGCCGGTATGCCGAGCGCCACGTCAAGCGGCTGCAGTTCATTCGCCATTGCCGATCGCTCGACATTCCGCTGCCCGACGTGCGCGAGCTGTTGACGTTCGCTGCGCAGCCCGAGCAGGCCTGTGCCCAGGTCGATGCGCTCCTCGACGAGCACATCGCTCGCGTGCGACAGCGACTGGCAGTGCTGCGCACGCTGCAGAAGCAACTGCTCGCGCTGCGCGGTCGCTGCGATGGCGACCCATCGCATTCGTGCGCGATCCTCGAGAGCTTCATGACGGCAGCCGAGGCACATGCATGCGCATGCCACCCCGATTGAAAACCAGCGGGTAGAGCCCTCTCTGACTCGGGTCTACGTTTCGCGCCGTGGCGGGATCGGCTGATCGGCACGCACCTCGACCAGCCTCACGGCGGTCTTGAGGGGATGACGATCGGCATTCACGGTCACGATGTTCCGCTCCGTGCTCGTGCTCCGAGGATCGAGCAGGAGCCGGGCTGCCGATCAGCGAAGCAGAGCAGCCTCCAGTTCCTCCATTGCGACTGGCTTCGTGAGGTGTACGTCGAATCCGGCCGCCGCGCTGCGACGACGGTCCGCGCTCTGCCCGTATCCGGTCAATGCGATGAGTTGTATGGCACTGTCGATCCCTCTGATCTTGGCAGCCACGTCATAGCCGTTCATGCCAGGCAATCCAATGTCCAAGAGAACGACTTCGGGGCCAAACGCCAGCACCTCCTGGATCGCTTCGTTTCCCGAGTAAACAGTCCGCGTTTGATGGCCTTTCATCTGCAGAAAGGTCGACAGCGAGTCAGCCGCGTCTTGGTTGTCATCCACCACGAGAACACGACGAGAGGTGCCTACCCGCTGGCCCACGATCGCTGGCTCGTCCGCCTCGTCTAGCGGCAGGCGCATTTCAAACGTCGACCCCTGGCCGATTCCATTGCTGCGGCAGCGAATGGTGCCGTTGTGCATGTCCACCAGACGCTTGCAAATGGCCAGTCCGAGTCCCAGGCCACCTTGGCCCCGATCCACCGAGCGCGGTGCTTGATAGAAAAGATCGAAGACGTTCGCTTGGTACTCCGGCGCGATGCCGATCCCGTGGTCTCGTACTTCCACCACGGCGTGCTGTCCCTCTCGATAGGACCGGACGTGAATGTCGCTCTCCGCGTCTGAATATTTGGCCGCGTTGCTGAGCAGGTTGGCGATGCATTGGCCGATGCGGACTTCGTCCGCACGGACCCTCAGGGGTTCGCGACTGTGTTCCACGGTGAGCCGCTGGCGTTTGTCCTTCAGCTGCGGCGCTGCGGTTTCGACCGCGATGTCGATGCACGACGCAATGGTCACCGTGTCCGACTGGAGCGTGATCTGACCTCTTGTGATGCGAGCGACGTCGAGCAGGTCCTTCAGGATGTGCGCCAGGTGGTCGCTTTGGCGACGAATGATGCCCACCATCGAGCGATGTCGATCGTCCAGCAGGCCCATCGCCAAAACCTCGGCGGCACTGCGGATCGGGGCCACCGGATTGCGCAGCTCGTGGGCCAACATCGCCAGGAACTCGTCTTTTTGCTGGTCCGCGGCCTCCAGGTCGGCGCGCAGACGATTCAACTCGGTGACATCGGTGTTGGTGCCGAACCACTGCACGATGTGTCCTGCGCCATCGCGAACCGGCACGGCGCGCGACAAGAACCACCGGTACTGCCCGTCGCGTCCTCGTATCGGATAGGTGTCCTCCCACGGTTCTCCCGATGCGAGGCTTCGGTGCAGGGATGTCGTCACGTGCTCGATGTGATCGGGGTGCACGACCGCCTGCCATGCAGCGCCCAGCGCTCCTTGCGGATCTCGACCGGTGTAGTCGTACCAACGCTGATTGCACCAAACGGCCTGGCCGAGCGTGTCGCAGATCCAGGTGAACTGGTCGATGTGGTTGGCCAGTAGGCGGAACCGTTGTTCGCTGTCCCTGAGTGCCTGGTCGATCGCCCGTCGCTCCGTAATGTCGATGACCATGGCCACGCCCTCGACCGCCTCACCCTGATCGTTGCGGACGAAATTGCCAAAGAGGCTGGCCCAGACGGTGGCCCCATCCTTGCGCACATAGCGCTTGTCCATGGTGTAGTACGACCGCGCACCGTCGAGGACCTGGCGGCCAGCGGCCAGATTGCCCGCCACGTCGTCTGGATGCGTCACCTCCTGCCAGGTGCGCAGCTCCAGTTCTTTTTCGGAGTAACCCAGCATCAAGCAGAAGGCCTTGTTCGCATAGACGAAGCGGCCGTCCATCGCGTTGTAAGCCACGCCGACGGGTGCTTCGTCGAACATGGCCCGGAAGCGTCTTTCGCTGTCGCGCAGCGCTGCCTCCGCGCGCCGACGATCGGTGACATCGACCGATGTGCTGATCAGAGTGTCACGTCCCGCGCAATGCAAAGTGGAGATGAGCGCCCGGCCGTCCGGCAGCTCCGCTTCATAGCGCAGTGGCTCCCCCGTGGACAGCACTTGCGTGCATTGTTCAAAGAACCGCTGGGCCCGCTCCGGGAACACCTCGCTCACCCGGGCGCCAATCAGGGCCTGACGGCTTCGGGCAATGAAGGTCTTGGCGTTGTGGTTTGCGTTGCGGTACACGCAGTCCACCACCGCTCCCGCCTCGTTGCGCATCGCCTCGAGTACCAGGATGAGCTGGCTGGGATGCTCGAAGACGGCATTCAGGTGGGCATCGCGCTCGGCAAGCGCCTGTTCGTGTTGCGCCTCCAGTTGCGCGCGCGCTGCTTCAAGTTGGCTGTTGACCACTTCCAGTTCAGCCCGGCGTTCATGCAGTTCCACCAGCACGGCGACCTTCGATCGCAACACCTCCGGCGCGATCGGCATGCTGAGGTAGTCGATGGCACCCAGCCCGTATCCCTTGACGAGATCCAGCTCCGAGGCGTCGGCCGCGGTGACGAAAATGATCGGCGTGCGACCGTAGCGAGGGTGCCGTCGCATCAGCTTGGCGACTTCGAACCCGTCGATGTCGGGCATGCCCACGTCCAGCAGCACGACGGCGAATTGGCGCTCCAGGAGCCGCTCCAGCGCCTTGGAGCCGGAATCGGCCTTCACGCAGGTGACCTCCAATCCGGTCAGCATCGCTTCATAGGCCAGCAGTCGGCCCGGCTGGTCATCGACCAAAAGGACGTGCGCGCGAGCGGGTCTCACGACCGCTTGCGCCGGGTTCGGCAGCGCTTCGGCAGGAGCGCCGCGAACTTTGGTGTCGGCCATGGTCTCCTCGCGGGCCGGATGGGCGCGCTTGTTTACGGCATCTTTTTCAGCCGTGGCTCATTTTCCCGACCCATAGGCAGGAACAGCGCGGTTTGAGCAGGCGCACGCAAGGACCGTGCCCATGGATCTTGTCGTCCGGCGACACGGATCGGACGTGCTGAAGGGCGATCGACAAGACAGAGTGGCAGACCCTCGGGAGCATACTCGTCGCCGACATTCCGTCTCGCCCCGAAAGCCGTCGTCCATGCCGCCGCCCGATGCTTCGCTGATCGCTCTTGCGGAGCACCTGAAGGGGCGCGCAGGGGCTGTGATGCGCGCTTGGCGCGAGGCCGTGACGGCGGACCCGCTTCTCACGGCCGGCGCATCGCTGCCGCGCGCGCAACTCAACGACCACATCCCCGCGCTGCTGGAGGATTTCTCGGTGCGCCTCGCATCGCACGGCACTGAAGCACGGCGCCTCGCTGGAAGGGATCACCTCGCCGATGCCGCCGCGCACGGCCTGCATCGCTGGCAGCAGGGATTCAACCTCGAAGAGGTCACGCGCGAGCTGGGCCGACTCAATGAGTGCGTCGTCGTCGAGCTCGAAGAGTGTGCGCGAGACAGCCGGTTCGACCCCGGCACGATGGCCACGGCGCGCAGGATCTGGGCCGAGTTGCACGGGTCGGCGGTCAGCGCAAGCACGTCGCGATACTTCACGCTGCGGCAGGTCGAGGCGTCGGGTCACGTGGGCGAACTCGAGCAGGCCTTGCGCTCGCTGCGGGAACTCGAAGGTCAGCGCGCCCGCCTCTGGCAAGAAGCCGCCCACGATTTGCGCGGCAACCTTGGCGTGGTGGTGAATGCGGCAGCAGGCCTGAAGCTGGTCCAAGGCAGCACCGAAGCGAGCGCGTTTCTCGTCTTGCTCGAGCGCAACGTCCAGGCTTTGCATCGCTTGCTGGAAGACGTCACGAGCCTGGCTCGCCTGCAAGGCGGGCAGGAGCACCGCTCGGTGGCGCCCTTCGATGCGTCGCAGTTGCTGCTCGAATTGTGCGAGAGCATGCAGGTCGCCGTTCAACAGAAGGGGCTGTACCTGAAGAGCGACGGACCCGCGCAGTGCGCGGTCGAAGGCGACGAGATCAAGGTCCGCCGCATCGTTCAGAACCTGCTCGTGAATGCCGCCAAATACACCCGCCAGGGCGGCATCACCGTGAGCTGGGGCTACGGCGACAAGGATGACGCGCATCGCTGGTTCGTGCAGGTTCAGGACAGCGGTCCCGGATTCCATGCGGGGCCGGGGTCGCAGATGGCCGAGGCTTTGGTGGTCGCCACCGGACAGGCGGAGGGACTGGCCGCAGACGCCGCCGCCGGCGAGATCACCCACGTGCGCGACGAAGGCCTGCGGTCTCCACAGTCATCGAACGATGAACGACAAGTGGTTCAGAAGCCGGGTGAGGGCATCGGCCTGTCGATCGTGAAACGTCTGTGCGAGCTGCTCGATGCAACGATGGAACTGGACTCGCGCGTCGATGAAGGAACGGCAGTCCGGATCCACCTGCCGCGGCAATATGACTAGCGCACCTCGATTGCGGAGGCACGAGTCCTGCGGCGAACGACGAGCGGCGGAATGTCTGGTGTGCTCGATGCGCTGATGCACGAGGCAGCCAACGCGTGGACGCGCTGACGATCAGCGGCTTGCGAGGATCGAGCCGCCTCTCGGTCGACAGCGGCCACGACCCACTGACCGCTCTCTCGGCAAGAGCAGTCGGTCAAGCATGACGCGCTTGACCGGCCCCTACACGCATCGAAGCAGCGTCAGCCGTGTGAGCGCATCCCGGCTCCGGCGTGTACCCCGTCGCCTTGACCACACCCTGCTCGTCCAGCTCGACCTGGTACCAGACGCAATCTCTGTTCGGATAGCGCCACGCCCAGATCTCTCCATCGCGCAACGACGCCCGGTCCGACGGCCGTCCAATCGTGCGCAGGACTCCCTCGCGGGTCGCACCCGGCGTGACCAGCGCAAAGCGCCGAACGTCCAGCACCTGCTCGAATCGTGTGACGCGGCCGCGTGAATCGACATCGGCCATGAAGGTCTGGCGACCCTGTGGGCCACGTGCAAACTCGAGCCGCTGCATGCCGTGGGGCAGCATGTAGCGGCCCGTCGGTGGGCCCTTGACGGTGACGAGTTCCGCCTCGCTGAGGCCCTTGAACGTGTCGGACAACCCAATGCCGCCGCACCCACTGACGACCACTGCAGCACACAACCACGCCAAAGCGACACGGCCGGTGGGTTTCATCGCCAGCGATCCTGCCGAAGCCTCAAGAGATGACGGGAGGTCGGACGCTTCAGCGCTGAGCGACTTGCTGATTGCGTGATTCGGCGATGCTGTAGACCTCGCCCACGCTGGTGACTTCGTGTGCCTTCAGGGCGCGCACGGTTTCGGCCTTGACTTGGGCACGGTTCTGCGGCGACTTGAAGCGCACGGGCGTCACGTTGAGTCTCGAGGAAAAACTCGGCAACTCGCCGCTGGCGCGGAACGCAGCGGTGTCGGCCACCACCTGGGCGCGCGTGATGCCGGTTTGCATGGCGGGCGCGCGGTCGTATTCATGGGTGGCTTCCTGCGCGAAGGCGCTCCCTGCGCTGAGCAGCGTGAGAGCGGTGCCCGCCAACACCGCGACGAATGGCTTGCTGGGAACGTTCATCGATCTCTCCTGGAGGTGTTGCAGAGCATGGCTCTGACTGTGGCCGCCAGTCTGTTCTCGCATCGTTCTGCGTTCGTTTCAACGCGCGATCCCAACGACTACAGATGCAATCGTGGGATCGCGATCATGGGTCGGTCGCAGACACCACGAGACGACCCGGTTTGCCGGCACGCGCTTCTGCGCTAGGCTGCCGCGATGCCATCTGCGAGCGAAGGCGACGTCACGTTGCAGCTCGACGGCCGCGACGTCGTCGTCACGCACCCGTCGAAGCTGCTGATCCCCGCGGCGAACGTCCGCAAGCTCGATCTCGTGAACTACTACGTCGCCGTGGCCGAAGGTGCGCTGCGCGGCGCCGGCGGTCGTCCTTGCGTGCTGGTGCGCTATCCCGATGGCATCGGCGGCGAGTTCTTCTTCCAGAAGCGGGCGCCGGCCAAGCGGCCCGAAGGGCTCGAGGTCGCGTCGATCCGGTTTCCGTCGGGCCGCAGCGCCGACGAGGTCGTTCCGCGACGTGCTGCCGACCTCGCATGGATGGCCAACCTCGCTTGCCTCGAGCTGCACCCGCACCCGGTTCGCGCCGACGATCTCGATCACCCGGACGAGCTGCGCGTCGACCTCGATCCGGTACCGGGCGTCGAGTGGCCGCAGATCCGGCAGATCGCGGGTGTCGTGCACGAAGCGCTGACCGATGCCGGCATCACCGGCTGGCCGAAGACCTCGGGCTCGCGCGGCTTGCACGTGCTGGTTCGGATCGAGCGCCGCTGGAGCTTCGACCAGGTGCGGCGCGCCGCGCTGGCGCTGGCGCGCGACGTCGAGCGCCGCGCGCCCGGCCTCGCCACCAGCGCCTGGTGGAAGGAGGAGCGCCAGGGCGTCTTCATCGACTACAACCAGAACGCGAAGGACCGCACCGTCGCGTCGGCCTACTCGGTGCGCGCGAAGCCCGACGCACGCGTCTCGACGCCGGTGACGTGGCAGGAGCTGGACGACTGCGACCCGGCCGATTTCACGCTGTGGACGGTGCCCAAGCGCTGGCAGACGGTTGGCGACCCCCACGCGGCGATCGATGCCCATCCCGATTCGATCGAGCCGCTGCTCGAGCTGTCGGCGCGTCACGAGGCCGAAGGTCAGGGTGATGCGCCCTGGCCGCCGCACTACCGCAAGGGGGTGGGCGAGCCGAAGCGCGCCCCACCGTCGGCAAAGCGCACGACGGCGCCGCTGATCGAGGTCGCGCGCGCCGACCGTGAGGAAGACGCGGTGGCCGCAGCGGCCGCGTGGCGGGCAGCCCATCCCGAGGCGGCCAAGCACCTCGAGCCGGCCGACGTGCTCATCGACCGCATGCGCGGCCGCTCGTCGCTCTGGTACCGGGTGCGGATCAATCTGACGCGGGTGCCGCCGAAGCTGCGGCCGAAGGCCTCGAAGCGGGCATAGCCGCGCCGAAAACCCGAGCCAGTTCGTAAGGCGTCGCCACATCGAGCTGGTCGTAGCGGCAATCTTGCGGCGCCTTGTCGACGCGCCAGCGCATGAAGGTCGTCGCGTGGCGGAAGCGCTGCCCCTGCAGGTGGTCGTACTTCACCTCGCAGACGCGCTCGGGCTTGAGCGGTTGCCAACTGAGGTCCTTGCCCCCACTCCAGCGGCTCTGCGCGCCGGGCATGCGCTGCGCGTCGGCCACGACCGCGCTGGCCCAGTGGCGCCATGGGTGCGATGCGAGCGCGTCGTCGCGCAGGGAGCTCAGCTCCTGCAGCAGCTGCTGGCGCATCGCCATCGTGAACGACGACGTCACGCCCACGTGCTGCAGTGTGCCGGCGCTGTCGTAGAGGCCGAGCAGCAACGAGCCCACGGCGTCCGTGCGGTCCTTGTACCAGCGAAAGCCCGCGACGACGCAGTCGGCGCTGCGCACGTGCTTGATCTTGAGCATCACGCGCTTGTCTGGCTGGTACGGCGCCGACTCGAGCTTGGCAACGACGCCGTCGAGACCGGCGCCTTCGAACTGCTCGAGCCAGGCTTGCGCCTCGGCGCGGTCGCGTGTGATGGGCGTGAGGTGCAGCGGCGGCCTCGCGCTGCCCAGCAGCCGCTCGAGCCGCACGCGGCGCTCGGACTGCGGCAGTTCCATCGTCGACTTGCCGCCCGCGGCGAGCAGGTCGAACGCGACGAAGCTCGCCGGCGTCTCCTGCGCGAGCTTGGCGATGCGCGACGCCGCCGGGTGGATGCGCTGCTGCAGCGCGTCGAAGTCGAGCCCGCGCGGCGACGCGACAACGATCTCGCCGTCGAGCACGCAGCCTTTCGGCAGCGCGTGGTGCAGCGCCTGCTCGAGCTCGGGGAAGTAGCGGTTCAGCGGCTTCAGGTCGCGGCTCTGCAGCAGCGTCTGCTCGGCAGTGCGGAAGACGATCGCCCGGAAGCCGTCCCATTTCGGCTCGAAGAGAAACCCGGGCTCGACGGGCAGCGCATCCGCAACCTTGGCCAGCATCGGCTTGATGATCGTGGGGAGAGCGGAGGATGACATGCGCTGATTGGACATGAAATGTCCGACATGCGGCACCGCGCCTCCATGGATCAACGGCGAGAGCTCGAAAGCGGGCGCCGCCGGCAGGTCAATAGCCGACCGTGAAGCGCATGCGCGAGTGCTTGGGTTGCTCCAGCTCGTCGAG
>Ga0207675_100007752_pt1 | contig 10130 bp, 7 predicted proteins | sample KBSSwiS42_FD_184305 | JGI IMG/M metagenome (GOLD analysis project Ga0207675, IMG submission 184305) | Switchgrass rhizosphere microbial communities from Kellogg Biological Station, Michigan, USA - KBS Switchgrass S4-2 (SPAdes) (version 2) | ecosystem: Host-associated > Plants > Roots >...
CATCTTGCTTCTACACGACGCAGGAGCGCCGCCGGTGGCGGTGGATCACTGGAGGCCGCGGACGTCCAGGGCCTCGGGGGGGACGGGGGCGCCGCAGCGGGCGCAGGAGGAGCGCATCACGACCCGGCCGCCGCAGCCGGCGTGGGTGGCCAGGGCCGAGGACGGCTCGTCGCAGTGGCGGGTGCCCCATGCGGCCAGGCTGGCCAGCACCGGCGCCAGGTCGCGGCCCTTCTCGGTCAGGTGGTAGACGCGGCCGTCGGGGGCCCGCTCGACCACCTGCTCCTCCTCGAGCAGGCGCAGGCGCTCGGCCAGCAGGTTGGAGGGGATGCCGGGCAGGGCGCGCTCCAGCTCGGCCCAGCGGCGCCCGCCGAGCAGCAGCTCGCGGACCACCAGCAGGGTCCACCGGTCGCCGACGACCTCGAGCGATCGGGCCACCGGCCCAGGAAGCGGGTAGAGCTTTGGCACAGCCCGACCGTACCACCCGTGAGAAGATCACTTGACTTTCTGAAGTGATGGCTTGACGCTGCCAGGTATGGACATCTCCCCGGCCACCCCGCTGGACGAGTTGCTGGCCGAGGCCCGGCGGATCCGCGACCGCCGGCACGGGACCAGGGTCACCTACTCGCCCAAGGTCTTCATCCCCCTCACCATGCTGTGCCGCGACCACTGCGGCTACTGCACCTTCGCCAAGCCCCCGGCCCGCCTCGGGACCTCGGCCTACCTGGCGCCAGAGCAGGTGCTGGAGATCGCCAGGGCGGGGGCGGCCGCCGGCTGCTCGGAGGCCCTGTTCACCCTCGGGGAGCGGCCCGAGGAGCGCTATCCGGTGGCCCGCGACGCCCTGGCCGGGCTCGGGCACGGCTCCACCGTCGAGTACCTGGCCGCGTCCTGCCGGCTGGTGCTCGAGGAGACCGGCCTGCTGCCCCACGCCAACGCCGGCGCCCTGCTCCCGGACGAGCTGGCCGCCCTGCGCCGGGTCTCGGCCAGCCAGGGCATGATGCTGGAGTCCCTCTCCGAGCGCCTCCACGAGCCCGGCGGCGCGCACGCCCGCTGCCAGACCAAGCTGCCGGCCCGCCGCCTGGCCACCCTGGAGGCGGCCGGGGAGCTGGCCATCCCGTTCACCACCGGGATCCTGGTCGGGATCGGCGAGACCCGGGCCGAGCGGCTGGAGGCGCTGGCCGCCATCGGGGCCGCCCACCGCCGCCACGGGCATGTCCAGGAGGTGATCGTCCAGAACTTCCGCCCCAAGCCGGGCACGGCCATGGCCGCCGCCGCCCCGCCGGCCCAGGACGACTACCTGTGGACGATCGCGGCCGCCCGGGTGCTGCTCGACCCGGGCATCCACCTCCAGGCCCCGCCCAACCTGACCGAGGACTTCGGGGTCCTGCTGGAGGCGGGGATCGACGACTGGGGCGGGGTCTCGCCGGTCACCGCCGACCACGTCAACCCCGAGGCGCCCTGGCCGGCCCTGGAGCGTCTGCGGGCGGTGACCGAGGCCGCCGGGATGACGCTGGCCCCGCGGCTCACCATCTACCCCGAGTACGCCGCCGACCCCGGACGCTGGCTCGACCCCGACCTCCGCTTCCCGGTCCTGGACCGCTCCGACGCCGAGTCCCTGGCCCGCGACGACCGCTGGGCCGCCGGCGACCCCGAGCCCCCGCCCGTGCTGATTCACCGGGGGGCTGACCATGAGCCCTCCGGGCCCACCATCGACCCGGTCAGGTTCCCGAGCCCCCGGGCCGGGGGCCGGGTGGGGGAGGTGCTGGCCGGGGTCGCGGCCGGGCAGCTGCCCGGAGAGGAGGAGCTGGTCGCCCTGTTCGCGGCCAGGGGGCCGGAGGTCAGGGCGGTGGCCGAGATCGCCGACGACCTGCGCCGCCAGGCCGTCGGGGACGTGGTCACCTTCGTCCGCAACCGCAACATCAACTACACCAACGTCTGCACCTTCCGCTGCCGGTTCTGCGCCTTCTCCAAGGGCCCGGCCAGCCTCAACCTGCGCGGCGCGCCGTACCTGCTCGGCCTGGACGAGGTGGCCCGGCGGGTGGTCGAGGCCGACGAGCGGGGGGCCACCGAGGTCACCCTCCAGGGCGGCATCCACCCCAGCTTCGACGGCGACTACTACCTGCACGTGGCCGAGGCCGTGCACGAGGCCGTGCCCGGGATGCACATCCACGGCTTCACCGCCCTCGAGGTCCACGAGGGCGCCCGGCGCCTGGGCGAGCCGCTCCGCGACTACCTGCTGCGGCTCAAGGCGGCCGGCCTGGCCAGCCTGCCCGGCACCGCCGCCGAGATCCTCGACGACGAGGTCCGGGCGGTCATCTGCCCCGACAAGGTGACCACCGAGGAGTGGCTGGAGGTCCACCGGGTGGCCCACTCGGTCGGGCTGCGCTCCAACATCACCATCATGTTCGGCCACGTCGAGTCGCCACGGCACTGGGCCAGGCATCTGCTGCGGACCCGGGACCTCCAGGCGGAGACGGGCGGGTTCACCGAGTTCGTGCCCCTGCCGTTCGTGCACATGGCCGCCCCCATGTACCGCAAGCGCCAGTCCCGGCCCGGCCCGACCTTCCGCGAGGCGGTGCTGATCCACGCCGTGGCCCGGATCGCCTACCGGGGGCTGATCGACAACATCCAGGTGTCGTGGGTCAAGATGGGCGCCGACGGGGTCCGCCAGGCCCTGCTGGCCGGGGTCAACGACCTCGGCGGCACGCTGATGGACGAGAACATCAGCCGCGCCGCCGGGGCCGCCCACGGCCAGCTCATGGAGGAGGCCGAGTTCCGGGCCATCGTCGAGCCCCTCGGCCGCCGCCTGGAGCAGCGCACCACCCTCTACGGCCGCACCCGCACCGAACCGGCGCCAGCGCCGGTTCCCGGCTGAGCAACCCTTGCCGTCGGGCGGGGCGACCGCTCAGGCGATCCCGCCGAGCAGGGCTCCGATCCCGAGGATGACCAGGTAGGCGACCAGGCCGCCGCCGACCACGGCCGCCCGCAGCCAGGCCGGCAACTGGGGCCGGCCGAGCACGTGGTAGGCGATCACGCCCAGGAACGGGACCAGCAGCACGACCGCGATCCAGGCGATGGCGGCGCCCCGGCGCAGGTCGTCGCGGCGCGCCAGGTCCCACAGGGCCAGCGAGGTCCAGGCGGCGTACAGCACGAACGGCAGCAGGTAGCCGTAGAGGGCGAAGACGAGCTGCCAGGGGGATGCGGCCAGGATGGGGACGCCGAACACGGTTGGCTCCTTGCGGACGGTCGGGTGCTGGTCGGAGGGGCCGGGCAGCGGGACCGTGGCCAGGTCGACCCGGTGCCGCTGGAACACGTCGACGGCCGGCTGCACCGGCGCCCCGGCCCCACCAGGGAGCTGCTCCTGGGGCGGGGGCGCGGGCTGGTCCTCGGACCGGTTGGCCGGGAAGGCGCCGGTGTTGGCCTCGGCGACCTGGCCGAGGCTGGCCAGGGTGGTGGACAGGTCCATGCGCAGTGGCAGCCGCGGGCCCGAGCAGCGCGAGAACGCCTGGAGGCCTACCGGGATCGAGGTCCGGGCCTGGTTGCCCTGGAAGCAGTTGCCCCCGCCGGCCGGGCCGGCCAGGGCCAGGTCGGCCCGGCCCGACCCCTCGACCACGTTGCCGACCACCCGGTTGCCCGAGGCGGTCCAGAAGTGCTCGTCCAGGTTGGGCGTGACCAGGATGCCGTGGTTGACGTGGTCGACCACCCGGTTGCGCTCGACCCGCGAGTCGTTGCCGCCGCCGAGCACGATGCCGTTGCCGAAGGCGCCCCACTCCAGCCGCACCCCGGGCGCGTTCCGGTTGTGGTTGCCCCGGACGTCGTTGCCGACGATGTCGACCTCGCGGAAGGGCGGCAGCAGCTCGGAGTCGAGGGTGTTGGGGACGATCCCGGCCCAGTTGTCCCGCCATACGGATCGGACGATCTGAAGATTTCCGCCGGCGTTGGTGCCCGAGTAGCCGAGGGCGTTGCGCTCGGCCACCACCTGGTCGATCACGGCGTCGCAGGGATGGCACTGGCCGATGTAGAAGCCGGAGTCGGGCGACCCCGAGGCATAGGAGTGCTCGAACACGCCGTCGGCCGAGTCGAAGGCGTAGATGCCGTAGTCCTTGTTGTTGTAGGCGGTCACATAGCTCGCCCGGTAGCCGCGCACGCCGGTCCAGAACAGCCCGTTGATGAGCGCGTTGCGGACGGTCAGGTTCTCCACCGCCACCTCGTCGGCGGTCACACTGATCCCGTTGGGCCGCAGGAACTGGCCGTCGACCACCACCCGGTTCCGGTCGCGGCCGCGGATGGTCACTGACGGCACGGTGACCTTGACCTCCTCGCGGTACACGCCCGGGCCGATCAGGACCAGGTCGCCCGGCCGGGCGGCCGAGACGGCCTCCTGGATGGTCCGGTGGTCCTCGGGCACCCGGCGGGTGACCCCGCTGGCCCGCTCCACCGGGACCAGGGCCGGCGCGGCCGCCTCCTGGCCCGGGTAGTAGCTGACGTCGCCAACGACCATGGTGGCGGCCATGCCCTGGCGGCCGTCCTCGGTGGCGTGGAAGCTGCAGTAGAAGCGGTACACGCCCGGCTGGTCGAGCACGACAGTGGCGGCGTCGTCGGCGGCGACCCGCGCGGGCGTCCGCCAGGTCCCGTCCACGGCCACGGCGTTGTGCGGCGTCCGCCCCTCGTTGGGGAACCGGACCCTCGTCCCGGCCGGGACCCGGGTCACCTCGCGGGCGAAGAAGTTGTCGTACATGGGCACGTTGACCGTGCCCCGCGGCGCCTCCCCACCTGAGCACCCGGCCAGCACCGCCCCGGCCAGCGCCAGCACCAGCACCAGCACCGTCAGGCGGCCACGCCGAACGCCGGGCATGGCGCCTCCTCCAGAATTGGGCGGGACGGCGGTATCTTGCCGCCGCGCTGCCCGGTTCTGCCAGCGACCACCGGCGCCCCGGTATGCTGCCGGCGTGATGAAGGTGGTCAAGACCTCGATCCGGCTGGCCGACGGGCGTGAGCTGATCTACTTCGACGAGCGCGAGGGGATCGACCGCAGCGACCCCGACACCCGCGACCTGGGCGCGGCCAGCACCTCCAGCCAGATCCGCTGCGACCCGCTCCGCGAGGAGTGGGTGATCGTCGCCTCCCACCGTCAGGGCCGGACCCACCTGCCCCCGGCCGACCAGTGCCCGCTCTGCCCGTCCAGGGACGGCCGGGCCACCGAGATCCCGGCCGCCGACTACGACGTGGTCGTGTTCGAGAACCGCTTCCCGTCGCTGACCTCGGACCCCGGCGAGGTCGCCGACGCCGGGCCCTTCGCCCGCCAGCCGGGCGTCGGGCGCTGCGAGGTCGTCTGCTTCACCGCCGACCACGACGGGGCCCTGGCCCGGCTGCCCGTCGGCCGCATCCGCACCGTGGTCGAGGTCTGGGCCGACCGCACCCAGGAGCTGGGGGCGCTGGACGGCGTCGAGCAGGTGTTCCCGTTCGAGAACCGGGGCGAGGAGATCGGGGTCACCCTGCACCACCCCCACGGCCAGATCTACGCCTACCCGTTCGTGGCCCCTCGGACAGCCCGCCAGCTGGACGTGGCCCGCGCCCACCGGGAGGCCACCGGCGAGTGCCGCTCCTGCACGATCGTGGCCGCCGAGGCCGAGGGCGACCGGGTGGTCGGGCGGGCGCCGGGCTGGGTGGCCTTCGTGCCGTTCGCCGCCCGGTGGCCGTTCGAGGTCCACTTCTTCACCACCCGCCACCTGCCCGACCTGCCGGCGCTGGACGAGGCCGAGCGCGACGGCCTGGCCACCCTGGTCAAGGACGTCCTGGGCCGCTTCGACGGGCTGTTCGACCAGCCCCTGCCCTACATGCTCACCTGCCACCAGGCCCCCGTCCGGCGCGACCGCGACCTGGCCCACCTGCACCTGGAGGCGTTCTCGGTCCGCCGCTCGGCGACCAAGCTCAAGTTCCTCGCCTCCAGCGAGTCCGGGGCCGGGGTGTTCATCAACGACATCGCCCCCGAGCAGGCGGCCGAGTTGTTGCGCGGCGCGACACCAGCTCACGGTTGAACAGGTGGGCTCCGTGATATCCGGTGAACACCAGGTGAGCGACCTGGTCGGGCGGGTGGTGGACGCGTTCCGGGACCAGGTCGGTCGCGATCCTGACGGGGTCTGGGCGGCGCCGGGGCGGGTCAACCTGATTGGGGAGCACACCGACTACAACGACGGCTTCGTGCTCCCGGCGGCGATCGACCGGCTGGTGCTGGTCGCGGCCGGGCGGCGGGACGGGGGGCGGCTGCGGCTGTGGTCGCTGCAGGCGGGACCGCCGGCGGACCTGGAGCTGGCCGCCGTCGGACCGGGGCGGGTCGAGGGCTGGGCCGCCTACCCGGCCGGGGTGGCCTGGGCGCTCGGGCAGGCCGGGGCCCAGCTCGGCGGGGCCGACCTGGTGGTCGACGGGGACGTGCCGGCCGGGTCGGGGCTGTCCTCCAGTGCCGCCCTCGAGTGCGCGACCGCCATCGCCCTGGCCGACCTGCACGGCGCCCGCCTGGACCGTCAGGCCCTGGCCGGGCTGGCCCGCCGGGCCGAGAACGAGGTCGTCGGGGTGCCGTCGGGGGCCATGGACCAGATGGTGTCCATGCTCGGGCGGGCCGGGCACGCCCTGTTCCTCGACACCCGGTCGCTCGAGACCGAGCAGGTCCCGCTGCCGCTCGAGGAATCGGGGCTGTGTCTGGTGGTGATCGACACCAGGGCCGGCCACCGGCTGGTCGACGGCGCCTACGCCGACCGGAAGGCGGCCTGCGAGGCGGCCGCGGCCGTCCTCGGCGTGCCCGCCCTGCGGGACGCCACCCTGGAGCAGGTCGAGGCCGCCGCCGAGGCGCTCGGCGACCCAGGGCTGCGCCGGGCCCGTCATGTGGTCACCGAGAACGCCCGGGTGCTGGAGGCGGTCGCGCTGCTGCGCGCCGGCCACCTGGACCGGCTGGGCCCGTTGCTGGCCGCCTCCCATGCCTCCCTGCGCGACGACTACGAGGTGTCCTCGCCCGAGCTCGACACCGCCGTCGAGGCGGCCGTGGACGCCGGCGCGGCCGGGGCCCGCATGACCGGGGCCGGCTTCGGCGGCAGCGCCATCGCCCTGGTCAGGGCGGACCTGGCCGGGCGGGTCGCGGACCGGGCCCGGGAGGCCTTCGCCGCCGCCGGGTTCGGCCCGCCGGAGGTCACCACCGTCCTCCCGTCGGACGGGGCCCGCCGCCTCGCCTAGACCGCCGGGAACCAGCGGGGCGGTGGCGGCGTCGAAGACAATGACGTCCAGGCAATGGGAACGGGGCGGTGGTGCACGGTGGGCAGGCGGGTCGTGGCATGGGTCGTGGCGGCGGTGGTCACGGCCGGGCTGGTGACCGGCGGGGTGCTGGTCGCCCGGGGCGGCGGTGACCCGTCACCGGCCGTCCTCCCCGCGCTCGACCTGGGCGTGGCCGGGCAGGCCGCCGCCGACGCGAGCAGCGCTGGCGGCGCGGCCGAGCCGGCTCCGGCCCCGGGCGCGACCGAGCCGGCCAAGCGGTCCGGCGACCGCACCGACCGGCCCAGGCTGTGGCCGCCGGTCACCTACAAGCTCGGCGGGCCCCTGCCGTCGCTGCCCGACCAGGCGCGGGCCTGGAAGGTCGGCGACAGTGTCGACGCCGCCCGGGTGGCCACACTGGCCGCCGCCCTCGGGCTGCACGGGCAGCCCAAGCAGGAGCCGAGCGCCTGGACGGTCCGGGACGGCCGCCGCGCCCTGGTGGTGCACCGGCTGGCCGGGGTGCCGTGGTCCTATGGCTCCGGCATCTTCGGCACCTGTGTGTCCCGGGTGGGAGGCGGCCCGTACCGGCCCGGCGCCGGCATCCAGTGCCTCGACCCTGACGCTCCCGTCTCCAACCAGCCCGGGGCCGGGGCCACGGTCCGGCCGGTCGCCCCGGCCAGGCCGTTGCGGCGGCCCGCCCTGCCGACCCGGGCCGAGGCCGAGCGGGTCGCGCGTGACCTGGCCACCAGGGCCGGGCTCGACCTGAAGGGCGCCTCGGTGCGGGTCACCGACGGCTTCGCCACCCGGACCGTCACCATCGCCCCGGCGGTGGGCGGCGCACCGACCTCCGGGTTCTCCTGGACGGTCAGCGTCGGCGCCCGAGGCGTGGTCCAGCACGCCTTCGGCTACCTGGCCACCCCCGAGCCGGCCGACACCTACCCGCTGATCGGCGTGGAGGAAGGCTTCGAGCGGCTCAAGCGGTCCGCCCCGCTGGGCGGCATCCTCCGGCCGGGGGTGGCGCCGGCTGTCGAGCTCGACCCGTGCCCGGCCGGCGGCAAGGTCCCCTGCACGGACCGGGTCCCCCCGCGGGTCGCGACCGTGACCGGGGTCCGGCTGGGCCTCCAGCTGGCCCCGGCCGTCGCCGAGGGCGGGGGGAAGCCCGACGTGGCCTACCTGCTCCCGGCCTACCTGTTCGACCTGGAGGGCGGCTGGAGCGACGTGCGCGCCATCATCGCCGTCCCCGACCGGTACCTGACCCGCCCCTGACGCCCTGGGCTAGCGGTGGATGAGGACCGGGGTGCCCTCGGGCACCTGCGGGTAGAGGGCCTCAACGTCCGACAGCAGCATCCGGATGCAGCCGTGGGAGGCGTAGTGGCCGATCGAGTAGCTGGCGTAGGTGCCGTGGATCAGGATCCCTGAGGCGTTCAGGGACATCGCCCTGGTGCCGAGCGGGTTGCCCGGGCCGGGCGGGATCGAGGCCGGCATGTCGGCGCCCCAGCCGTCCTTGGCCGGGTTGGTCCAGGTCGGGTTCATCCGCTTGTAGACGACCTCCCAGCTCCCCTGCGGGGTCGGGAAGCTCGGCTGCCCGGTCGCCACCGGGTAGACCTTGCGGACCTTGAGGCCGTCGTAGAAGGTCAGCCGGTTGGTGGACAGGTTGACCTCGATCGTCTTGCCCAGCTTGTCGTTGGTGACCTTGGGGTCGACCGGCCTGGTGACCAGCTTGACGTTGCGGGCGTTGCCGCGCAGGCCCTTGGCCAGGGCGCGGGCGCTCGCCTCGACGTCGACGACGCGGCCGTCCTTGGCCTTCTGCTTGACGACGCGGCCGTCGACCAGCTTGATCGAGGCGTTGGTGGGGGCGACGGCCAGCTTGGGGGCGAGGGCGCGCACGAACCGGTTCACCTTGGCGTTGTCCTCGGCCAGGGCGACGTTGACGCTGTGGGCCACCGGCTTGTTGGTCAGCCGGTACCAGAAGTCCTTGGACCACGACAGCTCCGGCCCGGCGATAGCCTGGTCGACCGCCTGCTCGACCGCGGCGCCGTGCCCGAGCCCGGCCGGGGTGACCGGCCAGCGCTTGTCGCCGCCGACCACGAACACGCCCCGGCGCAGCTTCGGCTCGGTGGTCGCCTTGACCGCGGTCACGGCCTCGTCGCGGGTCATGCCGCCGACGTCGACCCCGGCCACGGTCACGCCGGCCAGGATGCGGCCCGACGAGGCGCTCACGCGGGCGGTGGCGACAACGCTCATGGTGGCCAGCAGCACGACGGCCAGGCCGATGATCACGGCGAGACGTTGCCAGCCGGGCACCCCGGCCGGGCGCTTCCAGGTCGGCATCCGAACCCCTGGTACCTTCATCTGCCTCGTTCCTCCCCCCAGCGACACACTCGGACAGACCGTCGGCTCGCCACCCCCCAATCTGAAGCGGCCGACCACCGAGCGCGGTTCCTTCCTACCCGACGGCTCGAGTTCGGGCAAGCACCAACGGGGATCGTTGAGCCTTCGAGGACGGATCGTTATCCAGCGCGCAGCTCGCTTTGGCCGCCGGTCGTCCGGGCGGAGAATTGCTCTATGACCGAGTCGACCCTCGCCCCGGCGGCCGCCCTGCGGCGGATCGCCTTCCTGCTCGAGCGGGGCCGGGAGCCGACCTACAAGGTGCGGGCCTTCCGACGGGCGGCGGCCGCGGTCGACGACACCGACCCGGCCACCCTGGCCCGGCTGGCCGCCGCGCCCGGCCCCGGCCTGCGGAGCCTGCCCGGGATCGGGGAGGTCACCGAGCGGGTCATCCGCGAGGCCCTCGCCGGCGAGGTCCCGGTGTACCTGCGGCGCCTTGAGGCGATCGAGGGCCAGCCGGTGGCCGAGGGCGCGGCCGCCCTGCGGTCGGCCCTGCGCGGCGACTG
>Ga0207675_100007753_pt1 | contig 10130 bp, 7 predicted proteins | sample KBSSwiS42_FD_184305 | JGI IMG/M metagenome (GOLD analysis project Ga0207675, IMG submission 184305) | Switchgrass rhizosphere microbial communities from Kellogg Biological Station, Michigan, USA - KBS Switchgrass S4-2 (SPAdes) (version 2) | ecosystem: Host-associated > Plants > Roots >...
GAACGTCGGGTTGCGATAGGTCAGCACCGGCAGGCCGCAGAACCACGCCGGCATCAGCACGTCCATCAGGCCGGCCAGCCACGACCAATCGGCGGGCGACCACATCACGTCGCCCGGCTGCGGCAGGAAGTCGTACATCATCTCGTTGCCCGGCATGTGGCCGAGGATCGAGCGATGGCCCTGCAGCGCGCCTTTCGGCTGGCCGGTGGTCCCCGAGGTGTAGTTGATGAACGCCGGCGTGTCGGGGGTCAGCGCGAGCGTGTCGTATGCGTCGCTGGCTCGGGCGATGGTGTCCCAGAACGGCAGCGTGCCCGCGGCCGCGCCGTCGGTCAGCAACACCGCCTGCAAGTCGTCGATGCGCTCGCGCACGCCGGCCACGATGGGGTAGTGCGCCGCGTCGGTGATCAGCACCTTGGCGCCGCTGTCGCGCAAGCGGTACTCCAGCGCGTCGGTGCCGAACAGCAGCGAGGTCGGCACCGACACCAGCCCCGCCTTCCAGCACGCCACATGCGTCACCGCGGTGGCCGGGTCCTGCCCGAGGTAGATCATCACGCGGTCGCCGCGCTGCAGACCCAGCCGCTGCTCGAAGGTGTGGGCGCCTTGATTGGCCAGCCGCTGCACCGTGCCGAAGCTGAAGGTCGCGACGCTGCCGTCGGCCTGCTCGTGCAGCAGCGCGACGCTGTCGGGCGCGCGCGCCGCATGCCGATCGCACACCAGGTTGGCAATGTTCATGCGCTCGGGCAGCCGCCAGGCAAACGTGCGGCAGATCTCGTCGAAGGTGTCGGCTCGGGTGATCAGCATGGCGGGCTCCACGGCTTGGCTGCGCGCATTCCAGGGTTGCGTCGCTCAGCGGTCGGCGCCGACGATGCGCCGCGCCAGCGCATAGCGGTGCACTTCCGATGGGCCGTCGTAGATCCGGAACGGCCGGATCTCGCGGTAGATCCGCTGCACCACCGTGTCGGTGGTGATGCCGAGGCCGCCGAGCACCTGCAGCGAGCGGTCGACCACGGCGCTCAGCGCCTCGGAGCAGAACACCTTGCACTGGCTGGTCTCGGTGCGCGCGTGCTGTCCCTGGTCGAGCAACCACGCGGCATGCCACACCGCGAGCCGGCAGTGCTGCAGGGCCATCTCGTTGTCGGCCAGCATGAAGCCGATGCCCTCGTGCTCGCCGATCAGGCGCCCGAACGCATGGCGCCGCCGCGCGTAGTCCACCGCGACGTCGTGCGCACGCCGCGCGGCGCCAAGCCAGCGCATGCAGTGCGTCAACCGTGCCGGCCCGAGCCGCACCTGCGCGTTGCGAAAGCCCTGGCCGATCTCGCCGAGCACGTCGCTCGCCGGCACGCGCACGTCGTGAAAATCGACCACCGCGTGACCACCGGGTGAGACGGCGTCGATGGTGTCGAGCACGCGCACCACCGAAAAACCCGGCGCGTCGATCGGCACCAGGAACATCGTGGCGCCGACGTCGGCCCCGCCGGCGTCGACGGTGCGCGCCATCACGATGTTCAACGCCGCGCCCGGCACGCCGGTGATGAGCCACTTGCGCCCGTTGACGACATAGTGATCGCCATCGGCGCGCGCGGTGGTCTTCAGCAGCGACGGGTCGGCGCCGGCCCCATCGTCGGGCTCGGTCATCGAGAACACGGTGCGGATCTCGCCGGCCACCAGTGGTCGCAGCCAACGCGCTTTCTGCGCCTCGTTGGCCACCTTGTGCAGCAGGTTGGTGTTGCCCTCGTCGGGCGCCTGGATGTTGAAGGCCAGCGGCCCGAGCAGGCTGTAGCCCGCGGCCTCGAAGAACACCGCCATGCCGCGATGGTCGAGGCCGAGGCCGCCGTATTCCGCCGGCGCGTGCGGCGACAACAGCCCTTGCTGGCGCGCCAGCGCGACCAGCTCGCGCCGCAGCTCGTCGCTCGGGCCGTGCGCGTCCTGGCGCGCATCAGCCTCGCGCGGGATCACGTGCTCGCGCACGAACTGCGCCACCCGATCGCGCAGTTCGGCCTGATGCGCAGTGAGCGAGAAGTCGATCATCAGTACCGCCCGGCCGTTGCGAAGGTACCGAGCGGCACCTCGGGGCGCAGCGAGCGAAGCGAGCGTGTGGGTTTCATTTCAGGCCTCCGGTTCGTTCAACGCGCCGGCGTCGCGCAGCAGCGCCGCTGCGCGGCCGAACAGGGCGGGAATCGCCAACGCGAAGCGCTCCCACACCGCATCGGGCCGGCGGCCGCTGCGGTGGAGGTGCACGTTCAGGCACGAGATGGCGCCGAGCCGATAGCCGGCCAGCGCCTGCCACCAGGCCATCGCGGCGGGATCGGCGCCGTAGCGCAGGGCGATCGCGTGCGGCGTGATTGGACAGAGCGGCCGCCAATCGGCCTGCCAGCTGCGCGGATCGGCCAGCATCATCAGCCAGCCGACGTCGAGCAGCGGGCTGCCGATCGAAGCCAGCTCCCAGTCGATGATGCCGGTCAGCCGCCCGCCGTCGTACAGCATGTTGCCGGGCTGGTAGTCGCCGTGCACCAGCGCGGGCGCGGGGCCCGGCGGCATGCGCTCGAGCAACGCCTCGCGCACGCGCCGCGCGGCATCGAGCCACGCCGGGTCGGGCGCCTTCGCGACGATGCGGTCCCAGCGCGTGATCTCGTCGTGCAGCGCCGTCGGCTGCTCCCAATCGGGCAGGTGGTGTCGCCAGTCGAAGCGGTGCAGTTGCACCAGCGCGTCGATGCACTGTTCCCACAACGGCGCGACAGCCTGCGGCGAGCGATCGAAGCGCGCATCGGGTTGCCAGACGAAGAACGGCATGCCCGGCAGGAACGTCATCATCACGAACGGCGTGCCGAACCACGCTTCGTCGGCGCCGGCCCACGGCACATCGGGCACCGGCAACCTCGCCGCGTGCAATGCGCGCAACAGCGGGGCCTGGCGAAACACGTCGGTGTTGCCGGCTCGACGCACGCCGGGCGGCGACAGCTTGAGCACGAGGCGCGCCAGCACCCGCGCGCTGCCGCGTTCGAGCACGCGAAAGCCGAAGGTCAGGCCGGCGTGCCCGGCCTCCATCACCTGCAGGCCGTCGACCGCGGCCGACGACCCGTAGTGCGCCGGCACGAATCTGTCGAGGTGGGTGGCGACCTCGTCGAGCTTCATGGCGCTGCACCGATGCCTGGAAACGCAATGCCGCAGGGAAACCGCCGCGCGCCGTCAGATCACGCCGGCGCTGCGCAGTGCGTCGAAGCGCGCCGCGTCGATGCCCAGCCAGTCGACGTACACCTCGCGGTTGTGCTGGCCGAGCTGCGGAACCGCGCCGGCGGTGCGCGGCGGTGTGGCCGACAGCTTCATCGGCGAGCCGAACACTTCGACGTCGACGTCGCCGAACGGCACCTGCACGAACATCTGGCGCGCGCGCAAGTGAGCGTCGGCCACCACCTCGTCGATGCGCTTGATCGGCGTCAGCGCGATGCGGTCGCCGGCCATCGCTTCGAGCTCGGCCTTGGTGCGGTTGGCGAACCAGCGCTCGATGATCGGCCGCACGCGGCGCTGGTAGGTGGCCTCGTCGAAGCGCTTGGCCATGGTGTCGATCTCGGGGTCGTCGCCGAGTTCGGGCTCGCCGAAGATCGCGCAGCTCTCGCGCCACAGCTTGTCGGTGTAGCTGCCGAAGAACACGTGGCCGTCCTTGCAGGCGTACTGGCCGTACGGTCGCGCGAACGGATGGTCGTTGCCGAGCGGCTGCGCCACCTTGCCCTCGACGGTGTAGTTGACGATCGCGCTTTCGGTGAGCGTGACCACCGAGTCTTGCTGCGCGATGTCGACGCGCTGCCCGAGCCCGCTGCGCTGCACGTCGCGCAGCGCCGCCAGCGTGCCGATGGTGGCGTAGAACGACGCCGCCAGGTCGCCCAGGATGCTGCCCACGCGCAGCGGCGGCTTGCCCTGCTCCCCGTTCATCGACCACAGGCCGCCCGCGGCCTGCGCGGTGCTGTCGTACGCCGGACGCAGCGAGTGCGGTCCCTCGTGGCCATAGCCGCTGATGCAGGTGTAGATCAGGCGCGGGTTGATCTCCTTCATCACCGGCCAGCCGAGGCCCAGCTTGTCCATCGTGCCGGGCCTGAAGTTCTCGATCAGCACGTCGGCCTTGGCCGCCAGATCGCGCAGCAGCTGCTTGCCCTCCGGGCGCTTGAGGTCGAGGCTGACGCCGAGCTTGTGGCGGTTGTACTGCGCGAAGTAGCCGCTGCCGGCGTCATGCCCGGCGGCATCGTGCAGGCGCGGCGGAAAGCTGCGCACGTAGTCGGGGTCGCTCGGGTGCTCGACCTTGATCACCATCGCGCCCAGGTCGGCCAGCATCTGCGCGCAATACGGGCCGGCGACCACGCGGGTGATGTCGACGACCGCGATGCCGTCCAGAGGGAGTGCTCGTGTGCTCACCATGTGGCTCCTTACCAGCCGCCCGAGGCCAGCCAGTCATCGAGCTGCTCCAGGCGGTCGCTGCCCCAGAACGGCTCGCCGTCGATGAAGAAGAACGGCGAGCCGAAGACGCCGCGCGCCAACGAGGCCGCGACGGCGTCGCGCAGGTCGGTGCGCGCCTGGTCGCTCTCGATGCCCGCGAGCATGGCTGACGGATCGACGCCGATCTGCGGCGCCAGCGCGGCCACTTGCGCCGGCGCGCCGAGATCGCGCCCTTCGTGCCAGTAGCAATCGAAGGCGACGCGCGCGAAGGCCGCCTCGTGTCCGGGACGGTGGCGTCGCACCCAGTAGAAGCCGCGCGCCGCCGCGCGCGGGTCCATGAACGGGTCGGTCAGCTTGCGCTGCAACTGCAGTCGATGGCGACGCATGTAGCGTGCGGTGTCGCGCAGCACGTAGTCGCTCTTCAGCGGTGTTTCCAACAGGGGCTTGAGCCCCATCGTCTTCATCACCGAGACGCCGAGCAGCATGCTGTGCCAGCGCACGGTGCGGCCGTGGCGCGCCGCCAGATCCTCGATGCGCAGGCTCGCGAAATAGCCGTACGACGACAGGAAGTCGAAGTAGAAATCGATCGGCTCGCGCGCCGTGGTCATCGACGGGCTCCGGTCAGTCCGGCGCCGAGCCGCCCCAAGCCGGACTGCGCCCCACGGGCCCCGCAGGGGCCTGGGGGCAGCGCAGTCGCGCAGCGACGAGCAGGGGGGCTGTCATGTCAGTGAATGGCGGCGTACATGATCTTCTCCTCGGTCGCTTCGAGCGCCGAGAACTCTTCCACGACCTTGCCCATGCGCTGCACCAGGATGCGGTCGGACAGCGACATCACCTCGGGCAGGTACGACGAAATCACCACCACCGCCTTGCCCTCGTCGGCGAGCCGGTTGATCAGCTGGTGGATCTCGGTGATCGCGCCGACGTCGACGCCGCGCGTCGGCTCGTCGAAGATGATCAGCTCGGGCTCCTGGATCAGCGACTTGGCGATCACCACCTTCTGCTGGTTGCCGCCGGACAGCTCGATGGCCTTGACGTCCTTGCTGATGGCGCGGATGTTGAGCCGCTTGATCCAGTGCTCGCCCACGGCTGCGGCTTCGCTCTTGGACACCAGCGTGCGCTGCCCGCGCAGCTTGGCCAGCAGGCCGAGGTAGATGTTGTCGGCGACCGACTTGGTCTCGAAGAAGCCTTCGATCTTGCGCTCTTCGGTGACGTAGACGATGCCGTCGCGCACCGCGGAAGCCGGCACGAAGTAGCGCACCGGTCGGCCATTGAGCAGCACCTCGCCGCCGTGCATGAAGTCGCGCTTGGCGATGCCGGCGACGACCTTGAAAGTCTCCGTGCGCCCCGAGCCCACCAGGCCGAACACGCCGGTGACCTGACCCGCGAACACCGACAACGAGTTGTTCTTCACCATCGCCGCCATGCGCAGGTTCTGCACCGACAACACGCGCCGACCCTGCGCTCGCACGCTGGTCTTGCGCTGGCCGTAGAGCGTCTGCGACAGGTCACGGCCGACCATCGCCTGCACGATGCGCGCGCGATCGAAGCGGCGCGTCTCGTCGGTGACCACGTGCTTGCCGTCGCGCAGGATCGTGATGCGGTCGGACACCTGCAGCGCCTCTTCGAGCGCGTGCGAGATGAAGATCACCGAGACGCCGCGCTTCTTCAGATTGGCGATCAGGTCGAAGAAGTACTTCTTCTCCTCCGGCGTCAGGCTCGCCGTCGGTTCGTCGAAGATGATGACCTTGGCGTTGTGCAGCACCGCGCGCGCGATCTCGACCATTTGCTTCTGCGCGGCGCCGAGCCGGCTCACCACGGCAGTCGGGTCGACGTCGAATTGCAGCGACTGCATGAACTGCTGCGCGGCGATGTAGATGCCGCGCAGCCGGTTGAAGTAGCGCTCGCGCCCGAGGTACAGGTTTTGCGCCACCGTCATCGTCGGCACCAGGCTCGTTTCCTGGAACACCATCGCGATGCCGAGATCGCGCGCTTCGGTGGGCGTGCGCGCATCGACGATGCGGCCTTCGATCAGCATGTCGCCCGACGTCAGGTTGACCACGCCGGCCATCACCTTTGTCAGGGTCGACTTGCCGGCGCCGTTCTCGCCGACGATGGCGTGCACCTCGCCGGGCAGCAGCTCGAAGTCGACGTCCTCGATCGCCGGCACGCCGGCGTACTTCTTGGTCGCCTTGCGCAGCGCGAGGATCGGTGCAACCGCGCTCATGTTGCGGTGCTCATGATGCGGCCAGGCTCGCTTGCGCCGCGGCGATCGACAGCCGCAGCAATCGGCGCGGGCCCTTGGCAAGAAGGTAGAGCCAGCCATCGCGCTCGACCGCGGCGACGATGCCGTGGTGCTTGCCGTCGAAGCGGCTGTGCAGCGAGTAGCGGATGAGGCCCTCGTCGTCGAGGCGGACCACCAGCCCGTACGAGCGCGGCGGCGCCCACGGCTTGACCACGCCCATCGTCTTCAGGTGCGCGCCCTGCATCGGCTCCAGATAGGTGTTGCCCGAGGTCAGCGCCGGCGCGATCCAGTACTGCGGGTCGATCTCCTTGAGCATGCGCTTGCGGAACACGGGTTCGCGCAGCACGAACTCCACCAGCTGCGTGCGCAACGTGAAGCAGGTGAGCCACCAGCCGCCGCCTTGCGCTCGTGCGAGGCGCGATGGGTACCCCGGCAGGGCGTCGACCACCGTGCGGCCCGACGACGCGCCGCCGAACTGCACGACGCGATGACGCCAGCTCTCGCAGACCCAGGCCGCATCGTCGCCGACGGCCGCCACGCCGAAGGCATAGCCGAGCCCGGCGGCGCGTTCGCGCGTGCCGCCATCGGCGAGGTCGAGCTCGACCAAGCGGCCGCTGCGTCCGAGCTCCATCACGTCGTGCTTCCAGCGCTCGGGCGGATGGGTCTGCGAGCCGTCGCTGGCCAGCAGGCGGGCGCCCGCGGTGGCGGCGAGCGCATTGACCGCGTTCAGGCGCCGTCCGCCGGCAGCGTCGAAGCGACGGCCGTTGTGCGGGCCGCCGAGCACGCGCACCTCGCTGCCGCCGAGCGCGACCGCGATGCCGCCGCCCGGCAGGCACGCCAACGCGCTGACGGTGCGGTCGAACGTGTGCTCGGCGGTGTGCGCGCCTGCGCCATCGACTCGCAGCACGCGCGCGCCGTCGGCCACGAACAGCGAGTGGCCGTCGCTCGCCAGATCTTCCGGCGCGTCGAGCTGCGCGACCACCTCGGCGTCTTCGATGAGGCGGTTGGACCTCAGCGCGCCGTCGAGCACCGGCACCGTGATCGCCGCGTCGCCGCGGCCGAGCAGGCGTTCGGTCCACTGCTTGAGCGCGTCGATCATGCCGTCGCCTTGCGCCAGCGCCGCTCGTACTGCACGAAGCCGGGATCGGCGCCCGGGATCCTGTACTGGCCGACGCGGTTGTTCATGATGCCGCCGAGGTAGAGGTACCCGCGGTGCTCGCGCATCGACGTGATCATCGGGTGGTTCTCGCCGCCCAGATCCCACAGGGTCTCGAGGATGTCGCCCCGCTCGTTGAACTTCAGCACGCAGCCGGTGTTGATGTTCGGGAACAGCCATTCGTCGCGCGGCACGCGCTTGGCCATGCGGCGACGAAAGCCCGGCATCTTCCACGCCAGGTCGAGCGCCGGGCAGCGCATGCCGACCAGCGACATCCAGTAGTGGCCGTCGGAGGAGTTGTTGATGTTGTCCGGGAAGCCCGGCAGGTTGTCGAGCAGCAGTTCGGTGGTGCCCTTCTTCGGCCCGTCGAACCAGTGGCGCTTGACCGTGCAGCCCCAGGTCTCGGCGAACAGGAACGACTGCCCGTCGCTGGCGATGCACACGCCGTTCGGAAACTTCAGGTCGCGCAGCACGGTGTGCGTCTTGCCGTTGCGCGTGTCGTAGCAAATGATGCGGCCGTTGCCGCGCGCCTCGAGGCCGTCGGTGGCCCACTCGTGCATCTCGTAGCGCACCGTGGCCTCGGAGAAGAAGATGCGTCCGTCGTCGGAGATGTCGAGGTCGTCGGCCAGGCGCAGGCGGCTGTCGTCGTTGACCGACGAGTAGCTGCGGTTGGTCTCGTCGGTCACCTTCTCGACCTTGCGCTCGGGCGTCACCCGATACAGCCCCATGCCACCGATGCACACGTAGAGGTTGTCGTGCTTGTCGAACGCCATGCCCAGCGGCGTGCCGCCGATGTGCGCATAGATCTCCATGCGCTCGTAGTCGGGCGGGAAGAACCGCACGATGTCGCCATGGCGCGAGCCGGCGTAGAGGTTGTCCTCTCGATCGAGGATCACGTCTTCCGGGCCCTCGATGCGGCCCAGGCCGATGACGCGCACGTTCTTCAGCTTGTCGTTGAGCTCCCACGGCGTGCCGCTGCCGGGCGCCGTCGACGGCGCGGGCGGCATGCCGTGGTAGGTGGGGCTGACGTAGACCTTGTTGACGATGCGATCCTTGTTCTTCAGCCAGCGGATGTCGATCATCGCGGCCAGCAGCAAGATGGTGGCCAGCACCATGCGGTTGTAGCCGCCGTGCAGCGACATCGTGGTCAGGCCGTTGACGATCAGCAGCACGATCAAGGTGCCCACCAGCGCCTTCATCACCGAGCCCTTGCCGCCGCCCAGGCTGATGCCGCCGAGCACGCACGCCGTCAGCACGGTGACCTCGAGGCTGACGCCGATGTCGCCGCCGGCGGTGGCCAGCCGCGAGGCGAAGAAGATGCCGCCCCCCGAGGTGAGCACGCCGCCGGCCACGTAGCACAGTGCCACCGTGCGCCGCACCGGGATGCCGGTGTTGTAGGCCGAGCGCCGCGAGCCGCCGATCGCGATCACGTGCCAGCCGGGGCGCAGCCGGGTCAGGAAGACGTGCCCGAAGATCGCCACCAGCGCGTACACGAACACCACCGTGGGCACGCCGAGCCAGGCGCCGCTGCCGATGAAGTCCCACACCTTCGAGTCGGGAAACCCGGCGGCGATCAACGTCGAGTAGTCCGCGATCAGCAGGTCGTACAGCGCGCGGTAGATGATCAAGGTGATCAGCGTGGTCAGAAAGGCGCGCAGCCGGAAGTAGCCGATCAGCACGCCGTTGACCGCACCGAGCAGCGCTCCGAACGCCAGCGTGGCCACCACGGCGCCGGCGACGGGCCACTTCAGCACGTGCATGAAGTACAGCGCGCAGAAATTCGTGAGGGCGAACGTCGACCCCACCGACAGGTCGATGCCGCCGACGATCATCACCAGCGCCATGCCGAGCACGATGAAACCGATCTCGCCCGCCTGCCGGCCGGTGTCGGCCAGGCTGGCCGGCGACAGAAAGTTCGGGATCGCGCTGGACAGCGCCAGCGCGACACCGATCAGCACCACCACCGGGATGGCGGTCTCCATCCAGCGCTTGGCGAGGATCTCGCCCAGCACGTGGTCGGGCCACCACCGGTAGCGCAGCTCGGTCAGGCGGTCGCCCAGCGTGTGCGTGGGCGCGTAGGGCGTGTCGGCCAACGGCGGCGCCGCGGCCGAACCCAGCGACTGATCCATCACGCGCGGCGCGTCAGCTCTTGCCGAGCTTCCAGCACGTCCCCTCGACACCGGCGTTGGCCTTGGTGATCGGGATCAGCGTGGTGTAGATCGAGCCCTTCGCGTCCTTGACCTTGCCCTTGTTCTGCAGCAGCCACTTGATCTGCGCCGCCATGTTGCTGGCCTGGGTCGGCAC
>Ga0207675_100007754_pt1 | contig 10130 bp, 9 predicted proteins | sample KBSSwiS42_FD_184305 | JGI IMG/M metagenome (GOLD analysis project Ga0207675, IMG submission 184305) | Switchgrass rhizosphere microbial communities from Kellogg Biological Station, Michigan, USA - KBS Switchgrass S4-2 (SPAdes) (version 2) | ecosystem: Host-associated > Plants > Roots >...
CACATCTGTCAGGAGGCACTATGTGCCCTTCTTTTATGGCAACGCGAAATGAAAAAGATACCACCAGGGCAAGAGCAAATATTTTAAGAGAATTTCTTACCAACTCAAATAAGCTCAACCGTTTTGACCATAAAGAAATTTATGAGGTGATGGATCTTTGCTTAAGTTGTAAAGGTTGTAAATCCGAATGCCCGAGTAATGTGGATGTGGCAAAATTGAAAGCAGAATTTTTGCAACAATATTATGATGCAAATGGTGTTCCTTTCAGAAGTAAATTGATTGCCAACTTTACCAACTCTGCAAAGCTTGCAGCGCTGATGCCTGGCCTGTACAATTTTGTGATGAAAAATAGGCTGGTTATTAATACTAAAAATAATCAATCATGAAAATTTTCTTTACGAAAAAATTCAATCTTGATCAACAAAAAAATTCAAAATATGTGAATAATTCATGATTTACAGTGTTAACGATAGTTTTTACTGCCACAGGAAGAAGTTTTGCAAAAAGTTACTCTAAAGAAATTTTCAAATTATTTTTCTTCTAATTATAATTATAATTATAATTATAATTTAATTTAATTTAATTATAATTTATAATTATATAACTATAATTACTATAAGATTACTATAATTACTATAAGATTAACTGAAGAGTTTTTTATGAAAAAGGAAATTTTTTTTGTATCCACCGGTACCACTCCTCGGCGGAGCAGTCCTTCGGGATTGCCGTTTGAGATCACGAACACCGATTTGCCGGAGGCATCGAACTGCGCCGCCTCATAGAGCACCTCGCCCTGGTGCGGGATGAGCTCGGTCGGGTGGCCGCGCGCGGTATCGACCAGATACACGTTCGACGCCACATTGCTGGCGTTGTGGGTCACGAGCAACCATTTACCGTCATCGCTCACGTCGCCGGGGCTGTTGGAACCTTCCATGCTCAAGAGCAGACTCTTGCGCCCGGAGGCAAGGTCCATCCGGTAAACGTAAAAGTCCTTGCCGTTCTGCTCGTTGCTTCGAAAGTAAATCGTCCGGCTGTCCGGGGAGAAAACCGCACCTCCATGTTGCACCTTGGGCTGATTAGTAAGCGCGAGTGTCCATCCGGATGCGGCGTCGATGCTCCAAAGCTGGGAGTTCTCGTCCCCGCCATGGCTGACTCCGCACACAATCGTCTTTCCATCCGGCGAGAGATTGAAAAAATCGACGCCGTCGGTGAACACGGTGAGCTGGTACGGCCAGCGGTCGCGCGCATCCAGACGATAGATCTGGTTGACCCCGGTCGACGCAGAGGTGAAGAAAAGAACCCGGCCGTCCGGAGTGAGCTGTGGGCTCCCTGCGGCGCCAATTTGCATGAACGCATCGATGTCGGGGGCAGAAACGGGTGGGGTGGTGGATTGCGCGCGGGCGGATGCTGCGATCATGACGGAGGTCAGTAGACCGGTGAGCGTCAGCCGAAACACGCGGAGGCAAACGGACATGCGAAACCTCCGAAACGACGAGGGGTTGCGGGGGAAGTCTAGAAACGGTCCGAGGGTCTGTCAATTCCGGAGCGGATAAACGGCAGTGATATAATCATTGCCCGATCCTCTCTCTATCTTCAACTCATCTGCGCCAAGGAGTGAGCATCCATGGGTCCTTCAGTCCATATGCGTCGTTTGAGCGCATACCTTCTTGGAATTTCTGCACTCTGGGCGGTGCTGCTGCTTTCGGGAAACGCCCCCAGCGGATCGAGACGGGAGCGTTGCACGGGCGACATCCAGTTGCCCCTCGTGGTTCGTGTTGTCCCCGAAGATACGCCCCATCCCGGCGCGGCGCTGCGGGTGCGGGTCGAAGTGGAAGCCTTGCGCCCGTTCAGCGAGGTCTCGGTGACCGTCCTGCCCCCCGCGGATGTTCAGGTGACCGCGGGACGCGCTCGCGCGCTGGGCCCATTGGGTGAGCACCAACACGCCGAGCACGAGTTTGCGATCGTGGTTCCTGCGCACGGACAGCGTCGGACGGTGGACGTGAAGGTAAACGCATCTTCCGATGACGGCCTGTCCATCGAACAGGGCGCCACGCTCAACCTGTCGTTCGAGGATGAGCCCAGCCGTATCGTGACCGACCAAAACGGCGTTCAAGTGCGGGAAATTCCCGCGCGGAGGATCCAGTAATGCGGCGGCGCGCCTTGAAGGCGCTTCTCACCGCCTCCGTTCTTCTGCTGGGCAACACGGCCCGTCTTGCCGGCGCCGGAACGTTCACGATTTCGGGGCAATTTCTCTACGAGGATCGCATCTGGAATCAAAATGGCTACACCGGCACGGTGCAGAACCTGCCGATCCGGCGCGCCGACGTGGAGGTTGTGAAATCTCCGGGTAATACGGTGATGGCAACCGGATCCACGGACGCGAATGGGAACTACAGCATCGTGGTCACGGGACAGACCGGGACCATTAATCTCTACGTGCGCTGCAAGTCGTCCACCAACAATGCCGCGAATTACCACATTACCGTGGCCGACACCTTCACCCGCACCAACAACACGGTGAGTTTGGCCGGTTCCGTCATCTGGTCGATCGTCACCGCCACCGTCCCCGTGAACACGGCTAATGCCACCTTCAACGCGGGGGCATTTTTGACCCAGGACACGACCGGCTTCGGCGTAGCCCAAGCCTTCAACGTTCTCGATCAAGCCGTGGACGCCTTCGATTACCTGGCTTCTTCCGCAGGCATCGGCCGGTATCCCACTCCCAGCGAGTTCATCGTGTACGGCTGGGATGGACCCAGCTCGGACAGTGAAGGCTCAAACTACTTTTGGCAGGGGGTGTTCATCCAATCCATTTCCAGTGGCGGATCTGACACCGACGGATGGTCGGACATGGTCATCCTGCATGAGACCGGACACTGGGCTTCCGACATGTTTTCCAATGATCACAATCCCGGCGGACAGCACTTCATCGGCGACATCAACCAGGATCCGCGGCTCTCCTATGGCGAAGGTTACGCGACCTTCTTTGCCAGCGAAGTGCGTGAGTTCCGCAGCACGCGCCTGAATGGCGGGGGGCAGCCGATCGACAATCACGTGTCCTTCTACGCGGATTTGACCGTTCCGCCGACCCTCCCCAATACGGGAGGCCTCGGCTTCGCCTACGACATCGAAACCGGGCTCTTCAATACCGGAGCGGTGATTGGCCAGATTGGGTCCGCGTGTGAGACGAACGTCACCTCGGCAATGTGGGACGTGGTGGACGGAACCACCACCAAAGACGAGTCGCCGGGAGCGGATGACGAAACACAGGACGACACCGGCGCCAAGTGCTGGCAAGTGCTGCGGAACTACGTTGCGCCGCTCATTCCGCCGAACTGGATCACGGTCGAGGATTTCTATCGCGGCTGGTTTGTCGTGAATGGAGCGGGATTCCAGCAAGCGCAAATGGAATCCGCGTTCGTTGGCCTGGCCAAGATGCCGTTCAAGGAAGACGCCATCGAGCAAAACGACGACATTCAGCACGCTTCCACCGTCACACCGCTCGCCTATAGCGTCGCCGGAGGCGGAGGTGTGGTGTTGAATGAGCTCGATCTGGGCGCGGAAGACAAGGTCGAGCTCCAGAACACCGGCAACACAGCAGTGAGCCTGGCGAACTGGACAGTGAGTGCGTATTGGAGCGGCGGCTCTCTGACCTACACGATCCCGAACCCCTTCAGCTTACCCGCCGGTTCCACGGTCGTCATTCACGAGGGTGGAAGCGCCTCGAAGAATTCCGCGGGGCACCTCTACATCGGCAGCAACATCAACTGGGGGAACAACTCGAACGGAGCAGCCACCCTTTCCGACAACGGCGGGGCAGCCAAGGACTTCCTGCGCTGGGGTGGCGATACGACTCCGATTCCTGCCGGAACAACCTTCACCGGTAGCCTGGCCTCGGCTCCTGCCGGAAAAACCATCCAGCGGAACGCAAACGGCTCCGACACCAATGCGGCCTCGGATTTCACGAACAACGATCAGACATTCGGCGCGCCCAATTTCACCGGAGTGCCCGAACGCACGATCTTTCCGGAGCTCGATCCCGACGTGTACAAGGTGACGCTCTCGGCGGGGAGTTTGATTGTCGTCCACGTGGATGCACCGCATTCGGCCGGAGAGCCCCGCGTGGAGCTGCTCGATGGCGCCGGCAACGTCTTGGGATCGAACCAAGCCGTGTACGGACTCCGGACTCAAGCCGAGCTTCAGTTCTACACCAATTCCCCGCTGACCGCGTACGTGCGCATCAATCACGTGGGCGCGTTCACCGATTTTGCAGCGTTCAAACCGGTCTTTTATTTGCGTCCGGTGCAGGCCATTCTGTCGCCTCCCGTCGCCGTCGTGGGCTCACCCGCGAACGCCAGCGACGTCAATGACGCCTACCACATGTCCTGGTTGAACGGCGGCCAATACGATCAAACGAAGGTGTACCTGGATGGCGCGCTCGTGGCCACTCTGTCCGGAACTGCGACGAGCTATGACGGAACGGCGAATCGCGGCAGCCATACTGTTTCCGTGCAGGGCGTGATCGGCGGCAATGTGACCACGCTGTCCGATGCGCTCATCTTCAGCGGGGTGCTCGATTGTACGAACACCGATGGTTTGGAAACGGGAACGGATGGTTTCTTCCTGCAAGGTACGTGGGACCGAACGACCACCCAGGCCAAGACGGGCACCTATTCGTTGACGGATAGTCCGATCGGAAATTATCCGGACAACGAGGACGTTTCAGCGGCGTTGCTCGAGCCCACTGAGCTCACCGGCTACACCAAACTCGAGTTCGACCAGATCTGCATCACCGAAGACGATTTCGATTTCGGGATCGTTGAAGTGTCCACGGATTTCGGCACGTCCTGGGCCGAGCTGGCGCGTTATGACATGGGCGATCACCCGGGATGGAGTGACGGCTCCGCGTCGCCGGCGGATTGGGTGCACGAGTCCATCGATCTCAGCGCTTACGCCGGAAAGAAAGTGCGCGTTCGGTTCCGGCTTTCGACCGATCCGGGCGTGAACTTCGACGGCTGGTATCTGGACAACATCACCGTTTCCGACAGCCGCTGCCGCTCCGTGACGGCGGTGGGCGATGATCCGCGGCCCTTGCCGCTGCTTGCGCTCAAGGGATCCAATCCGTTCCGGGGAGCGCTTCAATTCTCGATCCATGCGCCCGCGGGAACGGATGCCCAAGTGGATCTTTACGACGTGAGCGGCCGCCATGTGCGCCGGCTCTGGTCGGGGAGCCTGCCTGGAGACCTCGACTTGGCTTGGGACGGCCGGGACGCAGAAGGCCAGCACACGGCCTCCGGGTTGTACTTCCTCCGCGCCAAAGTGGGCAACGAAATGCGCGTCGTGCGGGCGGTGAAGCTCCAGTGAGCGGAAAGCGGCCAGGAAAGAGGCTTTCCAGCCTCGGTTAATCGCCCGGCCAGGATCGCCGATATCTAGGACCGACCCTCGAGAAAGGGGTACGGTCCGATGGCTCGACAACCGATTCTGGATCCGGGCGGCCTGGCCCGGGCCACCGAACGCATTGCCTCGCTTGTGCCCGGATACTCGGGCTACAAGACCCGCGACCGCGTAGGCGAAGAAGACCGCGTGCTCCGCTCGGCAATGCATCAGCAGCTGGGTCTTACCCTGGGACGTCTCGAACGCGCGTTGTCGCAAATTGCGCGTGATATTCCCGCGGAAGACATGGATCATGCGCAGGGTTTGTTCCGCATGCTGGCCCGCCATCGCGACCGGATTCGTTTCGTGCCGTCCGGCGCCGGCTCATTTTTCTCGCGGGGCAAGATTCAGCTGCAGGAATTCGAAGGCTTGATTGCGCTCGACGCAGGGCTCTGGTCGGTACTGGAAGAGCTGGATCGTCTCGCCGCGGCATGGGATACGCAAAGCCGCCGCGGCCGCACAGAATGGCCAAGGGAGGGGATCCGGGACGCGCTCATCGGTCTCGAAGATCTCATCGAGGAGCGGGAGGCTTACCTCAGGAGCTGACGTTGCCCAAATTACTGAGTCGCGTCCAGTGTGATGACAAAGCCCGGAGCGAGATTGCGCACCGGGTTCCGGCCACTGGAACAGTCGACATTGCTTGGGGCTCGAAGGCTACCGTGCTGGAGCATCAGGCTGCCGTCTTTTTCCGTGGCGGCAAGGTGCTGGAGGTGGTGGGGCCAGGACGGCACGTGCTATCTCCCGCTGAGTTTCCCGAGTTGCGAACCCCGAAGATCGCCGCGGACGACCGCCACCCCATCAACGCCGCCATTTACTTCGTGAACCAGAGCGTGTTCGCGGGAGTGAAATGGGCATCTACACATCCCACTGCGTTTCAGGATCCGCGATTGGGGTTGGTGGAGCTTTGCGCCTCGGGCGTGTACGCCATGCGGGTGTCGGATCCGGGGCGGTTCATCGAATCCTTGGCCGGATCCGACGGCCAGCTGGCGTCCAACTATCTTCACGCGTATCTCCAGGAGACGATCGTCGCGCGCTTCGATGATCTCTTGGGAAAACGACTCACCAGCCTCGCCGACCTTCCCGCGTTCTACAACGAGTTCGCTACCGAAACGCGGCTCGAATTGCGTGAGGACTTTGCCGGGTTGGGGGTGGACCTCATCGATTTTTATTTGACCTCGATCGTGCCCACCGAGGACGCGCAAAAAGCTCTCGACGTGCGGGGGAACGGCCCCCCCGCCGTGATCGAAGAAACCGAGCGCACGACCGCCATACCGATCGGCCGGTCCTCGAACCCGAGTGGAGTTGGTTTTGGTTCGGGATTGAGCCTGGTTCTGCCCCAAGCATTCGTGTCGCCGCGATCCAGCGCGCCGGGTCCTTGTCCCACCTGCTTTGGCGCCGCTGTTCCTGACGGCCCGTGCCGCTCCTGCCACAAGTCCGTGCCGCCGGGATCGAGCTTTTGCCCCAGCTGCGGCCATGACCTTCGAAAATCCAGCTAGTTAGCTCCAGTGCTTCCAGTCCCTTCTGAACCCTCACGAAGACCGCGCTGGACGCCGTGACATTAATATGATATGGTTTTGATATCACTCAACCCGAAGTGGGGACGAGGAGGTTAGAAACATGATTCGCGAAAAAGCCAAGGCCTATCCGGCCGGCTATGGCCCGCTCTTCTTGGGGATAGCGGGCATCCTGTTTGGTGTGTTCATGGCCTTTCAAACCGTGCGTTTCGGCCCGCTGGGTGTGGTCCTGAGCGCGCTCGTGTTCGCTGCGTCCGCGCTCATTCTGGCTGGGCTCTACGTCGTGAACCCCAACGAGGCCCGGGTGCTTCAGCTCTTCGGCGCTTACGTGGGAACGGCGCGGGACGCAGGACTTCGCTGGGCCAACCCGTTCTATTCCAAGAAGCGGGTCTCGGTGCGCGTGCGCAACTTCGAGACCGGCAAGCTCAAGGTGAATGACGCCTCGGGGAATCCGGTCGAGATTGCCACCGTGGTCGTGTGGCGCGTAGTCGATACGGCCGAAGCGACGTTCAACGTCGATGACTACCGCGACTTCGTTCATGTGCAAAGCGAAGCCGCGCTCCGGAATCTGGCCACCCGTTATCCCTACGTGGCCTACGATGCGGAAGAGAAGTCCCTTTCCGTCCACATCGCGGAAATATCCGCTCAGCTACGTATCGAGATTCAGGAACGGCTCGAGAAGGCGGGGGTGGAGGTGCTGGAGGCGCGCATCAGTCATCTCGCCTATGCGCCCGAGATCGCCGCGGTCATGCTCCGCCGCCAGCAAGCGGTGGCGGTGGTGGCGGCGCGTACGAAGATCGTGGAGGGCGCAGTGGGCATGGTGGAAATGGCACTCGACTCGCTGTCACAGCGGGGTGTGATTCATCTCGACGAGGAGCGCAAGGCGAGCATGGTCTCGAATCTTCTCGTGGTGTTGTGCAGCGAGCACAACACGCAGCCGGTCGTGAACACGGGAACGCTCTACCAGTAGGGAACACGTGGCCGAGAAACGAGCCTTTCCGCTACGACTCAGAACCGATCTCTACGAGGCGCTTCGCCGGTGGGCGGACGATGACCTGAGAAGCATGAACGCGCAGATCGAATTTCTGATCGTGCAGGCCTTACGGGAGACAGGGCGGCTGCGGCAGGAACAAGGCCGCCCGGCCCCCGGAAAGGACAAGAAGGATTAGGCGCGCTCGTAAACTTTGAACCACAAGTCGAATGCGTGATCCTGGTCGGCGGCGCGGAATTCTTCGCTCACCAGTTTCCAGTCTGACCCGCCCCACAGGCCGAAGAACGTGTCGCCCTCGACGTCGCCCGCCACGAGGGTGAGATAGAGGCGATTCGCGTCGGGAAGCGCTTTCCGGTAGACCGCTCTGCCCCCGATCACGAACACTTCGTCTTCTGCGCTAACGCGCTCCATTGCCGCCTCCCAGGACGGCACCACCTCGACGCCGGCCGGCGCAAACTCGGGCCGGGACGAGAGCACGATGTTCCGTCGTCCGGGTAAGGGCCGGCCGATCGATTCGTAGGTCTTTCGCCCCATGATGATGGGGTGGCCCATGGTGAGCGCCTTGAAGCGCGCCATGTCGGCGGGAAGTTTCCAAGGCAGGCGCCCGTCGCGTCCGATCACGCCGTTCTCGGACATGGCGACGATCAGCGAAAGAATCATGTTCAAGCCCCTGCTAGACCGCGATGGGCGCTTTGATTCCCGGGTGCGGATCGTAATCCAGAATCTCGATGTCCTCGAACGTGAACGCAAACAAGTCGCGCACCGCGGGGTTGAGCCGCAATCGCGGCAAGGGTCGCGGTTCGCGCGAGAGTTGCAGCCGTGCTTGCTCGACGTGATTGAGGTAGAGGTGCACATCGCCGAACGTGTGAATGAAGTCGCCCGGCTTGAGATCGCTCACCTCTGCCACCAGGTGCGTGAGCAGAGCGTAGGAGGCAATGTTGAACGGAACACCCAGGAACACGTCCGCGCTTCGCTGATACAGCTGGCAGGACAAGCGCCCCTCCGCCACGTAGAACTGAAAGAGAACATGGCAGGGGGGAAGCGCCATGCGCGAAAGATCGGCGACGTTCCACGCGCTCACGAGAATGCGCCGGGACGTGGGTTCTTCGCGAATGAGGCGAAGCGCTTCGGTCATCTGATCGAACACCCGTCCGTCCGGTCCCGTCCAGGCGCGCCACTGTTTTCCATAAATGGGGCCCAGCTCGCCGCGCGCATCCGCCCATTCGTCCCAGATTGTGACCCCGTGCTCGTGCAGCGAGCGAACGTTGGTTTCTCCGTGCAAGAACCATAAGAGCTCGTGAACGATGGAGCGCACGTGAAGCTTCTTGGTGGTGAGGAGGGGAAAGCCCGCGCCGAGCGGGATCCGCATTTGCGCCCCGAACACGCTCAACGTGCCGGTCCCGGTGCGGTCCTCCCGCTTCGTGCCATGCTCGAGAATGTGCGCGAGCAGATCGAGATAGGGCTTCACGAACGCACCGACCGCCGCATCATGTCCGCAATCGCTTCGGGAGTGAACCCGAACTCTTGTTGCAGCACTTTCCACGGCGCCGAGGCGCCGAACCGTCTGATGCCGTGAATCGTCCCGTTAATGCCCACGAAGCGTTCCCACCCGAACGGGCTCGCCGCCTCGATCGCCAAACGCGCCGTGATTTCGGGAGCAAGCACACGCCGCTGGTACGCAGCATCCTGCTCGAAGAAGATCTCCCACGATGGAACCGCGACCACGCGTACCTTTATTCCGTCTTTGGCCAACGCTCGCGCCGCCTCCAGGGTCACCCAAACCTCGGATCCGGTCGCGAACGCAATGACGTCCGCTGGACCATCGCCGCCATAAGCAATGTAGGCGCCGCGCCTAAGGTCGTCTTCCATCTCGGGCGCTTCGTGATCGAGCACCGGCACGTCCTGCCGGGTGAGGCAAAGCGCAACCGGGGTCCCGCGCTCCACGGCCACTTCCCACGCCAACAGCGTCTCCGGAGCGTCGGCAGGACGAATCACGGTCATGCCGGGAATGGCCCGCATGGAGGCGAGCTCTCCGATGGGCTGATGGGTGGGGCCGTCTTCGCCAAGAAAAATGGAATCATGCGTGAACACGAAAATGACCGGCGTTTTCATGATGCAGGACAGGCGTAGCGCGGGTCGCAAGTAGTCGCTGAAGATGAGGAACGTGCCCCCGAACGGTCGCAAGCCGCTCA
>Ga0207675_100007756_pt1 | contig 10130 bp, 8 predicted proteins | sample KBSSwiS42_FD_184305 | JGI IMG/M metagenome (GOLD analysis project Ga0207675, IMG submission 184305) | Switchgrass rhizosphere microbial communities from Kellogg Biological Station, Michigan, USA - KBS Switchgrass S4-2 (SPAdes) (version 2) | ecosystem: Host-associated > Plants > Roots >...
GATCAGCACCTTTTTGGCACAAGGCTTGAATTTTTCAGGAAGATTCAGCAGTCAGATTCAGGAAAACTCGGCTTGCTTGCCGTGAGGCCCGCGGTTAGGATGCGAGCCAATGAGACGAACCCGCTGGCTTTTGCTGTCAATTCTCCTTCTATTTGTCATTCTGACAACTTGCCTCTGGTGGCTAAGGCCCAAACAGCTGGACATGGCCGCGTATGCCCCTGCTGATTCCCTGCTCTACCTGGAAGCGAATGAGCCTTTAGAGGTCTTCGCCACGATCGCCACTACCGATGCCTGGAAGTCGTTTGAAAGGATTTCGGGCGCGCCGGCGATTGCACCAGGAAATCCCTGGCTTCGCGGGTTCCTCAAATGGACGGGCATTGGCTCGGTCGAATCGGTCGTGCTTACAAGAGCACAGGTCGCGGCCGTCGTTACTGACCTGGGAGCAGTCGAGGAAGGCGATGCCCTTAGAATAAAGGCCGAAGCTGCCATTCTTATCGAGACCCACACTTCGGAGCGACGAATCAGGGCCCCAGTTGAGCACGCGGTTAAGGCCCTTGCCGAGAACACCTACGGCCGCCCTGTTTCGCGTCGATTCCTACTGAACGGAGTTGAGGTCATCGAATGGAGTTCTCCGGAAGGCTCACGTCAGATAGTTGCAACCATACTCGGCAGTCTTGTAGTCCTCGGGAACAGCGAACACGCGGTGCAAACTTGCATCGAGGTTTCCCTCGGGCGCCGGCCGAGCCTGAAGGACGATCCGGAGCTCGGCCGCGTGAGGCTACAGTTTTCCGGGAAAAACAACCTGACACTTGGCTACGTGCCGGCCGGAAATAGTGCCCGCCTCCTGGCCGTCGGCGTGCCGCTGTTAATGGGCAGAGCGCCCGCAGATTCTGAGTTTCAACGGCTAATTGCGGGTGGTGCAGCAAAGATCTTTGGCAGCCTGGGCTGGTCTTCAAGAGCTTACCTGACTGGTATCGAGGATCGATATTTGATCAATCTTCAGCCTGCCATTGCTGCGCGTCTTAAACCAGAGTTCACTGCCGCCAACGTCGACTCACAAATGCATCGCTTGCTTCCCGGTGAAGTTTATTCGGTCACCTCCTACCGGTTTGCGAACCCTGCCGCCACCTGGCAGAGCCTGAAAACTGCGGTTTCTTCCCAGGTTGATACGTTGTCAACTGTCGTCTTTTCTTCCCTTCTGAAATCGTCGCTTCTATCGTATGGCGTAAGCGACCCGGAGTCGTTTCTTGGCGCCGTGGATGGCGAGTTGTTAACACTTCGCCTGGATGAGAGTGGCGAGCGCTCCTTCCTCATTGGGCAGGTGCGAGACCGCGCCGTGTTGCGAGAGCTTATTACAAGAAAAATGGGGTTGAGCCAACGAAACAATCCGGAAGGGCAGATGGAAACATTTGAGGACCCTCAGGGTGAGTTCGCGGCAAGTTTTATTGACGACTTCATCGTCATTGGCCCTGCCGCAGACGTGCGATACTACGCAGGCATCAGACACGACAATAGATCGTTGAGTGCAGACGAACTCAAGAGGCTAACTTTCTTCGTCCCCCCTTCGAGCTCCGCTAACATCGTTACCTACACCGATGATGGCAATCGCGTTCGTAGTTTTATCAACGCACTCATCGCAGCCACAGGCGCACGCCCGGCGACTCCACAAGACGTAGACAAGGCGGTCGCCGGTCTACCTTTCTCAGTGACTGAAACAACCCTGGGTGACCACGGTATCGAACGAACAACTCGGTCGCCCCTGGGACAAGCCAGCTCACTTCTTCCGCTGGCGATTCCGCAACAAGTTAGAACCGGACAGGAAAGTAAATAGTCTGGACCACCGATGAGTTCAAGTACCGGCTTGGAAATACTGGTAGCCACACGTAATCGAGGTAAAGTTCGAGAGCTCCAGGAGGCGCTCCGTTCTTTGCCTGTCAAGCTGCGTTCGCTGGAAGAGTTTCCGCATGTCTTGCCGATCGAAGAAGTTGGTGGAACGTATGAAGAAAATGCGGTACTCAAGGCGTTGGGTTACGCAAGGCAGACCGGAGTTTGTTCACTGGCCGACGACTCAGGACTGGAAGTGGATGCTCTGGGCGGCAAGCCTGGCGTCCAGTCGGCGCGTTTCGCCGGCGCCGATGCTACAGACACGGAGCGCATCGAAAGACTCCTGGCGGACCTCTCTGGACAGCCAGATCAGAATCGAAGCGCACGTTTCGTTTGCTGTATGGCTTTGGCTGGCTGGGAAAGAACGGAAGACGCCGTCGATCGGAGCGACCCTCGTTTGCTGACTGTGGCGGAAGCAAAATGCGAGGGCGTTATTGCCGGCGGCCCACGCGGCGCTAATGGATTTGGATTTGATCCAATCTTTGTCCCCACCGGTTACGACGCCACCTTTGCCGAGTTACCCTCTGAAGTAAAGGCTCGGATCAGTCATCGTGCACTTGCCTTCTCTGCGATAAGGACGTCCCTGAGTCAATGGATAGCATGAGGATGGTCAATGGATAGCATGAGCATGAAGATCGATAGTTCAAAGATCATTGGGTAGCAGCCACTTGACCACTCAGTCTGCAGACTCCTAGAATGCTAGTTTGCCTGATTGCATGAGGGCGAGTTCGGGGCGTAGCACAGCCTGGTAGTGCGCTCGGTTTGGGACCGAGAGGTCGGAGGTTCGAATCCTCTCGCCCCGACCAACAACTCAAATATATCAATAATTTAGAGCGCCAAGTCCAACCGGTCGGTTTTCCGGTGTGGGAGATTTGTGACCAGAATTCCCAGCGCGCTACGTATACTGGACCGTAACGAATGGGACGAAATGTAAAAACCTTAAGAAATCTGTGGTGGCTGCAACTTTTGAAAAGGCAATACTTACGTTTTTGCCGAAACCTTCGTTCGGGACCGAGAGGTCGGAGGTTCGAATCCTCTCGCCCCGACCAACGAAATCAAATACTTACGGCCGCCAGCAATGGCGGCCGTATCGCTTTTAGAAGGGCGGCAACTTTGAACTCGGGTTCAGTTCGATGTCCTTCCGAGGGAAGCCGGCTCGAGTCGCGGGACCATTAAGTGGATGATCCCGAAGGCGAGGAGGTATGCCACCCCGGCGGTAACAAAGGGCACCGTATAATTATTGTTTTTCTCGACGGAGTACCCAACTACGATTTGAAATAAGGACGCACCGAAGAACCCCCACATCCCGCCAAAACCAGCCACTGACGCCACGGCCTGCCTGGGAAACATGTCGCTAACCAGCGTGTACAGATTGGAACTAAAACCCTGATGGGCCGCGGTTACCAGTCCAAGCAACAAGACAGCTGTCCACAGGCTGCTGATACTTTGGGCCAGGATAATTGGCACCACACACACGGCGCAGATCAGCAAGGTCGTCTTCCGAGCAAAGTTCACAGTCATGCCCCGCTTGATGAGCGATGACGAAAGCCAACCGAAGCCGATGCTACCGAAGTCACTGATGAGGTAGATGAGCACGAGGGGCAATCCGATGTGCAGCAAATCTAATCCATATTGCTTGTTAAGATATTTTGGAAACCATGTCATATAAAACCAGAACATCGAGTCGGTGAGGAACTTGCCCACTGCGAAGGACCAGGCCTGTCTGCAAGTCAGTAAGGCGATCCAGCGGGGCTTAAACGTCGGTTCAGGCGGGTCGCTATGAATGTGAGCAAGCTCAGAGGCCGAGACCCCGGGGTGCTTGTCGGGCGTTTTGTAGAATGCTAGCCAGAGTGCTAACACGAGAAAGCCACTCGCGCCAGTGCCGATGAAGGCCCATTGCCAGCCGTAGGCGGCCGCCAAAAGCGGCACCACCGCCGCTGCCAGCATGGCGCCCATATTTGTGCCCGCGTTGATGAAACCAAAAGCGAAGGCGCGCTCACGGCGGGGGAACCACTCCGCCAGCGTCTTAGTCGCGCCGGGATAAGCGGGAGACTCTGACACGCCCAGCAAGGCGCGCATGATGCCAAATCCCCACGCTCCGGTCGCCGCAGCATGCAACATCGAAGATATGGTCCACGCTGCGAGTGCCAGGGCATAACCTATCCGAGTGCCGATCCAGTCGAGCAAGCGACCAGAGAAAAGTTGGCCAAACGCATATGACAATGCGAAAGCGGACTGGATGTAACCATACTGAACGTCGCTGATCAGATATTGCTTTTGCAGACCAGGCGCGAGGATGCCCATGACGACTCGATCGAGGTAGTTTAACGTCGTGCCGAGAAATACCAGGCCCAGCATCAACCAACGAACCCGAGTCATGCGTACCTGCAAAGTCTGAGCTGATGGCAAGAGGTTCATTCTTTCTCTGGGCGTGAAATGAGTAAGCCCAAGCACTCTTCGAGCTTTTGTTTCTTTGACGGTGTTAGCCTCTTCCATAATTCTTTCCCAAAAACTTGATTGGACCACCGACGCGAACTATCAGTAAGAGCAGAACGAAGGCAAGGGACTGAATCTATGATGTAAAAGTCAAAACGTTGTCGTGATCGAATAGCTGGCCCGGCCGGCCTTCGAACCCAAGACTCAAACCGCCGACGCCGAGAAGTCCACTATTGCGCTGACCAGCAGGGCCGAAAGATAGACGCCCCCAGAATCATCGCCTCGTTGATTAAAACTTGCTTCCAGAAGAATGCGGTGACGATTGAGCGCAGTTGCCAATGCACCGCCCGTATGGCCCACGAGGTCGTTGCGACATTCGCCTTTCGCTCACATTCGGGCAAAGTGGTGGAGCATGCGTTCGTGATCAGCAGTAATGCCAGTGAACAACCGGAACGCCTCGACCGCCTGAAAGACGGCCATTCCTCCGCCATCCAGGGTGCAACAGCCCAGTGCGCGAGCCTGGCGCAGCAATTCGGTTTCCAGCGGGAAGTAAACAATCTCCGCGACCCATTGCGTGGGGCGGAGCCATTTAATCGGCAATGGCAGACCGGGATGACTGAGCATTCCAACCGGTGTCGCCTGGATCAAGCCATCGGCCTCGGCCATTTCTGCCTTAAGGTCCTCGGTTACAAAAACTGCACGACCTGCTCCAAATCGATCCGTCACCTGTTGACTGAGAGACAGAGCCCGTGAACTGTCGCAGTCATAGATCGCGAGCCGTTTGATACCGAGACTCGGAGCGGTGTGAGCGATGGCCGAGCCAGCGCCGCCCGCGCCAAGAAGTACAACACGATCAACTGCTACTCCGTTCATCCCGCGGTTGAAATTCTCTGCGAAACCCCTTCCGTCGGTGTTATGACCGATGCGCTTGCCCTCAGCAAACACTACAGTGTTCACCGCACCTACGGTGGCGGCATCGTCGGATAGTTCATCCAGAAGCGGAATGATGGCTTGTTTACAGGGGTGCGTGATGTTCAGCCCGGCAAAACCCTCCTCTTGCGCTGTTTCAAGTAAGCGCGGCAACGCTTCGACGCCAACACCCAGTAGATCCATATCAATCAACTGATACACGCAGGACAGGCCGGCTGCGTGGGCTTCCGCTTCGTGCAGCCGGGGAGTGCGCGAGGACTGAATGCCCGCACCTATTAGCCCGATCCGAATGGACCTGTTGGCAGTTTGAACGTTACTCATAAAGAGTTGGATTCCTACACAACTTGGTTGGTCGCATTCGTGATGTCCTTCAAGTTTTTGACACCGTCATTCATTGTCGTCCTATAGCTCATTGTCCCTCATGGCAATAATTGCAAGCATTGCTGGCGTTACTTTCGCGATGGCATTTCATACAACTCTCCATCGTGACGGGAACTTCTTTCCACAGCACGTCGCGTTGCGCCACCGGCCCGTGGCAGCGATCGCATTTCGCGCCTGCTGCAAGGTGCGCGCGATGTGAGAACCAAACCCATTCAGGATTCTGGTAAATCCTAACCCAGGGCACCGCCTGTTTCCTTTGATGAAATTTCGTCAATTCCTTAATGGCTGCTGTATCCGCGGCAATCTCCTGATGACAAGCCATGCAGTTGGCGGTGGTGGAAAAACCCATCCTCTCTCCGGGATCGGGATTCGTGTGACAATCATGACATTCGAGCCCCTGATCCAGGTGCTGCTTATGGCTGAATGGCAACGGCTGCACTGGGGGGGTCGGTGCCTTCGCCGTCTGTCCTAGAACGGTGGCCGCGATGATGCCAGCCGGCACCACTGCCTGTGCGATGTACCGTTTCTTGTTCCGTGAAGGGCTGATCATCTATTTAACCGATGGTTTCGCTTCAGCGTCAGTCAGTCCCAGCGCCCATTTGATCGCTTCGAAGTACATCTTCTGCAGTTGTGGGTTGTCCCAGCTTTCGGTTGCGTGACCCAGGGTCGAATAAAAGACGCGACCTTTGCCGTACATCTTTGCCCAGGCCACCGGGAAATCGCCGTCAGTGCGGTGGACCCGCGAATTCTTCAGGTCGAGCGTGCTTGCATCCAGATGCGCCAGCACGCGGATCTTGTCGCGCGAAAAGTCTTTGGTTTGATAGTGTTCGTCACGAAGTGTGAAGACCTTTGGCAAGTGCGTCATCGCCGGGAAGGCCGGGTCATCAACAACGACGGTTGCATCAATGATGCCCCACGGATGTTCATCAAATCGCCCGCCCAACATCTCGCCGAACTCGGGCCACGAGAAAAAAGCGGTGTCGGCTGTGTGCGCGGCGACGAAGCCCTTCCCATCGTCTTTGATGAAGGACATCAGATCAGCCTTCTGTTGCGGAGTGAGATCAATTTCCCTTACACCAAAGAAAAATATAGCGTCGAAGTAGTTGAGGTTCTTATTGGTGATGGGCCGGCCATCGAGCGTGATTGTCTGTTTAGTGATGAGCTGCGAATCGGTGCGAATGTAGGTGTCGTAGAGTCCAGATTCGTAGCCCAATCGCTCAATTGTAGCGAGCGCGTGCGAAACTGAGTCGTGCTGAAAACCATTACGAATGTCCGCCCACGCGAGAATCTGTTTCCGCTTTGGGCGGGCAACTTGAGAGCTTGATACGGCTTGGGGACCATGAGACTGAGAGGGTTTAGCCGGCAGGTATCCGCAAAGCGCAACGGCGACTGACACCGAGGCGAGGACCAAACGGACACCAGATTTCCGAAAGCGCCTCATTTTTTAGTGGCTCCGGCTTTGTCATTTTCTTCTCTGACAATTTCCACCAATGCGCGCAGGCCGGCGGTATAGGACCGCCAACCTAGTCCCCTGATGGTGCCTTTCACTACCGGCGTGATGACTGAGCCGCGATGGATCTCATCGCGCGTTCCCAGGTTTGAAAGGTGCGTTTCAATGACGGGAAAGGGCATCGCCTTAATCACGTCGTGTAGCGCGACGCTGTGATGGCCGTAACCCGCCGGATTGATGATCGCGCCGTCAACGTCGTCCATATGCTTCTGGAAAGTATCTATAAGGACTCCCTCGTGATTCGATTGCACAATCATTAATTCAACGTTAAGTTCCATCGCGAGTTGTTTTAAGCTTTCGTTGATTTGATCTAGCGTAATTACTCCATAAATCACCGGTTCACGCCGTCCGAGCAGATTTAGGTTGGGGCCGTGGACGACGAGGATCCGTAATCCAGCTGACTGTCCGCTTTGCCCAACCGGTTCTTCGGGGTCTGGCGAGAGAGTCGAAGCGCAAAGCAGCGAACCAAACAGAACGAGCAGTATTGTCAGCATAAGTAATTGTTGAATCTCAGCGAGACCCCACTTGTGATTATCAACCGTTCGTTCAGCAATTATTTCGCCAGAGCAAAGGCAACGACACTGTCAGCGCTGGATGGATCACTTAAGAAACCGCCGCCCGTGCCGGTGACCACTACATACTGCCTTCCGTCCTTACCCAAATAGGTAATTGGTGCCGAATGTGCGCTAGCGTCTAGCGTCGTTACCCACAATTCTCGCCCCGTTCTTGAGTCGAACGCGCGGAAGCAGCTGTCATCCGTCGCTCCGATAAAAACCAGTCCGCCAGCCGTTGCCACCGAGCCCCCGAGATTCGGTCTGCCCGTCCTTTGTTTCTCAGCTGGGAGTCCCTCGGTGATCCCAAGGGTCGTCTGCCAGGCGATCCCTCCCGTATTTACGTTAATTGCGAATAACTGCCCCCACGGTGGTTGCTGGCAGGGCCAGCGCGTTTCAGGATTCCAAAATCTTCCTGCAGGTCCAAAGCCACCGGTACGGGACCAGGGAGTGCGCGCGCCTTCCGGGTTCTTCTGAATCCAGCCTATGCCGCCCAAGTCTTGTGTGTTGACGAACAGGTATCCCAGTTTTGGGTCGAACGACATTGGGTTCCAATTACCCCCGCCTAACGTGCCAGGAAATACGACTGATGGTTTGGTAGTGTAGTGCGTGTAAGGCCCTTCATTGTGCATGCCGCCATCTTTGTCGAATAAGTCTTCGCAGAATTTGCGATGGTCCGGGGTCAACATGGCAAGCTCTTCGCGTTTGAAACTATTGCGGGCCAGTGGCGCTGGTTTGATCGGAAACGGCTGCGTTGCCCAACCTCCTTCACCGGGCACGTCCGTTGGCGGCACCGGACGCTCCTCCACTCCGAAAACGGGCTTGCCGTTCCGGCGATCGAGGATGAAGAGCAGTCCCATCTTTGTCATTACCGCGACTGCGGGTATCTTCGTGCCCCTCTGAACAACGTCCAGGAGCACCGGCGGCGTTGACAAGTCGTAATCCCACAAGTCGTGGTGCACCATCTGGAAATACCATTTCAATTTTCCTGTGCCGGCTTCGAGCGCGACCAAACAATTGGCGAAGAGATTCGCGCCTTTCCGGTCACCGCCGTAGTAATCATAGGTGGGCGAGCCGAGTGGTAAGAAGACCAAGCCGCGCTCAGTATCAACCGTCATCATGCCCCAGACATTCGTGCCTGATCTTGCTTTCCAACTGTCCCCCTCCCAGGTGTCGTGTCCGGATTCGCCAGGCCGGGGCACGGTGTGAAACTCCCAGACCATCTTGCCGGTTATTGCATCCCACGCACGCACATCGCCGGAAGCGCCGAGGCTTGGCGTTTCCTGTGTATGCGCGCCGGTGATGACGAGGTTCTTGTACATGCTGGGAGGCGATGAAAGCCCATAGAAAGCGTCGTCGTAGCTATTCATCACGCCAGCCTTCATGTTCACTTCGCCGCCTTTGCCGAATTCCTGAACGGGCTGTCCCGTCCGGGCATCGAGGGCAATCAACCGCCCTTCAGTAGTCCCAAAGAAAAGGCGGGGTGACGCTTGACCGCCACCGCCCCAGTACTCGAGCCCGCGAGTTGCGGGCGAGTCACCTTTGACTTCGTACTGCCAGATTGGATTGCCAGTCTCAGGTTCGAGCGCCACCACGCGGTTGTAAGCGGTAGTCAGGTACATTACTCCACCAACTACTAGCGGGGTGGCTTCAGATTCCGGCGCGCCTCGACGGCGACCACGCGGCGACGGATTGGTTTCGCCGGCCCTGGCAGCAGCAGATGCTGGTTTCATGTGATAGGTCCAGACGCGCACCAGCTTCGTCACATTTCCCGGATTGATCTGTGTCAGCGCAGAGTAGCGCTGCCCGCCCGGATCACGACCATAGGTCGGCCAGTCTGTCTGACCAAGAACTGATGTAAGAATGAGGACGAATGAAGAATTCACCACGATGATCACAGGAATAGTGCGTATCGAGAATTTCATTTCGCCTCTCTCCCAATGGTGGCATCAATGAACTCGATGGTCTTTTGCAGCGCTTTGTTACTCGCCGCATTCGTGATCTCAGGCGTCTTGCCGATGAAGCTATGATCTACATTGGGAATGATCAGCAACTCCGCCTTGACTCCCTGGGCCTTCAACACTTCATAGAATCCCTGAGATTGTTTGACCGGGACTACTCGATCGACGCTTCCATGAATCAACAGCATGGGTGGATCGTGCGCATCAACAAAGCTGACGGCGCTTGCCGCACGCGCAACCCCCGGTCCGCATGCGGCAATCCTGCATCCCAGAAATTGCGAAGCGGCGTCAGGGCGATCGGACGTGTTTGTACCCTCGGCGGTTGGCGGCGGACCCATTTGCTCAAAATCAAATATGCCGTACCAGATAACCGCGCCTTGTACACAATCCGACTCCTCGACTCTGCTTGCCGATTCAGATTGTGCTCCGGATGGTGCAGCGGGCGGAGCGGGATCTTTGCACGAAACAGCAGCTAGC
>Ga0207675_100007757_pt1 | contig 10130 bp, 7 predicted proteins | sample KBSSwiS42_FD_184305 | JGI IMG/M metagenome (GOLD analysis project Ga0207675, IMG submission 184305) | Switchgrass rhizosphere microbial communities from Kellogg Biological Station, Michigan, USA - KBS Switchgrass S4-2 (SPAdes) (version 2) | ecosystem: Host-associated > Plants > Roots >...
CTGCGTGATTTCCGCGAACTCCTGATAAACCTTCGGCAGCTCTTTTCTGAGTTGGCTGATCGGATTGGGCGTGCGCGTGCCGGCGACGACATCTTCACCCTGAGCGTTCAAAAGATACTCGCCGTAGAGTTCTTTTTTGCCGGTCGATGGATTGCGCGTAAAGGCGACGCCGGTGCCGCTGTTCGAGCCCATGTTGCCGAAGACCATCGCCTGCACGTTCACGGCAGTGCCGAGGTCGTCGGGAATGCGATTGATGCGACGATAATCCATCGCCCGCCGGCCCATCCACGAATTGAAGACAGCGCCGATTGCAACGCGAAGTTGTTCGTAAGGGTCGTCGGGAATTGCACTTTTTTCCGCGAGGATGATCTGTTTTTCGGCAGCGATAATCTCGCGCAACTCTTTCGGTTTTAGATCCGTGTCCTTACCGCCTTTGGTTTGCGCTTTGAAGCGGTCCATTACGCGCTCAAACTTTTGATGCTCAACGTCGAGGACAATCTCGCCGAACAAAGAAGCGAAGCGACGATACGCGTCCAGCGCAAATCGCAAGTCCCCCGTTTGCTCCGCGAGTCCCTGAACGGTTTCTTCGTTCAAACCGAGATTCAGGACCGTGTCCATCATGCCGGGCATTGAAAACGCCGCGCCCGAACGCACTGAGACGAGCAGAGGATTCTCGGAATCACCGAACTTCTTACCGACTTTTTTCTCGATTTCATGCAACGCTTCGACCACTTGTTCCCACATGCCTTCGGGAAACTGCTTATTGTTCGCGTAGTAAGCGTTGCATGCTTCCGTGGTGACAATCAGACCCGGGGGCACAGGCAATCCGGCGCGCGTCATCTCGCAAAGGCCGGCGCCTTTTCCGCCGAACAACGACTTGTTTTCGCCGTTGCCTTCTTCGAAAACGTAAACCCACTTTTGTTCTGTTTCGATTGGTGTTTCTTCGGTTTCGGTGACTTCGAGGGTTGCTTCAGGCACAGTGTTCTACCTCAGGATCAGGGGTGTTCGGACAGACATCATACACCCAGAGAGCGGCTGACGCAGCAGCGAACTCAGCGGAACGCAAGTTGATGGTGATCGCCGTCACGAGGGTAAATTGCAAGGGTTCTGTCGAACCTCTGTTTGGAAGTTCGAACAGGCTCGTGCCAAATTCGTACTGTGTCACAGGTGACCGAACAAGTCTTCAAATACTTGCCCGATTGGCTGGCTAGATTCCTGAGCCTGCAGTGGCTGCCGAACATTCGTTGGCTGCGACGCATCATCGTCGCCGTGATCGGCTTCACGGTCCTGTTGATTGGCGTGGCAATGATTGTGCTGCCGGGACCGGCGATTGTTGTGATTCCGCTCGGCCTGGCGATCCTCGCGACTGAGTTTGTATGGGCCAGACGAGTGTTGAAAAAGGCGAAGGGGTATTTTGAGAAAGGAAAAAAGCGTGTTGCCGACAAGGTCAAAGGGAAAAGTTAGATTAGTACTTCGGCACGCTCGGATCGACTTCGTTCGACCACGCGAGAATCCCGCCTCTTAGATTCATCAAGCGGCCGGTAAACCCTGAACGTTGCAGCGCTTCTATTGCTCTGGCGCTGCGTCCACCCATTTTGCAGTGCACGACGGTTTCCCGATTCGGATCGATTTCGTTTTGCCGGTTCAGGACCTGGCCGAGCGGAATTAAGGTTGAGTTAGGAATGCGTCCGATGTCGAATTCGTGCGGCTCGCGCACATCGATGATTTGCAGATCGTCGCCTTGATCCATACGTTGCTTGAGTTCTGTCACAGTGATTTCTTCCATGGTGGTCTCCGTTTCGGCCTGCGGCGCGATACCGCAAAACTGTTCGTAATCGATGAGCTTTTTGATAGTGGGGTGGTTTCCGCAAACGGGGCAGTCTGGGTTCTTGCGCAGTTTCAATTCGCGGAAGCGCATGCGCCAGGCATCGAACAGCAGCAACCGGTTCACCATGATGTCCGGCGCGCCGAGAATGATCTTGATGGTTTCGTTTGCCTGAATTGCGCCGATGATTCCCGGCAGCACTCCGAGCACTCCACCTTCGGCGCACGAAGGAACCAGACCCGGTGGCGGCGGTTCCGGGTAGAGGCAACGATAGCAGGGGCCACGTTCGGCCCAGAACACGCTCGCCTGTCCTTCAAACCGAAAGATTGAGCCGTAGACATTCGGTTTGCCGGTGAGCACGCTCGCGTCATTCACGAGATAACGCGTCGGAAAATTATCGGTGCCATCAACAATCACATCGTAATTAGCAAATAGCCTCAGCGCGTTCTCGCTCGTCAATTTCATTTCGTGAGCTTCGATCTCGACGTGCGGATTGATGTCGTGGATGCGATCACGTGCTGAGGCGATCTTAGGGCGGCCGACGTCTTTGGTACCGTGAATGATTTGCCGTTGAAGATTCGAAGCATCGACCACGTCGAAATCTACCAACCCGAGGCGACCCACTCCCGCGGCCGACAAATACATTCCCAAAGGCGCTCCCAAACCACCAGTGCCGATCATTAGTACGCTCGCGGCCTTCAGTTTGCGCTGACCGGTCATACCAACTTCCGGCATGATCAAGTGACGCGAGTAACGGGCGATTTCCTCGTTCGAAAGCATCGGCAGCAAATCGCTCGTGGGGCTGTCCAGCACGGTTGACCCACCGGCAATCGAGGGCACAATCAAGATCGTGTCGCCGTCTTTGACCGGGGTGTCGGGGCCATTCATATGACGAATGTCTTCGTCGTTGACGTAAATGTTGACGAAATTACGCAGCGCGTTTTGATCACTAAACAGGTGCCGACGCAGCTCGCTGTGCGTCGTCGTCAATTGATCCAAAGCCTCGCCGGCGGTGTTGGCGTCGACCTGCATTTCCGACTGCCCGCCGGCGAATTGGCGTAATGGAGTTGGAATCGTGATGGTGACTGGCATTATGAACTTACCTCGATCTCCTCTTCCTTGAATCTTGATCGATCGCTTTCCATTTCCCACGATCGCAAATCCGTGGCGGAACCTTTCTCCACGGCGACAACAATGTATGAATAAGTCGGCCAGGCATGTTCCAGGTCGTATTGCGATGGCACAGCTACGTCGTCCGGGTGCGAATGATAGAACCCAACCACGTCAAGCCCTTTGCCACGCGCGTATTTCTCGCCGTGCATCAGCTCTTCGGGCCGAATCAAAAAGCGATTGCGCTTGGCTTGCTCCTCGCGCGCGTTTGAGATCGGATAGGTCTCAAGCACATTTTTGCGGTCATCTTCGAACCGGCCGAGCATCAGACCGCAGCACTCGTAAGGATAATCGCGTTCTCCATGTGCCCGCATCGCACTTGATTGCTCCTCACTGACAACAATCATGCTCTCGATCCCGTCGCTAACGGTCTGGTTTCTGACAAGGCAGACAGAGCTTGATCGATATCCGCGATGATGTCTTTCACGTTTTCGATTCCTACTGAAATGCGGATCAGACCTTCGCTGATTCCCAGATCACGACGCCGCGCCGGAGAGAGGTCGCGATGTGAAGCGGTTGCCGGGTGCAATGCACTGGTGAACACATCGCCAAGACTGGTGGAGCGCACGCAGAGTTTGAGCGCATCCATGAAGCGAAATGCCGCTTCACGCGTATTGTCCTTCAGCTCAATCGAAACGAGGGCGCCAAATTGCGCTTCGCGAAGCATGCGCGCCGTCTTCATCCGTTCATCTTCCGCCGCGAGCCCTGGAAAGTACACGCGTCCGATTCTTGAATCTGCTTGCAGATGGGTCGCAAGCGCTTTCGCGTTCTCGCAATGGCGATCCATTCGCACACCTAATGTCTTCATGCCGCGCAGGATTGTGTGCGCCTCCCAGGGACTCAGGATGCCGCCCACAAGTTTCATAACCCCAGTCAATGCCGTGGCATCAAACTCGTCATGCGAAATGGCGATACCGCCCGTCGCGTCCGCGTGTCCACCCAAGAATTTGGTGGCGCTATGAACCACGATATCTGCTCCGTGCTTGAGCGGCTGACAAAGGTAAGGCGACGCAAAAGTGTTATCGATGATCAGCCGCGCGCCTGCCTGGTGGGCGATTTCGGCACACGCATCGATGTCGCAAACCTTCAAGAGCGGGTTCGAGATCGTTTCGGCAATCAACACGCGTGGCTTTATTTCACCGGCCTTCGCGCGCACTTTGCTCAAGTCACTGAAATCTGTGAAGAAACTCTTGATGCCGAACACACCAAAGATATTCAGCAGCAGGTTCGTAGTCGCGCCGTACAAATCCTGCGATGCGAGCACGGACGCGCCCGGCGATAAGTCGCAGGCAAAGAGAGCGGCGTGCAACGCGGCCATTCCGGAACCGTAGGCGCGCGCGGTCGCGCCGCCCTCGACCACACGCAGGGCATCTTCCAAAATCGTTACTGTTGGATTTCCATGGCGCGTGTAGACGTATCCCTGAAGTTCGCCGGCGAAGACCTTGTCCATCTCATCCATCGACTCGTAGGTGTAGGTCGCCGCAGTGTAAATCGGAGTCGAAGTTGGCCGGCCCGCAGGCCATTCAGTTTCGTGGCCGGTCCGAACCAGTTGCGTGAGAATGTCGAAGTTGTTGTTTTCGTCAGACATAAACAGAAGCGTAGATTTTATATTTTTCGGCTGGTTAAAGGCTACCACTGAACCAGGTATTCGCGCAGCGTTTCACACATCATCTCGAACGAGTCCCCGCAAAACAACACCGGTTGAAAATGCGTCGGATCGTACGTTTGCTTAGTGACGAGCGCCAAATCGAGGGGCCGCAACTCGGCCTGATGCATCTCTTCCAATTCACCAGCTGATGACAACAGGCCGGTGCCGTACGCTTTCAGTTTTCCATTCTCGCGCAAGACGCCAAACTCAATCGTGAACCAATAGACGCGCGACAGAATCTCGAGTTCTTCCGCGGACCTCACGCGCTTTACCGCGCGTCCGAATTGACGATTGAGTTCCGCCAGCTGCGGACACGCCAGGGTCACACCATGTCCGACGATCTCGTGGACTACATCGGGCTCGGGCGTGTACATCGGCGTCGAGTGATGACGGATGTATTGCGTGCACAAAAAAACGCCGTCAGCGAGGTTTTCGAGAAACACACGTGGTTGGACCAAACCGGCGACGGGCTCGAGTCGAAACCCGCTGATCGCCTGGACGCGCTCGTTGACTTCGCGCAACTGCGGAATGCGATCGTCAGAAAAGTTCAACTGGTCGATGGCTTGCAAATACTCTGCACACGCATGCTGCTGATGCGCCGGCCCAAGGGCGCGCCAAATAGTTTGCCAGACACGATGTTCATCGTCCGTGTAAGGCGCGTCAGGAATCTGATCGCCAGGCCGATAATTCATGGCGAGCTGCGCGATTTCGTTTCGCCGCCCGCGATAATCCGCGTCCCGAAAGCCCGGATGATCGGGATCGAGCTGCACGATGTCATTGCGGCCGGCACTAGCGCCATCCGTTGTAACCGGTCGCGCATCGACGTGATCGGAAAGAAGGGGTTGTTCTTGTTTGGTTATCATGACTACTACTCCTGCGGCTATGCAGCATCGTGTTTTCAAAAAAAACTAAAACCGGCCACCGATCCCTGAGGACCGATGGCCGGCTTGAACTTGTCTTGAGTTTACGTTAACTCGTGACAGCACATCGCCGAACCGTCAGTCCTGCGGACTGCGAACGGTAATAGTAGCGATAGCTGTTGAGTTGCCGACTCATGTAAATATTGGCGCCCAGCGCCAACCGCAGATTACTCGCTTGATGTCCGCAGCGTCAACCTAAAGATTGTCAGATAGAGCCACGGTTATTGCTGTCGCAACTTGTGCCCGCTTGGAATCTGCTTTGCTTCTCCTCTATCATTGCACGCACATCAAAAGGCACCGGCAAATACTACGGTGCAGAAACACGGGGCCGTAGCTCAGCTGGGAGAGCGCTTGAATGGCATTCAAGAGGTCAGGGGTTCGATCCCCCTCGGCTCCACCATTTCCACGCTTGAACCAGCTTGCGAACGCGCGACAATCGGGCCGGGACGGCCCGGCACTTTGAAGCCGTTCGCGAATCCCTGACAATACCTTCGATGCTTGTCAGACCTTACGGCGGCCAGCTGGTGAATTTGATTGTCGGGGAAGAGGACAGCGCCGAGTTGATCGCGCGCGCAGTTCGGTTGCCCGTGATCCAGATTACAGAACGGTCGGCTTGCGATCTCGAGTTGCTCGCCTCCGGCGCTTTTTCGCCGCTTGACCGCTTCGTAGGCAAAGAAGATCACGGTCGGATTTTGGACGAGATGCGTCTCGCGAGCGGCGCGATATTCCCCATTCCTGTTTCCCTACCGATCGATCAGCGCTCGGACATAAAGCTCGACGGCGAAGTTGCCTTGCATAACTCGAAGAACGATCTGCTGGCAATTCTGAGAGTCGAAGAGATCTACGAATGGAACCTAGCTGAAGTCGCGCTCAGAGTTTTTGGGACTACCGATGCCCGTCACCCGCTGGTAGCAGAGATGCATCGGTGGGGCAGGTTCAATCTTTCCGGGCGGCTTGAGGTGATCGATTTGCCGCGACGCTATGACTTTCAGGCTTTACGACTCACTCCAGCGATGTGCCGGAGTCGGCTGGGCGAAATGGGCCGCACGAACGTCGTAGCTTTCCAGACGCGAAACCCTTTGCATCGAGGACATGAAGAAATCACGAAGCGTGCGATGGCTGAGGTAGACGGAAACTTGCTGTTGCACGCCGTCGTGGGGATGACGAAACCCGGTGACGTCGATTATTTCGCTCGCGTGCGAACGTACCAGGTGATGGCTGAGCGCTACTACGATCCGAATCGTGTGCTGCTGGCGTTGTTGCCGCTGGCCATGCGGTTTGCGGGCCCGCGTGAAGCTCTCTGGCACGCTCTAATCCGGCGAAACCACGGCGCCAATTATCTGATTGTTGGTCGCGATCATGCATCACCGGGTGCCGACTCCAGCGGCAAGCCTTTTTATGAGCCATACGAAGCGCAAAATCTGGTCGAACGATTCAGCGATGAGTTGGGTGTCGGGGTGATTCGCTTTCAGGAATTGAGTTACAACCGGAAGACACGCAGCTATCAAGAAGCGGGCGAAGGTGCCGACAGCATTTCGCTTTCAGGAACCGAAGTTCGTGAGCGGTACCTAAAAGAAGGCAGACCGTTGCCGGATTGGTTTACGCGGCCGGAAGTCGCGCGCATTCTCGAAGAGACTTACCCGCTATTAAGTCGGCGTGGTGTCTGCATCTGGTTCACAGGTTTAAGTGGCGCGGGCAAATCGAAAACTGCTGAGATTCTCACCGGGATGTTGCTGGAACATGGCCGACGAGTAACGTTGCTGGACGGCGATGTTGTGCGCACGCATCTGTCGAAAGGCTTGAGGTTCAGCAAAGAAGATCGTGACACGAACATCAGACGAATTGGATTTGTCGCTTCCGAAATCGTTCGTCACGGTGGGGTGGCGATTTGTGCGGCCGTGAGTCCGTACCGCGCTGCTCGTAATGATGTCAGAAACATGGTGGGCGCAGAACAGTTCATCGAAGTCTTTGTGGATACACCGCTGGAAGTATGTGAGCGACGCGATCCAAAAGGCATCTATGCCAAAGCTCGTCGAGGTGAGATCCACAACGTAACGGGACTCGACGATCCCTACGAAGCGCCCGAAAATGCCGAACTAACTCTTGAAACGGTCTCGTGCTCGGCGGAACAAAATGCACGGTTGATTATCGAGGTTTTGCGAACTGCCGGATTTCTTACGCAATCCCACGAAGCGGTTCGCGAAAACACTGCCTGAGGTTACCGGCCGCCTCGGTTCCACCGATCAAAAGGCCGTTAAGTTCTTATTTAAGCATCAGATGCCGCAAGTCGTCTCATTGCGCGCCGTAGACGACCCCATCCGCCAAGCGCGTTAACACTGGCAATTTATATGTTTCTTCCAACTCATGCCGCGCGGGCAGGTACCAACGCCAGTCAACTCTATCGAAGTAGACGACCAGAGCGCGGTTATTGATCAGATCATCCCGCAACCTAGCCATCTGTGTTTCAAAGTCCGCGTTGACGCGCGCATTGGTAGGATCATACTTAGCGGGAAGACGTAAGGCTTCTCGCTTTGTGAATAAGTAGCACGCATCAGCCGCGTTTGAGGAAACGGCCATTTGTGACGGGAGACCTTTCACAAATTTCACAGTTTCCGAATCTTTCCAGGCGCGGCTTGTGAATCCCTCGCCCTCACGATGTCGGTACGACACCCAGTACGCAGCGGGCCGCACATTGGCGCCGAATAAGACAACCGACGAAAGAATAACGCTCCAGAAAAGTGTGCGTCCCTTGTCAGTTGCACTCTTCGATTCGACAAGCGAAAAGACAACAATAATTCCGAACACGTAAACGGGCAGGGCCACCCGTGGTCCGAGATCGACAGCGGGATTAGCAAACGAATTGTAAGCAGCCAGGAAAATTACATAACTAGTAACCATGACTGCCGAAAAGAATCTGACGCAATGATTCGCCGTACTCGTTTGACCGCGGCGACCCATCCATAACACACAAACGACGACGACTACGGCAGTCGTGACCAGCAATAGCTTCAAAACAGCAGGCAGCCAATAGGGTGTGAAAAGAAGTATTAGGGATTCAACAAAAGTCTTCAACTCAACTGTTCCAATGAAGTGGAAAGCTAACGACCGGCCCGTGGATGAGCCTGCGACAAGCCGGTTGCGAATCATCCACAGGAGAAGCGGCAGAAGTGCAACGCTTCCTACTAGCACGGCACGTTTCAAACGCCCACGCGATGGGCCCTTTTGGATAAGAACTGTCAAAACCAGCGGCAGTAGAATCGTGAGTGCGGCGTAACGTGTCATTAACGCGGCAGCCGCCGTGCCCCCACAAACCGGTAATAGCCATAGCTGAGGTTTCTGAGTGTAAAAGACCATTCCAAGCAAAGTGGACAGAAGGAACAGCATAAAAAGTGGCTCAGCCAAAGCCATGGTGTAAATGCTAAGGAGGGGATAGGAAGTTTGGAATAAACCCATGGAGCACAATGCGGGCCATACCGATCGGGTCGAAATGTAAATAATCAGGCCAAGCAGAAAAACATTTGCTGCAAATAGGAATAAGTGTACGTATTTTGGGCCAGCCAATCTGTCACTGGTGAACAGACTTGTCGACGCCAGGAGCAATGGATACGCCGGAGGAAAGCTCACCAGTCGTTGGCCGCTCGGCATTGTTGGAGCGTAGTGATAGCCAATCGGCGTAAGACCTTCTCCTCCATTCAACCGCTCAGCGGCGCTCAAATAAATCAAAGAGTCGGGAGTTACACCGATGTCTGAGGACATGCACCAATGCGCAATTCCCGCGGCCAACATCCCTACGCACGCCAACACACCGATTGCGAGTAGGTTGTTCCTGCGCTTTCCTGCGAATGACATTGGCGGTTGGTCGCGCGACGCAGACAGCGGCTGCTTGCTATTCTGTAATTCTCAGTTCGTGAAAAACATTGTGGATGTGCGTCACGCAAATGGCAATGCAGTTGCGGCGCCGGCGCTATAATCAGTAAGAGTCCATGGCAAGAGTGAGTGTTATCATTCCGACGTTCAACCGGCCCGATCTCTTGCCGCGATCCGTTGAGAGCGCATTATGCGCTGGATCCGATGTTGAAGTAGTTGTGGTAGATGACGCATCCGTTGACGAGACGGCGAGAGTCTGCGCGAAACTCAAGGGCATCAAATACGTGCGGCTCGATTCGAATCGCGGCGTCGCCGGAGCGAGAAACGCAGGGCTACGCGTCAGCAGCAGTGAATTCGTAAACTTTTTGGATGACGACGATCTAAGACTTCCGCACTCGCTGGATGCTCAGATAGACTTGCTCGCTGCCCAACCTGACGCGGGAATGATTTATGGTCGGGCGCTGTACGGTAACGAGCAATGTGAGCCGAAGGGTGGCTCTTATCCGGATCAGTGTCCGCAGGGCAATGTCTTCTGGCAACTGATGCAGTGGAATTTCTTCCTCGAGAACGGCCTCCTGAGTTTCGATCCCGCGACGAAGACTCTGCGGATCAACTACGACAAGTATCACGAAGTCGTGGGCAAGATGCTGGAGAAGACTCTCGCGGTGCAGTACGCGGGGGACAAAGCGGCGTCAGACAA
>Ga0207675_100007762_pt1 | contig 10123 bp, 5 predicted proteins | sample KBSSwiS42_FD_184305 | JGI IMG/M metagenome (GOLD analysis project Ga0207675, IMG submission 184305) | Switchgrass rhizosphere microbial communities from Kellogg Biological Station, Michigan, USA - KBS Switchgrass S4-2 (SPAdes) (version 2) | ecosystem: Host-associated > Plants > Roots >...
TTCGAGAGTGGAAGATGTTTGACCTGGACTGGATTGAACTCTTTCCGAAGCGTCCTTCAGTTCAGGTTGGAACCACAGTCGGGGTTGTCGTGCGGCATCTCGGGTTTTGGTCGGTGAACATTTCTCGCATCGTCTACGTGATCGACGAAGCGTCACGATATGGCTTTGCGTACGGTACTTTGCCCTGCCACTCGGAAGAAGGTGAAGAGCGATTCCTTGTCGAACACGATCCCACAACTGACGAAGTATGGTATGACTTGTCCGCGTTTTCGAAACCAAGGCATCCGCTGGCACGAATCGGTTATCCGATCAGCAGATATTTGCAGAAGCGATTTGCGCGCGAGTCTTTGGCGGCGATGAAACGAGCGGCGGATTCAGGTGTCAGGTAACGGGTGTCGGGTATCAGGTGTCGGGTAACGGGTGTCAGGTGTCGGGTATCAGGTGTCGGGTATCAGGTAACAGGTTTCGGATATCAAGTCACGACACTAGATACCTAACACGTGATACCTGACACCCGACACCATTTTATGCTGATCCTAAACTACGATGAGGTAAAACAGCTTCTGCCGATGCACGAGTGCATCGACGTGATGACAGATGCTTTGTCGGCGCTTGCGCGCGGAGAGGCCGAGATGCCGCTGCGCACGATCTTCCGGCCACAGGACGTGCGCGGCGTGATGGCCATGATGCCGTCGTTTCGGCACGGAGGGGCACCTCTCTTTGGCTTAAAAGCAATCTGCGTCTTTCCTGACAACGCCGCGATTGGCAAAGACGCGCATCAAGGCGGCGTGCTTCTGTTCAGTGGCGAGACGGGTGAGTTGTTGGCATTGGTGAATGCGTCAGCGATAACCGAGATTCGCACAGCCGCGGTCAGTGCCGTGGCAACGCGAGTGCTGGCGCGCGAAGACGCGAGTGAGTTGGCAATTATCGGCGCCGGTGTGCAAGCGCGTTCGCACCTGGAAGCGATTGCCTGCGTGCGGCCGATTAAGCGCGCGCGCATTGCGGCTCGGCGATTTGAAAAAGCGCAATTGTTGGTTGAAGAGATGCACCCGAAATTCGAGTTTGAAATTGCGGCGGTGCAGACCTCTGAGGAGGCAGTGCGTCGCGCGGACATAATCGTGACCGCGACAACTTCTTTCGAACCGGTTGTCCGGCGTGAATGGATTTCGACCGGAGTGCACCTCAATGCGGTTGGCACCTACTCATTCAAAGCGCGCGAACTCGACACCGCGACGGTGGCTGATGCGACTTTGTTCGTCGACCGGCGTGAATCGGCTTTGAACGAAGCGGGCGATTACGTTATTGCCGCGGCGGAAGGTGCGTTTGGGCCGGAACACATTCGTGCGGAGCTCGGGGAAGTTTTGATTGGGAGTCATCCCGGTCGTACTTCGAAAGGCGAGATAACAGTTTTCAAATCACTGGGATTGGCAATCGAAGATCTAGCTTCGGCGGCGCACGTTTACGAAAAGGCGAAGCAGCAGCAAGTGGGAAGTGGGGTTGAGTTAGATTGACCTGTCAGATGCGCGACCGCGAGGAAGGGCAACCCACGCCACTGCAACCTGCAAAGTTGGATGGTTGCGACAGTTGCCCTCCCTCACGGTCGGGCTTCTGACAACTTTACTTCGGCACCGCAATTACCGGCAGGCCCTTTCCTTGCAATTCCTGATTGAGCGCGGGCAGCGCTTGCGTCTTGAACAATTGCCAGTTTGCCAGCAGCGTCTGCGCGTCCTTCACCGCTTCCACGGAGGCTCTTCTCTGCTCCGCCGTTGGTGCTAGATCAACGTCCTCGAGCTGAGCAAACAGTGTTCGCAATCTCCCGGTGACTGAGGCCACGGTCGCGCGCGGTGTCTGACCCGCTGCGGGTGGACCTTGCGGACCACCGCCGCCACCACCAAACACGTTGAACTGCTCGTTGAATTCTTCGAGCCGCTTCTTCAACTCTTCAGGGACTTTCGCACGCAATTCGGTAATTTGTCCGCGCAAAGGTCGCGCGCTTTCAGCTAAGGCCGCCAACGTGAGCCACTCATCGTAAAGTTGCTTTGACAGTTTGAATTGCTCCGCGAGGTCTTTCTGCGATGTGGTCACGCGCGGATCCATGCGCAACATGAGCGTTTGCGAATAGCTCCTGCCGTTCACCGTCAGCACCACGGTGTACTTGCCCGGCGTTGCCCAGGGCGAAGTCGCTGCCGGCGCTGTGTTCATGTAAGTCGCGGAAATCGGATAGTTGGGCGCCACCCCCGGCACCGGTTGATAGTGCATGTCCCACAACCATCGATGCGTGCCGGGTTCGTTTGAAAGTTTCTGCGGCGGCCGCACCCAGTAAGGAGGAATCGCCAACTGCGGGTCCGGAGTCGGAACTGGATCGGCACTCGAATAACGGCGGACCGTGTTTCCTGAATCGTCTTTGATTTCCAGCGTCACCGCGCCGGAGGTTCCTGGACCCAGGTAGTAATCGATCATTGCGCCATCAGGCGGGTTCGCGCCGCCCGGTTCGTCAGGTGGCAGGGGCGTGTCCGTGTTGTTGTTCCAGCGCACGCGCGTGGCAGTTTGCGGCTTGAAGAGCACCGCGTTCTCGCGCGTATTATTCAACTCCATCTGTCGCAGTGGCGTGATGTTGTCGAGAATCCAGAATCCGCGGCCGTGCGTGCCGACTGCAATATCGTCGCCCTTCACGATCAGATCGCGAATCGAAGTCGCCGGCATGTTCAGCCGCAGCGATTGCCAGTGCTCGCCGTCGTCGAATGACACATACACTGCGCGTTCAGTTCCCGCGAACAGCAAACCTTTGCGTTCAGGATCCTCACGGACTGTGTCAGTCGGTTCGTTCTGTGGGAGGCCATTCGTGATTTCAGTCCAGGTCGCACCCGCGTCGCGCGTCCGAAAGATGTGCGGTCGCAGATCGTCGAGCCGCAAAGTGTTCACCGCCGCATAGGCAACGTCTTTGTTGAAGTGGCCGGCTTCGAGGATTGAAACTTTCCAAAACGGCTTCAGTTGCGTTGGCGTGATGTCCTTCCAGGTCTTGCCGCCGTCGTTCGTAATGTGAATCAGGCCGTCGTCGGTGCCCGCCCAAATGCGATTGACATCCTGAAACGAAGGCGCGACTGCGTAGATCACACCGCGCTGAGTCGCCACTGCGGTCGGCATCGAACGGTACTTACCGATGGTCTCGGGCACTTCGAATGTCTTACGCGTCAGGTCGGGACTGATCTGTTCCCAGTTGACGCCATCGTCTTTCGTCTTCCACAACGTGTTCGCCGCAAAATACAGAGTGCGCGAATCGATTGGCGAAAAGACGATTGGTTGCGTGCGGAGCATCCGGTAGTCAGCCGAGTTGAATGCACGCGGCAGAATCGTTTGCGCCTGACCAGTGCGGCGGTTGTAACGCGTCAGCTTGCCGCCAATTACCGTGTCTGGATCAAGGGGGTCCGGGACGACGTAGCCGTACTCTTGCGCGGCTACCGGATGCCATTCGCGAAAAGTAATTTGGCCATCATCACCGCGACTCGAGACACACGCGGACCCACTTTCCTGCTGCCCGCTGCACAAGCGATAAGGAAATGCGTTGTCGGCGTTCACGTGATACATCTGCGCAGTCGACTGGTTGTACCAACTGCTCCACGTCTTGCCGCCATTGACTGTGATGATCGCGCCCTGGTCGCTGCCGAGTAATACAATGTCCGGGTTGTTTGGATTGATCCAAACGTTTTGGTAATCGTCGCCGCCCGGCGCGCCGCGAAAGGCTGCCCACGTTTTGCCGCCATCGGTTGATTTCCAACTTACAGTGCTGGCGATGATCACGACATCAGGATCTTTCGCACTGAATCTTGGGACCGAGAGATCGCCTCCGCCGATGCGTCCGGCCGGCCGCGGGTCTCTGGTAATGATGGCCCATGTTTTTCCGGCGTCGTCGGATCGATAAAGGTTCACCGCGTTCGTCACCGCCACCGATGCCATCAAACGATTCGGCGCACTGGCAGCAATCGCGAGGTTCGCCTGGACAATTCCGTCCGGCAGGCCGCCTCCCAGTTGCGTCCAGGTCCTTCCACCATCAGCTGATTTGAAGATCCCGCCGCCGGTGCCGTTCCACGCACCGTTTTCCCAGGGCCCTTGCCGCGCTTCCCAAAGCGACGCGTAAGCGACACTCGGATTGGTCGGATCGAAGAGCACATCCGCGCCACCGACGTTTTCGTCTTTGTACAGAACTTTCTGAAAACTCTCGCCGCCGTTCGTCGACAGAAATATTCCGCGTTCTTCGTTCGGGCCGTAAGGATGACCGGCCACGGCAACCAGAACATGATTCGGGTCGCGCGGATCGACAGCGATTTGCGGAATCTGTTGTCCATCGCGCAGCCCGAGATGCGTCCAGGTCTTTCCCGCGTCAGTCGATTTGTAAACGCCGTCGCCGACCGAGAGATCAGGTCGCTGCAGTCCTTCGCCACTGCCGACATAGATAACGTTCGGATCAGAAATCGAAACCGCAATCGATCCGACTGAACCGGTCGGTTGGTCATCAAAAATCGGCGTCCAAGTGCGACCATAGTCAGTCGTCTTAAAGACGCCGCCATTCACTTGCGCAACGTAAAAAACATTCGGCTGCGAAGGCACGCCCGCCACCGCCCGCGTGCGACCTCCCCGGTACGGACCGATGTTGCGCCACTGAAGCGATCTAAATAGTTCCGGCGAAACCGTCTGGGCCATCATCGGCACCGACGAAAGAATCGTTAATGCGAGCACGACGATTCCGAAACACAGCGGTCTACGAGCGAGACGACAACGCATGAGACTCTCCTTCAGTTGTAATGATTGCCCGCGCAGCATATATCTGCGCCGCCGCAAAGTCTATCGCGTCGGAAGCCGCTCCGGACAAGGACGCCAACTTTGGACATCGCTAACAAGCCGGGTAGCTATTTTTCCTTTCAACCTCCTGCATCCACAGTACTGACGCGCTTGCCCTTTGTGGTAAAGTTACAGCTCTCCAGAAGCGAGAACTCAGAGTTCACATGTCAGGGAACAGATTCTATTTGTGCGCGCTTCTAGCCGCCGGGTCTCTCGTGTGCTTAGTTTCCAGTGAGGTCCATGCTCAACAGACTGACACCAGCGCTCCGGTAATCGTGCAACCGGGCGCGCCGGGACAGCCAACCAGGACGCTGCCGGCCTCGACGACCGGGCAACTGCCGCCGTCGTCTCCAAAAGATACTGAGTTTATGCAAGGCATGATCATGCATCATGCGCAAGCGGTTGAGATGACCGCACTCATCAATTCCCGGAGTGAGAACAAAGAGTTGCGATTGCTTGGCGCGCGAATCAGTCACTCGCAGGCGGAAGAAATTAAGTTTATGGAGCACTGGCTGCAAGCGCGGGGACAGCCGACAACTATGCCAATGCACCAGACGGGAGACACGAATATGCCCGGGATGAACATGCCCGGCATGGACATGTCGAAGCATGAGACGCTCATGCCCGGAATGCTAACCAAAGCGCAGATGGACGCGCTCAGAAACGCGAAGGGGAAAGAGTTCGACCGGCTGTTTCTGGAAGGAATGATTCAGCATCATTCCGGTGCTTTGACGATGGTCAAGGACTTGTTCGACACCGCCGGCGCAGGACAGGATGCCGTGCTCTTCAACTTCGCCACCGACGTGGACAGCGGCCAACGTGCCGAAATCAGAATCATGCAAAACATGTTGGGTCAACACCCTCAAGAGGAGAAACGATGAACCAGTTACGCACTAATTTTTTACTTATCACAGTCGCTATCGTTTTCTTGTTTGCGGCAAGTACATTCGCACAAACACCGTCACCGTCGCCAACACCGGCTCAACCACAAAATCCGTTTGCGCCGCAACCGGCACCGCCGCTGCCGGCCGGCATGACCGGTTCCGACGCGAACGATCCGCGCGCAAAGCTGACGCCGGGAGTAGACAACGCCGGTGAGACATCGATGGGCATGAAGCACATCACGTTGCTCAAAAAGCCGGACGCGTTCGACCTCGGGACCAACGATCCCAATGCCGAGAAAGTTAACAAATCACTCAGCACCGTGCTCGGCATCGCCGATCCTTCGAAGGTACCGAGTGCGATGAAACTTGTGCTTGCGGGTCTGGGCTTTGCGAACTCGGACATGGCATTCCAGGGCAATCACCTGTTTCTCGGAAACTTCTACGGCGTCAACATCTATGACATCTCGAATCCGGCGAAGACGAGTCTGTTGACGTCGATGATCTGTCCCGGTGGCCAGGGCGATCCTTCGGTTTATAAGAATCTGATGTTTATGTCAGTGGAGATGGCCAATGGGCGCGTCGATTGCGGCACACAAGGGTTTCCGCCGCCGCCGGCTCCACCCGCCGGCCAGCCAAATCAAAACCAGTTGCCGGCAGCCTCGAAAGATCGTTTTCGTGGCGTGAGAATCTTTGACATCTCTGACATCAAAGCGCCAAAGCAAGTCGCAGCGGTGCAAACCTGTCGCGGGTCGCATACTCACACGCTGGTAGTCGATCCGAATGATAAGAACAACGTCTACATCTATGTCTCGGGAACCTCGTTCGTCCGTCAGGATGAAGAGCTGCCGGGCTGTTCTGGTGGAACACCGGACACTAACCCGAACACCGCGTTGTTTCGCATCGATGTAATTAAAGTCCCGTTAGCAGCTCCGCAAGACGCCAAGATAGTCTCGAGTCCGCGCGTCTTCATGGATCCACGATCGGGTGCGCTCGCTGGGTTGACGAGCGCGGCGGTACACGGCAAGGGTGATCCGTCACCGACAGACCAGTGTCATGACATTACCGTCTACTCGGCCATCGGACTTGCGGCCGGCGCTTGTTCAGGAAACGGAATTCTGCTGGACATCAAAGACCCGGCTAATCCCAAACGCATCGACGCGGTGAATGATCCGAACTATGCATACTGGCACTCGGCTTCGTTCTCGAATGACGGAAAGAAGGTTGTGTTCACTGATGAGTGGGGCGGTGGACTCGGCGCGCGGTGCCGCCCGAACGATCCGAACGTTTGGGGAGCTGACGCAGTTTTCAATCTGAACAACAATAAACTCAGCTTCGCGGGCTACTACAAGATGCCCGCGGCGCAGGGCGACAGTGAAAACTGTGTCGCGCACAACGGCTCGCTAATTCCGGTGCCGGGACGCGACATTGAAGTTCAGGCCTGGTATCAAGGCGGCATTTCGGTGATGGACTTTACCGACGCGGCGCACCCGGTCGAGATCGCCTACTTCGATCGCGGGCCAATCGATCCAAACCTGCTCGTGCTCGGCGGCGACTGGTCTGCGTACTGGTACAACGGCCGCATCTACGCTTCAGAAATTGCCCGCGGCTTGGACATTTTTGAGCTGACGCCGACTGACCACCTGACGCAGAACGAAATTGACGCGGCGAAAACTGTTCAGGTCGGTGAAATGAACGTGCAGAACCAGCAGAAGATCGAGTGGCCGCGCAATCTCACAGTGGCGAAAGCCTACATCGATCAACTGGAACGTTCACAAGCTTTGTCTGCGGATCGCATTTCGGCGCTCCGGACAGCTATTCAAAAGAAAGATACCGGGAACCTGAAAAAGATGGCGCCGGCGTTGGAGAAGGATGCGGGAACTGCGAAGAGCGAGGCAGATGCAAACAGAATGCGCGCGCTCGCGGATGTTTTGAAGCGCCCGGCGTTGTGAGCAGAGTAAGTATCGCTGCTGATCCATTTTGGTCGAAAGGGAGAGTTACCGCCATCTTTTCAAGAATGGTGGCGGGTGACTACTGCGGTGTGATACAAAGTCAATTAGCGACTTGCCGTGAGCATTCCCTCACCTAAACAACATGGGCTGGCTTACTGACCTCTTCAAAGATGTTCCGCTTTCACTTGAACTGCGCGAGAAGTTAGCTGCGGTTGAGGCGGAGGCCGACACCCTGAAGACCGACAATGTAATTCTTAAAGATGATTTGCGGCAGGCCAACACCCAAATCCTAAAGCTTGAAAAGCGGCTCGATCAATACACCCATACTCCTGAGCTTGATGAAACCGACGTCAATATCCTTAAGGAAGTAGCCCTGACGAGCGAGCCTCCGGCGGCGTATCTTTCAGCGAAGTTAAATATTGAGATCGGCGCTCTGGATTTTCGTTTGGAACAGCTGACTGAAACTGACTACCTCAGCGCCTGGAGCATCGGTGGCATTGAGCGATATTCGCTGCGCCCAAAGGGCCGCGAATACCTCATTCGACATAATCTTACCTCGTGACCAGGCGCATCAGGATGCCTCACGCTGACATTAAACGTTGCTCTTCGTTTTTGACTCGATCATAAGCAGGTGTTTCGGTGATCCGCTGAGTTCTTGGGCTCATCTGCACGATATGTCAACCGAGTCGCACTCAGCGTTTTCTGAAGTACGACCCCTCGGCTCATTAGCCATCTCTCGGTCCTTGAGATTATTTGAACAAGACAGCTGTACATTCTCGGCCGATCGCGCCGGGCGCCACATGCGTTAGTTAGACAGCCCTAACTTCAGCGCGGACTTCTTACGCGCGTTGTCAGACTCGATTGCGGTCGCCGGCGTCATCGGTTGCAGTTCGATTGTCACCTTTTTGATCTTGCCGTTGAATTTGAACGGCACCGCATAGCCTGCGCTGACTGCCGTGCCCTCGTCGGTGCCAACGTCGGCGCCTTCGTCCGCTGAGAACAGACAACATTCGGTCTGTTCGATCCGGCCCGAAGCTGCCTTTTGCCCGTTGACAAAAAGCGTACCCACGCCGCCTTTGCCGGCGCCACCACCGTCGTAGACGAACTCGAAACGGATCGTGGCTTTCCCCGCGGGCAAGGCTTCAGTCGCTGCCACGGTGTATTCCTGCAGTCCCAGAAAGTTGTACGTGTACATCGGCTTGCCGTCTTTCACGTACAGGCTCCAACCACCAAACCGGCCGGCTTGGGCCAGGATGGCGCCGTTAGTTCCATTCTCAACTTCCGCGGTGATCGTGTGCGATCGATTCTTGACGTTGATAAAAGCGTTCTCTGACATGCCGAGCATTCCATCGAACACATTGAGAGTAGTACGCCCGCCCATCAGCTCGGGCCGCCCGACATTCGCCGCGTTCAGCCGCTCCAGCGTTCGGTCATCCAAGGGCAGCACGTGGTACTTAACGGCTTCCGAAAGGAAGAGGGCTTGCAGCTCCTTAAGTTTTGCAGAATTCTGCTTAGCCAAGTCATTAGCCAGACTGAAGTCCGCCCGAGTGTCAAACAACTCCCACACGTCGGCTTCGAGCGTGCCGCGAGGTTTGAATTCCCACGGCATCCGATGAATGGTTCGAGCCAGCCAGCCGTCGTTGTAGATGGCCCGGTTGCCGAAGATCTCGAAGTACTGGGTCTTGTGACGATCCGGAGCCTTGGCGTCGTTGAACGAGTAAAGCATGCTCACTCCTTCGAATGGCGTTTGCACTGTTCCGTTCACGCTCTTCGGCTCAGGCAGGCCCGCTGCTTCAAGGATGGTCGGAGCTACGTCGATGACGTGATGCCACTGCGAGCGCACCTCGTTCTTAGCGGTGATGCCCTTGGGCCAATGGATAATCAATCCGTTGCGGGTGCCACCGTAATCGGCAGGAACCTGCTTCGTCCATGCGAAAGGAGAGTCGCCGGCAACCGCCCAGCCAGCGGCAAAGTGCGGGTAGGTCGTTGCGTCACCGAGTTGATCGTAATGTTTCAGGACGTCTGCAACGGACTCGCGCTGGCCGTTGAAATAGGTCATCTCGTTGTAGAGCCCGCTCATGCCGCCTTCCGCGCTGGTACCGTTGTCGCCAACGATGTAGAAAATGAGTGTGTTGTCGAGCTGACCCGTATCGCCAATCGCATCAATCAGCCTCCCGATTTCTATGTCACAGTACTCGCCAAAACCAGCGAAGACCTCCATCTGGCGTGCAAATAACTTTTTCTCGTCGGCAGTCAGTGTGTTCCAGTCCTTGATCGCATCCGGCTTCGGCGCGAGCTTTGTGCCGGCCGGCACCACGCCAAGCTTGATTTGGCGGGCCAGCGTTTCCGCGCGCATGACGTCCCAGCCCTGATCAAACTTTCCTTTGTACTTGGCGATCCATTCTTTGGCTACATGATGCGGAGCGTGTGTGGCCCCAGGCGCGAAATACATAA
>Ga0207675_100007763_pt1 | contig 10122 bp, 10 predicted proteins | sample KBSSwiS42_FD_184305 | JGI IMG/M metagenome (GOLD analysis project Ga0207675, IMG submission 184305) | Switchgrass rhizosphere microbial communities from Kellogg Biological Station, Michigan, USA - KBS Switchgrass S4-2 (SPAdes) (version 2) | ecosystem: Host-associated > Plants > Roots >...
CACGCGGAGTCGAACGAGGTCCCGTCGGTGTAGTGCTCGACCACCACCTGGGGATCCGTGAGCTCGTACGTGTGTTCACCGTAGTGGCGCTGGGAGTAACGGGCCATCTGTCGCTTGCGGGCCGCGCCGAACGGGATCTTCTTCCACACGATCTGCGGCTTCACGTCGCCCGGGTCCGGGACCCCGACCGCCATCGCGGCAGACTCGGGCGCGACCAAGAGCAGGGCCGAGACCAGGAGGACGGCGGCGCGCCTCACGCGGCGGCCCGAAGGCGCTCGAGCGTGCGCTCGCGCCCGAGGAGCTCGAGGGACTCGGGCAGCGGCGGCGAGACCGTCGACCCGGTGACCGCGGCCCGGACGGGCTGGAACCCCTTCGTGCGGTTGAGGCCGGCTGCCGCGGCGAGCTCGTCGAGCCTGGCCTTGATCCCATCCGCCTCCCACGGCCGCAGGTCGGTCAGCCCGTCGGCGACGCCCTTCAGGTAGCCATCCGGCGCCTCCGAGATCACCCCCGAGGCCTTCTCGTCCGGGGCGATGTCGTCGGTGAACAGGAACCGGAGCAGCTGCACCGAGTCCGAGAGGGTCCTCATCCGCTCCTTGACCAGCGGCATCGCGCGGCGCAGGAGCTCGAGGTCCGGAGACAGCCCCGCGGCCGACAGGAAGTGCAGGCATCGGGACGCGAGGTCGTCGTCCTCGAGTGACTGGACGTAGTGGTTGTTCATCCACTCGAGCTTCTCGACGTCGAACCGCGCCGGGTTCCTCGAGACGCGCTCGAGCTCGAACGCGTCGACCAGCTCCCGCCTGGACAGGAAGGTCGTCGCCGCATCCTTGGACCAGCCGAGCAGCGCGAGGTAGTTCATGAGCGCCTCGGGGAGGACCCCCCGCTCCCGGAACGCCTCGACGCTCGTCGAGCCGTGCCGCTTGGACAGGGGCTTGCCGTCCGCGCCGTTCACCTGCGGCACGTGCGCGTACGCGGGTGGCGTGCCGCCGAGCGCCTCGATCACCGCGACGTTCCGGGGCGCGCTCGCCAGCAGGTCGTCGCCGCGTATGACGTGCGTGATCGCCATCAGCATGTCGTCGACGGCGACCGCGAGCAGGAACACCGGCGAGCCGTCCGAACGCACGATCACGAAGTCGCGGATCTGACCCGGCGGCCACCGGACCTCGCCCTTCACGAGATCGTGGATCACGTGCTCCCGCTCGGGCATCTGGAAGCGGATCGCCGCGGCGCGGCCCTCGGCCTCGAAGGCCGCGCGCACCTCGGGGTCGCGACACTTGCCGTCGTAGCCTGGCGCCTCGCCCCGCGCGAGGGCGGCCGCGCGGCGCTCCTCGAGCTCCTCCTCCGTGCAGTAGCACCGATACGCGCCGCCCTGGGACAGGAGCCGCTCCGTCATCTCGCGGTAGAGGCCGAGGCGCTGGGACTGGCGGTACGGTGCGTGCGGCCCGCCGACATCGGGGCCCTCGTCCCAGTCGATCCCGAGCCACCGCAGCGAGTCCATCACGCCGTGGAAGGCCTCCTCGGTGACCCGCGAGGCGTCCGTGTCCTCGATCCGCAGGACGAATGCACCCTGCTGATGGCGCGCGTACGCCCACGAGAACAGCCCCGTCCGCGCGTTTCCCACGTGGATCGACCCGGACGGCGCCGGCGCGAACCGGGTCCGGACGCCCGGGCTCACGTGCCCGCCTCCACCGGGTTGGCGAGCGTGCCGACCCCGTCGACCTCGACCTCGACCAGATCGCCGGCCGCGAGCGGGCCGACCCCCTCCGGCGTCCCCGTGAGGATCACGTCACCCGGCAGCAGGGTCATGAAGGTCGTGATGTATTCGATCAAGGTCGCGACGCCGAACACCATCTCGCTGGTCTGCCCGGCCTGGCGAACCTCGCCGTTCACGCGCGCCTCGACCCGGACGTCGTTGGGGTCCAGGTCGGTCTCGATCCACGGCCCCAGCGGGCACGACCCGTCGAACCCCTTCGCGCGCGCCCACTGATCGTCGGTCTTCTGCAGGTCGCGGAGGGTGACGTCGTTCCCGCACGTGTAGCCGAGGATGTGCTTGAACGCATCCTCGGTGCGGACGTTCCTGGCGATCCGACCGATCACGACCGCGAGCTCGCCCTCGTGGTCGACGCGATGGCTGATCGGCAGCAGCCGAATCGGGTCGCGCGGTCCGATCACCGCGGTCGAGGGCTTGAGGAACACCAGCGGCTCCTCGGGCACCTCCATCCCGAACTCGGCCGCGTGCGCCGCGTAGTTCTTCCCGACACAGACGACCTTCGACGGCAGGACCGGCGCGAGCAGGCGAACGTCGTCGAAGGGGACCTCCTCGCCGGTCGGGACGGGATCCTCGAAGAACGTGCCCTGCAGCACGCGGATCGTGTCCGACTCGAACTCGGAGGCGCCGGTCGCGATCCGGTCGCCGAAACGGAAGCGGACGAGCCTCACGCGCCGCAGGCTACCGCACGCCTCTTCGCGCCCGACGAAGGGCTCAGCGCAGGGCCGTGCGGAACGCCGCCGGCGCGGTGCCCTCGAGCTCGATCTGGGTCGCACCGAGCCCCGCGGCGAGGTCCCCCACCGCCCCGGCGACCGAACGCCATACCTCGCCGGTAGGCTCGGTCTGCGGCGCGGCGTGAACGGCCCGCACGAGCAACCTCCCGTTCGCGCGGTCCATCGCGGGGTCGACGAGCGCGACGAACCGGTCGCCGTCGAGCACCGGCATCGCGTAGTACCCGTACCGACGCTGGGCCTTGGGGACGTAGATCTCCATCCGATACGGGAGATCGAACAGCAGCTCCGAACGCGATCGGTCGGCGATCAGGTTGTCGAACGGCGACAGCATCGTGGTGCGCGGCGCCCACCCGCCGCGTTCGATCCGGTCGAGCAGCGGAACGTCGTCCCGGTGCACGTACCAGGTGCCGGGCACGACGGAACCATCGTGCTCGACCGTCACACGTTCGATCCGGCCGGCACGCTCGAACTCGTCGAGCACGCGCGGCAGTTGCGGGTACCGGTCCCGCGTGAAGTGGTTCTTGATCTGCCGCATCGTCCCGACCCCCAGACCGTGGAGCGAACGGTCGACGGCCCTCCGCGTGACCTCGAGGTCCGACAACCGTTCGTCGGGGGCGTCCGGCGACAGGACGCGTTCGGTCAGGTCCCAGAGCTTCTGGATCCCCTCGCGACCCGCGACCATGATCGCGCCCGAGCCCCACAGGAACCCGAGCATCCGATCGACGTTGCGCTCGTTCGTCCAGCCGCTCGACCGCCACGACTCCCCCGTCAGGCCGCCGGAGATCCGGCGCGCGAGCACCGGCCCGTCGCGGCGGACCTGCCCGAGCACGGAACGCTTGAGCCGCGCGTTGGCCGTCATCCAGTCCAGGCGGCGGCGGTTCCATCCGGACCCGTCGTCGCGAAGGTACCGACGCATGTACCAGGCGTGGATCGGGTGATCCTCGGCGAGCACGATCGAGGCCGCGTGCGCCCAGTATTCGTACACCGAGCGGTCGCGCCACAGCAGCCGGTCCAGGTGCTTCGGGTCGAACCCCGCGACCCGTGCGCCGAGCACCAGGTGCGGGCTCCGCGCCACGACCGCGATCGGGTCGAGCTGCACGCACCGGATCGAGCGGATGACGCCGAGCACGGCCCGCGGGCTCGAACGCGGCGGCACGCCCGAGAGGCCCTGCACCGCGATCGCGAGTCGCCGCGCGGTCGCGCGGTCGATCCTTCGGGGGGTTCGAGCCGACCTGCTCAGGCGAGCCTCGTGCCGATGCCCCAGGTCACGCCCACGCTTCGCCAGTAGCCGGCGATCATCTCGACCGGCGCGAGGCTCTCCAGCTCCTCGACCGGCGACGAGCCGAACGAGAGCGTGGCCTCGCCCGTCCAGACCTCGGAGCCCTTCCAGTCGTAGCTCTTCATCGTTACGAGCTCATCCATGGACGGTGGTTGCCCTTCCTCGATGCTCGGGAAGTACCTCGAATGGAGCATCGGGAGCGCGTTGACGAACCCGTTGGTCTCCGCGGGTCCGGTGATCGTGAAGCCGGCGTCGACGATCCGCCGGTCGTCGACGCTGACGCTCGCGCCGAACCGCCCACCGGGCTCCAGGCGGGGACCGGCCTTGCCGTGGCGCACCGGACGCGTGATCCAGATCGAGCCGAGCTTCTTCGGGTAGCCCTGGTGCCAGCCGCGGACCATGGCGAAGTCCTTGTCGACCCAGATCAGGATGCAGCGCGAGTACGTCTCGCCGCGGTACCGGCACCGGACCACGACGAAGGCCTCCTTGTACTGGGAGCGCACCGGGTCAAGGAGCTCCTCGAACGAGTCCGAGCACGACTGCCAGTCGGCGAAGATCACGGCAACGGCGTCGGGGTCGTCCTCGGCCGGCTCGACCGGGTCCGGCAGCCAGCGCCCGACCGCGCCCGGCGCCGCCCGGTACTCGATCGTGAGCAGGTCGCCCGAGTAGTGCCACGGAGGACCGGGCACCACGGAGGACCGACCCTCGGGCGAGAGCGGCGGAACGAAGCCCTTCAGCTCGGCCACGGCGAGATACTACCGGCCGGTCCCGAACGACCCGGAGGTGCGTGTGGAGACACGACGGATCCTGCTCGACGGCGTCCCGACCACCGTCGAGCGCGACGGCGAGGAGCTCGTCGCCCCCGACCAGACGCGGATCCCGCTCGGCAGCGCCGAACACCTGGCGCCCAGTGAGCCCACGAAGATCGTCTGCGTCCACCTGAACTACGAGAGCCGCGTCAAGGAGTTCCTGGCGCGGATGCCGCCGGCGCCCACGTACTTCCACAAGCCGGTCAGCGCGCTGAACGCGCACGGCGGCGAGGTCGTACGGCCGCCGCGGTGCCGGTACCTGAACTACGAGGGCGAGATCGCGATCGTGATCGGCCGCACCTGCGCCCACATCGCGCCGGACGAGGCGGCCGAGCACATCGCCGGCTACACGATCGCGAACGACTACGGCCTGCACGACTTCCGCGACACGGACGCGGGATCGATGCTCCGGGTCAAGGGCTCGGACACCCTGTGTCCGCTCGGCCCGGGCCTGGTGGACGACTGGGACTTCCGCGCCAAGCGCATCCGGACGCTCGTGAACGGCGACGTGCGCCAGGACGGCTCGACCGACGAGATGATGTGGGACATGCACTACCTGGTCGCGGACATCGCGCGCACGATCACGCTCGTCCCGGGCGACGTGATCCTGTCGGGGACGCCGGCGAACTCGCGCCCGGTCGAGCCGGGCGATGTCGTCGAGGTCGAGGTCGAGGGCCTCGGCACACTGCGCAACCGGATCGTCGAGGGAGACGTCCCGATCCGCGAGGACGTCGGCGCGCAGCCGAGCGGGTCCGAGGAGGTCGTCTCGACCGCGTTCGGCGGCGACTGGGAGTTCCGTGGGGTCCGCGCGCCGAAGAGGGACTGATGGACCTCGACGGGCCGCTCCGAGCCCAGGCCTCCCTGAAGGTGGAGAGACCGCCCCTGCTCTGGGAGGCGGAGACCGAGGTCGAACCCTTCCTCGCGCTGCTGGGTCAGATGATCGCGCTCGGGCTCGGGCGCGGGAACGAGCTCGGGGACCTGACCCTCAACGTGTCCAACGTCGTGGTGGAACCGGACGAGGACGACGAGGAGGTGGAGTTCGTCCCCGGCGGCGAGTACGTGGCGATCACCGTCCGAGGCGCCGGCGCGTGGAACGACGACACGTGGCGCGCGGGCCGGGGTCCGGCCACCGGGCTGTTGCGCGACGTCGGCCCGGCCGCCGAGGCCGCGGGGGCCGTCTACGCGTACGCGCGCGACCTGGCCCCCGAAGGCTCGGTCACCGCGTTGCTCCCCCGCCTCGTTCCTCCCAGGTGACCCGGTCGATCCGGTAGACGAGGTGCCGGAGACCCTTGTAGTCGCCCTCTCGATCCACCTGCATGCCGATCTTCTCGGCCACGCGGCCGGACGGGCGGTTCTCGGGCCGGACGAGCGCGATCACGTGATCGACCTCGAGGTTGTCGAACACCCAATCCCGGGCGGCGGCGCCGGCCTCGGGTGCGATGCCCTCGCCCTTGCGGCCGGGGCGCGTGTGCCACCCGATCTCGACCTCGTCGACCCCCTCGATCGTCAGGAGATTCGGGCCCGCGGTGCCGAGGAACTCGCCGGTACGACGGTCCTCGACGATCCACAGCGCATACCCGCGCGTTCGGTAGCGGGCCATCTGCCGCTCGAGCCAGTCGAGGGAGCCTTCACGGGGGAACGGTTCGGGGTACCACCGCATGTGCTCGGGATCGGAGAACATCGCGTGCAGGTCGTCGAGATCCTCGAGCCGGTAGGGCCGGAGACGGAGCCGCTCGGTCTCGAGCCGGAAGCCCTCGTCCATCCCGCGCACCCTACCGGAGCGGTTTCGGCGGCGGCTCGACTATCCTCGGCACGACCCCGGAGCACGGCGATCGACCGAGGAGGTTGGATGGACATCAAGGGCAAGCGGCTCCGCCTCCTGTTCGCCGACGTGCTAGGTGTCGAACGCGGGAAGTACCTGTTCGGCGATGTCGCGGACGCGGGTCACTCGGCCTTCTGCATCGGGGTGTTCCCGCTCACGACCGACAAGGAGATCCTCGACATCTCGCGCCAGCAGTTCGACGTCGGGCTTCCCGATGTCGAGGCGTTCATCGACCGCGACACGCTGCGGCCGGGGTGGGAGGAGGACACGATCGTCGGCATCGCCGACGTCCAGCAGGACGGCAAGGCCCTGGAGGTCGACCCGCGCGAGGTGCTGCGCCGGGCCGTCGAGCCGTGGCGGGCGATGGGGCTCGAGCCGATGTTCGCGTTCGAGTCCGAGTTCTACCTGCTCGAGCGCGGCCCCGAGGGCGGGTGGCAGCCCGTCGAGCTGCCGTCGCACCGCGTCTACGGCACGGGCACGTCGGTCGACCCCACGGGCACGATCGACGCGATGGTCCGGGCGGCCCAGCAGTCGGGGTTCGCGATCGAGGGGTGGGCGAGCGAGTTCGACACGGCCGCCTACGAGGTCAACATCCGGTACAAGGAGGTGATCCCGGCGGCGGACGAATGCTTCCTGTTCCGCCTGCTCGTCAAGGAGACCGCCACCAAGCAGGGAAAGCTCGCGACGTTCATGGGGCGCCCCTTCAACGATCGCGGCGGCAGCGGCCTGCACCTGAACATCTCGTTCCGCCGGGAGGACGGCTCGAACGCCCTGCACGACCCCAACGCGCGCGACGGCCTCGCGCCGTTGACCCGGCAGTGCATCGCTGGTCTGCTCGCGCATCACGAGGGCATCGCGGCGATCGCGGCGCCGCACGCGAACGCCTACAAGCGCCTGCAACCCGACATGTTGAACGGCTACTGGGCGAACTGGGGCTTCGACGACCGCACGGTGTGCATCCGCATCCCCCCCGCGCGCGGGGAGGGCACGCGCATCGAGCACCGGATGGCCGACGGGGCCGCGAACCCGTACCTGGTGGCCGCGGCGGCGCTCCACGCGGCGCGGTTCGGCGTGGAGCATCAGATGTCGGCGCCCGAGCCCCAGACCCCGGGCGAGCCCCCGAACACCGAGCGGCGCGTCCCGCCGACCCTCGAGGCGGCCCTGGGGGCGTTCGAGGCCGACGACCAGCTCTGCGCGGCATTGGGGCCGTGGCTCGTCGAGACGTTCACCAAGCTCAAGAGGGCGGAATGGGAGCGCTACGCCAAGACGGTCGGGGACGCTTCGACGACCGAGGTCACGCCGTGGGAGCTCGACTACTACCTGCCGTTCTTCTGAGCGCGCCGGTCGGCCTTGTCCGCGCCGGTCGTTCGGTGCCAAACTACCTGTCGTCGCACCCGAGGAGGCCTCGATGAGCGTTCGGCTGGACGAGATCGACCTGTCGAGCCACGACGCTTTCGTCGACGAGGTCCCGCTCTGGGCGTTCCGAGAGCTCCGCGAGCGCGACCCGGTCCACTGGCAGCCCGAGCCGACGCCCAACCGCGGGTTCTGGGCCATCACGCGTTTCCGCGACATCGAGGACATCCTGCGCGACCCGCGGAGCTTCTCCTCCGCTCGAGGGGTGACGCTCGAGGAGCAGACCGAGGAGGAGGTCGAGGCCCGGGCGTCGATGATCGACATGGACCCGCCGAACCACTCGCGGCTCCGGCGGCTGGTCACCAAGCTGTTCACCCGCGGCGCGGTCGCCCAGTACGAGGGGTTCGTCCGGGAGCAGGCCAGGCTCGTGTTGGACCGGGGCCTGCCCAAGGGCGAGTTCGACTTCGTCGAGGAGATCTCGCGGGAGCTCCCGATCCGCGTCCTCGCCCGGATCATGGGCGTCCCCGAGGAGGATCTCCCGATGTGCGTCCAGCTCGGCGACGCCATGATCGCCCAGGCCGACCCCGAGTACTCGCGCGCCGTGATCGACAAGGAGGACACGAGCGAGTACCGGCTCCTCCCCTTCCGGAGCCCGGCGGCGGTCGAGCTCATGGCCTACGGGCACCGTCTCGCCGAGGAGCGCCGCGCGGAACCAAGGGACGACCTGGTGACCAAGCTCACCCAGGCCGAGGTGGAAGGGGAGCGGCTGTCCGCGCGCGAGTTCGACAACTTCTTCTGCCTGCTGATCGTCGCGGGCAACGAGACGACGCGCCACGCGATCACCCACGGCGTTCGTGCCCTGGTCGATCACCCGGATCAGTGGCGACGGCTCCGCGAGGATCCCGGCCTCATGCCGCTGGCCGCCGAGGAGATCCTCCGGTACGGCTCGCCGACGATGCACTTTCGTCGAACCGCGGTTCGCGACCTCGAGTTCCGGGGCACGTCGATCCGGGAGGGCGACAAGGTCGTCGTCTGGTTCGTCTCGGCCAACTACGACGAGGAGGTCTTCCCCGACCCCGAGCGCTTCGACGTCGCCCGCGATCCGAACCCGCACATGGCCTTCGGCAGCGGCGGACCCCACGTGTGCCTGGGCGCGCACCTCGCCCGGCTGGAAGTTCGGGTGATGTTCGAGGAGCTCGTGCCGCGCCTGTCCAGCCTCGAGATCACCGGCCCGGTCGAGCGCCTCCGCTCGAACTTCATCAACGGCATCAAGCACATGCCCGTGCGTGTCACACTCACGGATCACGAGGGGTAGCCGAGCCGCCCCTCCCGCACGCGCGAGCCCAGAGACGCTGATGCCCGAGGAGATGAACATCGAGGCCGCCTACGCCCTGAGTGAGCATGGCGCGCAGCCATCGGGGAAGCAACGCAAGCGGAGGGAACTCGGCGAGATCGCCGAGGTCGTGATCTTGGCGATCGTGGCGGTCGCCACGGCCTGGAGCGGGTACCAGGCGGCCAGGTGGGACGGTCGCCAGGCCTTCCTCTATCACGAGGCAACGCGGATGCGCGTCGAGGCCGGACTTGCCGCGACGCTCGGTGGGCAGCAGCGCCTGCTCGACGTCACGACGTTCAACACCTGGATCGAGGCACGGTTCGAGGGGCGAACCGAGCTGATGGCGCTCTACGAACGTCGCTTCAGCCCCGAGTACAAGGTCGCGTTCGACGCCTGGCTCGCGACCGACCCGTTCACGAACCCGGAGGCGCCGCCCGGACCCGGCTTCATGCCCGAGTACGTCAATCCCCAGCTGGTGCGGGGGGCCGAGTTGAACGAGATCTCGACCCGCAGGTTCGAAGAGGGAACGATCGCGAGGAGCCGCGCCGACGACTACATCCGGACGACCGTGATGTTCGCCACGGTGCTGTTCCTCATCGCGCTCTCGCAGCGGTTCAGGGTGCGTCGCGTTCGCTACGGCGACCTCGGCGTGGCGGGCGCCCTGATGCTCTTCGGGCTCGTGACCATCCTCACGTTCCCTCGCTTCTGAGCTTCGGTCTCACCCCGTGAGGCCTAGGCCGTGTCGCGATGCCGTCGGTCCTCGAACCGGGCCGGGTAGCATCCGAGCCGTGACCGAGGCCGACGTCCCGCTGCGACTCGACGCCCCGCGCGAAGAGGTGCTCGAGCACGCGGCCAAGCTCGTCGCCGAGGCCTGGCAGAGCTTCGACCGGTACCGGCCCGAGGAGCCACCGCTCGACGAGCGCGTGCGCCGGCTCCTGCTGACCGAGCTCCCGAGGACCCCCGGCGCGGCGCACGAGGCCGTCGACGACGCGGCGCGGATCCTCGACGAGTCGATCGCCCAGCCGCG
>Ga0207675_100007764_pt1 | contig 10122 bp, 6 predicted proteins | sample KBSSwiS42_FD_184305 | JGI IMG/M metagenome (GOLD analysis project Ga0207675, IMG submission 184305) | Switchgrass rhizosphere microbial communities from Kellogg Biological Station, Michigan, USA - KBS Switchgrass S4-2 (SPAdes) (version 2) | ecosystem: Host-associated > Plants > Roots >...
GTGGGTGATCAACGGCTCGAAGCTCTTCATCACCAACGCGGGCACGGACGTGACGTGGGGCGTGACGCTCACGGCGCGGACGGGCGAGAACGAGATCTCGAACATCGTCGTCGAGAACGGCACGGCCGGCTACACCCTCTCCGGCCCGATGAAGAAGCTCGGCTGGCGGGCATCCGATACACGCGAGCTCTCGTTCCAGGACTGCGCCGTCCCGGAGAACAACCTGCTCGGGCCGCGCGGCCAAGGCTTCCACCAGTTCCTGGAGATCCTCGACGGTGGGCGCATCTCGGTCGCAGCGATGGGTGTCGGGCTTGCGCAGGGCGCCTACGATCTCGCCTTCGCATACGCGCAGGACCGCGAGCAGTTCGGCAAGCCGATCGCGTCGTTCCAGGCGATCCGCTTCAAGCTCGCCGACATGGCAACCGAGATCGAAGCCGGACGAGCCCTCGTCCTAAAGGCGGCCTGGCTCAAGGATCAGGGGCGTCCGTTCGCGCGTGAGGCGGCGATGGCGAAGCTCTACACCGGAGAGCTCTCGAATCGCGTCGCCAACGCGGCGCTCCAGATTCACGGCGGGTTCGGATACATGGAGGAGTCTGCGGTCTCGCGGCTCTACCGCGACCAGAAGATCCTCGAGATCGGCGAGGGCACGAATGAGGTGCAGCGGATGGTCATCGCTCGCCATCTCGGCTTGTAGCGGCGTCGCGGTCGCCCTCGTGCTGGCGGCGCCCGCAGCGGCGCACGTCGTCGCGACGCCGACCTTCCTCGCGAGCAAGAGCTCCGGATCGATCTCGTTCGAGGCGCCGAACGAGCGATCCGACCCGATGACGTCGTTCACGCTCTCCGCGCCCGACGGCATCGTGATCGAGCACGCCCACCCCGTCGACGGGTGGAACGGAACCGTCGAAGGCGGCGCCGCGAAGTGGGTGGAAGGCTCCCTCGCCGCCGGTCAGACGACGGAGTTCGGCGCGACCCTGAGAGCCGACGCCGACCCCGGCGTCGTCACGCTCACGGCGGTACAGGGCTACGACTCGGGCGCCGTCGTCGAGTGGCCGGTGACGTTGACCGTGGTCCCTGCGGCGCAGAGCCCCTCCGAGAACCTCGCCGTCGCAGGCCTCGTGGGGCTCATCGGGGTGCTCGTCGTCATCGCCATCGCTTTGCTGGCGTGGAGACGGCGTCCGCCGTCACGCGCGACCTAGCTGTCGACCCCAGGAGGCGCACGATGCAGATCACGAGGACGACCGTTGGAACCACTACCGGGCCGAGCGAGTGGTTCACGGGCACAGTGTTCCTCGACCCGATCGCCGCGCCGGCGGACTCGTCACGGCTCAGCGCCGTGAGTGTCCACTTCACGCCCGGCGCGCGCACCGCGTGGCACACCCACCCGCACGGTCAGACGATCTACGTCGTCGAGGGCGTCGGTCACGCCCAGCGTCGCGGCGGCCCGATCGAGGTGATCCGACCCGGCGACCGCGTCGTCTTCGAGCCCGGCGAGGAGCACTGGCACGGGGCGTCCCGAAACCGCTTCATGACGCACATCGCGATGCTGCAGGTCGACGACTCCGGGTCGAGCGCGACCTGGCTCGAGCATGTCACCGACGACGAGTACGCGAACGCCCCGTCGATCGACGGTTGAGCTGCTACGGCGAGTCCGAATCCACGCCCGTGGTCGGCTTGCGGACGACTCCGTAGAACAGCGCGGCCGCGATGGCCCCGGTGGCGGGCGCCACGATGTAGATCCAGAAGTCGGTCCATTCCGAGGCGACCAGTGCCGGTCCGAACGACCGCGCCGGGTTCATCGACGCACCCGTGACGTCTCCCCCGAAGAGCGAGTCGAGCGCCACCGTCCCGCCGTGCTGGAGCGCGATGTCGCGCACCAGCGAGAGACCGAGCCCGCTGCCGCGTCGCTTGGTGCTGAAGTACGGCTCGAAGAGACGTTCGCGAGCGACCTCGGGCAGTCCCGAGCCGTGGTCGAGGATCTCGATCGTGGCGACTCCGTCCTGAAACTTCGCCCGACCGCGAAAGTAGGTCCCGGACTCATTGCCCTCGAGGGACACGTAGCGGATGACCATGTCCGCCTTCTCCAGTTGTGGGAAACCTTGTAATAATAATATCAGGTTGAAATTTTCTTATCACCCAAACAGCATCACTCAATATTTTTTCTTTATCCCATTTTGTAAATGTTTCCTCCGGATTTTTTGAAAACCCAAAATCAAATGCACGGGTAAAGAATTGTTCACCACCATCTATTCTCCTGGCAGCAAGCAGCTCTTGTGTTCTTATCAATCCAAGATCTATCCCCTGGTCATCACCAATTAAGTTTTGTCCACCATCACCTCTTGTTAATGACAAGTAACCTGTACGATACAGTCTATCTTTTGATAAATATGCGATCAATCTTGTGTTCTCATCATCAGGATGTGCAGCCATATACAATACTGAACCAAGAACATTCAATTTCTTAATAGCAAGATAAATATCAGCTGATGTCCATGTCGGTGGGGCTTGAGAAAATAGTTGTGTAGTAAAAACCGCAGTGAGAATGAAACAGTAAATTTTCTTCATCCGGCAAATTTATTCAGCGAATATAGGTCTTGTTTGCAATGTGATTGAGCCGATGAAATAAAAAATCCCACCATTTGGCGGGATTAAACTTTTATTAACTGCTTTTAGTTTTTAGCTTCCTTATCATTTCCACTATCTACTTTCTTTCCTAATTGCTCTAGTATTTGTAATCCAAGCAGACCGCTGATGCCGCCATTGGCATTATCACCGCCGCTACCAATCAATACATCAGGCATGATCTTCACATGCTGATTAGCGATCGACTCCATCACTTTTAATTGGGTAAAATTGTTTCCACCCATTGCCTCAACTGATAACTTATATGATTCAGCATTTGATTTACCAATAGCAAGAATTTTTTCAGCTTCGGCATTACCTGTTAAAGTTATTTGTTCAGCATTCGCTTTCGCCAACAACTCTATCTTTTCAGATTCTGCTTTTGCCAATAATCTCACTTTTTCAGCTTCACCGGTTGCCATTAATTTCATTCTATCACCTTCTGCGTTTGCTTGCAGACGTACGCTGTTTGCATCACCGGTAGCTTTTTTAACTGAAGCATCAGCGATACGCTCTGCGATCAGTACACCCTGGTCTGCTTTTACGATCTCTTTTTGCATTTCTGCAACAGCAGTTTCTTTTTCCAATGCCTGTCTTGTTTCCTGTGCTTTCTTCTGTGTTTCATAAGTTATCTTTTGTTCTTCCGCCAACTTACGATCAGTAAGAGTCTTCATCAAACTTTCAGGAGGAACAATATCACCTATCAAAGTATCTACACCAAACACATTGTACTGTTCAAGCACACGACCAATATGATCTTTCGCCGATTGCTGTCTTTCTTTACGGGTACCAAGGAATGCAATTACATCACTATCCTGTGCACTGTTACGGAAATAGTTGCCGATCGTTGGTTCCAATACCTGGCTTACAAGATTATTCATGTTACCGAATCGTGCAATAACTTTTGGTGCTTCAGTTGTTGGGATATGAATGATCTGTGATACGTCAAGATTGAAAGGGAAACCGTCTTTACTACGCACAGTAATTGTAGAAAGATTTTTATCTAACTGGTGGCTTTCACTTCTTGCACTTGCCCAGTTCAACACGAGATTTGTGGTTGGCACCATTTCCACTTTCATGATATATGGATTGATCGGGTACTTACCGGGACCTAATGGTTCATTCCAAACACCTTTGAAACCTTTTGCTACAATATTTCCATGTTTAAATTCAATACCACTCAGATCTTTACCATCTTCACCCACATAAGAAATGACAACACCAACATGGCCAATAGGTATCTCGGTCATTTTTACCATTTCCATTTTTACAAACCACGGATTAAGGAAATAAGAACCTGCAAGAATTACTTGTTCCTGCAATCCTTTATAACCACCACTATCCAAAAATTTATCTACGTCCTGAAATTTATTACCATCATCAATAATTCTACCGGCAATTTTTCCTTCTTCCAACGGTTTTCCTTCCATCGTAGTTACTATTCCCACTGCATTGTCAGGGATACTGATAAGATCAGTTACTTCAACATCAAATAACAATGTATTGATACGATAAGAACCGGGAGCAATGATATCTGTTTGTCGACCTTTACGACCGCCAGCTTTTAGGAATGCTGCCGCATTTTGATATGTATCACATTCAACTTTGCGGGCAAGGATACGTCCCGTTTCCAATTCAGCACCATCTTTTGCCATTACTAACCCAATCTTACCTGTTGGAATAATAACGAAAGGTTGGAACGTGATGGAATATTGCCAAATCCATTTCCAGAAGTAAACACCAGGAGGTAATGTTTGCGCCTGGAAACCAGCTTCACCTTCAGTAGCGATAATGTGACCTTCAGGTAATTCTTGTTTACCAAACAACACAAACTTTTTTGTAACAAGACCTATCCTGTCTTCCGGAACGATTACTAATCCGAAAAAGACACGAAGAATGAATTTATAAAAGAGTAAAATGAATAATGGGATCCCAACGATGAGTGCCCATTTGATAAGTTCGGTTCTTTCCATGATGATTTAATGTTTAATATTTGAAAATTATTGAGTATGCGATTGAATACAATAGACATTCGTCCATTGATGCCCACAAGTTGTCAACAGCACTGCTGCCGAACTGTGTGTTGCCTGTAAGAAGGGAACGCTACAAATAGCGTATTTCTATAAAGGGAAGCCGGGAGGAGAAGTATTGTAGATCGTGAACCGGATCAAAGATTCGATGAAGCTAAAATTACCTGTATCGTCGTCTGTGTTCATAGTGAACAATTGTGACATAAAGATACACAATGGAAAGACTGTTTGTATAAAAATCGTATAAATCCAAAACCGGTTTTGACAGCCATCAATATTGGAAGCCAAAAACCGGTTTTTTGAATAAGATGAGTTGTTTTACCTTATATTATCACTGACCTACCATAAATACTGCATTGCAAAACATGAGTTTTCCATTTTCCCAAAAACTACGGAACATTAGATTATCTGCGAGATAAACAATTTTGCCACCACCCATATCTTGTACACCAAACACCAGCGCATCGTTTATTTTATCTTTTATAAACGAACCAACAAAACCTGAAACCTGGCTGTCTTTTTTCAATACACCAACATTCCAACCTCCTTCTTTAATAAAATCATACAAAGCATCATCTTGCTTCAATGTGTAATAATAATTTGGATAACCAAACGCAAGCGGATGCGTATTATCAAGACTTACTTTGAAAATTGAACCAGGAATATTTGATTTCAAAGATTCTCTTTCTCTCTCTTCATAAGTTTCCAAAGCAGCATATGGATCTTTGCTGCTGGCATCATCAGTTTTTTTTGATTTGATTGCCCAATCAGTTCTTGACAATTGACCAACTGCTCCTTCTAATGCCACCAATCTTCCTCCTTTATTTATCCAATCCTTTAATTGGTCTGCAGAGGATTTATCGTTTAAGAATCGATAGTTACCTGATGGCATAATGATGACATCATAATCACTCCAGCTTATTCTTCCAAAATCATTTGCGTTAACTAATGTGAGAGGATAATTAATTTGTTGTTCAAAAAAATGCCATATCTCTCCTGCTGAATTTGAACCAACACCTTCACCTGTTAACAGTGCTATCCGTGGCGCTTTCAAATAATGAATTTTACTGCTGCCAAAATCAAATCCTTTATCAACAAACCCTGTAGTGATCATATTTGCTTTTACATTATTTGCATTGCACTCCTGGTTTATAACAGATGGTAATGAATTACCAAACCTTTCATTTCCTTTTTTAATAATGATCAGTGAGCCGCGATCAAACTGTTGGTTGCCTATTTCAAAAGGTGTTTCAGAAAACCGAACTCTCATTCCTTGCTGCAATAGATCAGTCAATACTTTTACACTTTGCAAACCTTGCCAACGAATGACATAACCATATGCGTCTGAAACATTGTTTATAACCGGCGAAGGTTTTGAGCTTCCAGAAAACTGAAGCTTTGTTTTTGAACCAAAAGCTTTTAATCCATATACATAAGGGAGCGACCACGCAGTGATGTCATAAGTATTTGAATCGATCAATTTGCTTTTAGGTTCAAATAAGACTTTTATTAATGCTGAACGGGGTTGCTGCGATTGTATAAGTAGATCACTATTATCGATCGTGAACATATCATCTTTCGCAGTAAAATAATTGTAGCCATTAAGTGTTCCTCTTGAACTACCGCTAGCAAATTCATACTGAATTCCATTCTTATCGAGAACTGAAGTCAATGCGGTTATTCTTTCCCTATCTGTTTCAGTATTTTTTACTAAATAAGTTTTATACTCACCAATGCCATTACTTACAGCATCGTTAAAAAATTTCCTGAATTCTTTTACCAACCTTGATGCGTTAAGCGATGACACTTCAATAGTGCTTAAGCCGGTTGTATAATGATGCATGGCTCTATCCATCAATGTCAAAGTATCTCCTTCCTCAGTTAATGCACCTAAACCACCAGCAGGGCCACCACCTTGTTCATAGGTCATACCGATTGCTCCATTATAAATTGGATAAGTATCGCCATAGCTTGGATAAAAAAGATCAAATACTTCTTTAGTAAAATATAACCAGCCATTGGCATCAAAATATTTTGCATGATTCTTACCGATCATTTGTTGAAAATCTCTTTGCCATTGTGTGATCACTTCATGATATGGTTGTGCTGCCGGTGCGAAATAATAAGGATTGTTCACTCCTTGTTCGTGAAAATCTACATGTACATAAGGCATCCATTGATTGTACTTCGTCATTCTCTGCTGACTTTCGATTTGTGTTTGCCATGCCCAATCACGATTAAGATCGAAATTGTAATGATTGGTTCTTCCGCCCGGCCATGGCTCACGATGTTCTCTTGCATTCAATGATGGATTCATTTGTTTGCCAACAACTGAATTGAACCAATTCACATACCGATCTCTACCATCAGGATTGATACATGGATCAATGATCACGACTGTGTTCTTCAACCATTCTTTTGTTTTTGCATTTGATGGGTCAACCAATGCCCAGATCGTCATCATTGCAGCTTCAGAAGATGATGTCTCATTTCCGTGTACGTTATAACTTAACCAAACAATTGCCGGTGCTCCGTCTTCAATTGGGGCTGCTCTATCCTTTGAAAGATTAGCAAGGCGAAGATTATTCAATCTTATTTGCTCAAGCTTACCAATATTATCTGCTGAAGAAATGAATGAAAGCAATAGTGGTCTTCCTTCATTTGTTTGACCGTATTGCTCCAACTTTACATTTGAGGAGGCATTTGCTGCTACATGTTGAAAATAGCTTACAATTTTCCAATGCGGAGTATAACGGGTCCCAACTTTATACCCTAAAAATTCATCCGGTGATTTTAGTTGCGCATTTGAAGAAATAAAGACAAACAATGCAATTAGAAACAAAAATCTTCTATACATATATATGATTTGGAGTGGCAATTTATGAAAGAGAATGCAATTGTTTTAAATAAAAAGTCTCCCAAAACCAGGAGACTTATAACTATTAAATAATTACTTTTTATTGCTGCACTTCCATCATCGGCACTGTCGGCGCTGCTCTTGATAATTTTTCTTTCGTATTAAATTTCAAGTTATGAAGTTCAAAAATGAATGAGGTGTAATAGTAACCACCATTAAATCCAAACTGTGTTGCAGCACGACTATAAACAAAGCGTCCCTCGCCTGTGTTCCCAAAGTTCTTCAACTTATCAGGATATGTATTGCCAATATTATTTGCACCGATCGTTATGTTGGCAAAATTTTTCAGCTTGTAACTCATGCTTGCATCAGTAACAGATTTTGCACTGAAGAATTCATCCAATGCAGGATTGCCAGGATCTCTTGTTGCCACCTTTCCAAATCGTGTAGTTCTTGCATTGAATGTCCACTTACCGATACGATAATTAAAATTGACAGATATTTTATATCTCGGTTGCGCTTCTTCAATACGTCCTTTTTCATCACGGGCAAACAAACGAGCTTGCAATGTTGCATCTGTAATTGTACTTACTCTTGCATCACCACGAACCTTTGTCCTATTGAAATTAGAAGCTGCAGTCACAGTTAGATTTCCTGCCCCGAGTTTGTCAGCAAAAGAAACAATAGCATCAATACCTTTTGTTCTTGTATCAATGGCATTGGTAAAAAATATCACAGAGCTAACATCATTGAGATCAGGATACTGGCTCAAGATATTATTTACAGCTGTTGCTTCCGGTGCACTGAATCTTCTAAAAGAAGAACTCAATACAATACGATTATTAATATCGATCATATATCCATCAACAGTGATCGCCAATTTGTTTTTTATTAATCGGCTTGTTAAACCAACACTATAGTTAGTTGAACTTTCCGCATCAAGACTTGGAATTCCAAATGCAGCGGCCACCAAACTATTATTTCTAAAGGTTCCTTGTTGAAATGGCTGAAGTCCCTGGCTTGTTTGAATGAAAACTGTACTGATTGCACTAAAATATCTTTGATGCATTGATGGAGCTCTGAAACCATTGCTTATTGCCGCACGAATAGCCAGTTGTTTGAATAATTGATAACGAGCCGCGAATTTTCCCGCAAAGCTTGAACCATAATCTGAATAATGTTCATAACGACCTGCAGCGTTCAACAAAAGTTTATCAGTGATATCTGTTTCAATATCTACATAACCACCAAAAACATTCCTTTTAGCATCAACAGCATTTGAAGGTTGAAAACCTGGAAACACTTGTGCTCCACCAACTTTTCCTGATGATGGTGCATAATTTTTATAAGATGCTTCTTCTCCTGCCTCTATTCCATAATTGTCCTTGCGAAACTCAGCACCAAAAGCAAGGTTAAAAGATTTCAAACCCATTTGTGCACCAAAATCTCTTGAGATATTTAGATTGCTTGTATACTGATTGAACCGAAGTTTACCAGCGTAAAATGCTGTAGGTGCAGCTTCTTTCAATGTATATTGAGATGCATTGTCAGAATTTGTCACATCAAATCGGAATGAGTTGCCGCCAATCGCCTGGCTCAGATCCCAATTCCAGTTGCCGGCAAATTTTCCTTCCAGGCCAGCAGTTAAATATTTATCCCTGATTATTGAATTGATCAAAGGGAGAAAACCGTCAGGGTATAATTCAGCTATTACTTGAGTTGTTTGTTTTGGATACCGATAAAAGCCAGCGGCTTTACCATCACGATAGTTAACTCCAGTGGTTAAAAGAAACTGAACATTCTTTGCTAATGGCAATCCCATATTTATTAATCCACCATAATTATAAACTTCAGAGTTACCAATATGCATGTTATTCTTTCTGCTAAATCCTCTTTGAGAAATCAATTGTTCATCCAAAGCAACATCGCTTGTATAAACAGTGCCCGTATAATCACCAGAACGATTTGTTGGGTCACGATGACGAATTTCTCCTGATATATTAAAGTAACCTCCCTTTTTACCAAGACTAAATCCCTTATTCAATCCAATTTGCTGCACTTCACCATCTCCTTCATATTGTTTACCCCAATGACTATACAAAGTTGTTCCTGTTGTATTTTTCTTTAAAACAACATTCACAACTCCTGCAATAGCATCGGAGCCATATTGTGATGCAGCGCCATCACGCAACACTTCTATTCTGTCAATTGCTGAAGCAGGGATTGCATTAAGATCAGTGCCAACAGAACCACGACCAACAGTTCCATTCACATTCAACAATGCTGTGTTGTATCTTCTTTTTCCATTTACCAAAACAAGAGTTTGATCGGGACCAAGACCACGAATAGTTGCCGGATCGATATGGTCAGTTCCATCAGCAACAGTTTGTCGACTCGAGTTATAAGAAGGCGCAACAAAATTTATCATCTGTGTTGGCTCTACTTGTCCTGTAAGATTCAACTCCCGACTTGAAATAACATCGACCGGTACCGACGTTTGTGTGCTTGAACGATTTGTTGCGGAACGAGATCCAACTACAACTACACGGTTAAGATCACCGGAGTTTTGCATCTCAAAACTATTTTCGGTTACGGAATTTGCAGTTGCCGTTACTT
>Ga0207675_100007765_pt1 | contig 10122 bp, 12 predicted proteins | sample KBSSwiS42_FD_184305 | JGI IMG/M metagenome (GOLD analysis project Ga0207675, IMG submission 184305) | Switchgrass rhizosphere microbial communities from Kellogg Biological Station, Michigan, USA - KBS Switchgrass S4-2 (SPAdes) (version 2) | ecosystem: Host-associated > Plants > Roots >...
CCGCGCAGCGGCAACCACGGGTCACCCGCCCAACGGCAACGACGTGTCGCCCCGCGCAGCGCCAACGGCGTGTCACCCCGCGCAGCGCCAACGGCGTGTCACCCCACGCAGCGCCAACGGCGTGTCACCCGCGCAGCGCCCACCACGTGTCATCCTGCGCGCAGTCGCAGGATCCACGCTCGCCGGGGCACCACTCGAACGGCGAAGCCGGCACGGTTCAGTGGAAGTAGACGAACCTCACCACGCTCAGCCCCACCACGAACCCCACCGCCACCCACAGCATCGCCTGCAGCAGGCGGTTGGTGCGGCGCTGCTCCTTCAGCAGCGCGGCCACCTGGGCGGACGAGGCGGGCATCAGGTCATCCTCGACCTTGCGGGCGGCGATCGTCAGCGCCTGGTGCACCAGCCGCGGCAACGCGGGGAGGTAGTGCGCGTAGCGCGGCGCCTCGTCCTTCAGGCGATCGATGAAGCCGCGCCAGCCGATCTGCTGGTTCATCCAGCGCTCGAGGAACGGCTGCGCCGTGCTCCACAGGTCAAGCTCGGGATCGAGCTGGCGGCCCAGGCCTTCGACGTTGAGCAGCGTCTTCTGCAGCAGCACCAGCTGCGGCTGGATCTCGACGTTGAAGCGGCGCGAGGTCTGGAACAGCCGCAGCAGCACCTGGCCCAGCGAGATGTCCTTCAGGGGCCGGTCGAAGTGCGGCTCGCAGACGGCGCGCACCGCGCTCTCCAGCGCCTCGAGCCGCGTGTCGGGCGGCACCCAGCCGCTCTCGATGTGCAGCTCCGCCACGCGCTTGTAGTCGCGGCGGAAGAAGGCGATGAAGTTCTGCGCCAGGTAGTCCTTGTCGGACTCGGTGAGCGTGCCGATGATGCCGAAGTCGAGCGCGATGTAGCGGCCGAAGGTTTCGGGCGCGATGCTCACCTGGATGTTGCCCGGGTGCATGTCCGCGTGGAAGAAGCCGTCGCGAAACACCTGCGTGAAGAAGATGGTGACGCCGTCGCGCGCCAGCTTCGGGATGTCGACGCCGGCCTGGCGCAGGCGGTCGACCTGGCTGATGGGCACGCCGTACATGCGCTCCATCACCATCACGCGGGACGTGCAGAAGTCCCACAGCATCTCGGGCACCATGATCAGGTCGAGGCTGGCCATGTTGCGGCGCAGCTGCGCGGCATTGGCGGCCTCGCGGATCAGGTCGAGCTCGTCGTGCAGGTAGGTGTCGAATTCCGCGACGACGTCGCGCGGGCGCAGGCGCTTGCCGTCGACGCTGATGCGCTCGACCCAGCGCGCCACCGTGTGCAGGATCGCGAGGTCGCTCTCGATGGCCCGGAGCACGTTGGGCCGCAGCACCTTGACCGCCACCTCGCGCCCGCCCTTGAGCGTGGCGAAGTGCACCTGCGCGATGGAGGCGCTGGCCACGGGGGTGTTGTCGAAGTCCTGGAAGACGTCGTCGAACTTGCGGCGCAGTTCCTTGAGCAGGCCTTGTTCGACCAGGCCGCGGGCGGTGGCGCCGTCGAACGGCGGCACGCGATCCTGCAGCAGCGCGAGCTCGTCGGCGATGTCGGCGGGCAGCAGATCGCGCCGCGTGGACAGCACCTGGCCGAACTTGATGAAGATCGGACCCAGCCGCTCCAGCGCCTGGCGCAGGCGCGGGCCGCGCGGTTCGTCGTAGCTGCGGCCGACGGCGATCAGGCGCGCCAGCGCGCGCAGCCACGGCTGGCGCACGCGCCCGAGCGCGATCTCGTCGACGCCGAAACGCAGCAGCGTGAGCGTGATGAAGAGCAGGCGCGCGAAGTGTTTCATGTGAGCCCCTCGTCCGAGGAGGTCGTCCGGCCCTGCCGGCCGCGCCGGGCCAGCGGCCCGGCCCCTCGCGAGGCGAAAAACAGTCCCCGGGACTGTTTTTGTCCACGCTCGGCCCCCAGGGGGATGCGGGCCTCCTCGGGAGCGGCCCAGCGCACGGCCCGCAATGCATTCGTCATGGCACCGCCTCGGCGCGCGAGCGCGAACGTCACGGCTTCTTGCGCGCCTGCAACTGGTCGAACAGCTGCCCCACCGCGTGCCTGACCTTCTCGCCCACCTGCGTGAACTGCTGGTTCGCGCGGCTCACGGCCTCGGCGACGGTCGGCCCGAAGAAGCGCTCGGCGTCGGCGGCCGGATCCCAGCGCACGTTCTGCGCGATCCAGCTCACGTCGGCCGCCAGCGCGCCGTCGCCGTCGATGGACATCGGCGGCAGCGCGCCCTTGAACACGTTGCCGGCGGCCTTGGCCGGATCGGCCGCGTCGAGCCGCACCTGCAGATCGGGCACGAGGCCGGCCTCCTCGGCCGTCTCGACGCCTTCGAACAGCCCGGCCGGCGTGACGCGCAGCGACAGCGGCGGCGGCACCGGCACCAGGCCCGGCCAGCCGCTGACGTCGACGCGGATCGTCTTGCCCGCGTGCGTGCGCAGGCGCTCGACCGCCGGCGGGCAGCCGGTCAGCACGTGGTTGGCGAACAGCACCATGCGATTGCGCACGGCGGGGAGCCAGAGATCCTGGAAAGGCAAGTCCATCGGGCGATTGTAGGTGGCGGGGGCGCGCGGACCGTTGCGCTCAGGCATGCGCGCGGCGAAACGGCCGGAAATGCGCGTGGTCGGCGGCGGCCAGCAGCTCGCGGTCGCCGGCGCTGTCGCCGTACGCGTGCAGCTCGTGCGCCCTCAGGTCGCCCAGCAGCGCGGCCAGCCGCCGCAGCTTCTCCGGGCCGGTGCAGTCGCGGCCGTCGAGCGCGCCGGTCAGGCGCTCGACGCCGTCGTCGCCCGGCCGGCTGGCCAGGCGCGTGCACAGCACATGGTCGAAGCCCAGCTGCGCGCCGACGTGGTCGAGGTAGACGTCCAGCGTCGCGCTGGCCAGCACCAGCAGGTGGCCCTGCGACCGGTGCCACGCGATGCGCTCGAGCGCGCCCGGGCGCACGCGTGGCGCCAGCGCGCGCGCGTACGCGGGGCCGATCGCGCGCAGGTGCGGCGCGGGGGTGTCCTTCACGAGCCGGCGCAGCACGCGGCGCTTGAACGCGTCGATCGGCATCACGCGCAGCAAGGCGCCCGCGAACGCGAGCGGCTGCACCGCGAAAGCGGCGGCCACGCGCCGTCGGCCGAACGCCGCGACGAGGAAGGGCAGCAGCGAATCGCGGTCCGTGACGGTGCCGTCGAAGTCGAAGACCGCGACGACGCGGCGCGCGGCCGGCATCGCGGTCGGAGCCGGCATCACGCCGCCGCGTCGAATCCGCCCGGATTCATCGTCTGCCAGCGCCAGCTGTCCTCGCACATCGCGGCCAGGTCGCGCGTGGCCTGCCAGCCGATGTCGGCCAGCGCCTTGGCGGGGTCGGCCCAGCAGCTGTCGATGTCGCCGGGGCGGCGCGCCACGATGTCGTAGGGCACGGGCTTGCCGCTCGCCTTCTCGTAGGCGGCGATCAGCTCCAGCACGCTGTAGCCGCGGCCGGTGCCGAGGTTGACCAGCAGCGAGCCGGGCGCGCCCAGCAGCTTGTCGAGTGCCTTGACGTGGCCCTGGGCGAGGTCGACGACGTGGATGTAGTCGCGCACGCCGGTGCCATCGGGGGTGTCGTAGTCGTCGCCGAACACCGACAGCCGCGGCCGGCGGCCGACGGCCACCTGCGCCACGTAGGGCATCAGGTTGTTCGGCACGCCGCGCGGATCCTCGCCGATGCGCCCGCTCGCGTGCGCGCCCACCGGGTTGAAGTAGCGCAGGATGCCCGTCTGCCACGACGGGTCGGCGGCGGTCATGTCCAGCAGGATCTTCTCGCCGATCAGCTTGGTCTCGCCGTACGGGTTCGTCGCGCCGATGGCCGCGTCCTCGCGGATCGGCAGCGTCTGGGGCTTGCCGTACACCGTCGCGCTGGAGCTGAAGACGATGCGCCGGACGCCGTGCGCCTGCATCGCCGTGCACAGCGTCAGCAGGCCGCCGATGTTGTTGGCGTAGTAGCGCAGCGGCTGCTGCGTCGACTCGCCCACCGCCTTGAACGCCGCGAAGTGCACGACGGCGTCGATGCGATGGCGCTCGAACACGCCGTTCATCGCGTCGGCGTCGCAGACGCTGGCGCGCTCGAACACCGGTGCCCGGCCCGACAGCTCCTCGAGGCGGTTGAGCACCTCGGGCGAGCTGTTGGAGAAGTCGTCCAGGCCGACGACGTCGTAGCCCGCGGCCTGCAGCTCGAGCCAGGTGTGCGAGGCGATGTAGCCGGTCGCGCCGGTCAGCAGGATCGTGGCCATGCGTTCAGCACTTGATGCCGACGTGGAGCGCCACGGCGCCCGCGGCCATGTTGTGCACGTCCACGTGGCCGAAGCCGGCCGTCTTCATCATCGCCTTGAGCGTCGCCTGGTCGGGGTGCATGCGGATCGACTCGGCGAGGTAGCGATAGCTGTCGGCGTCGCCCGCCACCATCTTGCCCACGCGCGGCAGCACGTTGAACGAGTACCAGTCATAGGCCTTCTGAAGCGGCGCCGCGATCCTCGAGAACTCCAGCACCAGCAGGCGACCGCCCGGGCGCAGCACGCGATTCATCTCGGCCAGCGCGACATCCTTGTGCGTCATGTTGCGCAGGCCGAAGGCCACGCTGACGAGGTCGAACTGGCCGGTGGGGAACGGCAGCTTCTCGGCGTCGCAGATCGTCGTCGGCAGGACCAGGCCCTCGTCGATCAGGCGGTCGCGGCCGACGCGCAGCATCGCCTCGTTGATGTCTGTGTGCACGACCATGCCCGACGGGCCGACGCGCTTGGCGAACGCCCGCGCCAGGTCGCCCGTGCCGCCCGCGATGTCGAGCGCCTTGTCGCCCGCCTTCAGGTTGGCCACCGCGACGGTGTAGGCCTTCCAGGCACGGTGCAGGCCGCCCGACATGAGGTCGTTCATCACGTCGTACTTCTTCGCGACGGAGTCGAACACGCCGCGCACCTTGCCGGCCTTCTCGGTTTCGTCGACGGTCTCGTAGCCGAAGTGGGTCTGGGTCATTGGAGCCCCTCCCGCGCCGGGTACGGCGCTCCGTCCCCCGAGGGGACCGCGGGCCTCCTTGGGGCGGCCCGGCGCACGGCCCGCGCAAAACTTGCTTCGATCGATTTCATCGGTGTTCCTTCAATGCGAATGGCACGAGCCGGCGCCGGGCTTGGGCATCTCGGCGTCGCGGTCGAGCCCGGCGGCGGCCAGGCGCTCGAGGTACTGGGCGAACAGCGCGTCCTGCTGCGCGCCCAGGCGGTAGAGGTAGTCCCAGGTGAACAGGCCGGTGTCGTGGCCGTCGGAGAACGTGGGCTTGACCGCGTAGTGTCCCACCGGCTCGATGGCGTCGATGACGACGTTGCGCTTGCCGGTCTGCAGCGTCTCCTGGCCGGGGCCGTGGCCCTGCACCTCGGCCGACGGCGAATACACGCGCAGCAGCTCGAACGGGATGCGGAAGCTGCGGCCGTCGTCGAACGCGATCTCCAGCGCGCGCGACTGCTGGTGCACGGTGAGCGCGACGGGCGTGGGGTGGTCGGGAGACGTCATGGCCGCAGTTTATCTTTCGCCGCCCCGCCCCCTCGGCGTGGCGGATTCGGCGCGCGGAGTCGTCTCCCCCAAAAGAGGGGCCGGCGGGACAGTAACAGAATGTGAGAATCCGCCGTTCCGAACCTACCCGCCCAGGCATTCGCACCCAATGATCCGCCTCCTTCCGCTGCTGGCCCTGATGCTGTCCGCGCCGGCCTTCGCCGACCTGCAGAAATGCGTTGACGCCCAAGGCGTGACGACCTACACCGACCGGGACTGCCCCGGCAATGGCAAGCACGCGACGGCCCCACCCGCCACGGCGGCCAAGGCGGACGCAGGCGGCGCGCCGGTGGACGCGCCGCTCGAGATCCTGGACACCGGCGTGCCCGTCATCGTGCAGGTGCCGGGGCGCTTCACCTGGCTGGACGACGACACGCTGGCGATCACCACCTTCGCGGACGCCCACGCCAAGGCGCCATGGATGGTGCGCAGGATCGTCGCCTACACGGTGACCGCGCGAAGCGCCAGCGTGCTGGTGCCGCGCGGCTTCATCGACTGCGCCAATGCCAGCCACCACCTGGTGAGCCTGGAGATGGGCGACCTCGAGTCGCGCTTCGCCATCGGCTCGCGTGCCGCGCCGTCGGTGCAGCAATTCGCGCAATGGGATCCGGCCACGCACAAGCTCGGGCCCGCGCCCGACGCCGCCGGCTGGCATGCGACCGCCTGCCTGAAGCCCGCCCCCGAGGACCTGGGCGTGCGCGACCTCCTGGCCAGCAAGAAGCCGCTGCGCTACCTCGAGCCCGAGCACGGCATGCTGACCTGGGGCGCGCTCGACGACAGCGGCCATCCGGCCGGTCCGACGCTGGTGACGAGCAAGAAGAAGATCGGACTCGCGCTGACCATCAACGACATCTCGCACGACGTGCGCTGGCTGGCATTCCGCAAGGCCTACCAGCTCGCACCGGGCGTGCACGACCGCCTGCAGGACCCGCCGCGCGACGCGCCGCTCGTCACGATGGATCTGGACGGCCGCATCGCGCGCCACGCACTGCCCGTGGGGGTGACGCGCCAGCTCGACGCGCTGTCCGCGCCCGCGCCGGCCGAGATGATCGCCACGGCCGCCGGCGACCTGGTGATACAGCCGGGCCCGGCCGCCAACGGCGGCGGCTTCTACCTCGTGCAGGGCGCGCAGAGTCGGCGCGTGTGGTGCACCGCCAGGCCGGCGCCGGGCCAGGCCGGCGGCCTCGACGGCTGCGCGATGTCGCAACCCGTGGCGCTGTCGCCCGACGGCTGTCGCATCGCGTTCGACGCCCGCCCCGCCGGTGCAGTCGCCAACGGCTTTCCAGGCGCGCCCACCGTCAAGGTGCTGACGCTGTGCGATGCCAGGCTGCCCGTCACCGCGGCGGGCAGGAAGAACGGCCGCTGAGGCCGGCGGTCAGGGCCACGCGTTGGTGAGCTCCAGCCGCACCTGGCCGCCGCCGAGCAAGGCCGTGCAGCGCCAGCCGCGGCGCTCGTAGAAGCCGCGCGCCTTGGTGCCGGCGCCGGTGGTCAGCCACAGCGTGGTCAGGCCGTTCGTCCACAGCCATTCCACCATCGTGTCGTGCAGCCGCGAGCCGTGGCCGCGCCCCTCCGCGCGCGGGTCGACGAACAGCGCCCAGACGTTGGCGCCACTGGCGTCGCCGATCGCGAACGCGACGATCTCGCCGCCCTCCTCCACCACCCAGCCGCGGCCGGTGGTCTCGAGCTGGGTGATCACCTCGTCGTCGCCGATGCGGCCGGGCACGAGCGTGTTCTCGGAGACGGCATACCGCACCCGCCAGATGCCGGCGAGGTCGTCGCGAGTGGCCTGTCGCAGCACCGCGGTCATTGCCTGGGCGCGCAATCCCAGTGTTCGGCGATCTTGCCGTTCTCGATGCGGAACATGTCGAACCAGGTGGTCGTGGACGTCTTGGAGGCGTCCTTCGGATCCTTGGTGGGCTGCACGAAGCTCAGGATCACGAGGTCGCGCTCGGCCACGATGGACACCAGCGGCGCCGCGATGCGCGGCTGGATGTCCCTGGGCTTGGCGAAGCGCTTGAAGAAGTCGACGAACGCCGCCCGGCCGGTGGGCACGTTCGGGTTGTGCTGGATGTAGCCCTCGGCCATGTACCTGTCGGCCAGCTCCATGTGGCCGCCCTCGAAGACCTCGCGCCAGAAGTCGTACACCAGCTTCTTGTTGGCGGCCAGCGCGGGATCGGCGCTGGCCAGCAGCGCCTCCTGGTTCGCGGCGGGCTGCACGGGCTGCTGCGCGTGCGCGCCGCCGGCGGCGCACAGGGCGGCCGCGAGCGCCAGCCGGCGCAGGCGGTCGAAGGTCGTGGAACGGGTCATGCGGTCTCCAGGAGGCGGGTCGTCGTCGACGCCGGATGGGCGCGGATCACGCGGCGGGCGCCAGCGCGGCGACGGCGCGCGCCACGCGCGCGTCGAGCTCGGGCAGGGGCATGCGCAGGCGCGTGACGGGCGCGGGCGCGACCTCGCGCACGGCCGCGGCCCACACTGGCGCGGGGAAGCGGCTGTCCCAGTCGAAGCGCGCGATCACGTGCCAGTGCAGGTGCGGCACCACGTTGCCCAGGCTGGCCAGGTTGATCTTGGTAGGCGCGAGCGCATCGCGCAGCACGCGTTCGACGGTGCCCACCGCGCCCATCAGCGAGGCCTGCTCGGCCAGCGTCAGGTCGCTCCACTCGGCCACGTGCGCGCGCCAGACCACGCGGTAGAACGCCGGGAAGGCCGCGTCCTCGGCACGGATCACGCGCCATTGCGCCGACTGGAACACGAGCACGCCGCCAGCCTCGCGGCACAGCTCGCAGGACGGTTGGAACGACGGCGAGGACAGCGGATGGAAGGCAGGCATCGGGGCGGGGGCGCAAGGAGTCGGGATGCGGGCCGCTCCGGTGGCGAGCCGGCCGCGCGATGCGGTATTGTGTGGCAGCCCGCATGCGCCGCGCATGCTGGAGAACCCCTCGATTCCCCACTCCGTCACATCGCCCCGCCTCCACCCAAGATGACGTTGCAACGCCGTTCCCTGCTCGCGCTGGCCGCGGGCGCCCTCGGCCCCTCGGCCGCCGTGCTGAGCACCGGCGCCCGCGCGGCCGATGCGTATCCGAACCACCCGCTGCGCTGGATCGTGGCCTACCCCGCCGCCGGCGGTTCCGACTTCCTCGCCCGCCAGCTCGCGCCGCAGATGGGCAAGCAGATGGGCCAGACCCTCGTCGTCGACAACCGCCCCGGCGCGGCCGGCATCATCGGCACCGAGGCGGCGTCGAAGGCGCCCGGCGACGGCTACACGCTGCTGACCGGCGACAACGGCGCAATGGTGTTCCACACCGCGCTGTACAAGTCGCTGCCGTACAACCCGTCCGACTTCGTGCCGATCGGCTTCATGGCCAGCTTCCCGCTGATCCTGGCCGTCAACCCGTCGGCCGGCTTCACCGGCGCCGCGCAGTTCCTCGACGCCGTCAGGCGCAGCCCCGGCAAGTACAGCTACGCCTCGCCCGGCGCGGGCAGCCCGCACCACCTCGCGATGGAGCTGCTCAAGCAGCGCACCGGCAGCTTCGTCGTGCACGTGCCGTACCGCGGCACGGCGCTCGCGGTGCAGGATGTCATCTCGGGCCAGGTGCCGATGATGGTGCTGGACACGGCCGCCGGGCTGCCGCAGATCAAGGGCGGCAAGGTCAAGGCGCTGGCGGTGATGAGCCCGAAGCGCACGCCCGAGCTGCCCGACGTCCCGACGCTCGCCGAGGCGGGCTTGCCGGGTGTCGAGATGACCACGTGGTACGGCCTGTTCGTCACCGCGGGCACGCCGAAACCGGTGATCGATCGCCTCTACGCGGAAACGATGAAAGCGATCAAGGATCCCGACGTGCAGAAGCGCCTGGTCGGGCTCGGTGGAGAGCCCGGCAACGTCACGCAGGCGGAATTCGCGGCACTCGTGAAGTCCGATTACGACCGCTTCGGGAAGCTCATCAAAGAAGCCAACGTCAAGCTCGACTAGAGGCTGGCAACGCCATGAAGCCCACCATCGCACTCTTCACCGGCGACCCCGCGGGGATCGGGCCCGAGCTCGTCGCGAAGCTCCTGGCCGAAGGCAACGCGCAACGCGACGCCCACATCCTGCTCATCGGCGCGCAATCGGTCGTCGACGACGGCATGAGCGCTGCCGGCGCGCGTTTCGCGCTCGAGCGCGGCGCAGCCGAACGCGGGGCGACGACGCCGCGACTGGTCGAATGGCCGCAGGTCGACGCCAGCGGATTCGCGCGCGGCGAGGTCACGCAGAAAAACGGCGAATACATGCTCGCCGGGCTCGCGCTCGGAGTCGATCTTTGCAAGCGCGGCATCGCGGACGCCATGTGCTTCGCGCCTCTGAACAAGGGGGCGTTGCGCGCGGGCGGCATGCGTCACGCGGACGAGCTGCACTACTTCTGCGAGCTCCTGAACTTCACCGGGCCTTCGGTCGAATTCAACGTGCTCGAGTCGCTGTGGACGTCACGCGTCACGTCGCACGTTCCGCTGAAGGACGTCAGCGGATTGCTCACCCGCGAAGGCGTGGCGGAGGGCATCGCGCTGCTGACGCGCGGGCTCCGCGCCTCCGGC
>Ga0207675_100007766_pt1 | contig 10121 bp, 7 predicted proteins | sample KBSSwiS42_FD_184305 | JGI IMG/M metagenome (GOLD analysis project Ga0207675, IMG submission 184305) | Switchgrass rhizosphere microbial communities from Kellogg Biological Station, Michigan, USA - KBS Switchgrass S4-2 (SPAdes) (version 2) | ecosystem: Host-associated > Plants > Roots >...
ATACAATTCCAGTTTGGCTTTCCATCGGGTGCTACAGCCTCGTGTTTGTCTACGTACAGTATGAATAATCTTGATCGTTTTTTCCTGGATGCGGAAAAAGGATGGGCTGAAATGTGGCCATCAACAGGGTACGGACCTATAATGGGTCGCACCAATAAAGGCGAATTAAACTATCCGCATGTTACACACCAAACGGTGCAGATGGATGAAATGGCGGCTATTATTTTCCAGGGCAAACAACCCGTGGTTCCTGTAGATGGTGAAGAAGCATTAAAAGATTTAAAAATAATAGATGCGATATATGAAGCCGCCAGAACAGGGAAAAAAGTAATGCTGAAAGGCTGACGTTCAGGTGATTTCATTCCATCGTTATATTTCCATCAATATACTTCAGGTTATACTTAAACTGGGTAAGTCTCCATCCTTTGTCAGTCAGTTTGGCTTTTAAATCATAACTGCCGACAAAAGTTCTTGTATTCCCTTTGATAGCCGACTTTTTGTAATGAGTAGCTACCGCATACGCATAAATATCAGACGCATTGTTATTTACTGAAATAATATAATGCCCAGCCTGGTGATGAACTGCATCTAAACCAATAAAACCATCCGCCCACATTTTACAAACTGCCTTTGCTTCCATAGAACATGGTTGGCCGCCACCCGCATTACTCACATCAAACCAGATCGTCGGGGTAAAAACTTCTTCTATCATTTTATCCCAGAGTTGTGCATCACAATACATAAATAATTTGTTCGCCAGTTCGGTTAAGTCAACTTTATATTTCGTTATTTCCGGATTCATGAATAAAATTTAAACACAAAATAAGTGCAATTATGTTTATACCGGAAACGCCCCGGAAATTCCGGGGCGTTTCAATTTGTTTATGCAATAATTGATATGAAAAAACTGGTTACTGTTTCTTCAATAATATTTTCTGTTGATTAAATTCATTGGCCTTATCAATAAAGCTTAACAATGAAGGCCATTTTGCAGCAGGCTCAAAGGAATTGATATAATATTTATTAATCTCTACGATCAGTTTATTAGCTTCTTTCTTAGCTGTAGATATAAATGCGCCCGTTTCATTCTCGCTCTTCAGGTTCAGTTTATCTATCCCTTCCGCAGTATATCCATCAGGAACAACAAACTCTATACGATATGAAAAACTGCGGGGATAAGGCATATAAATATCCTTCGTACGTTCTCTCTGTTCTTTTTTAATTTCCAATTGACCGGCAATTAACTTGCCCATATCAACAATATAATTGTTACCTGCTTTTTTCACCCAGCCTTCCATATCGAACTCTTCTTCAAATTCAAACGGTGAATCCGCGGCGGCTACCCCGAAGCTGTTAATCTTATAGCTCTTTAACTCTTTTGCTTTGTTATCATAATTACGTTCTATTTCTTTTTCAAAATCCTCTTTGTGCTTTGTTCTGGCTTTCTCGAGGAGTGATTTTAACTCATCTTCTGTTTTCTTGCCTGCACGCCCTTTGTTATTGTTTTGCGTAATCAGGTCATCTATTACGCCGACAGCAGCTCCTGTTTGCTGTGCCATTTCTTCATAAATAGTAAGATAGGCCTGTGCGTCTTTTTTCAGGTAGCCTTTTGCATTTACTTTTCTTTTTACCGATACTTGTTGCGGATTGGCGGCATCTATTTTTGCAAATATTAGTTCTGTTTCATGATTCGATTTGTAATCCGTGGTAGGCAATGTAAGAACACTGCTTTCCTTTTGTGCAACGGTTACATATGATCTTTTCATTTCCAGCGGGTATACTTTTGCTTCCTGCCCTTCCAGGTAATAAGGGATTGTGTTTTGAAAATCAAAATTGTCCGCGAAAGAAAAATATTGTGGTGTTGATGCATTTGCACTTACCAGTAAGGAAAGATCAGCCAGGCTAAACAGGTTATTCCGCGCATAGCTGGTTTTTGCGCAAACAATCAATACATCAACATCCGTTTTAAAATCATTTTTCAAAATGTACCCAAACTTTGCAATGCGGTATAATTGTTCACGCAGATCCAATGGATAATAAGCATTATCATAATTCTTCTGAAGTTCGAAACTACCATACGAATCGCTCCAGTTCAAATACCGGAAAACAAACGCCGGGATAGAATCTGGTTTGTCAGCCTTCGGATGTTTTATTATATAATCCTTCCATGCTTTTTTTACACTGCCGCGTGTTGCTGAATACATCCTGCTGCTCGATGCACCATCAAGAAATATCTGGTTAATGATCGATGCCATATTTTCCTCTATCAGGTCGGGATAACGGTTTGTGGCTTTTAATACCTGTCCTTCGTTGATAGGTGAGATTCCCTGGCGTATGATTTTTCCACGTTTGTAATTCAACCTTATAATCGGCAATTGCCGGTACGCAGAAGACCATATCAGTCCTTTTATTTTCGGAACATTTTTCACAAGCATATTCAATACATGGCCATTTCCATCCGCATCAGGCGATATTTTAAAATCAGGAGCGCCGTTTATTGATTGGTATTCCGCGGCAATCCGTCCATCAAACTGCAGTGAGATGATATAATTCACAACAGGATAATCATCACCAAGAACATAAGTAAGGGGTGTGGTACTTGCATCATCATCTTCCTGGTAGTAGTTGGCTACATAATAATCTATTATATCTCCTATCGCCAGGTCGGGAATTGCGATCTTATTTTTCTTTTCGTCTTTTTCATCTTTTATGGTTACAGCGCTTTCGTCAATGTTCACGGACTTAACCGCGCCTCCCGGTTTTATCACCCGGATATTGATAAACGTGTAGTTTTTAAGCTTCCCGATAATACTCCATGATTTTGACTGCAGTTTTGTAAAACTCAGTTGCGAGTATTCATCCAGTGCTGACTGGTCGTTGATCAATAGTTTTTTGCGGAAGATGTCGAAGAAATTGTATTTAACGCCGCTATGACCAAAAACCCTGAACTTATATCTTGAATCAGACTCTATAGAATGTTTCTGGGCAAGAACAATGGCGGATTCGTTTTTATATTGATCCGGTAATGTGTTGTCTTTAAAATAGGGATCTGCTGTGCCGAATATTTTTTCATTCAGCTCCTCTTTTATTTTCGCATAATCTTTCGATTCATCTTTTTGCGCAAAAACAAATGTGCAGGAAAGAGTGAATAAAACAACAGAGAAAAACGTTAATCGTTTCATGAAAATGATTTAAGAGTAATTATTGCTTTTCCAGTACAATCTGTTCACGGTACTGGTTGCCCAATTCTTTAATAATCCGGTTCCAGTCCGCGAATGATTTCTTCTTTAATAATATATCAGGAATACGTACCTCTTTTTTGTATTCTATCTTATCGCCTTTTCGTGAATAGTTTACCGAGATAAAAATATTAGGGTGCTTCCATTCTTTATTTGCCGGCAACTGGCTCACTTTATAGCCTGCGGGAACGGTAATAGATTCTTCGGTAACTATATTCATCCGGAAAGGAAGCATTACATCTGATTTTCTTTTTTCTTCAATCGTTGCGCCATCCAGTTCTTTACGAAAATCCGGTTCGATATATACTTCTTTATCAAACGAGGAGGCTGCGCCTTTATATAAAACATTATAATTGATTGTGAGTAAAGAGTCGGCGCCTTCCAGCCTGCTCGTCTTTAAATCATTTACCTGGTATTGGGAATTATTTTCAGCGAGATAATTAGTAAGCGACGTTTGCAGGTTATCTTTTTTTGTGGATTGTATTTTAGATAAAAGATCCGAACGGGATTCGCCTTTATAACTGATACTTACAATTCCTTTTAAATTACCATTCGCGTCAAGAGACAACATATTTTTTTCAGCTTGTGTATTTTGCTCAGGAACTACAGCAGGTATTTTTTCCAAAAGATAGTTATCGCCGTTTTCTATCAATACCTGTCGTCCTTGTATTCTTTCAGCATACTCCCCAAAGCCAATGTTCGTTTCAGTTGCATCCAGGAAATATTTTTTTCCGCGGAAAATCAATGCGCAGATCATGTGATTATCTACAGCCATCGAAGGAGTGGAATAATCATAAGCAATATGATTGGTGCCGATCCAGCAAAGCCTTGCATCAAAGCCCAGGGATTTCAATAAAGAGCAGGTAAGGTTGGCCATTCCTTTACAATCACCATATTTTTTATTGAGTACTGCATCCGCCCTGGCTGGTTTAAAACCCGCGATACCATCTTCAAATGCGATATAACGGATATTATGCTGTACCCAATTGTAAATTGTTTTTATTTTTTCTGTATCATCAGTAATTCCATTTGTTAGTTCTTTTGCTTTTTGTTCTATCACTGTGTTATTATTACCGATTTCATTGACAAGCTGGCGATACCATTTATACTGGTCAGCCAGCGTATTGAAATAAGTGATTTTTGCGCCATTTACATCGGCCGATTTACACATAACCAGCAGATGCGGGTATGTATAGGAACTGCCGGGTGCGCCCTTCTCCTGGTTAAACGGGGATAAATTTTTAGCGGTATAAGTAATTACATCCGCATCCGCTTTGGAATCATAAACAGATGACTTTTTTATATCAGAACCCTCCAGGTTATATTCTTTTATCTCCACTTTCATCCATCTCGGAATGGAGAAACTAATAGTTTTTGTTTCAGCAGTGTACCCGTCTGTAAAATACACACTGGTAAAATAGCGGGGGTCTTTATATGTTTTTGTAAAGCTTACGCTGCTCTTACTTCCCTTTTTTTCGAGCGGCAGCCTGAAATAACAAACTTTTGCGTCGGAATAAAAAATGCTTTCGATTGAATAATACTCATACGCGGGTACTATGCCTTTGGCTTTTTTATCGCTTACTTTTATATCTACATCACCTATCTCTTCATTTTCGTTATACATTTCTGAAAACAAAACATTGGTACGTACTTCATCACAGCGATATACCTCTGATGCCTGTTCTATTATTTCAACCGGGCTGTTTCCCTTTGACTTATTGAAAGTAAATGACTGGTTTTTACTTTCAATAACGATATTTTTATCGTCATCCTGCGCAGTGGTAATTAAAGGCAGTGCAATACCAATGATTAAAGAGGCAAAAAATAAGAGTAAGAAAGGCAGAGATTGCCCGGTAGTGGTGGTTCGTTGCAACATGTAATCGGCTATTATTGATAAAGTTTGAGCAACAAAATAATAAACATTTCTGACGGATGGAATAGTCTGGAACGGCTTGCATATTTTACATTAAAACTATACAGGCGCCAGGAAAGTTTGATTCGTGCCGGAAAAAACAGAAATCTTGATTTGCAATAGGTTACGCTGATCTTAATCCAGGTATGAATCAGGCGCCTTTATTGCCGGGCACACAGAATGTTTATAAAAACAATTAAAATCGGCTTTCTATCAAATAAACCTTCTTTAAAAAAAGCCCTCTATCCCTAAAAGCATGTTAAAGCCTTTCCGCGAGGCCTTATTAGCAGCATTATTGACCGTTATATACTTTCTATAAAATCTTATTTGTACTACATGCGAAGTATATCGTTTTATCTCCTGGGCAGTATTATTTTATTTGCAGCCTGCAAAAAAGACAGCACTACCTCTTCATCTTCCGATACACCGGCAGAAGGGTGTACTACGCAAATAGCGCCTGAAAATGGAGCCGTTATAGATGGCCGTTATATTGTGGCTTTAACGGACGCGACAAATACCCGTTCAATATCCGACAGGGATATGTATTCATTAAGCAATGCAATTCTTCAGAGAAATAATATCCGTTCAAACGCTTTGCAGCAATCATTCAGCGGACAGCCTGGTGGATTTATTGCTGACCTGACTCCGGGTGAGGTCAAAACTTTAAGACGTGATGCCGGTATATCTTTAATTGAACCAGATAGAGTCATTGCACTGGGCGACTGTTTTACCATAGTTGAACCCAGCCTTATAACCTGGAATGTAAACAGGGTAGGCTATGGGGATGGCCGTGGCAAAACAGCCTGGATTATTGATAGCGGTATTGACTTCAATCACCCTGATCTGAATGTTGATACTGTAAGAAGCAGATCTTTTCTGAATGGAACAACTTCCGCAGATGATGAAAACGGGCACGGTACACATGTAGCCGGAATTATCGGGGCGTTAAATAACCAGATAGGTGTGCTGGGTGTAGCCTCCGGTGCAAACCTTGTTTCATTACGGGTACTGGATAAAGATGGTAAAGGAACGGCCGGTGGTGTTATCCAGGCATTAGCCTATATAAATACGAATGCAAAAGCAGGCGATGTAGTGAACATAAGTTCCGGAGAAGATACAGTTTCAAACATCATGGACCAGCAGATAAAAAATACAGCAGCCAAAGGAATTTTTATAACAATAGCAGCCGGCAATGATGCAAAGCCTGCTATTAATTATTCACCTGCACGTGTCAATGCAACGAATATTTACACCGTTTCCGCTATCGATAGTCTTGATAATTTTGCAAGCTTTTCAAACTATGGTAACGATGCGGTAGACTTTGCTGCACCCGGAGTAAAAATCATTTCAACATGGAAAGGTGGTCTATATGCGAAAGCAAGCGGTACCTCTATGGCGGCGCCGCATGTAGCAGGTTTATTATTACTGGTTGGTAACAATATAAAATCATCCGGCACCGCAAAGAACGATCCTGATGGCACCCCTGATCCTATTGCGCATAAATAAACTCACTGGTTTTCTCCATTAAAAGTCAGCCTTTTTTACCTGATCAAAGTCACGGTTCCTTTCACACTTTCTCTTTTGCCGTCAAAAAAACTATACTCACCAGCGTACACGTACACATTTTCCGGGGAAGCTGTATTTAAGTATGATCCATCCCATCCCTCTGAGGGGTTTGAAGAATTAAAAACGATTTGTCCCCATCGGTTATAGATGGCAAGATGATAATAAAGCAGAGGGATATGTCCGCATAGGAGCCTGGCGTGGAATATATCGTTCATACCGTCATGATTGGGAGTAAATGCACCGGGAAAAACGATTTTACAATTATGGCAATCATTAAATGAAATATTTACAGAAGCGGAATTTGAACAGCCGGTGTTATCCGTTGCTGTAACGGAATAAGTACCTGAGCTATTCACAGAAATAACGGAATCGGTACTTCCGTTTTGCCAATGATAGCTGCTGACTCCTGCAAGGGTAGCATGAAGCTTTAATGCTACACTATCGCATAGAATTTTATCACTGCCTAAGCTCAGATTGTGAACAGGCGATAGTTTTATTGCATATGGCAGCGAAACGAAACAATCATTGGGCAGGTTGATGTTAACAAAATAATTTCCTTCAGCGCCGGGTTTGTCGGGGACAATATATGTCTGAGCTGTGGCCCCCGCAAGTAAAAACTCATCCTTATACCACTGATATGTTGCATTTTCGTATACCGGAGCCTGTAAAACATAGTTGCCTGAACAGGGGTTGCCTGAAAGAGCGGCAATTGAGGCAAATGCAAAATTTTCTTTTTCAGACAATACAAAATTGTCCATGTAGTAAAGCGCAAAAGTGTCTTTTATATTTTCATTGTAAGCGCAGGAAGGACCAACGCCAATTGATGAGATATTGGCGGGAGCAATAAATTCAATGTAGCCGGGTACCCATTTGCTTTTGCCCCGAAGTGTAACCGTGCCCAATTGCACCCAATCTCCCCTATCGGCAAGGCAACCAGAAGAAAGGCTGGCGGGCCTGTCAATAGGAAAAGCAGGACAATCTGTTCTGCCGAATATCCCTACCTGGAAGGGACTTGGTGAAGCCCAAAAACCTGTTACATCGTTGTAGTTTGGATTAAATCTTCCAAAACCAAAGCGAAACGCAAATCCGTAAGTTTTACCTGAAACCAGCGGCGAAGTGAGACATGTAGCTATATATCTTTTGTCTGTTTTATTTTCAGGGAGGTAGCTATCAAAACCGAAATTATATTGCTCAATTGATATAAGTCCCCTACTATTCAAGCCATCCGGGATGCCGGGAAACCCTGTATCAAGAATACCAAAATCTTCTGCAAAGATGCTTCCAAAGGTGCGCCTGCAGTCGTAGTTATAGTAGCGGATAAACTGGTGTGTATTTTCAGGGTGCCAGTAAGGAACATTAATATTCACTGCAGATGAATTCCCGTCAATAACGCCTCCCTCGCCCCGCCAGTTTGGGTTGCAATCGCCATGATCTTCAAATCCCGGATTTAATAATATAGATAATGGTAAAGAATCTTTGCAAAGCCGCTGAGATGCAACTGGTACTTGCAGGAATGCAGAAATGATGAGCCATGTAATAATTCTTCTCCACATAAATAGTACATACGCAACAAACAAATCAAATTAATCAACCATCCCGCAAAACCTCAATTCAGGAAATGAATGCCGAAAAGATCCGGCAACTACTTTTTATCCTGAATGATCTTTCGATAAAAAAACTGTTCTGACAGACAATTAACCGGAAAAAAAGAGCCCACAGTTGCCTTAGACAACCTTGGTGAACATTTTACAGCTTAAATAAAACATTGCTATGCGTTTATTTCCCGTACAAGTTTTTTCATTTTTTCTAATCCTGTTTTCGCAACCAATAAAGCATCCTGTGCCCAGTAATTTTTATTGAATAATTCCAGCGAAAGAACTTTTGTTCCTCCCATTGTTTTCAGATCCTGTAAAATTTGCTTTAGAGGAGCAGCCCCATCCCCGGGATAAACACGGTCGCTGTCTGTCTGTTCATTCAAAGGAACTGAAGCAGGGTAATCGTTGAAATGAATCACTTCGATCACGTTGCCATTCACCAGTTTCAGCCCATCAAAGCCCGATCCGCCGCGGAACAAATGATACACATCTGGTAAAATCCGCGCATCCCGGTCATTAGCTGCAGCCGCAATAGCCAGTGCCTGGCTCAGGTTATATACGGTACCCGAAGCACCCCAGAATTCAAGAAGGGGTATTACATTATATCTTCGGCCCAATGCGAGTATATCCCGGTACCGTGCACCTGCTTTTTGAAAATCTATTACTTCGCCTTTTTCTATACCAGCCGGAGGCGCCGCAATGCGATGGCAGCCAAGAGCAGCCATCATTTTCATTTCATCTTCCAGTTGAACTACACCTGCCTTACGCCGGGCATCATTGTCTACCATCCATTCTGTAAAACTGATAGCATCCTCAACCACCAGACTTTTATCTTTTATCAGCTTTGAAAGAGTTTCTATAGAATTACCTTGTTTCAGGTATTCCTTTATGTCATTCACCCAGAGCTCCAGGCCATCATACCCGGCTTTAGCAGCAATTTCGATATATTGAAGAAGCCCCGGCTTTTGTCCACTGATAGTACTTGTGTTCAGACAAAAACGAAACGGGCCTTTTGCGGAAGAATCGGTTCCTTTAACTATACCGGGTAAAAAAGAAGCCAGGGCTGCTGCCCCGGATAGTTTTAATAATTCACGTCTTTTCAGCATAATTAATGTTTGACAATACAAAAGGTAATAATTTTTTAATTGCGTGCCGAAAAATAGGGTTGATGACTATTGATTTGAAAAAAGATACGGAAGAGCCTGTCGATATCCTCCTTAATAAGATAAGCCTCCCTGTAACTGTATCGGAAATCTACGCAGGGCATTGCATATGTAAAAATCGTATTATATATTGCATTTGATTTCGTTTTAGTCTTTCTTCCGGGCCAAGCCCGGTGTTGATTCAAAACCACTGCTGTTTCTTTTCAAAAAATGCAAACAGCCACGAACGTCAATATCTTCTCTGAATTTTCCATCCAGTAATTGATTGAAAGCCTCCCGAAGGAAAACTCCTATTTTATTTATGTACTCTAAACAATCAATTATGGTTGACAGGAAGTGGAATGTTATATATACAAAGCCCGCCAAAGAAAAAAAAGTAGCGGGTTTGCTGGCAAAAAAGAAGATAGCAACATACCTGCCTTTATATGTATCAGAAAGCATTATCGACGGCAGAAGAAAAATTGTTGAAGGTCCTTTGTTTCCCGGCTATGTTTTTATTTCGTCGGAACACAGTGAAGGTGTTTTATCTGAATCCAGGGATATTATCAACTTTGTTTACTGGAAAAGCAATCCCGTAATTATTCAGCATGATGAAATAAATGCCCTGAAACTTTTCCTTAACGAATACTCCTGTACAAGCCGTGAA
>Ga0207675_100007768_pt1 | contig 10118 bp, 9 predicted proteins | sample KBSSwiS42_FD_184305 | JGI IMG/M metagenome (GOLD analysis project Ga0207675, IMG submission 184305) | Switchgrass rhizosphere microbial communities from Kellogg Biological Station, Michigan, USA - KBS Switchgrass S4-2 (SPAdes) (version 2) | ecosystem: Host-associated > Plants > Roots >...
GAGCCGAGCACCGAGGCGATCTCGTCGTCGAGCGAGGCGGGGACCGAGACGGTGAGAAGGCGCCAGGCCATGACGCCCGATTCTACGACCCGAAGATGTCCTTCACGCGGTCGAACAGCCCTCGCTCGGAGGTCTCGTCGCCGTCGAGCGCCGCGAGCTTCTCGTAGAGCGCGCGCTGCTCGGCGTCGAGCCGGCGCGGGACACGCACGCGCACGGTGACCAGCAGGTCGCCGCGGCCGCGGCGATCGACCGCCGGGAGCCCCTTGCCTCGGATCTTCACGACGGTGCCGGGCTGGGTCCCCGCGTCGATCTCGAGCTCCTCCTGCCCCCCGCCCAGTAGGGGCACGGTGACGGTCGTCCCGAGCGCGGCCTGGGCCGGCGACAGCCACAGATCGAGATGGAGGCTCGTCCCGTCGCGCCGGAAGACGTCGTGCTCGTCGACCGACAGCACGACGTAGAGATCGCCGGCGGGCCCTCCGTCGCCGCTCGCCTCCCCTTCGCCCGTGATGCGGAGCCGCATGCCGTCCTCGATCCCCGCGGGGACGCGCACCGTGATCGTCTTCTCCGCCTGAACGCGTCCGCGGCCGGAGCACGTCGGGCACGGCGTCACGATCCTCCGCCCCGTCCCGCCGCACGTCCCGCACGTCCTCGCGATCGTGAAGAACCCTTGCTGGAAGGCGACCTGCCCACGCCCCCGGCAGGTCTCGCACGTCTTGACGCCGTCCTTGCCTTTGGCGCCGGTGCCTCGGCAGGTGCCGCAGCGGTCGAGCTTGGCGATCTTGATCGGCGCTTCGAACCCGGTCGCCGCCTGCTCGAGGGTCAGGTCGAGGTCGTAGCGGAGATCGGAGCCGGACTGCGGACCGCGACGGCCGCCGCCGAAGATCGAGCCGAAGCCGAAGATGTTCCCGAGGATGTCGCCGAAGTCGGCGAAGATCTCCTGATCGAACCCCTGGAATCCGGGCTGGCCGCCGAGCCCCTGCCGCCCGAAGCGGTCGTAACGCGCGCGCTTGTCCGGGTCGGAGAGGACGGCGTAGGCCTCGGCGGCCTCCTTGAAGCGCTCCTCGGCTTCGTGGTCGCCGGGGTTCTTGTCCGGATGGAACTGGAGAGCGAGCTTGCGGTACGCCTTCTTGAGGTCCTCCGCGGACGCTCCGCGGTCCAAGCCCAGCACCTCGTAGTAATCCCGATCCCCCAAGAACTCACGCCTCCTCGACCGTGTCGGCGGCGGCGCCCTCGGCACCCGCGCCCGCGGCCCCCTCCTCCGAGGAGAAGGCGGAAGGATCGTACAGGATGACCTCCGAGAGGATCCTCCCGACCTCCGCGATCCGCTCCAGCGCCTGCGTGCACTCCGCGACCGATCCGCTCTCGAGGGTCTTGCGCGCGGCCTCGAGGATCTTCCTCACGCTCGTCTGCTGGTCGGGCGTGAGCATCGCGCCGAACTCGGCGAAGGTCTTCTGGTTCGACTCGACGAGCCCCTCCAGGCGCGTGCGGGCCCGGATGAACTCCGCCCGGCGCCGGTCCTCCTCCTCGTGCTTCTGCGCGTCCTCGATGATCGAATGGATCTCCGAGTCGGACAGCCCGCCGGCGGGGGTGACGATGATCTTCTGCTCCCGCTTGGTCGCGAGGTCGCGCGCCGAGACGTTGACGATGCCGTTGGAGTCGATGTCGAAGGTCACCTCGATCTGCGCCGTTCCCTTGGGCGCCGGCGGGACGCCGACGAGGTCGAACCGCCCGAGGGACTTGTTGTTCGCCGCGATCTCGCGCTCCCCTTGGAGGACGTGGACCTCGACCTTCGACTGATTGTCGGCGACGGTCGTGAAGATGCGGGACTTGCGGGTCGGGATCGTGGAGTTGCGGTCGATGATCTTCGTGAACATCCCGCCCCGCGTCTCGATGCCGAGCGACAGCGGGGTCACGTCGAGGAGGACCATGTCCTTGACGTCGCCCTTGAGGATCCCGGCCTGGATCGCCGCACCGATCCCGACGACCTCGTCGGGGTTGATCTGCGCGTTGGGCTCGCGGCCGAAGATCTGCCGCACGGTCTCCACGACCTTCGGGGTGCGCGTCTGGCCGCCCACGAGCACGACCTCGTCGACGTCCTGCGGGGTCAGGCCCGCCATGCGGAGCGCCTCCTCGCAGGGCCCCCTCGTCTTCTCGATGAGGTCCTCGACGAGCTCCTCGAACCGCGCGCGCGGAAGCGAGGTGTTGAGGTGGCGGGCGCCGCTCTCGTCCGCGGAGATGAAGGGCAGGTTGATCTCGGCGGCGTCGCGCCGCGACAGCTCGCACTTCGCCTTCTCGGCGGCCTCCTTGAGGCGCTGGAGCGCGAGACGGTCGGTGCGGAGGTCGATGCCCGTCTCCTGGTGGAACAGGGCGAGCAGCCAGTCCACGATCCGCTGGTCGAAGTCCTCGCCGCCCAAAAACGTATCGCCCGAGGTCGCCTTGACCTCGAAGACGCCCTCGCCGAGCTGGAGGATCGAGATGTCGAAGGTGCCGCCGCCCAGGTCGTAGACGGCGATCTTGCGGGGGGCCGTCCCCTCGTCCATGCCGTGGGCGAGGGCCGCCGCGGTCGGCTCGTTGACGATGCGCAGCACGTTCAGCCCCGCGATGCGCCCCGCGTCCTTGGTCGCCTGGCGTTGCGAGTCGTCGAAGTACGCCGGGACCGTGATGACCGCCTCGCTCACTTCGGAGCCGATGTAGTCCTCGGCCATCTCCTTGAGGCGCGTCAGGAGGTACGCCGAGATCTCCTGCGGCGAGTAGTCGCGGTCGCGCACGTGGATCCACGCGTCGTTGTTCGCGGCGGCGGTGATCTGGTACGGCACGAGCTGGCGGGCCTTTCCCACCTCGGCCGAGTCGTACTTCCGGCCGATGAGCCGCTTGACCGCGTAGATCGTGTTCTGCGGATTCGTCAGCGCCTGGCGCTTGGCGATCTGCCCGATGAGCTTCTCGCCGCGCGGCGTGAACGCCACGATCGAGGGCGTCGTGCGCGCGCCCTCGCGGCTCGCGATCACCTTGGGCTTGCCGCCCTCCATGACCGCGATGCAGCAGTTGGTCGTGCCGAGGTCGATGCCGATGACCTTGCCCATGTCAGGACTCCTCGCCGCCGGGCGCGGGCGGGAAGGCGCCGCCGTCCACGCTGACGCGGACGAGCGCGGCCCTCAGGACGCGATCGTGGAAGAACCAGCCGCGCTGCAGCACCGCCGTAACCGTGCCGGGCGGCGCCTCCGAGGTCGGGTCGGTCGCGACCGCCTCGTGCATCTCGGGATCGAACAGGGACCCGACGGGGTCCATCGGATGGAGCCCCTCGCGGGACAGCTCCTCGAGGAGCTGCCTCTGGATGAGCACGACACCCTCCGCGACCGCGTCCGACCGTCCCCGCCCCGCGGCGACCGCGCGCTCGAAGTTGTCGAGGACGGGGAGGATCCGGCCGACGAGACCGCTGGTCGCGTGACGGAAGTAGTCCCCGCGCTCGCGCTCGACGCGCCTCTTGTAGTTCTCGAAGTCGGCCTGGAGGCGGAGGAACCGCTCCTTGAGCGCGGGATCCTCCGGAGGCGGCGCCGCCGGCCGGACGGCCCGGATCGACGGAACCTCGTCGAAGACGACCTCGACGTCCTCCGGGTCCTCGGTCTCGACCGGGACGCCATCCTCGTCGACGCCGACGACCTCGAGGATCTCGATGTCGTCGTTTTGTTCCGGATCGGGGGGCATCGTGGACACCTCAGGGACCCTGCTCGGAGAGGAACCGGGTCAGAACGTGGGCCAAGTGGTCCACGAGCGCAATGGTCCTCGCGTATTCCATCCGGGTCGGGCCCACGATCCCCACCGTCCCGAGCAGCCGGTCGCCGGTGCCGTAGGAGGCGGCGACGACCGAGACCTCCGAGAGGCTCGCATCCGGGTTTTCGTGGCCGATCACGACCTGGACCCCCGATCCCTCGAGCACCTGCTCCAGGAGGCCGACGAGCCGGCCCCGCTGCTCGAGCGCGCGCAGGAGGTCGCGCATGCGGCCGATGTCGGTGAACTCGGGGGCGGACAGCAGGTTGGACGCGCCCTCGACGAGCACGTCCTTCGGGGCCTCGGCGAGCTCGAGCGCGAGGCGTCCCAGCTCGAGCAGGCGCGCGCGGAAGCGGTCGTAGGCGGCGCGCCCCTCGCCGAGCTCCGCGGCGATCGCCTCGCGGATCGCGGGGAGCGTGCGCCCCGCGAAGCGCTGGGACAGCTCGCCGCTCATCCGGTCGAGCTCCGCCTGCTCGACCGGCTCGGGCGTCTCGAGCATCCGGTTGTGCACGACCCCCGAGCGATCCACGAGGATCGCGACGACGCGCCGCGCGTCCAGGCGGACGAACTCGATCCGCTCGACGACGATGCGGCGCATCTCCGGCGCCAGGACGACCCCGACGTACTGCGACACGGTGGAGAGCTGCCGCGCCGCCTCGCCGAGGAGCTCCGGGATCTCGCCGCGGCGCGCGCGGAACGCCTCGTCGATCGCCTGCACCTGCCCCGCGGGAACGCGCTGCGGGCCCATGAGGTGATCGACGAAGAGACGGTACGCCCGGTCGGTCGGCACGCGTCCGGCCGAAGCGTGCGGCTGCGTGAGGAGGCCGCGCTCCTCGAGGTCGGACATGACGTTGCGGATCGTCGCCGGGGACAGGTCGAGCCCGCGGCCACGCTGCAGCGCGCGCGAGCCCACGGGTCCTCCCGAGACGACGTGAGCCTGGATCACGGACGTGAGGATCTCGACCTCGCGGGGCTCGAGATCGACGTCGCTCTTCCCGGGCGGGCCCGTCGGCTTCGCCACGATCAGGCCTCGGCCGCGTCGCGCCCGACGCCGGCCTCGCGCCCCGAGGTGAGGAAGGCGCGGATGAACCCGTCGAGGTCGCCGTCGAGGACGCGATCGGCGTCGCCGACCTCGTGCCCCGTGCGGTGGTCCTTCACGAGCCGGTACGGGGCGAGTACGTAGGAGCGGATCTGGCTCCCCCACTCGATCTTCTTCTTGTCCCCGACCTCCTTGGCCATCTTGGCCTCGGCTTCGGCGCGCGCGCGATCGGCGAGCTTCGCGCGCAGGATCGACATCGCGACGTCGCGGTTCCGGTGCTGGCTGCGCTCGTTCTGGCAGGTGACGACGATCCCGGTCGGCAGGTGCGTGATGCGCACCGCGGAGTCGGTGACGTTCACGTGCTGCCCGCCCGCGCCGGACGAGCGGTAGGTGTCCACGCGGAGGTCCTTGTCCTCGACGACGATGTCCACGTCGTCCTGGACCTCCGGGATCACGTCGAGCGAGGCGAAGGAGGTGTGCCGGCGGGCCTGCGCGTCGAACGGCGAGATGCGGACGAGCCGGTGGACCCCGCGCTCCGCCTTGAGATAGCCGTAGGCGTTCGCGCCGGCGACCGCGAGCGTGGCGCTCTTGAGCCCCGCCTCTTCCCCCGCCTGAAAGTCGAGGGTGGTCACCTTGAAGCCGCGCCGCTCCGCCCAGCGCACGTACATCCGGTAGAGCATCTCCGCCCAGTCCTGCGACTCGGTTCCCCCGGCGCCCGGATGGATCTCGACGATCGCGTTGGCTCCGTCGTGACTGCCGGTGAGGAGCGTGGACAGCTCCGTCGTCTCGACCGTCTCGGCCAGGCCCGTCACGGCGGCCTCGAGGTCGTCGAGGACGTCCTCCCCTTCGCGGGCGAGCTCGTGGAAGGTCTGGGCGTCGTCGAGACGCCGGGAGAGGTGGTTCGCGACCTCGATCCCGGCGACGAGGCGGGACTTCCGCTGCTGGAGAGTCCTGACGCGCGCCGTGTCCCCCCAGACCTCGGGGAGACTCAGCTCTTTCTCCAGGGCGTCGACCTCGCGGACCTTCCGGTCGACATCAAAGGAACCTCCGAAGCGACTCGACCTTGTCGGCCAGCGCCTCGATGCGTTCGCCCAGCTCTTGAAGGTCCGTCCGCGGCACGACCCCCTCCACGTCTTCCACAACTTAGGACCGGCGCGAAATGGAGCAAGTCCCGGAGAAAAAATAGCACGCCGGAGCGCGGTTCCTCAGGATCCGGCCTTGACCACCCACGTCGAGGCCTGGCCGTCCTTGTGCAACCGGTCGGCCGCCGCCTCCGCCGCCTCGCGTGTCGTGAAGCCTCCGACGCGGACCTTGAAGAGGCTCGCCGTCGCGCCTTCGCGCGTCGCCTCGGCGCGCACCGGGTACCCCTTCCCCCGCAGCGTCTTCACGACCTCTTCGGCCGTCGACCGGTCCCGCCCGACGAAGACCTGCACGAACCAGGGACCAGGCGACGAAGGGACCGGGGTGCCGCTGGGTCGCGGCGCGGGAGAGCCCGCCTCGCGCCGCGGCTCGGCCTCTTGCCCCGGGGACGACAGCGTGTCGAAGAAGGTCAGCTTCTCGGTCGCGTCTTCCGGCTCGCTGTCGTGCCCCGCGGCCGAAGCCCCGGAGGACGTCGCCGGCGGCGGGGCGGTTTGCCGCTCGACGAAGCGGCCGAGCTGGAACGCGCCGATCACGAGTGCGACCAGGATCCCGCCCGCCACGATGAGCCCGCCGCCCTCCAGGCGCAGCTCCCGGGCGTCGGGTCCCTCGGCGTCACGCGCCATCGCTCTCCCGGCGCCGCTCCGCGACGGCGATGCCGTTCTTCGTGGTCGACTTGATCGATTGCATCGCGCGGTCGGCGCGCTGGACGAGCTCTTCCTTGGTCCGCGCGTGCAGCGGGAACGACGCGATCCCGAACGACGCGGTCATCATGGGGCCGGTGCCGGTGGTCAAGCCCTTCGCGTGCGCCAGGAACGGCTTCGTGGCGATCGCCTCTCGCACGCGCTCGGCGACCTCGGTCGCCCCGTGCCACTCCGTCTCGGGGAGGACGATGCAGAACTCGTCCCCGCCGAAGCGGAACAGCTTGTCGAACTTCCGGATCTTCCCGCGGACGCGCCCGGACACCTCGAGGAGCGTGCGGCTCCCCGCCGCGTGTCCCAGGCGCGTGTTGACCTCTTTCAGGTTGTCCATGTCGAAGAAGATGAGCGACATCGGCGTCTTGAAGCGGTTGGCGCGCGCGAGCTCCTCGACGATGAACTCCTCGAAGTAGCGCCGGTTGTAGCAGGAGGCGGTGTCGTCCCGGATCGTCAGCTCGCGGATCGCACGCACGCGCAGCGCATTGGCGATCGCGGGGCGCGACTTCTGCGCGAGCTGGGTGAGCGCCTCCGCGGCGTCCTGGCGCGGATCGAGCAGGACGATCGCCGCCACGGCGGCATCCGCCTCGCCGCGGAGCGGAAGGGCCAGCGCGTGGAGGCCGTCGGCCTCGAGCGGGAACGCCCCCTGCGCCCACGACGAGCGCCCGCGCGCCCGCACGGTGCGGCGCAGCGTCTCGAGACGGGCATCCCCCTCGCCGAGCGTGCCCGCGACGACGGCGAAGTCGGGGCCCTCCCCGTCGGGACCGAATGCGACCGCCTCGGACGCACCGCTCCACGTGCGCGCGAGGTCGAGCAGCGCGTGGAGCTGCCCGTCGAGCTCCAGGCGGTGAGACACCGCGAGCGCGGCCTCGACGAGGCTCGCCTCCGAAGGGCCGGCCGCCGCCCGCTTCGGGGCGGCCTTCCGCTCGCGCGCCGGCTTCACGCCGGCCCCGGTCCTCCGCTCGCTCATTTTCGCTCGAGGAACGGCCGGATGAGGTCGATCGGGAGCGGGAACACCAGCGTCGAGTTCTTCTCCGAGGCGACCTCCGTCAGCGTCTGCAGGTAACGCAGCTGGAGCGTGACCGGGTTCGCTCCGAAGATGTCGGCCGCCTGACCCAGGGCCGTGGCCGCGAGCCGCTCGCCCTCGGCATGGATGATCTTCGCGCGCTTCTCGCGCTCGGCCTCGGCCTGTTTGGCCATCGCGCGCTGCATCTCGACCGGGAGGTCGACGTGCTTGACCTCGACGGCGGAGACCTTGATCCCCCAGGGGTCGGTGTGCTTGTCGAGGATCGTCTGGAGCTGCAGGTTCAGCCTATCGCGCTCGGACAGGAGCGTGTCCAGGTCCACCTGGCCCAGGACCGAGCGCAGCGTCGTCTGCGAGAGCTGGCTCGTCGCGTAGTGGAAGTTCTCGACCTCGACGATCGCGCGGCGCGGGTTCATGACGCGGTAGTAGACGACCGCGTTCACCTTCACCGATACGTTGTCGCGCGTGATGATGTCCTGGGGCGGGACGTCGTGCACGACCGTCCGGAGGGACACCCGGACCATCCGGTCCATGATCGGGACGAGGAAGAAGATCCCCGGCCCGTAGTCGCTCGGGCGCAGCCTCCCGAGGCGGAAGACGACGCCTCGCTCGTACTCGGGGAGGATCTTGATCGAGTTGATCAGGAAGAACACGAGGACGACGAGCGCGACGATGATCCCGATCGGGAGCTCGATGCCGAACATACGACCCCTCCGGCGGACGGCCCGCCCTGCGTCAGTCCGCCCGGTCGACCGGAACCACGTCCACGACCAGATCGCGAACGCCCACCACTTTCACCTGCGTCCCCGCCGGGACGACACCCTTCGACATCGCCTTCCACAGCTCGCCGTGCACGAAGACCGTCCCCTCAGGATCCAGCTCCCGCTGCACCACGCCGATCTCCCCCGCGAGTCCCTCGACGCCCGTCGCGAGCGGGGTCTTCCGAGCCGAAATGGCCAGCCGCGTCGCGCCGATGCACAGCGCGGCGAGCGTCAGGCTCCCCGGGAGCACGAGCGCCAGAGGAGGCCTCAGATCGCGCGAGGACCCGGGAAAGAGGAGGATCGAGCCGAGCACGACGCAGGCCGTTCCCCCGAGGGTGAGAAGGCCGTGCGAGACGATCTTGATCTCGAGGACGAACAGGACGAGCCCGAGGAGCACCAGCAGGAGGCCGAGCGCCGAGATCGGCAGGCTCTGCGCCGCGAACGCGAACAGGATGAGGGCGAACGCGCCGACGACGCCGGGCACGATCGCCCCCGGATGGTTGAACTCCGCGTACAGGCCCGCGAGGCCGATGAGGAAGAGGAGGTAGACGACCGTCGGGCTCTGGAGGAACCCGCCGACGCGCTCCTCGAGGCGCTGGCGGTCGGTCCGCTCGTTCTCGATCGTCGTAGCCCCGGCCAGCGCGAGCGTCACGGTGGTCCCGTCGAAGCGCCGTACGTTCCGCCCGTCGAGCTGGCGCACGAGGTCGTCGGGGTCCTTTGCGACGAGGTCCACGAGCTTCGACTCGACGGCGGCGCCGTCGGTGAACGACTCCGCGGACTGGACCGCCTTCTCGCACGAGGCGACGTCGCGCCCGCGATGCTCCGCGATCGAGCGCGCGAGCGCGGCGAGGTCGTTCTGCTGTTTCTTCAGCAGGACGTCCCCCTCCTTGCTCTCCTGCATGCCGTAGACGACCGAGGCGGCCCCGGTGCGCGTCCCCGGCGCCATCGCCGCCACGTCGGCGGCGATGAGGAGGAAGAACCCTCCCGAGGCGGCGCGCGCCCCGGAAGGGCCGACCCAGGCCGCGATCGGCGTCTTCGCCGCGAGCATGCGCTTGACGACGTCCTCGGTCGCGGAGACGGAGCCGCCCGGCGTGTCGAGGACCAGGAGCACGAGCGCGTCGCCGGCCGCATCGGCGGCATCGATCGCGTCGACGATGCGGTGCGCGGTCGCCCCGTTGATGTCGGTGTCGAAGGTGATCGTCCGGACCACGGGGCCGGACGCGCCCGCGGCCGTCGCGAGGCACACGGCCACGGCAGCCATCACGAGGCGGCGCATACTCGGCGAGTATAGGGGCCGGTTTCAGCGAGGGTCAAGGAGAGCGGCGGTCGGTCCCCGCGAAACGGCGCGCCATGGCCGAGGCGACGTTGGGCGGCACCAAGCCCGAGACGTCGCCCCCCAGGCGGGCGACCTCCCGGACGAGCCGGCTCGAGACGTAGCTCCAGCTCTCGTTGGGCATCAGGAAGGCCGTCTCGAGCTCCGGTGCCAAGCGCCGGTTCATCATCGCCATCTGCAGCTCGTACTCGAAGTCCGACAGCGCCCGGAGGCCCCTCAGGATGAGGGTCGCCTTCCGCCGGCGGGCGTAATCGACGAGGAGCCCGTCGAAGCTGTCCACGGAGACGTTCGGCCAGGGGGCGACCGCCTCGCGCAGGAGGGCCAGGCGCTCCTCGATCGTGAACATCGGCTGCTTGTCCTCGTT
>Ga0207675_100007769_pt1 | contig 10118 bp, 7 predicted proteins | sample KBSSwiS42_FD_184305 | JGI IMG/M metagenome (GOLD analysis project Ga0207675, IMG submission 184305) | Switchgrass rhizosphere microbial communities from Kellogg Biological Station, Michigan, USA - KBS Switchgrass S4-2 (SPAdes) (version 2) | ecosystem: Host-associated > Plants > Roots >...
CAACGACGCGTCCCTCGTCTACGAGAAAGACAGCTCGGCCGCCCTGGGCTTCGGCTTCCGCTGCGGGTTCCTGGGGCTGCTCCACCTCGACGTGGTGCAGGAGCGGCTCGAGCGCGAGTACGACCTGTCCCTGATCCTGTCCGCGCCCTCGGTGCGCTATCGCATCGTGCTCAACAACGACAAGGAGGTCTGGATCGACAACCCGACCTTCTATCCCGATCCGGGCTCGATCAAGGAGGCGTACGAGCCCTACATCAAGGCCACGATCATGACCCCCGAGCGCTACCTGGGGACGGTGATGGAGCTGTGCCGCGAGCGGCGCGGGGTGGAGACCACCTACCACTACCTCGCCGCGGGCCGGATGGAGGTCGTGAGCCAGCTGCCGCTGGCCGAGGTGCTCTTCGACTTCTACGACCAGCTGAAATCGATCACGCAGGGTTACGGGTCCTTCGACTACGAGCTGCTGGACTATCGCCTGGGCGACATGGTGAAGGTGGACATCCTGGTCAACGGCGAGAAGGTCGACGCCCTGTCGCAGCTCGTCCACCGGGAGTTCGCGCGCCCGCGCGCGCTGCGCTACTGCGAGCGGCTGGCCAAGAAGATCCCGCGCCAGCAGTTCAAGATCGCCATCCAGGGCGCCATCGGCGGCCAGATCATCGCCCGCTCCACCATCAATCCCTTCCGCAAGGACGTGACGGCCAAGTGCTACGGCGGCGACATCAGCCGCAAGCGCAAGCTCCTGGAGAAGCAGAAGGAAGGCAAGAAGAAGATGAAGATGGTGGGGAACGTCGAGATTCCCCAGTCCGCCTTCGTGTCCGTGCTCAAGACGGAGGACGACGACGACGACGAGTAGGCCCGGGCTGTACCTCCACGTGCCCTTCTGCTCGTCCATCTGCCCGTACTGCGACTTCTCGGTGATGCGCACGGCCTCCCCGGCCCGCGAGCGCTTCGTCTCTCGCCTGGTGGAAGAGGTGGCCCTGGCCGCGCCCGAATGGCGCGACCCCCGGCCGTTCGACACCGTGTACTTCGGCGGGGGAACGCCCTCGCAACTGTCGGCCGAAGAGCTTGCGCGTGTGCTGGAGGCCTGTCGCGGTCATTTGACGTTCGAGACGCCCGCGCCCTGGGTGTTCCTGGAGGCCAACCCCGAGGACGTGACCCCGGAGGCCTGCGCGGCCTGGCGGGCCCTCGGCGTGCGCACGCTGTCTCTCGGCGTGCAGTCCTTCTCGGACGAGACCCTGCGCTTTCTCGGCCGCCGCCATAGCGGGCGGCAGGCGCGGGCGGTGGGGGAGACGGCCCTCGCCGCGGGCTTCGACACGGTGTCGATCGATCTCATCTTCGGCGTACGCGGGCAGACCGCGGACGACTGGCGCCGCGAGCTGGAGGCCGCGGTGGCGCTCGCGCCCCAGCACGTGTCCTGCTATCAGCTCACGATCCACCCGGACACTCGGTTCGGGGTGCAGGCGAAACACGGCCAGCTCTCCGAGCTTCCCGAAGACGACCAGGCGACGCTCTTCGAGCTCACGCACCGCTTCCTCGCGGATGCGGGCTGGCCGGCCTACGAGGTCTCCAACTTCGCCCGCGGCCCGGCCCACCAGTCGCGGCACAATCGCAAGTACTGGGACCACACGCCGTATCTCGGTCTCGGCCCGTCGGCGCACTCGCTGGCGGCCGCGGATGCGTCTTCGCCGGCCCGTCGTTGGTGGAACGAGCGCGGCACGCCGCGTTGGGAGAAACGTCTCGCCGCGGGTGAGCGTCCGATCGAGGCGCAGGAGCTCCTGGGCCCCAAGGACCTGGCGGCGGAAGCGCTGCTTCTCGGCCTGCGCACCACGGACGGGCTCGACCTCGACGGTCTGAGGGCCCGCTACGGCGTGGACCTGCTGGCCGCGAACGACACCCTCGTCGCTCGCCTCGTGGACGAGGGCCACGTCGTCGTGCGCGCCGACGCGGAGGGCGGCCGGTGGCTGGTGCCGACGCTGTCCGGAATGGCCGTGGCCGACGGCCTGGCCGCCGCCTTCGATCTATCGCTGCCGAACTGAGATCATCACCCGATGCGGTGCTCCAGGACCGTCGTCGTATGCGTCTGGCCGTCGACGTCGAAGTACAGGTCCCCGCCACTGCGAGACACGCTGAGCACGGCGCGACGCGGCAGGGTTTCGCCGATCGCCTCCAGATACCCGCGCCCGAAGCTGTAGACCGGGATCTCCTCGGCCCGATGGATCCGGGCACCCTTGTACGACGCGAGCACCTGGGCCGGATCCCGATGGGTGTACACCGCGGTGCGCTTCGCTCGCTTGCTGCCGCGATGCAGCCGCTCCGCACTCGGAGCCCCCACCTCGATCCACGCGGTGACCTGCCCCGTCAGGTCGCGTACGAGCACGGCAGGCTCGTCGTCGGCGCTCACGCCGTCGGTCAGCACGATCCCCTCCTCGTATTCCAGGCAATAGGCGAGGAAGCGTGAGAGCAGATACTCCGCCGACTCCGAGGGATGCCGAGCCATCCGCAACTCGAGTTGCGCGTACGCGCCACGATCCACGTCGGCGAGGGAGACGGTGAATACGTAGACCGTTGCCTTCAAGGCCATGCGACAGCCTATCGTGGACCGGCTCGCGCGCGCCGCCTATCGGCCGTCACGCCCTTGCGGCCGTGGCCCGGTCGCCCCACGATCAAGAGAGACGACCCAGCGCGCGTGAGACCGGCTGAAGGAGGGCAACTTGATGAGTCAAGAGCACCGGAGGCGCGTGACGGCGGTGGCCGTCGCGGCGATCCTGATAACGACGGCGCCCCTTCGGGCCCAGGAGGACGGCCCCGCGAGCGCGAAGGGCAAGTCGGTCGACAAGACCGGCAAGGGCTACACCGCCGCTTTCGTCATCGACCCGGCCACGAAGAAGGTCTACTTCGAGGAGAACGCCGATCTCGTTCTCCCCACCGCCTCCATGGCGAAGATGATGACGTGCCTCATCGCCGTGGAGCGGGAGTCCCATGGGTTGCTCAAGCTGGACAAGCCCGTGGCCATCTCCGCCAAGGCGAGCAAGATGGGCGGCTCGCAGATCTACGCCAAGCAGGGGCAGACCTTCCCGATGAAGACCCTCCTGGCCGCGGCCATGATCCAGTCCGCGAACGACGCCGCCACCGCGATCGCGGAGGACATCGCCGGCTCGACCGAGGCCTTCGCGGACATGATGAACGCGCGTGCGAAGCAGCTCGGCCTCACCAAGACGACGTTCTACGATCCGCACGGGTTGCCCAATGCGAAGGATCCGGCGCGGGTCGACGAGATGAGCGCGCGCGACCTGGCCACGCTCGGCATCGAGTTGATGAAGTATCCGCTCATGCGCCAGTACGCGAAGACCGCGACCTTCCCCTTCGAGAACGGCACGTTCACCGCCGGGCTCACCAACCCGAATCACCTCGTGAACCCGGGCAAGCGCGACTACATGCCGGCCGCCACCGGCATCAAGACGGGTTACTCCGGACCGGCGGGCTTCTGCATCACCGCCTCCGCCGAGAAGGGCGGGCGTCAGCTCGTGGCCGTGGTCATGGGAGCGACGAAACGGTACGGCCCTCTGAGCTCGTTCGGCATCGCCGCACGCCTGATGAACGAGGCGTTCGCGAAATAGCGGCCGGCATGTCGCGATTCGAGCCGAACTGGACCAGAGTTGACGGGCCCAACCAGATCTCCTAGCTTTTCGCTCGATATCGTTCCGAGCGGGAGGGTCCGTGGCGGGCCCGGGTTGGCAGAATCAGAAGGACGTGTTCCTGGCGGCGCTCGCGCGGCCCCCGGAGCTGCGGGGCGCTTTCCTGGACGCGGCCTGCGGCGGTGACGACGAGCTCCGCCGCGATGTCGAAAGCCTGCTGGCCGCGCACGACGCGGCCGGCAGCTTCCTCTCGAGTCCGATCGGGCTCGACACCGAGGGCGCAGAGGATGCCGGCGCGCCCGACGCCGTCCCGCAACGGATCGGGCCCTACCGGATCCTCGACACGATCGCGCACGGGGGCATGGGCACGGTCTACCGGGCCGTGCGCGACGACGACGCGTTCCGCAAGACCGTTGCGCTGAAGCTGGTCCGGGGCGGGCGCCACTCCGACTACTTCGAGCGGCGCTTCCGCCAGGAACGACAGATCCTGGCGCGCCTTCAGCATCCCAACATCGCCACCGTGCTCGACGGCGGGACGGCCGAAGGCGGACAGCCCTACCTGGTGATGGAGTACGTGGAGGGTCAGCCGATCACCCGCTTCTGCGCGGCGCAGGGTCTGGGGATCCGGGACCGTCTGGCCCTGTTCCGCACGGTGTGCGGCGCGGTCCAGTACGCCCATCAGAACCTCGTGATCCACCGCGATATCAAGCCCGCGAACGTGCTGGTGGACGGCTCCGGCGTCCCCAAGCTGCTCGATTTCGGCATCGCCAAGCTGCTCGCGTCCGGCGTCGATCCCGATGTGGCGCCGACCGACACCGTCCTCCCGATGATGACGCCCGAGTACGCGAGCCCCGAACAAGTCAGGGGGCAACCGGTCACGACCGCAAGCGACGTCTATTCCCTGGGGGTGCTTCTCTACGAGCTCCTGGCGGGACGGCGCCCCTACGAAGTGCAAACCGACTCGCTCGAGTCCATCGTGCGGACCATCTGCGAGACGGAACCTCGGGCGCCCAGCGAGGCCGTCCGCGGCCGATCCCAGCTCCGCGGCGACCTGGATACGATCGTTCTCAAGGCGCTGCGCAAGGAGCCCGAGCGGCGTTATCGCACGGCCCACGACCTGTCCGAGGACCTCCGGCGCCACCTCGAAGGGCTGCCGGTCACGGCCCGGGCGGACACGATCGGCTACCGCGCCGGCAAGTTCGTGGGCCGGCATCGCACCGCGGTGGCCGCCGCCTTCCTGGTGTCGGCCAGCCTCGTGGCCGGGATCGTGACCACCACGCGGCAAGCCCGCCTGGCGCAGCGGCGCTTCGACGAGGCCCGCCGGCTCATCCACACGGTGATCTTCGACATCCAGCCGAAGATGGGCGCGGTCGCCGGCACCACATCCCTCCGCAAGGATCTCATCGAGGGCACGCTGCAGTACCTGGAGGCCCTGACGCGAGACGCCGGCGACAACCCGGCGCTCCTCCGGGAGCTGTCCGCCTCCTACGTGCAGCTTGCCCGCGTCCAGGGCGCCCAGGGCGCGGCCAACGTCGGAGATACCCAGGCCGCCCGCCGGACGCTCGGGGAAGCGGAGAAGCTCGTCGAGCGGTTATTGAAGCTGGACCCCAACGGACCCGAGTCCCTGCACGAGGCGGTGGCGGTGGAACGCAACGTCGCCCTCAGCTACCTCTACCAGGGGGCGTACGCCCCGGCGCAGCAGCATGCCCGGCGTGCCATCGCGCTGGCCGAGCGCCAGGTGGCAGTCCGGCCAGACTTCCAGGCGCGGGAAGACCTGGCCGACGCCCACCGCACCCTCGCCAACAGCTCGGACTCCGCCGAGGCCTTCGGCCGCAGCCGGGAGATCTACGAATCACTTCTTCTGGAGAAGCCGGACGAGCCGCGGGTGCTGCGGAACCTGTCCCAGGTCCACAAGTATGTCGCCGGCCTCCATTATCGGAAGAACGAGTACCGGGCCGGCCTCGATCTCATTGGCAAGGCCCGTGCGATCGACGAGAAGCTGCTGGCCGCAAACCCCGAGAACCCCGAAGCGCAGGCGGATCTCACTTTCTCCTTGAACCAGCTCAGCTGGGGCCATTCCCACTTGGGTGATCTGGCCCCCGCCCTCGCGGCCATGCAGGAGAGCCTGGCCATGCGGGAGAGGCTCGTGACCCGGAACCCTGAGGACGCGCGCGCCCAGGACCAGCTGGCCTATGCGTTCAGGGCCAGGGCCCGGCTGTGGCGGCAGACGGGCGACCGTGCCGCCGCCCGGCGAGACTACCTGAGGGCACACGCTCTCTACACCGACCTGCGCGCCCGCGGCTACGGCGGCGCGTACGGCGGGTCGGAGCTCGGGGTGACGGAACTGGCGCTGGGGGAAGTGGCGGAGGAGGAAGGGCGGCAGGCGGAGGCGTGCCAATGGTTTCGCCGGTCGGCCGCGGTCTACGGCGAGCTGGCGGCCCGAGGCGCGGTGCTGCCCAATCACCAAGAAGACGCCGAGACCGCCCGTCGTGCCGCCGCGAAATGTAGATGAGCGCCTAGTTTCCCTGGCCCGCCAGCAGTTGCGGAACGCGAGCCATGAATGAGCGCACGACGTCGATGTCTGCGTTCGTGGCGACGAAGGCGAACGCGCTCGGATCGACACGGCCGGGGCGCCGCTCGACGATCGCGGTGACCGCGTCCGTGATGATCGGACACTCGCTCAGCAGGCCCAGCAGGCCGGACCATGCCAGCGTGTCCAGCAAGGCCAACACCTCGAGGGCGTCACCCGCCAGCCAAGGCGTCCCCGCGGCCAGGTGCATCTCCAGGGAGCGCTGGAGCTCCTGCAGGCCCGCGAGCGTCTCCGACTCTCCGGTCCGAACGCCGCGCAGCGCCGCGAGCAATGCCTCCCCGACGAACAGCGAGACCTCGCGATGCAGCGCGGCCCATCCGTCCTCGAAGATCCCGATCAGGTCGTGGCCGACCAGGTAGTCGACGCCGGGGGGAGCCGGCTGTCTCAGCAGGCCCAGGCTGCAGGTGGCGGAAGCCGCCTCCGAGGCTTCCCGCGGCGTGAACGCGCGCGATTGGAGGCGGCACCCGGCCACGAGGGCATTGGCGACGAAGGCCAGCTCCTGCGCGCGCGTGAGGCAGACATCGGGGTGCCGCTCGCGCAGGTGTTCCATGAGCGCCTGGAGGCCGGCCGGATCGCCCGCGGCCCCGGACCCGAGCAGGGCGCGCGGATGCTCCGGGATGAGGTCATGCGCGGCCAGGACACGGATGATCTCGTCGAACGCTTCCGCCGGCGGGAGCGAAGGCACGCCGATCGCCTCCCGAGCGTCTTCGCGCGAGCGGATGCCGGCCTCCCGGATCCAAGCGGCGGCGATCGGGTTCATTTGCGCTCGCGAGCGTCCCTGGCGCGCGATGGCCAGGAACGCGCGCGCGTCGGCAGCGGTGCTGAACCCGCGCGCCTCGCGCCGATCGTCCCGATCGACGGTCACGTCGTGGAGGAGCTGGTCTGGCGCGTCGAGCAGATCGTCCAACCCGTCCACCTCATGGCCCGCGTTGGACAGGCGACGACATCCGTCCATCAGGTCCTGGAAGCACTCGGCGTCGCCGGCGGACAGCTCGACCAGCAGTGCGGCGATCGCGTCCCACGTGTCCTCGCGCCGCGCCTGGACGAGGTAGCCGCCCAGCTCTGCCGTCAGGCCGTCGGGCACGAACAACACGTCGTCGCGACGTTCGTCGTCCGTCGACTCCGTCGGCTCCAGCACGCCCGGATCGAGGACGCGGATGAAGCGGGACAGTCCCGTCACCGCAAGCGAGCGGTCGCACCGCGCGATGACGCGCGCCGCCGCGGCGGCGTCACGGGCGACGAGGGCCTCCACCCAATCGCCGAACCGGTCGGCGTCGAGCTCCTCGTCCGCTCCCGCGAGTGGGGCGCGCCACAGGTCGAGATCGAGGACCGCCGTCAGCTGCTTTTCGCTGAGGGCTTCGACCAGGTCGACGGACTGCTCGAGGCCGACGTGGCGGATCAGCCGGTGCAGGACCTCCGGCGGGAGGTGCGGCGCCACCCTCGCCAGCTCCGGCCCGTCCAGAACTCGTTGGAGCCGCTGCCCGTCCGCCGCGCGATCGCCGTCTTCCGTGCGTTTCGCCATGAGCGGAAGATAGGGACCCCGCCCATGAAGAAACAGTCTTGTTTTCGCGGGGCGAGGTGCGAGATCATATATGTGGGTCGGATGGACGTTGTCCGCCTCAACCCCGCCGCGCAGCGTCGATCGTAGCGACGTCGATCTTCTTCATCGTCATCATGGCGTCGAACGCGCGCTTGGCCTCGGCACCCCCCTTCGCCAGCGCCTCGGTGAGCGTGCGCGGAGTGATCTGCCAGGAGAGGCCCCAGCGGTCCTTGCACCAGCCGCACTCGCTCTCCTGGCCTCCGTTGCCGACGATCGCGTTCCAGTAGCGGTCGGTTTCCTCCTGGTTCTCCGTCGCGACCTGGAACGAGAACGCCTCGCTGTGCTTGAACGTGGGGCCGCCGTTGAGGCCCAGACACGGAACGCCCAGGACCGTGAACGCCACCGTGAGGACATCGCCGGCCTTGCCGCCCGGGAAGTCGCCAGGCGCCTTGCCGACCGCGGTGACCTTGCTGTCGGGAAAAGTGGCGGCGTAGAAGCGTGCGGCCGCCTCGGCGTCCTTGTCGTACCAGAGGCAGATCGTGTTCTTCGGGACCATGGTTGTGACCTCCTTCATCACGCTACCAGATGAGACGTGGGCGCCAGGAAGGGAGTTCCCCGAATCCGTTCTGTTGAACTAGGCCGCCTCGTTGATCTCCCGGGCCACCCGCTCGCCGGACTCGAGAGCCGAGTGCATCCACCCGCCGAGCCAAGGCGAGGTGTGCTCGCCCGCGAAGTGGATCCGGCCCTCCGCCCGCGCGATGTGGGGCTCGAGACGCATGACGTCGCCGGGGCGCAGGATGGCGAAGGCGCCGCGCGCCCAAGGGTCCTGGTCCCAGGACTTCGACCGGCCGCCTTCGAGGTGACGGGGCAGCTCGGGGTGCACCCGGGACACAGCATCGACGGCCATGGCGACGCGCTGATTCTCGTCGAGCGCGTCGAGCTCGCGCGCGCCCGCGAACTTCGTGTAGGCGACGAGCAGGCCGCGCGGGCCCGGCTGGGAATACCCGTTCTCCCAGACCTGCATGTAGTCGTGGAGGTCGGTGTAGCCGAAGCCGCTGAGGCCTTCCTCCGCCCAGAAGCGCGTGCGGGTCTGGAGGAAGACCTTCGTGGACGACCCGTACGAGAGATCGGCGATGGCCCGGGCCTTCTCCTCCGAGAACGGAGGGACGACCTCGATCCGCCGCAACAGCGTGAAGGGCACGGCCACGACCACGCGATCGGCGGTGAGGGACTGCCGGCCGCTTCCTTCGTTCCAGAAGACGCGAAGTGCGCTGTCGCTTCCGCGCTCGATACGGACCACCGGGCAGCCGTAGCGGATCTTGTCGGCCAGGCGGAGGGCGAAGGCGCGCGGCAGACGGTCGTTCCCGCCGCGGACCTTGTAGTAGGCCGTGCCCGTGTCGAGGGCGAGGGTGCGCAGGCGGCGCAGGGCCGAGTCACCCCCGTGGGGGAGGGTGTCGTCGAAGCCGCCGCCGGCGGCGCGCCGCAAGTGGATCGCGTCCTCGGACAGGCCCTGCTGCCGCAGGAGATCCGTGAAGGTGAGGGCGTCGTATTTCCGGAGGTCCTCCGGCGGAGCCCACTGCGGGGAGGCCGCGTCCCCGATGCGCGACAGGAGCCCGCCGTAAGCCTTTTCCGCCATTCCCGCGAGCCCGAGGGCGCGCTCCTCGGGGGTGAGCTGGAGCGGCCAATCCGGCTTGTCCCCGGGCTTGACCACGAGCCTCTTCCCACGGAGGTGGTAGACGGCCGCCCCCGGTGCCGGGAAGGGATCCAGCTCGAGGCCGAAGGTCTTGACCCACTTCAACGCGAAGTGGTGGTGGTCGGGGATGCGCGTGGCCCCGGCCTCGCCGCAGAGGTCCTCCGCGAAATCACGCAGGGTCTCGACGCGGCCGCCCGCCCTCCGCTGCGCTTCGAGCACCAGCACGTCGTGCCCCGCCTCGGTGAGCTGGTAGGCGGCGCACAGACCCGACAGGCCGGCCCCGACCACGATGATCCTCTGTGACCGGCCCCGGCGCTCCAGTGCCTGGACCTCGCCCGCAGCGGCAAAAGGGTCCATGAACGGCAGGGCGGCGGCGGCCAGCGTGCCCGTCTTCAGGAAGTCTCGTCGTCTCATGGATCGGTCACCACCCTGCGGGCATAAGATACTGCGCCCGCATGAACACACCCAAAGACGCGCTCGTCATCTCCGCGGTCGGCCTCGCGACCACGACGTTTACCGGCCTCAGCATCTTGCGCGCGCTCCGGGCGCGGCGATGGCAGCAGACCGCCGGCACCATCCTGGAGTCGGACATCGAGCCGATCCGCGACGACTCCGCCGAGGGCGGCAAGACCAGGTATCGCCTACGGGTGCGATACCGCT
>Ga0207675_100007775_pt1 | contig 10113 bp, 5 predicted proteins | sample KBSSwiS42_FD_184305 | JGI IMG/M metagenome (GOLD analysis project Ga0207675, IMG submission 184305) | Switchgrass rhizosphere microbial communities from Kellogg Biological Station, Michigan, USA - KBS Switchgrass S4-2 (SPAdes) (version 2) | ecosystem: Host-associated > Plants > Roots >...
CGGTCGGGCCAGTTCGCGAACAGCCCCTCCACGTCGGTGAGCACGACCAGCTTCGCCGCACCCAGCGCGGACGCGAGCGCCGCGGCCGCGCTATCGGCGTTGATGTTGTAGACGGTGCCCTCGATGTCCGGGGCCACGCCCGCGACCACCGGGATCCGGCCCGCCTGCAGGATGTCGCGCACGGCGTCGGGGTTGACCGTGGTGACGTCGCCGACCAGCCCGATGTCGACGGCCTCGCCGCCCACCAGCGCCGTGCGCTTCTCCGCGGTGAACAGGCCCGCGTCCTCGCCGGAGAGGCCGACGGCGTAGGGCCCGTGCTGGTTGACGAGCCCGACCAGCTCCCGTCCGACCTGGCCGACGAGCACCATCCGCACGATGTCGATCGTCTCCGGGGTGGTGACGCGCAGGCCGCCGCGGAACTCGGCGGGCAGGCCGAGCCGGTCGAGCATCGCGGTGATCTGCGGACCGCCGCCGTGCACGACGACGGGCAGGATGCCCGCGAGCCGCAGGAACACCATGTCCTGCGCGAACGCGGCCTTCAGGCGCTCGTCCACCATCGCGTTGCCGCCGTACTTGACCACCACCACCTGGCCGTGGAAGCGCTGCAGCCACGGCAGCGCCTCGGCGAGGACGGCCGCCTTCTCGCCCGCGCGGGCGAGCTTCTCGTCAAGAGGAGTAGGCACTGTTCTCCTCGACGTAGGCGTGCGAGAGGTCGGTGGTGAGGACCTCCGCGGCGCCCTCGCCAAGGCCGAGCTCGATCGCGATCGTGATGTCGCGGCCGGACATGTCGGCCGCGTGCCGATCGCCGACGGCCACCCCGTCGCGGCACAGCGCGACGCCGTTGATCGTGATGCCGAGCCGCTGGGCGTCGACCTCGCCGGGCGCGCGGCCGACCGCCATGGCGATGCGGCCCCAGTTGGGGTCGCCCGCGAAGAACGCGGTCTTGCAGAGGTTGTCCTGCGCCACCGTGCGCGCGACGGCCACCGCGTCGGCCTCGGACCGGGCCCCGCGCACGGCGACCGTGACGTGCTTGGTGACGCCCTCCGCGTCGGCCTGCAGCTGCAGGCACAGGTCCGTGCAGGCGGCGTGCACGGCGGCGGTGAGCTCCGCGGCGCTCGGGGTGACGCCGGAGGCGCCGGAGGCCAGGAGCAGGACGGTGTCGTTGGTGGAGGTGCCGCCGTCGATGTCGAGCCGGTCGAACGTCTTGCCGACGGCCGAACGCAGCGCCGCGTCGCACGCTGCGGTGTCGGCAACGGCATCGGTCGTGAGCACGACGAGCATCGTCGCCATGGCCGGGGCGATCATGCCCGAACCCTTGGCGAAGCCGCCCACCGAGAAGCCCGGCCCGGCGGCGAGCGCCTGTTTGGGGTGGTGGTCGGTGGTGAGCACGGCGGTGGCGGCGGCGGTGGCCGCCTCGGGCGCGGCGGCGAGCTCGGCGGCGGCCTTCTCGACCCCGGCGACCAAGGCGGCCCGGGGCAGCTGCTCGCCGATGATGCCGGTGGAGCACACCGCGACCTCGACGGCGCCGCAGCCCAGGACCTCGGCCGCCTTCTCCGCGGTGGCGTGGGTCGTCTGGAAGCCCTCCGGCCCGGTGCACGCGTTGGCGCCGCCGGAGTTGAGGACGACGGCGCGCAGCGCGCCCCCGATGAGCACCTGCTTGCTCCAGAGCACGGGCGCGGCCTTGACCTGGTTGGTGGTGAACATGCCCGCGGCGGCGCGGCCAGGGCCGTCGTTGACGACGAGCGCGAGGTCGAGCCTGCCGCCGTCCTTGATCCCGGCGGCGATCCCGGCGGCCCGGAAACCCTTCGGGGCGGTGACACTCACGGCGCGACTCCCGTCATCGGCAGGCCCGATACCTCGGGGAGGCCGAGGGCGAGGTTCATGCACTGCACGGCGCCGCCCGCGGTGCCCTTGGTGAGGTTGTCGATCGCGGCCACCGCCACCAGACGGCCCGCATCGGCATCCACCGTGACCTGCAGGTGCACGGTGTTGGCCCCCAGCGTGGCGGCGGTGCTCGGCCAGACGCCCTCGGGCAGCAGGTGCACGAACGGCTCGGCGGCGTAGGCCTTGGCGTAGGCCTCCACGACCTCGGCCGTGGACGCCGTCGTAGGCGCCGTGCACGTGGCGAGGATGCCGCGCGGGAGCGGGGCGAGCACGGGGGTGAAGCTCACGGCGACCGTCCTACCCGCGGCCACCGACAGGTTCTGGACGATCTCGGGGGTGTGCCGGTGCAGCCCGCCCACCCCGTACGCGGAGAGCGCACCCATGACCTCGGCGCCCAGCAGGTGCGGCTTGAGCGACTTGCCCGCCCCCGACGTGCCGCTCACCGCCGTGACGACGACCTCGGGCGCGGCCAGGCCCGCGGCGAGCGCCGGGAACAGCGCGAGGCTCGCCGCCGTGGGGTAACAACCCGGCACCGCGACCCGGCGCGCGCCGCGCAAGGCGTCGCGGGCGCCGGGCAGCTCCGGCAGGCCGTAGGGCCACGCGCCCGCGTGCGCGCCGCCGTACCAACGGGTCCAGGCGGCGGGGTCGGTCAGCCGGTGGTCGGCGCCGCAGTCGATCACGAGCACGTCGTCGCCGAGTGCGGCGGCCAGCTCGGCGGAGTGGCCGTGCGGCAGCGCGAGGAACACGACGTCGTGACCCGCGAGCGTCGCCGGGTCGGTCTCGACCAACATCCGGTCGGCCACCGGCAGCAGGTGCGGCTGGTGCTCCCCGAGCCGCGTACCCGCGCTGCCACCCGCCGTCAGCGCGCCGATCTCCACCTCCGGGTGCGCGAGCAGGAGCCGGAGCAGCTCACCCCCGGCATACCCGCTCGCCCCGGCCACCGCGATCCGCACCATACGCATGACTATGCACGATGGCGCAACTCGATGCAAACGTGGCTACACGGTGGTCGGGTCCACCGCCACCCGGGCCTCGTGCGAGCGCGCCCGCTGCTCCGCCATCAACGCGTCGTACTCCGCCTGCCACGTGGGCGACAGCAGGATGCCCGTGCGCCGCGCCTCCTCGACGGACACCTCGACGGGCATCCCGAAGGTGTCGTGGAGCTCGAACAACGCCGAGCCGTCGACCGCCGAGCCGCTGCGGCCCAGGCGCCGCAGCGCGGCCAGACCCTTGCGCAGCGTGCGCCCGAAGCTGCGTTCCTCTTTGGCCAGCACGTCCGTGATGCGGTCCCGATCGGCGTGGACCTCCGGGTAGTCGTCGCGGTAGAGATCGGCGATCACCGGGACGAGCGTCTGCGCGATCCCGCCGGTGACCTCGAGCTCGAGCGCGTATCGCAGCGCCCGGCGCACCAGCCTCCGCATGACGTAGGACTGGGCCTTGTTGCCCGGACGGACCCCGTCCGCCGCGAGCAGCGCGGCTCCCCGGATGTGGTCGGTGACCACGCGCATCGCGACGGTCGAATCCTCGTAGGAGCGGCCCGACAACGACTGCAGGGCCTCCACGATCGGCCACAGCCGATCGATGCGGTAGACGTCGGGGCTGTCGATGGCGGCCGCCGCGATCCGCTCCAAACCGCCACCGAAATCGACGTTGTGCCGCGGCAGGTCCACGAATCCGTCGACCGTGCGTTGGAACTCCATGAAGACCGAGTTGCCGATTTCGAGGTACTGGCCCCCGTCCGAGTTCTGGTGGGGGTAACGGCCGAACGCCGTGTCGTGCTCGACCTGGGGGAAGTAGAAGAACACCTCCGAATCGGGACCACCGGGGTCGCCGATCGGCATCTCTTCGGCACCTCCGGCCCGACTCCACCAGTTCTTGGCACCGTAGAAGGCGATGCGGGCGCCCTTGTTGCCGATCTCGTTGCCGCGCTCCTCGGTGTCGAGGTCGATGCGCTCGCGGCTGATCCCGGCGTCGCGGAACAGGTCCGTCCAGATCTCGGCGCTCTCGTCGTCGCGGGCGATGCCGTGCTGCGGATCGCCGATGTAACAGGTGACGTAGATGCGCTCCGGCGGCAGGCCGACGACGTCGGTGAGGAACCGCCACAGCATGGGGATCTGGAACGACTTCGAGTAGTCGCCGAGGCTCCAGTTGCCCAGCATCTCGAAGAACGTGGTGTGCCGGTTGTCGCCGACGTCGTTGATGTCCTGCGCGCGAAGGCACGGCTGGACGTCGCCGATGCGGGTGCCCGCCGGGTGCGGCTCACCGAGCAGATAGCGCAGCAACGGCTGCATCCCGCTGCCCGTGAACAGGGTGGTGGGATCGTCGCGCAACACGAGGGGCGTACGCGGAATGATCGTGTGACCATTCTCCACGAGCATTTCCAGATACGCCTGACGGATCCGGTGCGCCTCCATCGCCGTCAGCCTCGCACCGTTCTTCCGGTGGACGTTTGGTGGAGGACTCAGGAATTGAACCTGACAAGGCGCCCCAAGTGCGCATCCCCCCTGCCGACCGATGCTAGCGCGCGCCCCGTCCCCACGACAAGATCGTTGTTGCACGCCGCAGTCGTCCGAACGGACCTGTCCGGAAGGCCGTTCGGCGAGGGACCGTACCCACCGGAGGTTCGACATGACCGAGCAAGCCGCGACGATCCCCGGAGGTCGGTTCCAGCGCATGGCGCAGGAGGCGCTCGCCGTGTGGCGCAGGTTGCCGTTCACCACCACCGTCGTCGTCGCGATGCTCATCGTGGGCCTCGCCACCGGTGCGCTGTGGCGGCAGGCGATGGACCAGCCCTGGTACCCCGACGTCGCCTTCGGCCTGCCGTCCTTCGTCGCGGGCCGGTGGTGGACGCTCGTCTCGGGCGCGTTCTTCGCGCTCACACCGTGGTTCTACCTGCCGATGGTGGGGAGCTTCGCGTTGTTCGTCGGGTGGGCCGAGTTCCACCTCGGCACCCGGCTCACGGTCGCGGTGACGGTCGTCGGGCAGGTGCTCGCGGTGGTCGGGGCGGCCCTGTTCCTCCTCGTCGTGCAGAGCCCGGACTGGCCGTGGGCGGCGCAGACCGCGACGCAGCTCGACGTCGGGTTCTCGGCGGGCGCGTTGGCGGTCGCCGCGGTGACCTCGGCGATGCTGCGGCCACCCTGGCGGTTGCGCGTACGGCTCGCGCTCGGGATCTACGCACTGGTTGCGGCGTTCTACACGGGCACACCGGCCGACCTGGAGCACTTCCTCGCCGTCGCCATCGGACTGGCGGCGGGCCCGCGGATCACCCGCGGGCTCAACCCGCCCGCGATGGGGCGACCGAGCAGGCGGGAGTGGCGTCTCCTCGCCGTGGCCGGCCTGTTGCTGGTCGCGGTCACCTCGGTGGTCACCTACTTCGTGCCGGACGACGGGCCACTCGGCCCGGACCTCGGTGACACCCAGGACCTCGTCGACCTCGCCATCACGTTGGTCCTCGTCCTGCTCCTGATCCGGGGCCTCCGCCGGGGCAAGCGCCTGACCTGGTGGTTCACCGTCGTCATCGCAGGCCTCAACGTGTTCCTCGGGCTCGCCATCGCGGTGCTCGGCGTCCTCATCGCGATCTTCGGCGGCGACCTCGACATCGACAACGGGCTGCCGCGCTTCGCCGCCGACAAACTGCTGTGGACGGCGGTCTTCGTGATCCTCATCGTCGGTCGGCGGGCCTTCCGCGTGCCGTCCCGCCGTCGGGTGCGGCGGAGCACCGCGACCGCCGCGATCGACCATCCGACCGCCGTGCAGATGCTGCAGAAGAGCGGCGGCGGCACGCTGTCGTGGATGGCGACCTGGCCGGAGAACACCTGGTTCCGGACGCCCGACGGGGAGTCGTTCGTCGCCTACCAGCGGCACGCAGGCGTCGCGATCGGCCTGGGCGACCCGGTCGGACCGGAGGCGGATCGGGGCGAGGCCGTTCGGGCGTTCGCGACCCTGTGCGAGCGCAGCGGCTGGGTGCCGTGCCTGTTCTCGGCGACGGAGGAGACCGCGGACGCGGCGGGCGAGCTGGGTTGGCAACGGGTGCAGGTCGCCGAGGACACCCTCGTCGACCTCCCGGACCTGCAGTTCCGCGGCAAGTCCTGGCAGGACGTGCGCTCGGCGCTCAACAAGGCGGGCAAGCAGGGCATCACGTTCCGCATGGTGACGCTGGCCGAGGAGCGGTGGTCGCTGGTGGCGCAGGTGCGCGCCATCTCGGAGGAGTGGGTGGGCGACAAGGCGCTCCCGGAGATGGGCTTCACCCTCGGGGGCGTCGACGAGGCGCTCGACCCGCACGTCCGGGTCGGCCTCGCCGAGGACGCCGAGGGGCAGGTGCAGGGCGTCACGTCCTGGCTCCCGGTGTACGGGGACGGCGGCGAGGTCCGCGGCTGGACGCTGGACGTGATGCGCCGCCGCCACGACGGGACGTTCCGGCCGGTCGTCGAGTTCCTCATCGCGTCGAGCTGCCTCGCGTTCCAGTCCGAGGGAGCGCAGTTCGTGTCGCTGTCGGGCGCGCCGCTCGCCCGCGCGAAGGGCGACGAGGCCACCGCCGCGCTCGACCGCCTGCTCGACACCCTCGGCGAGACGCTGGAGCCGATGTACGGGTTCCGGTCGCTGCACGCCTTCAAGAACAAGTTCGCGCCCCGCTTCGAGCCGATGTACCTGGTCTTCCGGGACGAGGCCGACCTGCCCCGGATCGGGATCGCGCTCACCCGGGCCTACCTGCCCGACACGCCACTGCGGGAGATCGTCCGGATGGGGCGGCACTGAGTGCGGGCCGGGTGACCTAGCGGAGGCGGGCGCCGTGCCGCTGGGCCGCCACGGCGACCGCGGCGTCGCGGGCCGTGTTGGCCTCCTCGCTGGTGAGCGTGCGGTCGGGGGCCCGGAAGCGCAGCGTGTAGGCCAGCGACCGGTTGCCCGCGCCGACCTGCTCGCCCGCGTAGACGTCGAAGAGGCGCACGTCCTCCAGGAGGTCGCCGCCCCCGTCGAGCAGGGCGTCCGTCAGCTCGGCGGCGGGCACCGAGGTAGCCGCGACCAGCGCGACGTCCACCGCCACCGGCGGGTAGGGCGACACCCGCGGCACCGGCCGGTCGTCCAGCAGCGGCAGGAGGTCCAGGTCCAGCTCCATCGCGCACGTGCGCGGGGGCAGCCCGAGCGCGTCGATCACCTTGGGGTGCAGCTCGCCCGCGAAGCCGACGGGGAAGTCGCCCACCCGCAGCATGGCGCACCGGCCGGGGTGCCACGGCGGGTTGTCCCCTGCGGTGACCCGCAGCTCCACCCGGGCGGCCTCGCCGACGATCCGCGCGGCCTGCACGGCGTCGGCCCAGCCCGCCTGTCGCCCGCTCCCCCACCAACCCCGGGGTTCCCGGTCACCGGCCAGCACCACGCCGACGTGCACGGGCTGGGCGGGCAGCGCGGCGAAGATCTGCGCCATCTCGGCGTCCGAGGGGCGCTTGTCGACGCCGGGCTCGGGCAGCGGGAGCTGCTCGCGGTGCGGCAGCACGACCTGCCCCACCGTGTAGAGCGCGAGGTCCACGGCGCCGCGCGACCGGTTGCGCACGAGCGTGTCGAGCAGGCCCGGCAGCAGCGTGGTGGCGAGCTCGGCGCGGTCGGCGTCGAGCGGGTTGCGGACGGAGACCGTGTGGCGGCGGGGGTCGTCGGCGGCCAGCCCGAACGCGTCCCACGTGGCCGGTCCGACGAACGGGAACGGCAGCACCTCGACGTAGCCCGCCTCGGCCAGCGCCACCGACACGGCGCGGCGACGCCGCTGGGCCGGGGTGAGCCCGCGTCCGGCGGGCGCGGCGGGCAGCTCGGACGGGATCGCCTCGTAGCCCTCCAGCCGCAGCACCTCCTCGACGAGGTCGGCGGGCTGGGCCAGGTCCGGACGCCACGACGGCGGGGTCGCGACGACCTGCCCGCGCCCGTCGCTGCCCGCGACCAGCTCGACGGCGCACCCCACCTGGCCGAGCCGCCGCGCCGTGGCCCCGGGCGGGTACGCCACGCCCGCCACCCGGTCGGGCAGGTCGAGCGGCATCTGCACGGGGGTGGCCTGGGGGGCGGCGCCGACGTCGGTGCGCCCGGCCGCGATCGTGCCGCCGCCGTGCTCGACGAGCAGCGCCGCGACCCGCTCGGCCGCGATCGGCGGCAACTGCGGGTCGACCGTGCGCTCGAACCGGCGGGACGCCTCGCTGGGCAGCTTGTGCCGCCGGGCGCCGCGGGCGATCGTGGCGGGGTCGAAGTGCGCCGCCTCGATCACGACGTCGATCGGGTCGGTGCCGGGCCGGATCTCCGTGGACGCCCCGCCCATCACGCCCGCGAGGCCGATCGGGCCGGAGTCGTCGGTGATGAGCAGGTCGTCGGCGTCAAGGCGACGCTGCACGTCGTCCAGGGTGGTGAGCGTCTCCCCCGGCTGCGCCCGCCGCACCACGATGGGCCCGGACAGGCGCGCCGCGTCGTAGGCGTGCAGCGGCTGGCCCAGCTCCAGCATCACGTAGTTGGTGACGTCGACGATCAGCGAGATGGGGCGCATCCCGGCGCCGAGGAGCCGCCGCTGCATCCACCACGGCGAGGCCGCCGTCGGGTCGACCCCGTCGACGCGGCGGGCGACGAAGCGCAGGCAGCCCTCGTCCGCCAGCGTGACGGGCCACGCCTCGCCCTCGGCGGGAGGCACCGCCACCCGGCTCGCGGGGTCGACGTAGTCCACGTCGGTGGCGATGGCGATCTCGCGCGCCAGCCCGCGCACGGAGAACGCGTAGCCGCGGTCCGGCGTGATGTTCAGCTCGATCACCGGGTCGTTCGCCCCGACCAGCGGGAGCGCGTCGTCGCCGGGCTCGGCGGTGTGCGGCGGCAGCACGAGGATGCCCGCGTGGTCGGACCCGATGCCGAGCTCGCGCACCGACGCGATCATGCCGTCGGACACGTGCCCGTAGGTCGTGCGCGCGGTGATCTCGAAGCCGCCCGGCAGCACGGTGCCCGGCAGGGTGACGACCACGAGGTCGCCGACGGCGAAGTTGGTGGCCCCGCAGATCACGCCCCGCGGGGTCTGCTCGCCGACGTCGACCTGGCACCACCGGATCGGCTTCTTGAGGCCGGTGAGCTCCTCGATCTCGAGCACGCGGCCGACCTTCACCGGGCCGGTGACCTCCGGCGCCGGGTGGATCTCCTCGATCTCGAAGCCGACGCGCACGAAGGCCTCGCCGGTCGCCTCCGCCGAAGGCAGGTCGGCGACGTGCTCGGACAGCCAGGACTGCAACACACGCACGAAGGGAGCTCCTGTCAGATGCCGAAGGCCCGGCTGAACCGCACGTCGCCCTCGACCATGTCGCGCATGTCGGGGATGCCGTTGCGGAACTGCAGGGTGCGCTCGATGCCCATGCCGAACGCGAAGCCGGAGTAGACGTCGGTGTCGATGCCGCAGGCGCGGAGCACGTTCGGGTTGACCATGCCGCAGCCGCCCCACTCGACCCAGCCCGCGCCGCCCTTCTTCTCCGGGAACCACACGTCCACCTCGGCGGACGGCTCGGTGAAGGGGAAGTACGACGGGCGCAGCCGGGTGCGCGACTCGGCGCCGAACATGGCGCGGGCGAACGCGTCGAGCGTGCCCTTGAGGTGCGCCATCGTGATGCCGACGTCCACCGCGAGGCCCTCGACCTGCGAGAACACCGGCGTGTGGGTGGCGTCCAGCGCGTCGGTGCGGAACGTGCGGCCCGGGCACACCACGTAGACGGGCAGCTCGCGCTCCAGCAGCGCCCGCACCTGCACGGGCGAGGTGTGGGTGCGCAGGACGAGCTGCTCGGCGTCGTCGGCGGAGTCCTTGTCGCCCAGGTAGAACGTGTCCTGCATGGTGCGGGCGGGGTGGTCCTTCTTGAAGTTCAGCGCGTCGAAGTTGAGCCATGCCGACTCAACTTCGGGGCCCTCGGCCACCTCCCAGCCCATGCCGACGAACACGTCGGCGATGCGCTCGGAGAGCTGCGTGAGCGGGTGGCGGGCGCCGCGCGGGCGCCGGTCCCACGGCAGCGTGACGTCGACCGCCTCCTCGACGAGCACGCGCTCGTCGCGCTCCTGCACCAAGGTGGCGTGCCGGGCGTCGAACGCCTCCTGGGCCTCTTGGCGCGCGGCGTTCACGCGCTTGCCCGCGTCGGCGCGCTCCGGGCCCGGCAGCGACCCCAGCTCGCGGCGGGCGAGCAGCAGGGGGGCGCGGTCGCCGAGGTGCGCGGGCTTGGCGGCGGCCAGCGCGGGGAGGTC
>Ga0207675_100007776_pt1 | contig 10112 bp, 7 predicted proteins | sample KBSSwiS42_FD_184305 | JGI IMG/M metagenome (GOLD analysis project Ga0207675, IMG submission 184305) | Switchgrass rhizosphere microbial communities from Kellogg Biological Station, Michigan, USA - KBS Switchgrass S4-2 (SPAdes) (version 2) | ecosystem: Host-associated > Plants > Roots >...
CGGCGACAAGATTCCACGCAAAGGAGGTCCGGGAATCATGCGTTCCGATCTACTCATTATTAACAAGATTGATCTGGCCCCTCATGTGGGCGCGTCACTGGAAGTGATGGATCGCGATGCAAAAAAGATGCGCGGCGAGCGGCCATTCGTGTTCACCAATCTCAAGACCGGCCACGGCCTGGACGAGGTAGTGAACTTCATCGTGAAGCAGGGAATGCTCGAACGCAGCGCCGCCTAGCTATCGTGCCAGAGTCCTCACGGCGCGGGCAGCGGCTGAGGCGCGATTCTCGACGCCGAGCTTCACGAAGATCTGCTCCAGGTGCTTGTTCACCGTGCGCGGGCTGATTGCCAGGATCTCACCGATCTCACGATTCGATTTGCCGCGCGAGATCCATAACAGCACTTCCGATTCGCGGCAGGTGAGCGACAGCGACTGCTGCAGCAGCTGCTCATCGCCATCCGTGGTCACTTCGGTCAAGCGGAACAGCAGTTCGTCCGGCCCGATGGGACTGAGTACGGAAATCTCCAGCCTTCGCCCACCGGTCTCGAGCAGCGAGCGAGCCTGCGTCTTGGATCCTTCCTGTCGCAGGTGCATGAGCTGTTCGACCAATGCGGCGGGAAGGCTCGCTTCCTGGTCGCTGTGCGCCGGAAACAGCTCAGCCAGCAATTGCTTGGCTTTCGGCGTGCACCACAGGAATCTCCCTTTGCGATCGGTGGCCAGCAGGAACCTGCCGGTCGCATCGATCGCCACTCGGGATCCCTGGGCGATGCGTGCGTTTGCCAGGTGTACTCGAATGCGTGCGAGCAGCTCGTCTATGACGATGGGCTTGGTTACGTAATCGACGCCGCCTGCAGTCAATCCTTCCACGACGTGCTCGGTCTGGCTCAGGCCAGTCATGAAAATCACTGGCATGTGCGAAAGCATTTTTCTCTGCTTCAGCTTGCGGCAGGTGTCGAAGCCGTTCATGCCGGGCATCATCGCGTCCATCAGGATCAGGTCCGGCGTGATCTGGTCGACCAGGTTGAGCGCACTTTCGCCGTCGGTCGCTATCAACACCGTGTAGCCGGCGTGATCCAGCGTGTCGGTGAGAAAGCCGAGCGTTTCGGGGGTGTCATCCACGACCAGCACCGTGTCGCGGCGCATGCTTTCGGCGAGGGCAGGGGGAATCGTTGCCATATCAACCGCTCTTCCGCATGGCTTCGAGAACAGTCATATAACGCTTCAAGTCGAAGTTCGATACCAGCGCCTGCAGGTGCCGGGCGAATGCTTTGTTGGAGGGATCCTCGGCTTCGATTTCCCGCAGCCGCGCCTGGATGCCACGTACGTGCCCGATCTGGCCCAGCTGATACAGGTCGTCGATATGATGCCGCGAGTGGCTCGGCAGGATACCGACCGGATCCTGTTCGCTCCCAGGCTTGGGGGCTTCCTTGGTCCAAGTCGCACCCAGCAGCGATCCCATGCACTCCAGCAACGAGTGCATCTCGATGGGTTTCATCACGAAGGCATCGTGCGAATACTCGGTGCCCCCGAGGCTGTACTCATGCGCGTTCGCCGAAACCATCAGGATTCTCATGCGTTCCAATCCTTCCATCTTGCGCAAGGAAGCAGCGACTTCCCAGCCGGTCATGTCCGGCATGGAGATATCTATCATGGCCAGGTCGGGGCGGCACTGCGCGGCGAGTGCCAGCCCGGCGGTGCCATCGTGTGCGCTATAGACGGTGAAATCCAGGGGCTGCAGCAACTTCTGCACGATGTCCAGGTGCGACGGATCGTCGTCGATCAACAGTACGCTGAGCCGGCGGCCGGTGTAGCCGGTGATTTGTCCGGCCGGAGCAGGCGCGGGTACGCCGGAGGCTTCGGAAAGCAGTAGCTTGACGGTGAACGTCGATCCTTCTCCCGGCGTGCTGCGGGCCAGGATTTCTCCACCCATGATCTGCACCAGCAACTTGGTGATGGTCAATCCCAGGCCGGTACCCGGAATTGCACGCACGTTGGCGCCACGGCCGCGCTCGAAGGGCTCGAAAATTTTCTCGATTTCCTCCGCGGGGATACCGATGCCGGTATCCGAAATCTCGAATTCCGCTACCTGGCTGCGATAGCGCACTGTGAGACTCGCGTGCCCGGAGTGCGTGTACTTGACCGCATTCGACAGCAGGTTGATCAGGATCTGTCGCAGCCGCTTCTCGTCACCGTGCACATAGGGCGGCAGGGCGGCCGATGGCTCGTAGCGGAATTCGATGCCCTTGGCCTTGGCCTGGATGCGGAACATGTCGACGATCTGCTCCAGCAGCTCGCCGATCGCGATCCGGTCGCGGTTGAGCTGCAGGCGGCCGGCCTCGATCTTGGCGATGTCGAGCAAGCCGTCGACCAGGGTCGATAGATGCTCGGAGCTGCGCCGGATCACCCGCACCGCGTCCTGCTGGTGCGCTGGCAGCGACGGACTGCGCTCCATCAGCTGCGCATAGCCGAAGATGGCGTTGAGCGGCGCGCGGATCTCGTGGCTGACGCCGACGATGTAACGGCTCTTGGCCACGTTCGCGGATTCCGCCGCCACCTTAGCCTTCTGCAGCTGATCGTAGGTGCGCTTGTGGGCCTCGATCTCGTGGTTCAGCATCTGGGTCTGGCGGTCGGTCTCCTCCTCCGCCACCTGCCGGCTTTCGTGAGCAAGGACCATCAGCCACGCGACAATGCCGGAGATGCCGAACAAGGCGAAATAGGTGGAGATAAGAGTCGTGCGCACGGCGGCCGGATCGCCACCCGCTTCGGTCGTCCTTTGGAACACCGCGATCAGCAGCAGTGCGCCGCCGATCACCAGATTGAAGGTGAGGAACAAGCCTGCAAAATGACCGAGCCGCGCATTCAAGCCCTGTGCCAGCCGCCCTGGCAGCAGGCGATGCAGCAGCAACTGCAATTGGTCGGTGAAGCGGCTGTTGGTCTTGCACAGATCGTGACACCGCGCATCGAGCGTGCAACACAGCGAGCAGATCGGCCCATCATAGGCTGGGCAGAAGGACATGTCCTCGCGCTCGAAGTCGTGCTCGCAGATGCAGCACCGCACCGTGCTCTGGCCGGCCCAATGGGTCTCCACCTTGCGCGCGATGTAATACCGGCCACGGGTCCAGGCGGCGATCGCTGGCGCGGTCGCGATGGCGACGAACAATCCGATGAACGGCGCCAGGGCTTGCGCCGCTGTACCGAGCAGGCCGAAGTAGGCGCTGGTCGAACTCACGATCGAGATCAGCATCGCGCCGACGCCGACCGGATTGACGTCATAAAGGTGGGCGCGCCGGAACTCGATGCCGCGCGGGCTGAGGCCGAGGGGCTTGTTGATGACGAGGTCGCCGACCAGTGCGCCGATCCAGGCGACAGCGAAGTTGGAATAGAGCCCGAGGATCTTCTCGATTGCCGAGAAGATGCCGAGCTCCATCAGCATCAGCGCCAGCAGGGCGTTGAACACCACCCACACCACGCGGCCGGGGTGGCTGTGCGTCAGGCGGGAGAAAAAGTTCGACCAGGCAATCGACCCGGCGTAGACGTTGGTGACATTGATCTTGATCTGGCAGGTGATGACGAAGATGCCGGTGAGGATGATGGCGGTGCGCGGTGACAGGGACATGGCTTCGAATGCCACGCGGAAGATCTGCGTCGGCTCGGCCGCGTGCTCCGATGGCACGCCATAGCGCAGGGCCAACACGGCGAGGAACGAGCCAGCCAGCAGCTTCATGCCGCCGATGAAGATCCAACCCGGTCCCGATGGCAGCAGCGCCAGCCACCAGGCGAGCCGCGCCTTCAGGCTCTTGCCGCGCTCCGGCAGAAACCGCAGATAGTCCGCCTGCTCGCCGATCTGCGGCACGAACGAGAGCAAGGTGGAGGCGGCGATCCCGAACAGCAGCAGATCGAAGCCGCCAGCGGCATCGCCGTGCCGGCCGGCGAAGCTGGTCCAGTCGTCGATCGCCTGCTGATCGCTGAGCGCGATGTAGGCGAGGGGTGCGATCTGCAGCACCAGCCAGACCGGCTGGGTCCACAGCTGCAGGCCGGAGATGAAGCGGATGCCGTAGGTGACGATCGGGATGACCACCAGCGCGCAGACGATGTAGGCGGCCCATAGCGGCATGCCGAACCACATCTCCAGCGCCAGCGCCATGATCACCGCCTCGACCGAGAACAGCAGGAAGGTGAAGGAGGCGTAGATCAGCGACGTGATGGTCGAGCCGATATAGCCGAACCCCGCGCCGCGGGTGAGCAGGTCGACGTCGACGCCGTATTTGCTGGCGTAGTAGCCGATCGGCAGCCCGGTCAGGAAAATGAGCGCGCCGACCGCCAGGATGGCTGCGACCGTGTTGTTGAATCCGTAGGCGAGGGTAAGGGAGCCGCCAATCGCCTCGCACGCCAGGAACGAGATCGCGCCGAGCGCGGTGTTGGAAACGCGGAACAGCGACCAGCGCCGGGCACCTCGCGCCGTGAAGCGCAGCGCGTAGTCCTCCAGGGTCTGGTTCCCGACCCACTGATTGTATTGCCGCCGCACGCGCGCGATGCGCTGCCGCCCCGTCATGGCCAGCTTGATACCCCCGTCCGGCCCGCCAGCCAGCCGAGGGCAGTATGCGGCATCTGCCTGCTGCGCTGCAATATACGTCAAATGCCCCATGTGCGGGACCTGTCCGGCATGCCTAGATGTTAGGCAACAATCAGAAATCACGCGATTTTTCGACCGTGATCGGGGTGTCTGCAGGTGCGGCCGCCCAGCCGTTTCGCGTGCAATAGGTGCAGCGCAACATCGCGCTGCCAGGACAGGAGGGAGACGAAAATGAAGAGATCAATGCGCAAGGCGCTGCTAGGTGGCCTCGCCCTCAGCTTCGCGAGCATGGTGGCGGGCCAGGCCGCCCTGGCGGAAGAGACCATCAAGGTCGGTATCCTGCACTCGCTCTCCGGCACCATGGCGATCAGCGAGACCACGCTGAAGGACGTCATGCTGATGCTGATCGACGAGCAGAACAAGAAGGGCGGCCTGCTCGGAAAGAAGCTGGAGGCGGTGGTCGTGGATCCCGCCTCCGACTGGCCGCTGTTCGCGGAGAAAGCGAAACAGCTGATCGAGGTCGACAAGGTCGCGGCGGTGTTCGGCTGCTGGACCTCGGTCAGCCGCAAGTCGGTGCTGCCGGTGTTCGAGCAGGACAACGGCATCCTGTTCTATCCGGTGCAGTACGAGGGCGAGGAAAGCTCGCGCAACGTGTTCTACACCGGCGCCGCGCCCAATCAGCAGGCGATCCCGGCGGTCGACTACCTGATGAACGACGAGAGCGTGGAGCGCTGGGTGCTGGAAGGCACCGACTACGTCTATCCGCGCACCACCAACAAGATCCTCGAAGCCTATCTGAAGACCAAGGGCGTGAAGTCCGAGGACATCATGATCAACTACACGCCGTTCGGCTTCTCCGACTGGCAGACCGAAGTGGCGGCGATCAAGACCTTCGGCTCCGCGGGCAAGAAGACCGCGGTCGTCTCCACCATCAACGGCGACGCCAATGTTCCGTTCTACAAGGAGCTGGGCAACCAGGGCATCAAGGCGACCGACATTCCGGTCGTCGCTTTCTCGGTCGGCGAGGAAGAGCTGGCCGGCCTCGACACCAAGCCGCTGGTCGGCCACCTCGCGGCCTGGAACTACTTCATGAGCTCCGAAGCGCCCGAGAACGCCGAATTCATCAAGAAGTGGCAGGCCTTCATCAAGAACGACAAGCGCGTCACCAACGACCCGATGGAAGCCCACTATATCGGCTTCAACATGTGGGTGAAGGCGGTCGAGGCGGCGGGCACCACCGACACCGACGCGGTGATCGATTCGCTGGTTGGCGTCGCCGTGCCGAACCTCTCCGGTGGCTATTCGGCGATGCTGCCGAACCACCACATCACCAAGCCGGTGCTGATCGGTGAGATCCAGGGCGACGGTCAGTTCAACACCGTGTGGGAAACCTCGGGGCTCGTGCCGGGCGATGAGTGGTCCGACTACCTGGAAGGCTCGAAGGACCTGATCTCGGATTGGCGCGCGCCGCTGTCGTGCGGAAACTTCAACGCCAAGACCGGCAAATGCATGGGAACGGTGACTCAGTAATCGCGGTCCCGTCCGGCCAGCAGGGAGGGGCCCTGCTGGCCGGCGCTTTGCCATCTCGAACAACTCAAGGGCCTGGAATGCGACTCACCGCGGCATCCAAGCTACTCGTCATTCTTATGACGCTGCTGATCTGGGCGTCGTGGCCGGCCGCGCGTGGCGACGGCTTCGACGACGCGGGCGTATTGCTCGCCGGCAAATATCCGGAGATCGAGCAGGGTGTGGCGCTGCTGGCGGCGAGTGGCGATCCCGCTGCGGCTGCGGCCTTGCAGGCGCTCGGCGCCGGCCACCTGCTGATCGGGCCGGATAAGGCGCTCTATATCGAAAACGACGATGGCGCGCTGGTCTCCGCGCGCGGCGGTGCCAAGCTCGAGGGCGATCGGCCCGCCGGCCTCAAGCCAGTCAAGGTCAACAATCGTATCCGCCGCGCGATCGAAGCGGCGATGGGACAGCTCACCCTGTTGTCGTCCGATCCGGAGCAGCGGGCGCGCGCCGCGAGTTCGCTGTTCGACAATCCGGACCCGGCGCAGCTGGCAGCCCTCGAAGGTGCGCTCGGCCAGGAGAGCGACCCCGCGATCAAGCTGGTGCTCGAGCAGGCGCGCGCCGCCATCCTCCTGGCTGCATCCGGCACCAGCGACGACGACAAGCTCGCCGCCATCGAGATTCTCGCCGCGCGCGGCGACCAGAAAGCCAAGGTCCTGCTCGAGGCCGCCGCAACCACTGGCTCGACCGCTGTCGCCGATGCCGCCAATGCCGCGCTGGCCAAGATCGAGCGCACGCTCGCCCTCTGGTCCGCGGCGCAGAGCGTCTATTACGGCGTCAGCCTGGGGTCGGTGCTGCTGCTGGCGGCCATCGGCCTTGCCATCACCTTCGGCGTGATGGGCGTCATCAACATGGCGCACGGCGAAATGGTGATGCTCGGCGCCTACACCACCTTCGTGGTGCAGGAGGTGATCCGCACCTCGGCACCCGGCCTATTCGACTATTCGTTGCTGATCGCGACGCCGCTGGCGTTCCTGGTGAGCGGCCTGTTCGGAGTCGCGATCGAGCGATCGATCATCCGCTTCCTCTACGGCCGGCCATTGGAAACACTGCTCGCGACCTTCGGCTTGTCGCTTGTGCTGCAACAAGGCGTGCGCAGCATCTTCGGCCCGACCAACCGCGAGGTCGGCAACCCCGGCTGGATGAGCGGCTCGGTCGATGTCGGCGGGCTGGCGCTCACCTACAACCGGCTCTGGATCATCCTGTTCTCGATCGCGGTGTTCGTCCTGCTGATGGTGCTGTTGCGGAAGACCGTGCTCGGCCTGCAGATGCGCGCGGTGACACAGAACCGGCGCATGGCCGCCTCCATGGGCATCCGCACCGACTGGGTCGATTCGATGACCTTCGGACTCGGCTCCGGCGTGGCGGGCATCGCGGGCGTGGCCTTGAGCCAGATCGACAATGTCAGTCCCAACCTCGGCCAGTCCTACATCATCGACAGCTTCATGGTGGTGGTGTTCGGCGGCGTCGGAAATCTATGGGGTACCCTGGTTGGGGCCTTGTCGCTCGGCATCGCCAACAAGCTGCTGGAGCCGGTCGCCGGCGCGGTGCTGGGCAAGATCGCGGTTCTGGTCCTGCTCGTGCTGTTCATCCAGCGCCGACCGCGCGGCCTGTTCCCGGTCAAGGGGCGGGCGGTGGAGACATGATTTCCGAGCGCCTGGGATTGGTGCGCAGCTTTGCCGCCGCCGCCGTGGTTCTCGCGGTCGGGCTGGCCGTTGCTATGTTCAGCCTGCTGCCGGCGGACTCGGCGCTGCACGTGCCGGGCTACGTCGTCACCCTGACCGGCAAATATCTGTGCTACGCGCTGCTGGCGCTCAGCGTCGATCTGGTCTGGGGCTATGTCGGGATCCTGAGCCTGGGCCATGGCGCGTTCTTCGCGCTCGGCGGCTATGCGATGGGCATGTATCTGATGCGCCAGATCGGCACCCGCGGCGTCTATGGCGATCCGATCCTGCCCGACTTCATGGTGTTCCTGAACTGGCCGGAGCTGCCCTGGTACTGGTACGGCTTCGACAACTTTGTGTTCGCCGCCCTGATGATCGTGCTGGTGCCGGGAGCGCTCGCGTTCGTGTTCGGCTATCTCGCCTTCCGCAGCCGTGTCACCGGGGTCTACCTCTCCATCATCACCCAGGCGCTGACCTACGCGCTCATGCTGGCCTTCTTCCGCAACGACATGGGATTCGGCGGCAACAACGGCCTGACCGATTTCAAGGACCTGCTGGGCTTCAATCTGCAATCGAACGCCACGCGCGCCGGCCTGGTGATTGCGAGCGCGGTGGCATTGGCGATCTTTCTGCTCGCCTGCCGCCATCTGACGCGGTCGCGCTTCGGCAAGGTGCTGATCGCGATTCGCGACGCCGAAAGCCGCACCCGCTTCCTCGGCTATCGGGTCGAGCGCTACAAGCTAGCGGTGTTCACCTTCTCCGCCGTGATGGCGGGCATCGCCGGCGCGCTCTACGTCCCGCAGATCGGCATCATCAACCCCGGCGAGTTCGAGCCCGCCAATTCCATCGAGGCAGTGATCTGGGTCGCGGTCGGCGGGCGCGGCACGTTGGTGGGCGCGGTGATCGGCGCGGTGCTGGTGAATTTCGCCAAGACCGTCCTGACCGGCGCATTCCCGGAGATCTGGCTGTTCGTCCTCGGCGGCCTGTTCGTTGTCGTCACCCTGTTCATGCCGCGCGGGCTGGTCGGCCTGTGGTCGAGCCTGGCGTGGCGCTGGCACCGGCCGGAGCCGACCAGTGTCCGGGCGTTGAAACCGATGGAGGCTGGCGAATGAACGCCGCTTTGGCCGAGCTGCCGCCGGTCGAGAGCGCGAGCGATCCGCAGTCGCTGCTCTACCTCGACGGCGTCACCGTCAGCTTCGACGGGTTCAAGGCGCTCAATGGCCTCTCGCTGGTGGTCGACCCGGGCGAGATGCGCGCCGTCATCGGCCCGAACGGCGCCGGCAAGACCACCATGATGGACGTCATCACAGGCAAGACCAGGCCGCAGACCGGCCGCGCGCTGTTCCGTGGCCAGTCCGACCTGACCCAGCTGGACGAAGCGGAGATCGCCGAGCTCGGCATCGGCCGCAAGTTCCAGAAACCGACGGTGTTCGAGATGCACAGCGTGCAAGACAATCTGCTGCTCGCCTTGAAGGGCGACCGGCGGGTCAGCCGCGTGCTGCTGGCGCGTGCGCGGCGGGCCGAGGTGGAACGCATCGAGCAGATTCTGGAGACCACGCGCCTGGCCTCATTGCGCCACCGGCCGGCGGGCCAGCTGTCGCACGGCCAGAAACAGTGGCTGGAGATCGGCATCCTGTTGGCGCAGGAGCCGGAGCTGCTGCTGGTGGACGAGCCGGTCGCCGGCATGACCGACGCCGAGACCGAGCAGACCGCGGAGCTGCTGCGGCGCATCAATGAGACGCGATCGGTGATCGTGGTGGAGCACGACATGGCCTTTGTGCGTGCGCTCGACGTCAAGGTGACGGTGCTGCACGAGGGTTCCGTCCTTGCGGAAGGCTCGCTGGATCATGTCAGCGCCGACCCGCGGGTCGTCGAAGTCTATCTGGGACGCTAGGCATGCTGCGGCTCGAGCAGGTCGATCTGCGATATGGCGCCGCGCTGGCACTGCGCAACGTCTCGATCGGCGCTGCCGTCGGGCAGGTGACCTGCCTGCTCGGGCGCAACGGCGTCGGAAAGTCCAGCCTGCTGCGCGCCATCGTCGGCCATCATCCGATCTTCAGGGGCGCCATCACCTGGAATGGCGAGGACATCAGCCGCCTCAAGTCCTACGAGCGCGCGCGCCGCGGCATCGGCTACGTGCCGCAGGGGCGCGAGATCTTCCCCCTGCTCACGGTGCAGGAGAATCTGGAAACCGGCTTCGCGCTGCTGCCGCGCAGTCAGCGCAGGCTGCCGGAGCAGATCTTCGAACTGTTCCCCGTGCTGAAGGGCATGCTGCGCCGGCGCGGAGGCGATTTGTCCGGCGGCC